>JGI20166J26741_11916695_pt1 | contig 19866 bp, 12 predicted proteins | sample TergutCu122P5_FD_26741 | JGI IMG/M metagenome (IMG submission 26741)
CCCTGGACATAAGAGTTGGATAGCAGCGACCAACGGAAGCTGCGGTATTCGTGGCCAAAAAATCAAGTGGCGGTTCAACTTTTGTGTCCATACCAATATATGGGACTGACATTATTTATGTTTTCCGGTGCTCTGGTAAGGATCGGTGATGCCGGGACGGGCGATCGGGTAATCACCGTTGGCATCGGGAACAACCGGCGGTTCGTCCGCTTCCGTCATGTGATCAAGACCGGGTGCCAGTTCGCCGTCGGAAGCCAACGCATCATCCCATAAGACTTCTTTCCCCGATTCCGACGCCATGCGACCGAGAATTCCGACCATCGCGGCACAAGCACAGCGTTCCGATTCATTGTACGGCTTGTCGTTGCGGATCGCGTCGAACAACAGGTCGTGTTCCGTCTGATAAAATTGGTTGAATTCCCCGGCGTGTTCCCAAATCATTTTTTCCGGAGTTTGCTTCCAGGTGCTGAAAATTTTCGGCTTGCTGATCCCTTCCCCAAGAATGGCGGACCCTTTGGTACCGTGAACGATGCTTCCGAAAAATCCCCAGCAATTGGTGACATGCCGGCCTTGTGCGAAAAGCCGCGTCCCGTCGGCAAACGTGTATTCAACGCCGTAATGATCGAAAAGCTGGTCTTTCTCGGTCCGGGTTTGTCGTCCCCCCTGACCTTGCGCCGAAACCGGCCAGCCCCCTTTTGCCCAGCAGCAAACGTCAAGGTTGTGGATCAGCCAGTCCAGGAGAAATGAGCCGTTGAGCCAGGTGAAATTGCTGTAATTGCGAATCTGATGCCCCAGTTCGGTCTCGTCGCCTGTTTTCGGCACCAAACCGACCGCCTCATGTTCGCGGTAAGCCCAGCAAGTCACCAAATCGCCGATGATCCCGCTGTGCAACTGTTCGACCGTTGCTTGAAGTGCATTGGAATGCCGGCTCATGAGTCCGCCCGCCACCTTGAGATTTTTTTCGCCGGCACGTTTTCCCGTCGCAATCACGCGACGGACCCCCGGAGCGTCAACGGCAAAGGATTTTTCCATAAAAACGTGGACGTTTTTCGAGACGGCATGTTCGAAATGGACGGGGCGGAACGCCGGAGGCGTGGCCAACAGGACGACGCCTCCCGGACCGACAGCGTCAACGGCGTGTTTGTAAGCGTCGAGACCGATGAAACGTCGTTCTTTCGGTACGTTGACCTTTTCTTTTTTTGCGCCTTTCAGCATATCGAGACTCCCTTCGAGCCGGCTTTCAAAGAAGTCGGCCATGGCGACCAATTCCGTCGGTCCCGCCGTCGAAAGTGCCTGGTCGGCGGCACCGGTTCCCCGACCGCCGCACCCGACCAGGGCAATTTTGATTGTGTTGTTTTCTCCGGCATGGACAAAACGGGGCATTTGACCGGCGGCCACTGTTCCCACGGCGGCAAGCCCGGCGATTTTCAAAAAGTCACGACGACTGGCGGCATTTTTTTTGACTGTCATGTTTTCCTCTTTTCACAAAAAATTCGAATGGTGAATGGTTAGGAGTCGCGTAAAAAACAAGTGGTTCAAAAACAGCAGCCCCAAGCGTCACGTGCGGGGGGTATTAACCCGTCGCTTACGCTCCGGGCTGCTATTGAAGTGACCATGTTATTTCTTCGCGGGCCATTTTGCGGCAATGTCAAACTTGCGAATTGGCCGACGGTTTCAGGATAAGGTTGACGATTTTATTCGCCGTGTCTTTGTATTGCGGGTCGCCGCTGATTGCTTTCCATTCGTCGCTTTCGCCGAATTTTTTCCATGCCGCTTCTTTTTCCGCCGGGTTTTTGAAGCCGAGCATGTACGTCAGATTCGGCATCATGCGACCGGCCAGCGTTTCGCCGAAAAAGACCGGCGACATATTGCACTTGCGGAACAGTTCCAATTCGCCGCCGATGTCGAACATGTCGATTTTTTTGGCGTTACGCTCAATGTTAAAGCTGTTGTAAAGACGCCATTGCACGATCCGGTCGGCGTCAAGCGTCGGCACCTCGATTTTCGGGCAGTGATTGAAGCCGAGCATCAGCGTGACTTCACACGTATCATAAAGCGGATCGTTCATCGGAGCGTTGAAGATCGCGGCGGCTTCGGACATGTATTTTTTGTCGGCGAGCAATTTCGGCGTCATCTGCAACAAAGCGTCGATGTTTGCGTATTGGCACAAGACATACACACGCAGATCGTTGGCGGCTTCGTAAGTTTTTTCGCCGGGGTTGAGTTCCGCACTCGTTTCAAACACTCCGACCGGGCTGATTTTTTGACGATTGAGTGCCGGAATCAACGCCTGATCGAAAATCGCCAGTAACTTTTTCTTTTTCTCCGCCGTTCCGCAGGTGTAAACCTGCCATCCAATCAGCGATTTGTTGTCGGGAAGGTCATGGGCTTCGGCGGCGGGTTGGGTCAAAACACCGGTCACGGCACTGGTCGCGGCGACAGTGCCTGCGGCACACGCGGTCATGAGAAAATCTCGTCGTTCCATTGGAATTACTCCTTTTTGATCATGGTGAATGGAAATATGATTTCCATTTTATCGAAAGATGCGGGCAAAAGAAAGCCGACTGGAAAAGAATTAATGAGAAGTTGACAATCAGAATTTCGCTCAAATATCAACAAGTCGGACGAGTCGGATACGGCCTTCTTCATGAATGGCTATTTTGCCTTCGCGACCGAGCCAGCCAAGCCCTTCCAGAACATAGTCACGGGGCTCGCCGATCCGCTTGACCAAAGCACTGACGCTCATCGAACCGTTGATGTTCAATTCGTGCCAGACACGTCCGGCCATTCGACCGATATTCGGAACTTGATCGCCGGAAATCTCGGACATGGATGATCTACTCAAGTGGATTGGAAATTCCTGAAGTGAAAAAGGGAACAAATCAAGGGAATTGATCGGCAGGTTTTTTCGTCCTCTTTTTGGAATGGTGAATTTTTTCAATTGTTCCGGTTCGGTAAAAATGGCCGCTCGCAAAAGCATGTTTTTTTCTTGACTTTTCTCAAACAGTAATCATAATAAAGGAAGTGATTTTTGTGAAACAGGGTCGTTTTTTGAAAAAGGTATTGGTATGAAGCCGCAAAAAACCGTTATTGTTGCTCTGGTCGTGCTCATCGCATTCGCGTCGGCTGCCGACCTGTTCGCCCAGGCGACAACCTCCACAGCCCAGGCGGCCGGGGCGCAGGCGAGTTCCGCAGCCCGGCGGTCATCGTTGTTCGGTGGGTCGCGGCTGGGGATGTTTCAGGCGTCGGGCGATTGGACGGAGGATCGCGGCGACCTCAAGTCGAAAAGCCTTGAGACGAACGATCGTATGTTGGACCTGCTCAGTACCCATGACCCGGCAACGATGCTCGAAAGCAACAAACCGGGCGACTCAATGTTCCTGACAACCGACCCGGCGATGCAGGGTGCACTCAATCTTGATCTGACGGGGGGTGATACGTCGGCTTTGGCGGACCCGACTTCCGGGGTGGTCGGACTGGCCGGCACGGCAAATCCGAACGCGACCGTCAATGCGCCGAAAGCGACAGGCGTGGTCGCAAACACAAAAGTGTACAGTCCGCGCCTTCGTTTTGCCGAAATGCCGGAACTGATCAACAGACGCACGAGACCGTCGGAAACCGAAGTGACACGGGCCGTCAAGTTGGAAAAGCGAATGACCGGATTGCCCCGCGAGATCAGCGATAAATTCGATCTTCCCCCGGCTTCGAATATAACACTCGAGTTTCACGGGAGGACGGTGTTCCTGCGAGGCCGGGTCCCCAATCCGACTCAACGTAAGATGATTGAACTGTACCTGGGGCTTGAGGCGGAAATTGATTCGGTACGGAACGAGCTGGAGGTGATTCCTGAGCTTGCATCATCGCCTGCATCGCCGACATCTGCTGCTGACGCGCCAACGTCGATTGAGACGGAACCTCTTGATTCGGTAAAACCTGCTGTCCCGTGACGGGCTGTTGCGGTTGCGGCGGCGAAACGCCCCATGACTCATAACGATCCCGGACGGCAACCCGGTTTTGTTCCGTTGTGAAATTGTTGCTGTTCCGCTCACTGAAGCCTTGTTCGTTGATGTTCGGATTGCTGACCGGACTGCGCGATTGGGCCGCCAGCATTTGTGCCATTGCCTGCTGCATCGACTGTTGTTGAATCTGCTGTTGCATTCCATTCGCGGCACCGGAGTTTGCGGTGTTGTATGATGCCTGCTGAATCGCTTGCTGCGGATCGGCGAAATTTTCCATGCTGTTTTGCATCCGTTGTTCGATTTGCCCGCCGATGGTGGAAATATTCGATTGGAACCGCGAAAGCATTAATGGTCGGTCGAACGACCCGAACGACCGGTCAGCGGCGGTATCCTGCAAAGCCGATTGCGACGCCGCCTGTGAAATATTTTGCTCCATGATGTTTTGCGTCCCGGTGTTTTGTGCCGCCGGCTGATTCTGACGGTATTCGCCGGCGTATGGAACACCGATCTGATTTGCACCGGCCGTCATGTAGTTCGCCGTCATGTAGTTCATTGTGGAGTTCATGGAATCATTGTTGCCCGCGAACATGTCGTCACCGCCGCCGAAACCGGATGCCAACATGCGTTTCGACGTGTTTTTCATCGTTCCATCGTTTGTCCCGTCGCTTGCCATTTCGGAAGGCTCGCGTTTTTCGGGATTGCGGAAAATCTGGTTGGCCAATTGCGGTGAAACCGCAAGCGTCGTCGTTTCACGATGAGATTTTTGCGACCGTTCAGTTTGTTGTAACGCTTGCCGGTATGCCGTGGGACGCAATCCCGTCTCGTCGGAGTCATCGTCACTGTAACCGTTGTCACCATTGTAGGACGCCTGACGGATATTCCCGGAATCTTTTTCCCGCGAACGTTCGGCGAGCATCTGTTCGGTCATTTTTTGTTCGAACGATTTCTTTTTATCGACCGGATTGCCCGTCAACACGACTTTCATCAATTCGGAATGCACGAGTTCCCCGTCGTCGCCGGTGCCTTCGAATTTCGCAAGAATCGAAAACGTTTTTTCATCGCCCGGCATCGTGTCAACTGGGAGCCAGAGACCGTAACTGTACATTCCCATTTTGTTTTTGACGCAACACTTTTTCAACGCTTCGGAATCGAAACGGTACTCGCATTCGGGCTTGGCACCGGCGAGTTCCTTGTCGGCGTCGTTAAAAAGGTAGACGATCAGCGTCCCGTCGACCATCGCCGACTGTTTCATGGCGTCATCGCGGAAAAACATGACTTCACCCTGGAAACCGCGAACGCGATTCGTTTTTTGGGCAAGCATTTTGGCTTCCCAAATGCACGTCAGCTTTTTGGCGCGGGTCGGCCGGTCTTTCAAAAACGGAAGTTTGAACGCCGGCTTCGGGGAAACGGACGTCGAACAACTGCACGTCACGACCAAAACGGCGACAAACGCCGCCAGGGCGAAAATTCGTATTTTTGACATGGGAAACTCAAAATTCAAAGGAGGTGAGCGGTCGAACTTGTTCGACGAAAATATATTTGGCCATTTCCAAAAAGTTTGGGCATTTGAAGGCAAGGCATTGTCAGTATTAAAAACTGGTATGTTTTATTGTCCCGTCAGGGACAACATATTGGTAGAAATAACGATGAAAAAACAATTCTGCGTGCCATCAGGCACGCAATATGTCCCGGCATTTTATCGCGTCCCCAATGGGACGCAGGTTGGTTACGGGAGCCTCGTTTCTACCAATATCTTGTCCCTAACGGGACAGAAACCAAGATGAAGTCATCCCAAAAACTAAATTTTACAATGCAAAGTTATTCCATCGTCATCACGGCATCTGTGACGGGATGGCCGGTTTCAGGTCGACCGGATTGGGGGACGTGGTTGGGGGGGACATGTTCGGGATCGTCGGCATCGGCTTTGAAATCGTCGGCACCGGCATCGGATCGTTGCCCGAATTGACACGTTGAGGTTGCGGCAATTGGGGTTGCGGCAGTTGCTGCAACTGTTCCGGCGGCATGTAATCGGGGTGCATGACCGGGGCGTTGCCGATGACGGCGTTCCGGGATGTCGTGTTGTAAACTCCGATGTCGCCGTTGAGCCGCGTCACGTCGGCGAGGCACCAGCTCATGCGTGCCGCTTCGAGACGTTTGATTTCGTCCATGTCTTCCGTGCGCCGGACGATTCGCGGCCGCATGATGAAAATGAGTTCCGAGCGTTTGATCCGTTCGTAATCGTAACGGAACAGGCTTCCCAGCACGGGTACGTTCGACAGGTACGGAACGCGCCGGCACAGGGTCTGTTTGTCGCGCGAAATCAGACCGCCGAGCAACACCGTTTCGCCGTCGGTCGCGCTGACGATCGTTTCGGTTCGGATTTTATTGATGTTCGGCGTGCGAACGACGGTGCCGTTGACGACCGTCGGCACGCCATCGCTCGAGGAACCGATCCCCGACTTCGACGCGGAAATCAACATGACGACTTTGTCTTTGCCGTCGCCGTTTTCCGACTGGCTGATTCGCGGAATCACCCCCAGGAAAAGCCCGACGTCTTGATCTTTGGTATCATTACTGACACCAAACGTGGACGTATTGCTTCCGGCGGGTCGGGCGACCGTCTGCCCGACGAAAATGACGGCCAACTGGTTGTCTTGCGCCGTGATTTGCGGGCGGCTGAGCACTTCGAGCCGGCTGTGTTCCTGCATCGCGCGAATCATGATACTGAGCGCGTCGCTGCTTGCCGAGAGAATCAGACCGCCGAATCCGGTGTCACTGTTGATGCGTCCGGTCGCAAAGCTGCTGAGCGCTTGCGCCCCGATCGTTCCGGCGGAAGTCAGCGCATTCGTCGAGGCCCCGTTACCGATTGAAGCATTGTTCGATTGTTCATTGAACAAGAACCCCGGTGCCGAGGTCGAATTGTCGCTCGGGGAGGTGGTACTGAGCACGCTCCGGCTGAAAAGTACCGGGTCCTGCAAGCCGAGTTCAATACCGAATTCGTCCGTATTCGAAAGCGTGACTTCGCCGATGAGCACTTGGATCACCACTTGCGGCGGCTCCTTGTCCAGTTCTTTGATCATTTTGAGAATCTCCTGCATGTACTCCGGAGTCGCGGTGATCAGCAGTTTGTTCGAAATCGGGTCGGGGACGACGACGGCGGCGTTTTCAAGTCTTTGGTATGCGCTCAAACCTTGCGTCTGTAGCGCGCTGCGACCGGCAATGTACGATTTGACCGCTCGGGAAACGTCGTTGGCGCTCGAATTTTTCAACGTGTAAACCTGCACTTCCCATTGCAGGGCGTCTTTCTGGTCAAGCCTTTTGATCAGGGTTTGAATGAATGCGACCGCCTGTTCGGCACCGGCAACAATCAGACTGTTCGAACGCGGGTCATTAGTGATTTTTGTCGGAATGAAGTTTTCGTCCCCTTCCGTGCCGGGAAGCTGGACGCTTCCGGAACCCGCCCCCTGCGTCGGGATCAGCGTTTCCAGCACTGTTTTAATCGTCTGGGCGTCGCTGTATTCGATCGGGATCACCTTGACGACCGCCGTTCCCGACGGAACGTCGAGCATGGTGATCAGTTCGTCGATGAGTGCCATGCTGTTCGACGGCGCGGTGACGATCAGCGTGTTGTTCGGCGCATTGGCGGTAAACTTCGTTTCGGTCAGAAAACCGGATTCAATCGCTTTTTTCCCTTGGGGGGTGTCCGTGATGATTTCAAGAATCGGCGTGCGACCAGTGGTCGCGTTGGGCGTGAGGCTCAATGCAAGGGCGGTGTTGAGCGATGTCGCCAGGTCGGTCGCCAGCACGCTTTTCATGCGGTACGTTTTGACCTGCAATTTCGGCCCCCCTTTCCACACGTCGAGTTCGGTGACGATCCGTTCGATGTCGCGATAGTCGTTCGGTGCGGCCTGCACAATCAGGCTGTTCGAACGCGGGTCGCTCATGATGCGGACCCTTCGCGGAAAACCGAGTGTCGGGGACGGGGACTGTATCCCCGGCGGTGTTTGTGGCGGAACGTTGCCCAGGAAGAAGTCGGTGATGACCTGGGCGATTTCTCTCGCCGGGGCATATTCCAGCCGGATCACGCGCAAGAGACTGTTTTCGACGGCGACCGGCTTGTCCAATTGATCAATCAGTGCTTTCATCGCTTCGAGTGCTTTGCCCCAACCGACGAGCAGCATCGCATTGGGATTGACCAACGGAATCGCCCAGACACGACCTTGTTTCGTGGCAAGCAGTTCCGTGTAAAGATAAACCGGCGTCGGCATCATCCCGGGCATTCTTGGTTCCGACATGCCGACCTGCGTTTTGAGCAACCCTTCAACCGATTGGCACTGCACGTTTTTCAGGAACATGATTTCAATTTGCGGTGAGGCTTGTTCGCTGATTTCCTCCAGTTGCTTGATCATCTCCATGATGCGCTGCACTTCACTCTGCGGTGCGTCGATGATGACGACGTCGAGACGCGGAAGCACTTGAATTTTCGTGTTGAGAGACGGGGTCAGGTTGAGCTGTTGGCCACCGTTTTCCGGATTCAGCGGCATTCCGCCGGCGTCGAATCCCATTCCCATGCCTCCCATGTCGCCGCCAACCATGCCGCCTAAACCGTCCTCGTTTTGACGGTTGTAAGCGACTTGCCGGATTGCACTGTCATTGAGCGGCGTTTTTTTCTGTCGGTTGAGTTGGCCGCTGTTATTCGATTGCGGTTGTACTTTCGAGCGATACGTGTCGAGCACCTTGCGGACTTTTTCCGGATCGGTGTGCTGTACGGAAATGAAACGCCGGTCATACCCTTCCGTCGGCGACGGCTGATCGACCGCCCGGATGAGCTGCATCAATTCGTCGGCAAGCAACGGCGGTGCTTTGACATCGATCCGGTAATTGTTCATGTCGAACGTCACTTCACAAACGCTGGTCCCTTCGGCACCCGGAACCACAACGCGGAATTTTCGTGTTTCCCCACCCTGCGAAACCGGAATCATCCGTTTCACGAACAGCGTTTGCAGTTTCAGCTCGATGTTTTCAAGCGTCAGGTATTTCGGCGAATGCGATTGCTGAACCGGCGCGGTTTCGGCGGATTCGACCGTTTGCGGCTCGGAAACGATGCGCACCAGCGTCCCTTCAAATTCCCGCAGGTCGCGTCCCGGCGGCACGTTCTCAAATGCTCCGGTTTGTGCAAGCAGTGCAGAGATTTCCCGTTGCACGCGTTCCGGTGCCCAGGCAAGGATTTTCCCGGTTTCCGGTCGGACATCAATTTCAAGCGTCGGATCGTTTCCGTAACGCCGCCGCAATTCCGTTGCGATTTGTGCGACATGCGTTTTTTTGCAAAAATACGTTCCCGGCTCGTTCGCTTCGGGAGCGACACCCGGCCCGTTGTTTTGGTTGATATGATTTTGGTCGATGTTCCGCTGGGAATCAAACGGACCTGGCACTGATGCCGGGCTTTGCGTTGTCGGATTTTGCGACAACGGATTTTGCGGTTGGGGCTGTTGCGAGGGGCGATACGGTTCGTTTACCGGTTGATTGATGTAATATTGCGAGGGCTGGGGCAACTGAGATGAAGACGGCATTTGCGATTGCCGGTTCGGACGGTCAATCGGACGATCAATCCAGGGGAGCGTTTGCAGGGCGGCTTGCACCGCCGACGTGGTGCCAATCAACGTCAACTCGTTTTTCACCGGGTCGGCAACAACAGTGATGTTTTCCGTCGTTTCTAGGGAAAGGGATTGCAGGAGCAACTGTTTGGCGGAGTCGGCGGAAATATTTCCTATTTTGACACGTTGCATTTCATGTTTCGGCTCTTGCGACGGCATCGGTTGTTGTGATTCGCGAAACGAACCCGCCGGTGAAGCCTGTTCCGACACAAAACCATTTTGTTGCGCCGGACAATTCAGGCTTGCCACAAAGAAGACAACGATCAACGGCATCAGGAAAACGAGTTGCTTGATTCGGGACGTCATCATCCGAACCATTCGGCAAGCCGCCGACGAGTTGGGCGATATAGGCAGAGTAGGGCACATGAAGTTGATCATCTGGTTTTTATCCTGTCATGCAACGGGCAATATTTTGTCTTTCCAAAAAGACCGGCGCGCATGATAAGAATTACCGAATGACAAATCAAGGGCAATATCAAAAAGATTTTTTAATATCTGTACTATTTCCGTGATTTCCAACCGGCTTGAGTTTAACTCATTGTGCCGTCGAAATTGACGATGTATTCGACAACGTCGAGGTTTTGCCCGGCATGTTTGATCGCTTCCCTGACGATCACCGACGTGCCGCCGCAGCACGGGACAAGCATCCGTAACACCGTGATCGAACGCACCTGGTGTTGCGTGAAAATCTCTGCAAGTTTTTCGACATAAATGTCGGTTGCCTGGTCGAGTTTCGGGCAAAAGATGATCAACACCTTGTTTTTGGTGAACCGTTTGTAAAAATCGGGGAGAGCAAACGCCGTGCAATCGGCGGCAATCACCAGGTCCGCGTCATCGAAAACCGTCGAGTCGGGATTGAGCAGGTGCAACTGAATCGGCCAGTTGGCCATTCCTTCGCGAGCCGTTGACTTGCTTGTCGCCCGGACTTTTTCCATTGCTTCCTGGGTGGCATGAGGACAATCACACGAAGGCGATGATTTTTCTTCTTTTGACATTTGTTTTTCTCCGGTGTTCACTTTTTGGGACGTCACTTTTTGAGACGAAACGGAAGCCGCCTCGCGGGCGGATTTCAAAGTTTCAATGCCTGGAACGGGAATTCCCATTTCCCCGAGTGTTTCGATTCCTTCCTCATAATACTTCTTTTGGCCGTGACTTCGCAAATGCTCAAGGTGCAATGCGACGATATGTTCGCCTTGCGGAACGAGCCGCCTGATGGTTTGACGTTCGTCGTAGGGTTGCGACTCCTTTTGTTCGACCGTGATTGCCCCGACAGGGCATTCGCCGAGACAAGCCCCAAGACCATCGCAAAAAACTTCGGAAATCAACCGGGCTTTTCCGTCAACCATCTGAATCGCCCCTTCCACGCATGATTCGGCGCAACGCCCGCAACCGTTACATTTTTCTTCGTCAATCTTGATGATTTGTCGTTTCATGATTTTTGTTTTCGAAAGGAATGAATTTCGCACAAACTCCGTTTTGTGAGGTCATTGACCAAATGCTGAAAACCGTGACAATAGCACTGTTTCATGAATAGTCAATAGGCTATTGTACCCAAGTCGGTTGGAATTTGTTTCATATTTTATACCGCAGTCTGTATGGAAGAAACATTCTCAATCGACGGACGGTCGGGGAGGTACCGCATGATCAGGTCAAAAAATCTTCTTCCGTGTCTTTTCGTTTGCATATCGATCGGTTATTGGGGAGGCGGGACGCCAATTCTGTTCGCGCAAGCGGTCCGTCAATTGTCCACTTCCGACGGACGGACCATTTACGCAAAGAAGGCTTCGGAGCAAAATGATTTGCCGGCCCAAGGACCGGCAACGGAGCCGTTGGTTGATGATCAGGACCAGGTGGTACCGCTTGATCCGCAAAAAACGGTCTTTCTTACATGTGACCGCAAAAGCGTTTTGTTTCCAGGACAGATTTGTCTGCGCGAAGGGGCTCTCGAATTTTTCGTTTGTGCCAAAAATTCGAAAGAACATGAATCGATCATTTCGACCACAGCCAAGCCTTCCATCATTCATGCCGGATTGCTTGCGACCGGCGTTGAACCTGGAAAGCCGGTCCGTTTCACGCCGGAGTTTGAGGCGGCGTCCGGCCCGAAGGTCAAAATGACCGTTCGTTGGCAAGACGCGGAAGGAAAACGTCATGAAATCGACGCCAAAGATTGGGTGCAGGAAGTCAATACCCACGGCTGTTTGCAAACGGACTGGGTTTTCAGCGGCAGCCTGTTTCAAAAGCTGGAAAACGGAAAAATACGTTATCTGGCGGATGTGACCGGTGAAATCATCGGCGTCTCGAATTTTTCAGGAGTCGTGCTGGATTTGCCGATCCAAAGCAGCAGCGACAACAGCGAATTGCTGTTCCGTGCCTGTACGGAAAAAATTCCTCCCCTGGAAACCCCCGTGACCGTCATTCTGACTCCGGAGTTACCGATCAAAAAACAGGAGACTCCAAAAACCCACTGAGGGCGGTCTTCGGTCTGAAAGGCTGGATCATAACAGCCCTCTTGCGACCGCTATAAGCACAAAAATCAAAGTGTTTGGGGATAGACGACGAATTCGATTCGCGCGTTTTGGTCGCCCTGACCGATGGATGTTCCCGTAATGGGGGCCCCTGCCGCATTGGATGTCGTTGAACCGGATGTCGCCGAATCGGACGCACTGGCAACGGGACGATTGGCACCGGCGGTGCCGATCCGAATCTGATTCACCGGTAAAATGCCTTGCGAAATCAGGTAATTGGCGACAATAAACGCGTTTTGCGCCGACAACTCGAATGCGGACATCTGATATTTCTCGTTGACCTCAAGTGTACCGGCATGACCTTCAATGCAGATCGGCTGCTGCGGATAGTTAAGCCGCAACTTGTTCCCGACTTCGGAAATCGTGTCGGCCCCTTCGGGAGAGAGGTTTCGCGTTCCGGGAACGAAAATCGCACTGACCGGCACCCAATATCGCAAAAAGTCGCCGTCTTCAACAAAGTGAATATCTTTGGAAACAAACACAAGCTGCCGGTCGCGGAAGCCGTTATTCGACGAAACCATCACGGTCGAAACGCGAGGCATCGACGTTTGATAGGTTTGAACTTTTTGTTCCTGTTTGACAAGTTCCCCCTGTAATTGGTCGATTTTCGTGTTCAATTGGGCAACTTGGGTCGCGGAAGCCTGCGACTCCTGCTTCGACTTTTCAATTTCCCGATATGCCTGGGCAATATCTTTTTGATATTTCGTATTAATTTCATCAAGGCTCTTGGCACGGGTCGTCACTTCCTGCAATTGGGCAACCAGTGCGTCTTGCTGACGCCGGGCTTCGGTCACCTGCCCCTGTTGCAAAGTGGAACATCCGGAGATTGCCGCCAGCCCAAAACAGGCAAAAAAACCAAAACTCCAGCAACACTTCTTGAAAACAGCGGAAAAACAGCACCCGGCTTTCGGACTTTTTTGGTCCAACGCCGTTGCTTGAGATTTCCGGTTGTTCAAAAATCGTTGCCGATTCATATTTACTCCAAAAATCAATCTTTTTCACGTTTCGTGAATCGATTGGTATTGAGAAAACAACTCTTACTATTATTTACCCGCAATCATAACATGCGGGATGTTTTGCAGAAAAAACGTGAATATTTCGCAAATAAACGGATCGTTGGTACAGTTACGCCGGACAGAAAAAAATGGTAAATTACGGCAATTATACCCAAGCCGGTTGAAAATTCCGGAAGCTGGACATGGCAAGTCCTGCAACGCAGGACGTTTGCGCAAGGCCGAAGGCTGCCGCCCATACCGTCTGCGGTATATCGCGATTTTGTCTTTTTCAACCCCGATTCTCTTGACAGACCCGAATGGTATAATGAAAAAATGGTCTGTTTTAGCGGTTGCTCGCCAGATCAACGCGATTTTGAGATTCAAATATCAAGTGTCATTATTCGATGTACGAACGCAAAGAAATCCATCAGATGGCCGGGTATGTTCCCGGCGAGCAGCCGAAGCCGGGCGAGGCGGTCAAGCTGAACACGAACGAAAACCCGTTTCGGGCGTCGGAAAAAGTGTACGACGCTGTTCGGGAAGCGTGTGCCGACGGCTTGTCCCGTTATCCCGATCCGTTTGGCAATCTTTTTCGCGACGCGGCGGCGAAATTGTACGGAGTCGACCGCGACATGATCCTGTGCGGCAACGGCAGCGACGACATTTTGACGATTCTGACCCGCACCTTCGTCGGGAGCGGCGAACTTTTGCGGCTTCCGAGACCGAGTTACATTTTGTACAAATCGCTTGCCGAAATCCAGGGTGCCAGAAGTGAAGAAATCCGTTTTGACGCTGATTGGCGGTTGCCGCCGTCGTTTGCTGAGCCGGCCAAAGATTTGAAACTGGCGTTTTTGCCGAATCCGAACTCGCCGTCCGGAACCGTGTTGCCGAAAGAGAAAATTCTCGAAATCGCCGAACGGCTCCCCTGTCCGCTCGTCGTTGACGAAGCATACATCGATTTTGCCGACTTTCATTGCATCGACCTGATTGCCAAGTGCGAGAAAATCATCGTCACGCGCACCTTAAGCAAGGCGTACAGTCTTGCCGGCTTGCGATTCGGTTATCTTTTCGCCCGGCCGCAACTGGTCGAACAGATGATGAAGGTCAAAGACTCGTACAACTGCGACACGCTTTCGATCGTGGCCGCCACTGCCGCGATCAGCGATCGGGAATGGCAGCGCGACAATCGCCGTAAACTGCTCGCCACCCGCGAACGACTGACGGAACGGATGCGAAGTCTCGGATTTCATGTGCCGGAATCGCATTCGAATTTCACCTGGAACGTCCATCCGACCGTGCCGCACAAGCCGGTTTACGAGTACCTGAAACAACGCGGTTATCTCGTCCGATACATGAATTACGGCGAAGAGGGTGACGGCCTCCGAATCAGCGTCGGCACGGACGAACAGACGGACGCCTGTCTCGACTTGATTGAAGAATACCTGAAAAACAAGTTGTTCAAAAAATCAGAGTACAAATAACTTGGGTATTGTCCTGGGCATAAGAGTTGGACAGCAGCAACCGTCCGAAAGCAGGAAATCTGTGTCTTCGTGGCCAGAAAAGTCAGGCAGTGAATCAACATTTGTGTCTATGCCAATATATTTCCAACACAATAGATATCAACACTTATGAAAATCGCTTATTTTGATTGTGCATCGGGAATCAGCGGGGATATGACGCTTGGGGCACTGGTCGATGTCGGAGTGCCGCTGGAATTGATCGACGAGGCAATTCAATCACTCGGAATTCCCGGACTGCGTCTCGAAGCGGAGCAGGTCAGGCGACATGCGATGCGCGCCCTCAAGGTGCATGTGCATTGTCCGCACGAACATTCGCACCGGCATTTGAGCGACATTCTCGCGATGATCGAACACGGCGTCGGGGGGAAAGCACTGACGCGGGGGGCCGCCGAACTCGCCGCCGCAATCTTCACCCGGCTGGCCGAAGCGGAGGCGAAAGTGCATGGAATGCCGCTCGAAAAGGTGCATTTTCACGAAGTGGGTGCCGCCGATTCGATTGCCGACATTGTGGGTGCCGCCGTCGGACTTGATTATCTCGAACTTGACGCGATTTATGCGTCCGCCGTCCCGACGGGAACCGGCACGATCAAAATCGCGCACGGGACATGCAGCATTCCCGCCCCGGCAACGGCGGAATTGCTTCGCGGCGTGCCGGTTGCCGTCTCGCAGGTGCCGTTCGAACTGACGACCCCCACCGGTGCCGCGATCCTGAAAACGGTCGTCAAGGCGTTTGTGCCGGTTCCGGGCATGACCATCGCAACGATCGGTTATGGTGCCGGAGGACGTGACTTGCCGGATCAGGCGAATCTCCTGCGTCTGATGATCGGCGAGTCGGTCGATCCGGCCGAGTGGGAAAACCATACGATCGCAAGCGATCAACATTATCACGGACATTCACACGATCATTCGCTTGGGCACGAACATCGTCATGGGGATCATCTGCATGAACATGACGACCATTCACACGATCACAAGCATGAACATCAACATGAACACAAGCACGAACATGAGCATCATGATGCTGAAACGGTTTGGGTGCTTGAAACGAACATCGACGACATGGCCGGCGAGATGATCGGGTATTGCATTTCACGACTTTGGGAAGCGAATCCGCTTGATCTGTTCTCGACGGCGATCCAGATGAAAAAACAGCGTCCCGGCGTCAAATTGACACTCTTGTGCCGCAAAAACGATATTCCGAAATTTGAAACGCTGCTGTTCCGGCACACCTCGACGCTTGGCATCCGCCGCTGGCCGGTCGAACGAACGGTTTTGGAACGGGAAAAAGCGACCGTGACCACGAAATGGGGTGAAATTCAGGGAAAAATCGCCACACTTCCCGACGGTTCGACCCGTTTTACTCCGGAATTCGATTCGGCGCAAAAAATCGCAGAGGATCACGATATTCCACTGGCCGATGTTTATTTTGAATCGCAAAAATCGTTCGAAAATTTTTGCGATGGAAAAAAATAAAAAGATAACTGACTTGTCCTTTTTCAACCGCAACCGGCGGATTTTTCCTGGAGGATTTGCTTCTGCAATTTGTCGTTGCGTTCCCGGACTTTTTCGACCAGTTTTTGCTTGTACCGCACCAATTTCTCTTGCAACGCATTGTCGATGAGGGCGATCATTTGCACGGCCAAGAGTCCGGCGTTTCGCGGACCGCCCATTCCGGCACCGACGGTTGCGACCGGAATGTCCCCCGGCATCTGGACCGTGGAAAGGAGCGAATCGAGTCCGCCGGCCAAATCGGTCGGCACCGGAATGCCGATCACCGGCAAAATCGTGTGCGCCGCACAAACACCGGCCAGGTGCGCCGCACCGCCCGCTGCGGCGATGATCACCATCAGCCCGCGCTGTCGGGCGTTGCCTGCGTACTCAGAAACGAGTTCCGGAGTCCGGTGCGCGCTCATCACCTGCACCTCATAACCGACTTCAAACTCGTCAAGTGCCTTGGCGACCGCGTTGATTTTCGGCCAGTCGCTGTCGCTCCCCATCAATATTCCGACACGAATTTTCGAATCTTTTTCCATATTGTTTCTCATGCATTTGTTGAAAAATTGGGTTACGGCAACTGGACCCCTTCGACGAGCCAGCCGTTGTCATCCGTAATGCCGACGACGCCTGTCGTACCGAAGTAATGCTTGATTTTTTCAAATTCCGGCATGGTCGAACGGTCAAACTCGACTTTTTTCGACGATTTGTCTTCATTGGGGACCATGATCAGCCGCATCACCACTCCGAGAACGGACTGGGATTTCGGCATTTCCCCCATGCGGATCAACTCATAAGTCTGCCTGGTCATTTCGTCCGACCTTGCGAACACCTGCAAAAAATGCGGAACTTTCGTCAACCCCAATTCGGCCAGAACACTTTGCATTTTTTTGTAATCTTCCGCATCCGAAAGTTTGGTCTGCTGAGTCCCCCCCTGGAGCAGGGTCATCAAATCGTCAAGGTTGTTGGAGACGAAAATATGGTTGTGCGCAATCGTCAACGCCCCGTTTGGGAAAAACGGTTCGCTGTTTTCCGGTTTGGCTTTGGCCGTCGAAGTCGCCGGCACCGGAGTGGGGGCGGGACGTCTTGATTTTTCCGGAACGATCGAAGCGGAGGATTTTCCGGAAGAGGCGTTACCGGAAGCGGTAGACGGTTTTTTCTCAGGCGTATTTTTGTCAGCGGGCTTCGATTGCCAGACGGTGAAACCGTTCCGTTCCAGTTTGACGGCGTCCGGCTCGCTGCTGAACAGTTTCTCGAACGCTTTTTTCGCCGCTTCTTCCTGTCCCGGTTTGAGTTCCAGCGCGGCGACAAAACGTTCGCTGTCCGTGGTGACCGGCGTTGTGTATTTCGTCACAAGAATAAGACGGCTTCCCAAAAGATCAATTAATTCCTTTTGAATATTGATTTGCTGACGGTATTTGTCTTTTTCAAACGCCTCAAGCACTTGGTTCCAGACCCCCGGTTCGTCGAGAATATCGTCAAAAACAGGGCCGATATTGGCAAAAACATCCTGAGGGTTAAGATGCACGATTGAAAAACGGGCCGCTTCCGCCGGCAACCAGTCCGGAAGCGCGTCGTTGTCACTGTTTTGAAAAGCGACCATCCTGATAATCGCTCCGGTGTGTGGTTGGGGAGCGTAAAACATCGTGCGATAGGTCATCTGGTACTTGTCCGTCGCAAGGTCGAGAATTCCGCCGATCCCTTTCAATTCCTTGAGACCGTGTTTTGAGAGCAAATCAAAAGTATCGACCTGACCGGGCACCTTCTTTTTGGGAACGGCTTTGTCCGTACCGGAAAGCGTACGAATCGCCGTCGTGAATTCAAGCGGCTCAATATACCACTTGAAAAGCGGTGTCGCGTTGTTTGCCTTGGCACCGGAAGCAACCTGCGTCATGATGGTTTGGTACGCCCCTTTGGTTTTCAGCGGTTTGTCGAGATTTCCGCCCAAACGTTCCACCATCAGTTTGGCCAAATGGTGCTGGTCCGTAATCACAAGTGTTTCCTTTGTCACGAGATAGATTGCCGTTCCCCCTTCCGGGCTTCGTTCGGTTTTCGGAAAGGTGAAAATCGTCGCCGCAACATCGTTGATCTGACCGGTGGTCTTGGTCACATTTTCCTTTTCCAGTTTTTCTGCGATTTGTTGCAAAAATTTCAATGTTTCATTCAGATGCTTGTTGACGCCGATCACCAGCACAAAACCGGGGAGTTTGCCCGGAACGGCAATCAAGCCGCCACTGATCGCTCCTGTTGGGAGCGATTGCAAATCTTCGAGCGACAATCCAAGCCGGTTCGTCCAGTTTGCTTCCACCTGTTTTTTGATTTCCTCACCAAGCGGCTTCAAAAGCGGGTCTTTCAAAAGAGTCCCCAGTTGAGTTTTTTGCCATTGTTCCCTGAGGGATTCCACGCTGGAAACGGAAAAAAAACCTTGGGTCGTCTCTGGAAACAATTCATCAGTCTCAACTTGCGCCGACACCAGACGGCACGTCGCCATGATCATGAGAAAGCAACACAAACAGGTCTGACACATTTTACGCACAGGATTCACTCCCATCAAAATTCAAAAATTCGCCAATGTCAAAATACGAAAAATGAGAATGGCGGGCAATTTACGCAACTGCTGTACAATTCATCATTTATCATCGGATTAGAAACTTAATCCACATCATATATAACCTTTTTTCCGGTTTTTTACCAGATCAGTTTTCAAGGTTTTTCAAGCAGTGATAGAGCGTACACGGAATTGGTTTGGGGGCGTTTATTGTGGTGGCGAGAAAAAATGCACAACGCTTCAACGGCTGCCGATTGCGCCGAAATGCAAAGCCTTAGCAAAATAGGATGTTTTTACATTTCGGCGAGACCGGCGATTCACCGGACACATTCATTTTTTATTTCCAGCACAATAACTCAAAACAGTGAGAAATTCCTGAAGCGGAATACGGAACGCCCGAAAAGCGCAAGGTCATCAAAAAAACCACCGAACAATTGTCCGGCGGTTCTGATTTTTCATTTACTTCCGCAGCATGACGCGGCTGTCGGCGACGGAGCAGCCTTCCCCCTGGGCATGGACGATGAGCGGGTTGATGTCCATTTCGGCAATTTCCGGGTGATTGGTCACCATTTCGGAGATGCGGAGGATCGTCGTGACGATCGAATCAACGTCGGCTTTCGGTGCGCCGCGGAAACCGTCGAGCACTTTGAACGCTTTGATGTCACGAACCATCCGTTCGGCGGAGACCTTCCACATCGGAGCGAGTCGGAACGTCACATCCTTGAGCACTTCGACGAGCGTGCCGCCGAGGCCGAACATCATGAGCGGGCCGAAATTGCCGTCACGATTACAGCCGACAATGACTTCGGCCCCCTTCGCGGCCATTTCCTCAATGAGAATGCCGTCGATTTTCGCGCCGGGAACATGTTTTTCGACGTTTTCATAAATTTTCGTGTATGTCGCTTTGGCGGCATCGGGACCATCGACGTTGAGAATCACCCCGCCGGCGTCGAACTTGTGTACGACATCCGCCGACATGACTTTCATGACGACTTTTCTGCCGATCACCTTGACGATCGTTGCGGCTTCCTCGGCGGATTTGGCAATCCCGCTCTTGAGAAGCGGCAGTTTGTAGCATTCGAAGAGCGGACGGCATTCCGCCTGCGTCATGTATTTTTCTTTTGATCCGCCAAGCGCGTCGGCGATGATTTTCTTCGCCCGGGCAACATCG
>JGI20166J26741_11917806_pt1 | contig 19863 bp, 13 predicted proteins | sample TergutCu122P5_FD_26741 | JGI IMG/M metagenome (IMG submission 26741)
GATTTTTAATTGTCTTTTAAAATTGATACAACGTAGATTTTAACCTTTGAGGTTTATACAATTCAGTGCATTAGTCGGCCAATAAAAGTGATTGACTTTAAAAATGCACGGTGAAAACCTGAAATTAAATTACCACATAAAGTGTTGAAAATTTATGATTATACTGTAAAACAGAATAGTAGTCCTTTAAAACTTTAAGACCTAAATATTACCTATATATTCCTGCTTCCACGCTAAATACTTAAACATTCTACGTTCTTTACATATAGTTTATTTATGTGTTTTGTATAGATCTTAGAACAAACAACTATTTCCCCATACAACGACTGGCTTTTCTAACCGCGACGGAGCGTTTACTGCACGGTACGAACTGAATATTTAAATATAATTCAGGATAATTTTCCTCTTTATATGTTTACTGTATTAAACTGTGCTACGTAAATGGGCGTGGTTTCAGCAAAAAATCTGTACCACGACACAGAAAATGGAATTGCAAATCACGCCAGCTACAACATGCATGTTTTATAAAAGAGAGTCCCATCTAAATTATTTATTATTTAATTCCCCCATAATTTCATATTTTAGATATTTAGTATAAACGTTAAATCAGAAGATTTCGTCATTACATAATTCGTCCAAAGCCAATGACTTCCAAGGTGTTCTCCTTACAATCGTATACCATGCAGTGACAATGAAATAATAAACCGGCAAGAGTATTTATTATATGTGTATATGACCAGTATTTTTAGCACGCCTTTAAAATACAGTGTTCATCTGAGTCAGTAAATTAGAAGTGCTTTTATGTGAATTATTAGCATTGAACAAACCCTCAGTTCAGTGATAAGTGATATAGTTAAGATATGTCAGTAGTTTATATTAGATCTAATAATTCTAAAGGCACGGAAACTAACAAGTGATCACCTTTTCACGACTTTTCCTAGCTTTCCAACAGTTAAACCCACGTGTATATACCAACTTGGAACATTCGATTTCGTTCGCCCCTGACGGTAGAGTGCGTAGTGTGATTACAACGTGATACTACATATATTAATTATTTTTAGTCTGACCTCTTCCACCTACTCATTGTAGGTGTAGAAGTTATAGTAGCGTCTGATTACACGCAGTGACTCACACACATACACACTCGGTAGGACGAGGGATCGGCCCGTCGTAGTGGCCTGTACCTGACAACACACAACATGCACCAGAGACAAACATCCATGACCCCGACGGCCTCAAAGGGTTATATTTCATGGAAATGCCCTGTAAATAACATTGCTTGACCTTCTTTATAACACAAATTAAATAGGAGTACAATTGAAGCGCGTGTAATATACGCGTATTGCATTCACGACTAATTAGACAGTACCCACGCCGCAATATAATCTGCGAAATTGTTCACAATGTAACATTAATACTGAATAAACACGCGAAGTTTATCGGTGGTGTGCCTAATACTGACCAAAAACGTTAAGTATATCGGCGCTGTGCCTAATTAATTAAGTACCTGGCCACGAATAACCTACGGGAGTTAGACTACAGCTTGTCTTTCTTAGCCTGCCACACTACATGAAGATACATGATTAGCTGCACGACCCGACCACTTCAGCTCCGTGAAGAGACCCCACTGCACATTTGACAGGAAGTTGGTAACCTCAGACCCGGTTTGGACCCAGCGTCAAAGAAATAAACATCCGCCTCCAGTTGGAATTGAACCCTGATTCTCCAGTCATCCACGCCGCAGCGTAGCCACTGCACAGGATCATGACATAACCTTAAACTGTTGTGAATTTGCTGTGCGAAATTTTAACAAAACTCCGTATGTTATTAAAAACGGGCCAAGCCGATACAATAAAATAAACCGCAGTTAGACACGTCACGATTTAAGCGCACGGTTTAGTACATGCGCTTGTCGATTTGGCGCCCACAACAGACCCGCGTAAAAGTTCACCCCAACGCCGAAAAGCGGCGAAAAATACATCTTCCTTAACTTCTGTTATTTAGTGCATCCGATCACAACCAATAAATAACATTTAAATTTGGTTACTGTACATAAAATCTAGCTTAATATAAAAAGCTGTCAGTTGTTTGTGACTTAGACTTGTTTCTGTCTAGGGCAATGCTGGATGATGAACTGGACATTCGAATGGGAACCTTAGCAGAATGTGTGACACATAATAATTACAGCACAAATACCTGTCACGCTGAGCAGCGCCATAATGATCGGATGTCTTGTAGTTTCAGCAATGAAATAACTGTTGAAATCACCGGCGAATTAATCCTTTGTAAGGCAGTCTTCTTCTTCTTCCGACTTCTTCGAGTTTTCTTATATTATTATGAAACAACACCGATAACTAACTACTGTGGAAATCACATATTCGCAGATCGGTACTGCTGTTTTGGATGGTAAAAATACAGGCGGCGATGAGGAAACAGTGCTGCTCCTTGTTCAGTGGGTGACGACACACGGATACAAACACGACGCCGTGTACACCGTAATGCCACCAGGACACGACTTGAAGCAGACGACACACTACTAATCACTACTAGCACACACACGTAACACCGACTGCGAGCCGCCATGTTGCGATGAGCGGCAACCGATGGCGACTGGAACACCAGTGACGTCATTGCCATGGTAACATCCCCCCTCCACCCTACTCGCCAGCACTCACTCTCTATCCTTCGTCTTTTTACCTACCACCCCCCGGCCCGCTCACTAATTTTAGCAGTAGCTTCTCCCCAACCCCCCCTGCTAGTAGGCTAGCAGCTCAACAGCTCCACACGCACCTTGCTGCCCCTGGAACATACAACCAGCCACACACTGCATACACCACAACCCAGACTGTCGTCATTGCAATACAGCACCAATCAGAGCAGTCAGGGACACCAAAACTGCTTTCCTCTGACGACCATCCACTTGCTGCAATTGTGACCCTATCATGTACCCTCTTCCCCTACCCCTACTATTGATTGCTGCTACGCCACGAGAGAAAGAGAGAGAAATAGATGATCCGTTCCAACGCACTTTTCGCGGCATGTATGCCTCCCCGATCAATAAATACCGTGCGCCTAGTACGTAGTCGCCCCACCGTACAGAGTCGACCACGATCCCGATCTTAATGCCATCTAGTGACTGATGTTTCAAGTTCTAAGATTGCCGTGGCAGGCGTCTGCACGATAATTGGGCGTCGTGTCCCGTTACACGCTCCAAACAAAATACAAAACCCGCTGGCCTGAGCAGACTAGTTTCGTAAACGACACTCGCAAACGCGAGTCGTATGCATAGGAAAATAGCCCATTAAGAGAATACTTTGTTTTTCTGTTCTGGAAAATAATATCAGCACTTGATACAACAAGGACACCAGATTATATTCACTTGCAAAGGTTATGTATTATGGTCAGTTTGTTATTTTGAAAACAAAAAACCAAAAATCTTACAAATGTTGTGAACATATTTAACTTCCGAAATTTTGTCAAATCCTATATTGTCATGAACTTCACAAGTACAAGCAACTTACTATTATTCGAAAACAACGCGTTGTTGTGTAATCTGGTCTACAATATGCGCATGAAATCTATGCACAAGTGTGTGTCTATTCCACTGCCTGCACAAGTATTTCGTCTCCAAATTTACTAGCGAATATGGGCGAAAATTTGTAACGGAAGTCTCCCAGCAAACACAGCTGATATAATTTCAGTTTCCTTTGTACGAATTAGTAGGCCTACAAATCGAATTTACTTGGACTTCATGTCGACCTTTGTCCATTATGTCCGTACCGGTTCATTTCAAAAAGTAATTATTCCATGAAATGTTTACGTTAAGATCGATAAAGTTTGTATTTCTTTCTTTACTAGCTCATTTTCTTATTCTGACCTATTCTACCAACTCTTTGTAAGTGCAGAGAGTAGTTGTTGCACCTGATCACAGTCAATGACACACACACACACTCCGTAGGTCTCCTCTCTACGAGGGATCGGCCCGTCGCAGAGACCTCTACCTGACGACAGACAGCAGAAACTTTTTTAAATTCGATAAATATCTAGCGAAATCAGAGAAAAATACAGTCTAAGGTGTTACAAAGAACAATTTGAACCTGAGAGGAGGAGGGTAATACGAAAGTGGAGAAATGATCAAAAGAAGCTTCAAAATCCGTATTTTTCTTACGTAATATTTAAGGCTTCAAATCAAAGATTATAACACGAGGAAAGTACATAGCCAGTTTTGGATGTGACAAAAATTTCACACAGAATTTAAGAACAAATAAATATCAGTCTGGCCAACGTAACTCTTTTCATTAATGAAACAATATTTGTACAATAAGGCGCTACATAATTCTGGTCATGACAAAGCTAACTGAATTCTTTTATTTCGGTAGTGTTATGGCATGAAGTAGGTCTAAATTTCTGCCGGTGTCTGAGTTCTCTTAATTTGGTACAATGTCAGACTTGTTTAATCTTTACAGCCAAGAATATATGAATTTTAAAATTTGTTTCCTTAAATAGCTTTACTTGCATGCATATTCGATGTCCACTGTTACAGTTACTGGTCGACCTCCAGCACATTTGTGTAGCAATTTAATCAAGTGAAACTTTAAACTATACAAATCCCCTATCATTCTGCTCTACAAATGTGCCGTCTCCTTCTTAGAAATGTCTAATTATTAGACATAAACCTCGCCTTCGGCGATATAAGTTTGTTCAGCCTGCTAGAAATTGACGGCGTTTCGGAGGAACATTCTGACTCCATCTTCAACCTACTTGAGATATTGAAACAGCATGTTCCTTCGAAACACCGACACATTTCTAACAGGTTTCACGGCGTCTTATCCCACATGACAGAAAATGTTATTCATTTTATAGATACGCCTGATATTTTGAACTTGTCCATTCCTTGCATTTTTGTATATTAGCTTACTCTATTTATTACACCAAATTAGTGCACATTCTTAATTTTATTTAATGTTTGTACTAATTAAGAAAGTGTATTTAGTTGGTATAATAAATGGTATACGCTATTCCTAATTATGTAAGTCAAATCCACATCACTGTGCCTATTTGCTTATAAAATATTAGTGTTTAATTTGGCTAAGTAGACCACCTTTACCAAAAAGTTTCAATTTATATTATTATATGTCCGTAAGAATATGTTTTCACGATCGGGCGGGCTTTATTCTAGATGGGCGAGAAATGTAGCATTTATGAAGGAGAGGAGAGGTGCTTATAGGGTTTTGATGGGGAAACCTGAGATAAAAAGATCACTTTGAAGACTCATGAGTGCATGGGAGAATAATTTTAAAATTTATCTTCAAAACATAAGATGGTGGACATGGACTGGATTGATCTGGCTCAGAATAGAAACAGTTGGCGAGATTTTGTGTGTGTGGTAATGAAATTTCGGGTTTCATAAATTGCGTGGAATTTCTTGACCAGCTGAGAACCGTTTAACTTCTCAAGAAGGACTCTGTTCCGTGGAGTCAGTCAGTCAGTTAGGCAGGCAGTCAGTTAGTCGGTCGGTCGGTCGGTCGGTTAGTTTGTTTGTTTGTTTGTTGATTTGGTTGGTTGGTTGGTTGGTTGGTTGGTTGGTTGGCAATGTTTACACGACGGCCTCTAGTGGGCCAAGGTCTCTTAATTGTCGAGGCTCCTATGATCACACTTAGACACACCACACTCAATCGGACTCCTCTGGACGGGTGATCAGCAGAGACCTCTACCTGACAACACACAATACTCAACAGACACAGACATTCATGCCCCAGGCGGGATTCGAACCCACAATCCGAGCAAGAAAACAGCCGCAGACGAACGCCTTAGAACACGAGGCCACTGGCATCAAGTGATACAATACACTTGACTATTTACAGATTAAGAATTTAAAGTACTTTATTTATCCTATAAATTTTCCAGTGTAGGAGTGTTATTTGCCTGTAAGATATATTTTACCAGCTCACGGACTACATTATTTCTTAAGTTTTCAAATTACCAGGTTTAATTCTGTATATTCCTCCTCCTTCTTCCACTATTAAGACCTGAGTGGTTTTAAAAAGATCTCAATTGATAAGGTTTCGACACCTCCCTCCTGAGTTTCAAATTTGGGTAAGGATCTGTCTCCGAAACACCATTACATTCTTTTTCTTATTATACATTATCATTGTACAGTACGTTTTTAAATGGCTAATGTGGCGGTACCTATAAAGTCATACTAAATAAGCTAAATATTCCAACATGCCATTGCAGGTGACGGCATCTGGATGCTTTTATCCTAATTAATATTATTAAAACTAGAATATTGTCTCTGTGTGATTTCAGGCTTCCTCCGCGAAGCAGTGAGATCTGCGCTGTTATGGTTATTGCGCAGCTAATGGTACCAGAAGAGCGCAGATCTCAAAATTATTTACTCCTTCACTCTTTACGGATGCGTAGAGGGAAATCAGCGACACCATTCACATTTTCAACAAAGATTTTATTTTAGTTATTATTATTTTTCTCTATTTTAAGGACCCGGTACGTAATTTATAACGCGTCGGAGATCTACGCTCTTTAGGTTTTACTGCGTACACTTACACTCTGTAGCCTGCTCTTGTGATTGGAACCTGCTGTTAATTTTTACTTTACTTTATGTACTGCTAAACACTGCATTAGTCTTTGCATTCACCTGAACTGTTGATAGTTGTCACGCCCTTCAGCAACTTAGTTTAATTGAATTATTATGTTTGTGTAAGAAATGGTACCAAACTTTAAAAAGTATTAAACGCCGAAAAGTTATGAACGTGTCTACAAATTTTGTATAAAAATTCTCTTGTGCTTTGAGAAGTAACAATGGCATTATCATGAATCTGATACGTCATATACGCGGAAATCAAAATGAATATTTTATATGCAGGCATATTCAGCATATGATTGTTTCATTTATAAAATGTAATATGCTCGGATGGAGATATTTATCACAAAATAATAATTACAGGATTGCCTGTTTGAAGTTTGTTCAGTTCAATTCAAAGACAGTTACTCGGATTTGATACTGACTTTTTATGCTTATTCGAATCAGTAATGAACATGGAAGAGTGAACCATGAGAAGGCAATGCCAAGATAAATGCTAAGTTAAAGTTTCTAACCCCAAAGCCGAGTCAGTGCAGAATTGTGCTGGTTGTCACAAACACAACAATGCTACGATTGCGAGAAACAAACTCGTACAAGAGCTGCAATATTTTATTCATGCCTCTCGTGTAACGGAAGATACATATTAAAAGAAAAAAAATAAGACAAGTTCAGTGTACACACATATTTACAGAACTGTTCAGAAATTTAAAACTCTTCTATGCTTGTGTCTGAATCAAAGTAAACACTTTTTTCTTGTTTCTTTTCTGCTTCTTTCTCTTATTTTTCCACTTTCTTCTTACTTTATTCCTTGTATCGAATTACGCTCTTGATTATTTCATCTCTTCCTACTCCTTTCCTAGTTTTTCGCTCACAAAGTCTTTCAAAACACCCTTTAAATATTTTCTTCTACAATATACGATTTATTAGTCCACGTCTAAGGTTTCGCAGAATCATGGTACAGGGTCAGCATCTTGACTCTGTCAGAATACATTAATGTCAAGCATGTTCTCTTTGTGCGTTTACGTCGTTTACGTAGATGTTCTATTCTGAAAGTTTCTTTTATACGTATGTAATGTCATTTTAAGTTTTGTGCAACGTACGCAGTCATAGTGAGATCGCGTCTGTCCACAAGTTTCAACTCCGAAACTAGGGAAAGGATTTTTTGACGGCATTTCGTGTTTGGTTGAACAGTATGAACTGTCAGACGAATCAAAATTTGTTCTTCGCCAGTTCAGTGTTGCTTTCACTTTGGCTGCATGAAGCTCAGATCGAAGTATTTCAATATTTTCATGCCTCGTTACAAAAAAATTACGCAAGGCACCAAATGAAGATCTCATAATGATTTGCATTTTTATATTTTGAACATTTCTAAATATTGAGATTCGCCAATTATAGGACAATATTATTTCAGACCGCAGTAACGTATCTGTAGCATTAATAGAACTGCAGCTCCAGTTTCTTTATCGATGTCAATAATAGGTGTTTTTTATCAGGAAATATAATCACCCACGACGGTTGTTGTGCGTTATGAGGGGAAACACGTGACGTTATTGTCTCGTAATGACATGGGAGAGAACACCGTGCCGGTACTTTTTATCGTTGAAGGTAAAATATAAATATGTCACTGAAAGTCAATGAAAAGAATTAAAGTTGAAAATGCATTAATTTCATGTATTGAAGGAACAACAGTAGAAAACGTTTACTTTGTAATGTTGGAGTTGGCATTCCTGTGTACCGGTGAATAAGACAAGTGTTACCAACGCTGACGATAAGGACGTTATAGTATGGAGTAACTGACGTTCGCTTGGCATTGTAACTGAAATATTTCATGTTTTATCATATTTGCTCCTGATATGTTTATCTATGACATTATAATATCTCTCCCCGCGAAATGCCCGTCTACCATAAATTTAAGGATTTGGCCAACAGAGTGCGTTGATGTACGCTGTCATGTATGCCTTTTACGCTACACCAGAAATGCGTATATATAGTATACGTATGTGATATAAAATGGTGAAGTTTGTGATTCTTCTTTCGTAAAGTGTCTTATGGAGGTGTTTGTGTACAGAATCCGCTACGGTTGCCGGCATGAAATAATGCAACTATTTATTGTCTTGTATTAATAGTATATGTTCTTTGTAACCACATATTTTCGTTCACTGTTCTTTGGTTGTGACGTCACAAGCTATGAGATGGCGGGTGTGTATTATGGTCAGCTAGGGTTTCGTATCTGAGCTTAATAATTGTATATGCAGATGAACTACATCGATATGTATGTGTATTTACGTTTCAGATCTGTTTGCGAAATACAACTGTACTTATTGCCAGGAAGATATTACGGGACTCAGGATAAAATGTGCAGAGTGTACAGACTTCGACTTATGTCTACAGGTAGGCCAATGACTGACTAAAGCAAGGATATGTCATGCGCGTCATGTGATTGTTGCCATGCGCATATTTGGTTGGAGCGTTGTATGTACGTGAGGGGCGCAGACCTCCGAACCGTAAAGTAAGTTTGTCGTGGTACTATATAAACTTCAGATCAGGGGCGTATTATAGACGTGAGTAACCATGGTTACACAGGAACTGGATGTATTTGAAATTATGATAGGATGTCGACTGCAAAAAGTTGTTGGAGGTTTGCAGATATTTCGTGTGGCACTTCTGGTGTGGTGTTCTACATGATTTTGATGTGACATAACATTTTTCTTTACCGAATACTGTTGTTACGTAGTTGATTTTATAGAAGCAATTACAAAAGCCTGGATAAACATGTACTGAAAAATGTTACCGTTTCCAGTCTCGCTAGATATATATTTCCACGTCTTCGTAATTACGTACTGGTGTCAGTTTTGGAACCGCTACCCATTGTAACCCAACAATCTGTGAACTGAATTAATCGTTTGCCCCTTTCTGAAAGTTGTATTTCTGGGGTTGTAAACAAACAATCAGAACACAGCTGAGTCTTCTGTGTCTAATTTGATGGCATTTAAGTTGCGTGGAAGCGGATATGTTGCCTGCGATGTTCAGTGGTTAATACATTTTAAAATATTTTGTATTTTTGTGGTTTTTCATAATTATTGCCTGTATAACTGGCACACTTGTTAGTTTTTGTGGCATGGTATATTGGCAGTGGGGGATTGAAAGTTAAAAACACATGTGCGTGACATTGAAGTATAATAACTAGATCAGGACTGGGACCTCAAGAGAAGAAAACTGATGTTAAGTCCTGTAGCTTGAAATTTATCAGCTGTATAACAAAATGGTGGTTCATAGAGGCTAACAGAGAAGCAATATAGGAGCATGATTGAATGCTTTAGAATTCTGCACACACCAGTACAACAAAAGACAGTTATATGAGGGAAGTAACATTATTGGCCCATTTTGATGTAATCGTGTGTGTTATACGTGATGGCCTGAAATTCATGTTGAATCCAAACGAAAAAGTTGAGAATGAGGGCGACCACTGTAGATAGTGACTGATATATTTGACCGTTAAGAATGTCACCTTCAGTTTTTGTTTTACTTTACTGACAGGGTTAGGCTTTAGGTTTATTTTTAGTGACAAATTTAATTTACAGTTCCCAGAGTTAGTCTTAATATTCCAACCATGCTGACCTCTATGTTACCAAGAATGCTTCATTTTGTGAACTGCAACTCAACAATATTTATTTCACAAGGGTGCATGTGTTGAGGTCCTGTTCTGTGACGGAAACTGACATCGAACAAAAACAAAACTTATTTCACCAGTGTTACACATTCATTCATTCATTCCATTGGCATGTGCAGAATTCGACGATTCCTTGCTGTTCTTAGGAGCTTCTTCCATTCCTCTCTTATGTACTTTTTCCTGCCACCCTTCTCCATCAACTATTCTTCCATCCTATCTCACGTCATCTTGCCATCTCTTTCTTGGTCTCCCTCTCAATCTTGTTGTTCCCAAATTCATATATAATACTCTTTTGGGAATTCTATTCTCTTCCATTCTCTTTACATGTCCAAACCAGTGTAATCTATTTAACCTTATTGTCTCAATTGTAGTAGGTTTTTTAACACTTGCATAAATTTCTTTATTGGTTAAAATCCTCCAGTTTTCTTTTTCATTATCATATATTGGGCCTAAAATTCTTCTATACACTTTCCTGTCAAAAACATTCAATTGCTTTCTATCTCTCTTTGTTAGTGTCCAAGTTTCTGATGCATATGTTAACGTTTTGTCTATTGTGTTCTTTAGTCTCAATTTTAGTTTCTTTGATATGTTTTTATTTTTAAACAAATTTTGTAACATAAAATATGTTTTGTTAGCATTTTTTATTCTTTCATGCAAGTCTAATTTGTTATTGTTATCTTCATTAATTATAACTCCTAAATATTTAAAATTTTCCACTCTTTCAAATTTGTAATTTTTTTGTTTTCAAATGTCCTGTTTTATTTTTCTTTAAACTTTTTCCTTTCCATTATCATATATTTTGTCTTTTCTTGGTTTATCTGTAGTCCAAACTTTCTGGCAGTGTTTTCCATTTCTACAAAAAGTTTTCTTATTTCTATTTCATTTTTCCCAATTAATGCAATGTCATCTGCATATGCTAATATATTCATTTGTTTCATACATTTCCATAGTGCATCTCTGTGTATAGAGTCATGCTTTTTGAAAATCAAGAAATAAATATTGTACACTCTGATTATACTCCCAAAGTTTCTCGTTTATTATTCTCAATGCAAATATGTTGTCAGTTACAGATCTTCCATGTCTAAATCCATTCGGGTAGTCCCCCATAACTTTTTCAATATATGGTTTAATTTTTCCCAATATTATATTCGACAAAATTTTGTAAGCTGCATTTCCCAGTGTTATTCCCCTACCTGTCTCTGTCTCCTCTTTTTTGTATAGGAACTATTATTGTTTCTTTCCATTCTTCAGGTATCCTTTCCTTCTCCCAGATTTGTCTTACTAGTTCATACATTCTATTCAGTAGTTTATTTCCTCCGTATTTTATTAATTCTGGGTGTATTCCATCAGTTCCAGCTGCCTTGTTATTTTTTAGGTTTCTTTTTGCCTTTTTTACATCTCCTGTAGTGAGTTCTACTTCAACTTCAGTTTCATCAATTTCTTTTTTTAATTAATTCCCTTGGTTCCGTGTTCAGTAATTTGTCAAAATATTCTTTCCATATTTCTGCTTTCTTCTTTGTATTCATTGCCAGTTCTCCTTTCTTGTTCCTAATTGTACTAAGTTTAGATTGCTATCCTTTCTTAAATTAGTTTACTGTTTGATACATATTCCATGTGTTATTATGCTTCTGATCTTCTATTGATTCTATTACATATTTCATGTATGTCTTTTTCTTATTCCTAATTATTTTATGAGCTTCTTTTCTTTTATTGTAATATTCCTACTCTTTCTTCCTTTTATCAATCACTTTTGTCTTGCTGTCTTCATTTCTTCTATTGCAAATTTGCATTCCTCATCATACCATTTGTTTTTAAATGTTTCGGTGCCTTCATCCTTTTCTATAAGCTGCTGTTTGGTTTCCTTAATTCTTGTTGTAATGTTTTCCCATTTTTCATTAATACCATTGTCACTGCTATCTTCATCGTCCAAATTTTCCGGTATTTCAAACTTATTATTAATTTCTATAGCATATTCTTGTTTCCACTTTGGATTTTGAAAAATATTCACCATTTTTCTTTTCTTATTATATTTATTTCCTGTTTTTGCCCTTAATTTCACTTTAAAATTTATCTTCATGAAGTTGTGATCTGATCCAATGTCTGGTCCCCTTAATGCTCTGATGTCTGTTATTGCACTCCTGAATCTGTTACTAATTAAAATGTGATGTATTTGGTTCGCTGTCCTGCCGTCTGCTGAATACCATGTTGCTTTGTGAATATCTTTCTGTGGAAATGTTGTACCTCTTACATTTAAAAATTTAGATATCACAAACTGAATCATTTTTCTTCTGTTGTTGTTAGTTCCATTATGTAAACTTTCATTGCCAATGGTGGGTTTGTATATACTTTCTTTGCCAACTTTTGCATTAAAATCTCCAAGTATTATTTTAATGTCTGACGCAGCTATTTGATTCATATTTTGCTCTGATAAATTATAAAATTATTCTTTTATCTCTTCCGTTTTTTCATTGGTTGGTGCATGGACATTTATCAGAGTACACGAAAACCATTTAGCTTTTAATCTCAAACAGCATATTCTTTCGTTTATAATTTTGAAATCTTTAACATATTTTAAAAATTCTCCACTTACATAAAAACTGCAACCAAATTCATGTTTTTTACTTTCTGATCCACTATTGAATAAAGCAAAGTTATCAAATTTTTGAATACCACATTCCAACCGAGTTTCCTGATGCGCTACTACGTGGAAGTCTAACTTTAGTGGTTCATTATGGATCACTTTTAGTGCTCCTGACCAAAATAGGATTCTTACATTCCACGTTCCAATTTTTTATATTCCTTTTCCAGATCCATTCATCATAAATTATCCCTTCTTTCCGAGGCTGCTTTGAGAAATTCGTAACCATATATTTTTACTTAGCTGGAGGGTTAGCCCATCGTAAAACCCTCAACCTGAAGGGCCAGGATTTTTAATCAGGGTTTACTCCCTTATACGACTTGCTTTCACCATAGCTTCTACAGTGTCGTTTACCCTTGGTTTGATTTTGGAGTTTCCTTCTAGGAGGTTTGCAACCAAGCTCAAGGATCCCTCCTACCCTATCTGATAGACCTTTATGATGGGGTCCACCAGACCCCTCTTGCTCTTTCTGCTCGGTGACCCATGCTGCCGAAGGGGTTGGTTACCTCAACCTTAGCATGGGTTTCTCACCTTAACAAGGACCCACCGCTAGTAGGTAAGAGTGGGGTAGGAGTGGAGAGGTTTGTAGATTTTCATCTTCATGTTGAAATCTTGCTTGGTATCATGTACCTTCACATCACACTCCCATATGGGTCCCAATGTTACACATTGGGGTTACATTTTAATGGCAGAAATTCAATTTAAAATTCTCAGCAAAATTTAAATATGAACTTTGTATTCCATCGTGGCTGTTTTTCATGTTACCAAGTGACATGAAGCCTTGAGGTTTAATTTTACTGACACAAACTCATTCTTCACATTAGGACCGGTTACAGAACAGGAAATATATGAATGGTATTTATTGTGTTTCTGGTATATGCTTGTTTAGCAACGATCATTGCACATGACTCTTTGACTACCCTTGTTTGTTGCAGTTGCCATTAATTCCACTGTGAATTCAAGCAATGAATGAAGGTGTATGTATATTATGATCATATTAATGTGTTGATCATAGATGTTCTGTTGTACAAAATTTAATTTTTTAAAATTGTGTGTAGATTTCAAGTTGTAAGCACTTTCATGTATCTTATGTGTGATTAATACATGTCATATTTGTTTCAGTGCTTCTCAGCAGGTGCTGAAATAGGTCCACATAAAAATGAACATGCATATCAATTCATGGTAAGTTTGTTAACGATTTTATTTGCTGTTGCCTGTGTCATTCTGGGAGATTTTAAGGATGTGATATCCTTGTGTGCATGAAGGGTGTAGTTAAACCATTGATAATGTAACAAGGTTCAAATATTTGGTAACAACATGAACAAATCAAAATAGTGTTTAAGAGCAAATTTTGTCTTGGTAATTCTTATTACCTACCATTCAGTTCAAGGTTTTTGTTTTTTGCTTGCTGTCAAAAAATGTAAGAATCAAAATATATGAAACTATAATTTTTCCTTGTTATCACTTTGGCCACTAGAGCATGTTCCTTCTTTTTCTGATGCTAGGTCTAATTTTTGTACACTTCCAATGGTTGTGGTGTTTACATCCTTCACTGAATGTGTTCCAAAATAAGAATGTTCTGCCAGTTGCTGTTATGACAGCTTTCTACACAATCGTCTGGATACCATACTGTCTTATGAATCCTACTTGAGGTGGCACCACATCAGATGCAGGCTGTCACAAAATGTTTTGGAAGTTTCTTGTGAAATATTGGGCAGAGATGTGATATTGATGTTTTGTGTTTGCTATATCTTGCTTCAGTCTAAGGTAGACTATAGCAGCTGTGTTTATGGCTCTGCAGTGAAGTCCTGACTGTCTGCATGAGCTCCTCTCCACAGTGTTGGTGTTTTCTTTCCACATAGGCACATTAAGCAGTAGCTATTCTTAAGGGTCTGAGTTTGCACATAGAATGCTTGAATGTAAAGAGGTCCCAGGTTTCCTGGAGAATAACTCTCCTGTGTAGTTATGCAGCACAGTTAGGAACTAGACCCTTCCACCCCTCTTCCAGTCTTGTTTTGGCTGTCCGTTTACATTCATTAAAGGTGTTTTCGTACTGTTTCTTGTAGCAGGTCCTTGTAACTGTAGAAGTTTGATACTAAAGATGGTTTTCTGCTATGTCCAGCTTCTGTTTTAAGGCAGGTTTCACTGTATTTACTTTGATAATCAAAGATGAAGGCCAGGAACTGCTCATGCAGTCTTTTTATTTGATATCCACACATTGTGTAAGACATCTCTTTGACCCAGATATGTTCATGTACATGAACCTCTCAGGTATCTGCATATCTTATTGCTGCATATTATACATATTAGACCATTGCTTTTTTCACCCTGATATACTACATGGCCAACCCTTGAACTTTTGACTCAACAGACAGGCAAGGCAATACATTTGCCCTTATATGTTACTGACAGTTTGTAGCCTGCTTTCAACTTATCCATACCACAGGGTGGTTACTACTGATGGGTCATATAAAGTTCTCTGTGTAACCTGCCATGAAGGCACAGAAGGGGAGTAGAGTACGGGTCTGCTCTTTCTTTAACCTCAGCACTAGAGGGGGCTGGGTGGGCCCCAGGACCAGTCTGGACGAGTGTGGAAAATCTCATCCCTCAGTGGGATTTGATCCCTGGACCATCCATCCTGTAGTGCTGTTGGGTCACATGCCCAATTTGACTGGTTCATTTATAACGGCCAGGTCTTCTCATGCCACATTCTCATTTCAGTATTATGTGGTGAAACCATTGTGCACACTCTTTCCTCCATTCAGCATTGTCGTCTCTTATATACAGATGCACAAAGAACCTTCCATTATTTTCATGGCATAGTCCTACACCACACTGTCCATTTGTTACAATTGTGTGTCATGTATCCCACATCAGTCAGGGAAACTGGTTGTCTTGCTGGGTACCTGGTTAAAATGGACTTGCATGGTATTAAGGTTGCAGATGCATCTGTCAAGGAAGCTTCCTTATATCAGAGAAAGCTCCAGACAGTGACACTTTTTATGATTAGACTTGATTGTATGCATTATATGCAAAATGCATATAATCCTGAACCTAGTGATGGTCTTCGTTGTGGTGTTTTGTCAGCCTGGCAAATGGAATGGACTCATACACCAGGCCAGAATCTAAGTTACAAAACCATCCATATGCTTGTTTTGATACTCCTCCAGCTTCAACAGGATGGAGGAGGTCATAATGTCATGGCTCCCGACTGGTCATAACAGACCTTACACGTGGCCATCTGTTGTGTAGAAACCAGCTATGCATATGTTGTGTGGTACCTCTAACTCTTTCCCACATTCTGGTCAGATGTCAGTTTTATCATGAAGGATCATACAGATATCATTGCCAGGGCATGTTGCACAACATCCTAGGTGGTGACTGTTGCGGCATATCTGACGCTGTGGCATGCATTACCAGCATTGGGCTTGCCTGGTCAATTTGACTGGATAGTTTTTTTTATGTTATTTTAACTGCTGTACCCATGCAAGGTCTGTCCTGTATTTTATGTGCGTGGTTCTACAATATTGGTGTTGAGAACTTATTCAGAGTGGTATTCTTTTAACACTTCTACATTCTGGCAGGTTTGTAACTGCAGTTTTGGTAGTAATGATTATGTTGTTGAACCCTGTGCTGGGTTTTGAATTATCATTATCAGTAGCACTACAGTCCACAATGAGCATCACCTTTCTGTAGAACCCTCTTCCACAACTGTCTGTACCTGGTGATCATCCATCATCTTTGGATCCTCAGCTTCCTCAGATCTTCCACCACACCACCCATCTACCGAAGTTCAGTTCTCCCTATCCTCATGCTTTCTTCGAGTTTGGAATCCACGTTTCTTCTGGGTATTTCATTATTGCCCATTCTTTGTAGGTGACCTACCCATCACAACCTTGCCACTCTATTCATTCTGACAATGTCTGGTGACCAATAAAGCTGATGCAGTTGGTTGTACCTAGTTCTCCTTTTTCTTGCACTGGACCACATATTTTACATAAGATTTTTCTTTCTAAAGTACACAGTAATAGTTTATCTGATTGTGTTAATGTCCATATTTTGCTTCTGTACATGAGAATGTCTTACAAGGGTTTGGTATACGAGGTGTTACAATAAAGTTCGCGAACTCATCGTGGTAAAAGTGCTACATACCTCATTGCTGAATACCACCATGGTCGCCTTCAAAGTATTCCTCTTGGGAAGCTATGCACCAATGCCAGTGCTTAGTCCACCCTTCAAAACAATTTTGGAACTGGTTTTGTGGAATGGCCTTCGGAGCTGCTGTCGTATTACCCCTGATGTCATCAAGTTATCAAAATGCCTTCCTTTCATTATTTCCTTTATCTTCAGGAACAGAAAAAAGTCATTGGGGGCTAGGTCTGGTAAATAGGCAGGGTGTTCCAACACAGCTACTTGTTTAGTAGCAAAAAACTCTTATTTACTTTTGTTCTTCGGTGAGTTCCTTTGGGACCATTTTTGCATGCACCTTCCTCATGTCAAGATCTTCAGTTAAGATTTTCGTAACTGTTTCTCTGTCGATGTTCACTTGCTCTGCTATGCTCCTGACAGTCAGCCGATGTTTTTCACGCACAATTTGATGAACTTTTGCAATATTTTCTTTAGTTCTGCTTGTTGCTGGCCATCCTGATCTCTCTTCATCAGTGACACTTTCTCTTCCCTCAGAAAAACATTTCACCCACTTGTAAACTGCGATTTTCTTCATAGCATTATCCCTGTAAACTTGCACTAACATCTCTCTGATTTCGTTTCCACTCTGTCCAAGTTTAACAAGAAATTTAATGTTCGTTCGTTGCTCTCATAATTCAAGCTCCAACATTCTCACGGCGGCACACCAAAACACACGCAGACAGTAATAGATGCCAATCAGAAAGAGACTGCCATAAATCAACAACAACACAGCTGTGAAATGCTGATATGTCATCATCAAACCATACTAAGGCTTTTGTCCAGTGCTGCCACGGCAAGCACACGGTGGCGAGTTCGCGAACTTTGTTGTTGGACCACGTAGCCTGATCTTTTTGTCATGAGTAAGCAATCATGATTGAAAATGTCTTTGTAATACATAATAACACTTACTTGTGTTCTATATTCATCTCCTAATTTATTGAGTCATGTGATTCTTCTCAGTGACCACTGGCCCACTTCTACAAATCAAGTTCTCTCTCAAATTTATAGCCCATAATTTTTATTTAAGATTCAACCACTCTTGGAATTTTATTTCTTGTGTACTTTTACTTTATTTACTTTTAATCCCATTGTATAAGCTATAGTTGTTAATTCTATGAAGGATTTCTCTATGTTTTCCTCAGATGTCTCATATCTATACCACAAGCACATGCAAGTAGCTGTACATACAGTAGCCCCTTGGCTGGATACTTAAGTCTCTATTGACTTTCTCCAGTGCTAAATTAAAAAGTATGCAGGCTAAGGAATTTCCTTGTTGTACCCATTCATGACTTTTAAGGGATATGACAAGTCACCTCGCTTCTTTACCTGACACTGGTCATTTTCCATTGTTGCATTCACCATTCTTACCAGGTTGTCAGGAATTCCAAAAAGTTTCATAGCAGTTAGTAGTATTACTCATTGATACTGTCATATGCTGCACTAAAATTGATGAATAGATGGTGGATTTCAGTGTTATGTTCACCAGTAGTTTCTAGGATTTGTTTTAATGTAAATATTGGATCACTTGTTGATTTTCTGTTGCTAAATAACTCTGATAGTTACCAGTAATTTTTTATGTGTAAGTTAATATTCTTGCTTATAGCATGTTGGAGGATACTTTATATGTAGTATTCAGCATTGTTATATCGTGTAGTTCACACATTGCATTGGGTCACCTTTCTTGAAAAATGGGCAGATTGTACCAGTCCTCTGTTTATTAGGTATTCTTTTTATAGCAACAGAAGCAATTTCTGTAATGGATGAATATGTTTTTAACTTCCATGCTCTAGGAGCTGGGCCTGAATACTGTCTTTTGCAGGTGACTTGTTTTTAGTTCTTTTGTTGCTTACTCAATTTCATTGTTTAGGCACATTCACAAAATTACGAAAAGTGACTGTTAGCTTCCTTGTCAGTCTTTCGTCCTGTTCGTCCATCTGCATGGAATGGCTTGGCTCCCAATGGACGGATTTTCATGAAATTTTGTGTTCGAGTAGTTTTAAAATAGCTGTCTAGAAGGTTCAAGTTTCATTAAAATCTGACAAGAATAATGGTTATTTTATGTGAAGACAGATACACATTTTTGATCGCATCTTGCTCAGTTCTTGGAATGATATATGTTCCAGACAAAAGTTGTAAAGAAAGTCAAAACACACATTTCATGTTCAAAAACTTTTTTTTTAATCTTGCCATTTATGAGATAATGTGGAAAAATATGGTACAGCCGGGCAGGCCACAGATGACAATATGGTGCATGCGCATTGCATGCTGGATACCTAAGGCTACAGACACACACTCATAACATGTAATATATTTTGCTTTTCCACTGCTACCAAGGTTGCACGAACAAGCTGTAGTGTTACGTTATAGGTACATTGCCTGTCTTGTTTAGCCTTACTAGCTTCAGTTTCCTCATAACTCTTAACCAACAGTTTGTTGGCTGTTAATGTTTCTGTGGTAGGTTGTGAATATGTTTATTAATTTTATTAAGATGCTCATAGTCAGAGATATTGAAGCACCTCAAATTCCCCCCCACATTCACACACAGGTGCACACACACATGTGCACACATGGTAATATTAAGGTAGATGATAGTGGATTAACTGATTACACAGTATAATTTGGATAAGTATCTGCCAGCATAGTAAACACATGTTGTAACAACTCCTTATTTTATATTTGAGTTTCCATGCATCATAAGTCTATAATATAATATATAATAAACCAACAAGATGCAACTCTGGCAGTATTGTGTTTATTAAAAACTAC
>JGI20166J26741_11918917_pt1 | contig 19845 bp, 15 predicted proteins | sample TergutCu122P5_FD_26741 | JGI IMG/M metagenome (IMG submission 26741)
GGGGGGATGTTAGGCTCTTCGACTGGGTCAGCTGTGACATTGTCATTCACAGTCTTTGAAACATGACACTCAAATAGCTACAGGAAACATGAAGTTTGTATCTATATACTGTGGGAAACTGGAAGAATATTGTCCATTCTTTTAAAATGTTTAGTTCCAGGCTGCATTGAAATCAACAACATTTGTTTTACTATGCCTACTGTCTTTTTAAGTCCACACTACGTGTACCCACAGGCCTGAGTGATTAAACACTTTTCCCAAACCTGCATTGTAATAATTCACTTCACAGTTTGTGTTCATCAATTCCCAATGTTTTAGACAAATTCATCTGTCTTGTTCTGAAAAGCTGTTTCCAGCCTGTTTATTCATGTGTAGTAAAAATTGAACATTGTGTTTGAGGGGGGTACAGCAGAAGTGAATAATGCTGCATAGCTTTCAGTCTTGATGTGTCAGGTGTGTAAAAAGTGGAAAGACACATCTAAAATGCATTTTATATCAGTGTTTTTACTTTAAATTTTGCATTTTGTGGTAATTGATATATACAAGGCATCAAAGTTGACATTCTTGAAATGAAAACCTTGACGCTTTAATAGACTAAAAATGCCATAATTACTGTGTTATGTTTATGTTTTCAAAACTTGTTATTTATTATCCTCACAGGAGTAAGAGAGGAAAAATTATTAAAGATTCTCGGTACACTTTTAATTTTCTCCACAGTGCGATACTACTTTTTTTTTTAGGTCCAAATATTTTCCTCAGCACTCTGTAGTAAAATTGTTAGTAAGTCTTTTTTTCTACAGCGTGAGAACCCTAGTTTTATTTGACAGTTAAAGTATATCTTGTATGCATTCTTTAGACAAAGTGTAAAAGATTGACTCATTATTGGGAGAATGCTAAGAAAGTTATATCTGTCCATGTGTTTCATGATGAAAACCACTCAGTGGAATTGAAAGGAATTTAGCGATTTGATTCTAAACTAAAAATTTTAGGGTGGATGTTACGCTGTTTTCCATTTTTTAAATCTTCTTGACAAGAGGCTTGTATTTACAGTAATGAACATTAAATCCATTGTGATATGCAGGAACTGGTGTCACCCAATATGGAAGCAGAGGAGTGGGCTTCCAACAAGGGACCTGTATCAGCTGAGTTCCTCAACTATGCACTGGCCCTTCTTGTGTATGCAGTGCGCTACCCAGCTGTGTTTTGGAACACCAACAAGGGCTTTGCAGCACTTTTCTCACTGCAGCTGCTGGCCAATGGCTTGCAGAGCCTGTTGGCCTTTGCAGGTGTCAGTGTACTATATAAGGTACAAGTGGTGGGAGCAGCAAAATCCCTGCCTCTGCTCAGGACCCCTCAGCCCTTCCTGCTCAATGCACATGTCACCCTGGCTCTGTTTGTGCTCTCCAATGTGCTGGTTCTTGCTTCAAGCCTTGTGCTGTACCTGTATGGCTATGGACGCTTCAACTCCTTTCTTCGAACAGAGCAAGAGCGGCGTGTGGTGGTACTGAGTGGTGCAGGTGGCGCTAACTGGGGATACTTTACACACTGTGCTGCGTTATGTGTGCTGTTAGCACTTGCAGTGTGCAATGCACCACTCCTGTTTGACTACACTTTAGTATACCGTGGGTCACTGGATGGTGCAATCCTTGCCACTGCAGTGGGAGCCATTCTTCATCTGTTCCTGTGGATTCTACTCTGGCTTCTACTCACACTCAAACAGCGTTGGGATTTTAAGCTGCGTGTCACTGTAGGACGTGCCACTGTGCGCTCTGCACGTTCTGTCAAGCTGGTGACAGACGTGGACTTGGTTTCAGCACATCATGATGCCTTGGAAGCACCACTGCTAGTGGTGGGCAATGGCAGAACGTACACCATCACAGACATATCACCCAAGAAGGCCATCATGAGTGTGATCCAACGGGCTGCTTTGGAATGCAAAGCCAAGGGTAAGGTATATTTTGCTAGCGGTGTGCAATGTTGAACCATTCTTGGTAATGATTTACAATTATATAACCATTCCTGCTTGCAGACACTGGAAACCCATTACTGGGAGAGTACAGTGCCATATTACTATGTGTGTTTACATGACAGCTCCTGCTTGCAAGTGCTTGCAGCATGTTGGTGCCAGTGTAAATTGCTCATCCCCTCTTTATTTTTCACAAAAATATTCTTGATTTAAAACACTGCATGTGCTTTGGTAATAATGTATATTATAGATATGCACAGACAGAAGTTTTAGAATTTCACCCAGCCCAGCCCATCCTAGCCCATCTCAGACCACCCTGGCCCAGCTCATTCTGACCCAAGGAACTCTCTGTGAACCCCAGAGGTTACTGGCCAACCAAAGCCACACATCCTTTTTTCTAGATTCAGTGAAGCCTGATGTGGTTAAATATCCCTAACCATAATGTCATTAATACCTGTTCCTTTTGAAGCATTAACCTCAGTAATTCTTGAATTAATTATTTAGCAGCACCCTAAGAACTTCCAATATTATTTTCATAATTTAAGGAACAGTACATAGATTCCTAATAAGTGCTGTGAGATGGGACATCTATGAAAATCCCCGAGAAAATTAAATCAGAGTCTCTTTCTGGATCCCAACTGAATCCATTTTCCTAGACTTATTCTTTAAGTAAATTCTCAATGCAACACATTACCACATTCCATCATAATATGCTGTCACTTCCAACCAACAAATCACATTACAGTTCTCTACACCAATTGTTAATTTCTGACTATGCCACTAGCAAAAGGTGAATGCAAAAGTGTATACCTTTTACTTTGTGAAAGAGGTATGGCCTGAGAAAGCCAAAAATGTTTCACGTAATATTTGATTGGTATCATTTAAACCAGTCACAAGGCTGGCCATAACCCAGACATTACCAGTGCTATCAGGCCCATGTGGACCTACGGTACAGTATACAGTACTAATCCACACTCCTTATTGCACACACAACAGCTTCTGCTTGCAAATCTTGACAGCTTGTTGGTAGCAGTGCACAGTCCTGAGCAACTGTCTTCATATTCAGGTATCTACTTGAATCTGCCAGCTCCACAGCATCTTGGTTTTAGTGTTTAGTGCTGATCATCTGTTTTCATTACAAACAAACTGTTCATGCATGAATGCTATAGAATTGATGATTGTTTTTCTTCATTACTCATCCAACTGGTCTTCCTTGCAGGCAATGGACAAGTTCGCACTTCTGATGATAGTGAGGAACAGATCTACTGGCTACGTCCGAAGTCACCTTCACCCAAAACATCCCCGGAGACCTCAGACCAATTGAACTGGCTAAATCGCAAATTGAGTGGCAAACACAAGGTGACCTTCGATGACCATGCTTCAACGAGGTGAGACATTCTGCAGTGCCAGATGTTGAAGATAACCTTCTGTTTCACCATATTCATATATCCACCCCTACTCCCCCCAGCCCCCTATATCTGCAGAATAAGTTTGGTACAGTTGTGTTTCTTTGTTCTTTTTCTTTCAAAATCTGTTGTAATAAAATTTTGGTGACAAAATAACTGATATTTTATTAGTGATTTTTAATCTTGCATTCTTTGTTTTGTTTTTTGACCCATTTTCTAAACCCATTCAGAAATAAAGTCCTGGGTATGTTCCACTTCTGGAAAAGGAGCAGTTTATTCTATACCACTGCCATAAATTCAATCAATCCCAGCTACCCTGACATAAGACTGTCATTAAATAATTTCATTTCCATGTTTGCCTCTGGTATCTTTTTTATTAGTAGTTGGTTTAACGGTTGTATCCTCTAACTATTTCTGTCATCTCACATGTTTTCTTCCTTGTGTGAGACCAAACAGTAACACCTACTTTGTTGTAATACCAAACAAACTGAATGTTGTTTTGTTTTACATTGGTTTGTATTTAGCAAATATGTGTTGTATACATACAGTATGTAGTACACATCCAAAGTTCTTACATTTGATGTCAAGTTAGGAATTTCTGTTACATATGTACACTACACTGGTTTTGAGTATTACATATTTTGAATATTCTTTCCTTCCCTTATATCCTTTGTCAGTAGGCAATTATAATTCTCTTCCCATATTTTGTTAGCACTTTAGCTGGAATCTTTCACATTTAAAAGCAACACTCATTTTCAGATAAAACAGAGAATAAAAATGATGTCAGTTGTTGTTTATTACAGACATTTTTCACTGGTTTACACATGCAGAGAAAACTGTAAACAAAATATTTTGATAAAGTTAGGTAACACATCCTTTGGAAGTGAAGCAATGGTGATGTACTGGGGAGTAAGAGTGAAAAATCAGAACTCTTGTTGCTGATGAAATTAGAAGAGATGACAGAATAAGCTTGTTAATGTGTACTTCATACATTGTCATCTTTTCATTTTGTATCTAAAAACATTCATCTTACAGTATACAAAACTAGAATGTAATAGTTGTTCTGCATATAATATGAAACTTGTTTTCTCATGCTGAGGGCCAAACATAGATAAGCACAGTGCTGATGTGAATGTTTGGACATAAGAAAAAGAAGTAACAGGAAGATGTAGAAAATTACACATTGATATGCTGCATAATTTGTGTGCTTTATTGAATGTTATTAAAGAATTAAATTATAGTGAGTAAGATGAATGGGACATGTAATCTGCATGCTGGATAAGAACTGAATAAAAAATTTGGATGCCCAACCTAAAAGGAATGGATCACTTTGCAGGGGTATGTGTAGGTGGCATATGAGAGTGGATATGGTGCTTCTTGAAGCATGTAAGCCATGAAGGTGTTGACTGAATTTAAGTGGTTCAGCATAATTTTTATGTAAATACAGTAATAAATCTTCTGGCTTCATAAAAGTGGAGGTTTTTTTTTACCAAGATTGCAAGAATAAACGTTTCTTGAAATGTTGCATCACTTTCACATGGTCAGCCATTTTCAGTGCTCCACTAATCCATGCCTTGAAAGATGCATTTTTTTTGTGTACAGGTTTAAACCTAATCCACAAGATCTCTTGTCTGTTTACTACAACCTTTATCCATCTTTTCCACTACATTTGCAACTGAGTATGTTATTTTCTTCACACAGTCAGCATGCAAGCCACTGTCAGTAGCAGCAACAGGTGATTTAAGCATACCTTACTTTCTTAAGGAAAGAAAGTTGACTTACCAGACCATCTTGTTGTATGTGTAGACATGTGAGCTTGTAGTTCTCGCATGTCAACTCTTGTATCAGTTGACTGTTTCACAGACTTTGGTATGAAAATTATGCCTTTCAAGGCCACATGAACCTTGTGTTTTTCAGTGTCATACAATCAGAAATAACCCTATAGTGTACACAGTAATTTGTGAGATGGTAGTGACACTAGTGACATTTTATCGAAGATCTTGAACTTGCTTATAAAATGTAACATATACAACATTTATTAGAGTAATTTATTTAGTCTGAGCTACTGAAAACATTGATAAGAAAATAAATATACCCATGGACTACTCAAACAGTTTAGATACTTTCTATGTAGTAACATAACTAGCTATGTTTATGCCACAACAAGAACATAAAACCCTCTCTTTTGTACTTTCGGTGTAATTGTTTTGGTAAAAGATATGTACTTAAATATAAAATAATAATAATAACATAAGTTTATTTTAGTCATGAGGCTACATACACAGTCAACTAATGCATAATTAAGTGAGCATTTAACATAATGCATAAACAATGAAGTTTTTCTGGGCTCGTCAGTTTTTTCCACTCTAGGCAAATGTTTTACTCACCTTGCACTTATGGCTCTGGCACCAGGACCACAGAAGAGACAATGCTTTCTCTATAGCCCACATTATTTCTTGTCCTTAACAAAATAGTTATTTTATTTGTTTTTTAATCAGTGATGCATTTATGATTTGTTAGTGAAATATCCAAATATTTATACTTTTTGACATTCTTAAAAGGTTTATCTGTTTCCTTCATGTTATAATTATGTTCCAGACTGTGGTAGTGAAGTAAATTTTGCTATGTACTCGGTTTCCTCTTCTTCTGCTTCAAGACCAACCTCCTTTCCTCTATCTAAATAAAGATGCAGGGCGTTTGTTTGGTAATATTTATATTTTTCCCATTAAATTAATACCATTAGCATGCACCAGAAGCTGATGTTTCCCCTTCAGTTTTAGTCCCTGTTGGTATTCTTTGGTCTACTGGTCTACTTTAAAGCAAAGCTGAAAGATACTGACAAGAATACATCTCCTTATTTCAGGCCAATCTACATATAGAATGTACTGTGTTGACTTAAACTGTCTTTTTTCATTTTCATTCAGTTTTATATGTGATTGGAATTCACTGAGAATGTTGTAACATTGAATTCAATATGTGGCATACTTACAACATATTGTATTGTACTACTTTTAGTTTTGAATATTATGTGAATTTTTTTGACTAATTCCACATCCTGTTTGTCACTTTACTACATTTTGGATTTATTATGTGCATAATCCTGGGGTCGATTCAGCCTCTAACAGAAATGAGTACCAGGAATATTTCCTGGGGGTAAAGGCAGCTGGTGCGCAGGGCTGACAACCTTACTACCTTCATGTGCCAATTGTCTTAAAATCTGGGCGCCTCAACCTCCTGGAACACTCAGGGCCTGTCCAGGCCTCTAATGGGATTGGTTTTGCTTTTATGTGCATAGTAACTGGAAGTAACCTAATCATATTCTTTTCTGAAATATATAAATAGCTGATGTATTGCTTTGCTGTACTTTAATTTTTCTCCAGTAACTGGTGAATGCAGAATAACCGGTCTGTAATCTCTGTGGAAGCCATCCTGCTGTGTTTATTACTAAACAAACCACACTTACTTAGTCTCATATGGCACAGATCATTTAAACCCCAACTACTCTTCCATTCTTTGGACACCTGTAAGTGCATATGGTAAAAGTCATAATTCATTTTTTTGTTTTTTCATGTATAAGAATTTTATCCCATCTTTGATACGAAATTTCTGGACCTTAGTACTAGTAAATTTGGCCGCAGGAGAAGTATTTCAAACCTTTAATTTTAGCATACTTTTGAATCAATCCTCTACTAAAAAACTGTTTTTTAAAATGTATGTTAGAATTACATTGTAAGATCTTCCTTTTTAGATACTTGTACCAATTAATGGAATAATATTGACTGGTAATAACTGTCTTTGTGGAAGCTGTCCCATTTTGTTGATTACTCAACAAACCACATGTATTCTAGGCTGAATAAATGTGGTTTGTTTAATAACTGGTCTGTACTTTAGCTACTTTCCACACTGATAATCTCCAATAATTTCATTCACATGTGGAGTTAACCTTGAGTGAAGAATGGTGGGTGACATTTTTTGAGAAGTGTGCTATTTCCATCTTCAGCGTATATATCTGTTGTGACCACTAGACTCTGAAGATGTAAGCACCATACTCCTCCAAAATATCAATAACATTTTACAGGTCACTATGGTGTAACATCCTAGACGACCTGTTTGTAACTAATAAGTACCTTCCAATGCCATGTAAGTTCTGCCTTTTTCCATATAGCATTACGAAGGTTATGGTCCTCTAAACATAATGTTTTAATAAGAGTTTGTGAAAAAGTGGATTAAGTTTATATCAAAAGTTGGTGCTTTCAACTGGAGAGGTATTCTTTGTTCAGCCAAAAGCTGAGCTAAATTGTCTTATCATAGGAAGAACAAATCACTGCTAACAAAGTCAGGAGGCAGTAAGGGAAACAAGTCATTGGACCAGCTGACTGAAAGTGAGGAAGATGACGGTGACTATGCGACCCTGCGAGAGATCCCGAGTGACTCCATATCGGAGGAGAACAAGGTACTGTCTTCTGTGTTAGTGTTGTCCTTTAACTGTACTAGTGCTGACCACTAACTGCACTGACTGTCCTGTATTTAACCTGTAACTGTATTAGTGCTGCCCTCTAACTGTACTCTCCTGCCCTCTACAGCTTCTGGACTCTGCATTGAGGGATGACAGCATCACATACGCTCGCACAAACCGAGATCTTACTCCTGGAGATTATGAGGACCCAAGTCCCCTCCTCACACCAGAACCATCTCATGACGACTTGCCCCTCCCTCAGTCCCCATGTGATATCCTTCCTGCTGCTCCTGTAGCAGTAATGGTGCACAGCAGCACAGCAGACTCACAGCAGGTGAGTGTTTTGAAGGGTAATGCAGTGTATAAAGGGCTGAGATGTCAACAATCTGCTACTTGAAAGGAAGGGGTTCAAGGTGTAGTACAGCAGGATGATAGCCAGTAGGGAGAACAACCTGGTGCTATCATGTGAGTATAATTTCATGTTGAGCACAGACTGACATAGATAGTTGACTGTCTCAGTCAGTGGCTCAGAATATGTTGTATCAGGCTATCAGATTACATTCAGGACTTGCATTGCAGCCAGTTACAACCACACCACGATGTCTGCGCCGTGCAGACTCAGGGATGCCTCATGATGAACTGACTCCCCGCTCAGATTCTGACAGCTCTGGGGGCTCTCCACCAAGTCACAGTGAGACGTCTAGTGGTGTTCACTCCAACTCAAGCTCAGAGACACACAAACCACGATCTACGAGTGTAGATGACCTGACAGTGGAATCATCACAGCAGTCTTCCCCTGCTTGGCGCAGCTTCTCACTACAGTGCAATGCTGTGCCATCCCCACCACCCCAAGTTGTGGAGAGCACTGTGGTGATTCGACGTAGCAAGCAGGCTCGCCCGAAGACCACAGATGAACCCTTTGGCCGCTCCACCAACATGCGCATGACATCATTCACAGACCACCCTGCTGCTACATTACCCTTGTACCCCACACAGCAAGTGGCCACTGTGTACCCACACTGCTCTACTATGCCTCTTCCTACAGGAGGTCCCAACATCCCACGTCAGCACACCACAATTCCCTCACATGTGCGCCTCTTTAACCCATTCATGAAGCGGTTGCATCATTGTGGTAGTGGGGTGGTGCCCAGTACAGGGTTGTCTGGAGGACACCACACTTTCCCTCACAAGTATACCCCACTGCAGCACAAACAGGACCGGGACTCAGCTAACTTCTCCATGGCTTCAAGTGGTGATTCTGACCAGTGCTTGCCACACACATAGAGACAGCATACAATGATGAGCAGACAGCAGCAAGTGAGACAGATTTCGTGGATAAGTGTACAAAAGGGACCAAAAGCATACCTCCAAGTTTTATAGTCCAAACATTCTCTTCAATAAATTCACTTTTTTAAGAAATCTTAAATTTTGAGTGAAATATTGTTGCTCCAAGTTTTCTAAGAATTAATCTAGTTTTTTCATGGCATTTGAATTACAAAATTTGCTTCAAATAGTATGAAGTTCACCTAGTATGAAAGGATCACATCAGTAATTCGGCTCCCTGGTCTTTTGCTTTAATTCAGTCAGATGTAGTGACATTATGTGCTGTAGTTCCTCATACATATCCGGGAACTGCCTGCTGAAGCCAGCAATTTTCTCTTTCCTGAACTTGTTCAGAATTTCTTGAAAATGAAATTGTTAGTTACACTACCTACTTGTTCAGAAACTAAAGGATCACAACTTTTGAAACATTTAAGTGTGTAACTTTAAAAAAAGGCTGAACTCCTTATGATTAACAAATCCAAATCCTGCATATAACAGTAGGTACATTTATTGTATTATAAACAGCATAGCCTCCTTCATCGTTTTGGCTACCTATTGTGGCCATCCTCAGGGAGGTGTTCTTTGAAGGATATGTTACATAGAACGTCAAAACAGTTTACAAATATAAAATGTTAAGTTTTCAATAGAACTATTTAAAACTTAACTTACTTATAATAAAGGTACGCATTTGTATACACACTTGTTGGTTTTCTTTCTTGTAATGAAACATACTTGCATGGTCATGAATCATTTAAAAAGGGCTAAACTCATTTAATTTAATGTAGTTATTTGAAATTATTTAATAAATGTGACCTGAAATTGTACTTTTGATATGACATTCAATTTCTTCCCTCTCAGACTTATTACTGAAACTCATACATCACATGGAATAATTGTAATGGATTCAAGACATGTTAAAATTGTCCTACTGACCAAATTTAATTCATAACACTTGGCATAGTTTTCAGACAAATGTATCATGTTCAATATAGTCATAGTAAATAATAATTGCTATACTTAATTAAATATATGGCTCACAATGCAATTAAGTGAATAATAAATTTAAGAAATGCTTGTTATTATCTCGCATGCTTTGAAAACACTAGACATCATGGTATATGGCATAATAATGTTTTGTGTGGTTGTGAAACACATCGTTGCACACTGATTGATGGATGTAAATTATGTGTATCTGAATGTGAAATGTCAAGGGCATAAGAAATGTGAAAGAAGTTGGGACTGGAGGAAGTTACATAAAAGGGAATTTGGTGGTTTTATATCCCTCAAGTACTATTACAAAAGTTAAATCAAAGAGTTAATATGAGGACTGAAATGCATGGAGGTTTTGGCACTGTTCAGTGTTGCTGTCTGCACTATAATTATGGTAAGTCATGCAGAATGCAAGTTACATCTCTCATCCAAGTTACAAGAGTTTCCTTTCAACATACATATTGTGCCAGAGTGAGGATACCTGTCCGTGACATAGCAGTCAGACATCACAATGAACATACTTCCTGCTTGTCTGCATACTATGTTTAATGCTTACCATTTGCTGGGAGCCACGTGTAAATAATTCTTGTGACTACCAAAGCAAGAAAACGATTTGCAAATAATATTTATAGTCAGTCATGTGACAATATTCACTCATTGTATCAAAACCAAAGCAGGGAAACCTTTCATCGGGAGGTTGCCACTTCAACAGTAAGTGCCGGTTACGGGACCTAGGTGGATGATTGTTAGTAGAGCTCAGGTTAATAAAATGGATTGTCTTTGTACAGCATTAAATGTGGCATTGTGGCTAGCCATTGTTGTTATCATAAGCAAGGCAGAATGATCATGATCATGCATTCTGATAGGTGAAACTCAAGAACTGCTGTGTGAGATGAGACCCCATTGCAGTGACTATGAAGACCACTGTCTTGTGATATGATGTACTGGGTAGTGCATCATAAAGGAAAAGGCAGTACATTTCTTGAAGGTGGTAATTTTCTACCAGGCAGCATAGTGCCACATCCCAGGAGACAGTCTTCATAGTCAGTGCTATGAGTACTTCATATCTCCCACAGTATTCCTCTGTGTGGAGGCTATTGTATGCTGATCTGTACATATGCAACCGGCTCTTCTACCTTGAATATGGAGGCAGCATGCCCCTCCAAAATGTAGGAAATTTATACCAGATTACATGACATCCATTCAAGAAGACATTAATCTTTTGAGACTAGGCATGTTAGATGAGAACATGAGTGTGGAAATTAAGTAACAGTATGCATTGTCAATGTTAGTGTGGGTGACCTTGCATGCTGTCTCAGTAGATGAAACAAATTGTAGGTAGAGCAGGTTAAGACAGTGGTTTACAACTCTTTTCACACTGGCCATAAAACTGTTGCAAAGAAGAACTCCCAAAGCTCAGACTCATTCTAACAACACTCTGTGACTAAATTTAGGGCTTGAATTTGAAAGTTACTGAGCTGTAGCATCATGAGCTGGGTTATATTATGATGTAATCGGCACATGCTGTAATTCATTACATTAATCCCAGTACTACAAAATATGTTTGCAATTTTGTGAGCAAGGAAAGCAGGAGGGTAAACTATAATTTGTACTGTTTCCTTCTAATTTATGATCTCCTCCCGATGACAGGCTAGGTTTCAACATATCTGTTTATGTATGTTTCTGATGATGGTGTTGTACATAGCTCAGCTGAGCCTCCCACCAGACAAGTCTGGCACATGGGTAGCTAAGTGCACACAACTTGCTGTAAATTTGTAAAGTTTTTAAATTTTTGTACTGGTTTTCATACATTTTATATGTTACATTTTGTAAGGAAGCAAGTTGTGTGTGAGATGAAAGCACATTCCATCAACTTATTTGTCAACAAGTCTGTTCTTTGCATTCCTTATCTTCTGCTGTTGTGGACTTACTCTAGTGGGAGTACTCTGCACTTGTATAAAGACTGACCTGTCTTATGTGTGTTTACATTTGTAAGAAATGATGCACATTTATGAAATTTGTATAAACATTTTCTCAGTGTGTAATGTGTATTTGAATGATGCAATAAAAAAATGCGGTATTGTGATTGTTGTTTTCCTGTGATCTCAGCTGGACAAGTTTCTTTGTCCATTACAGGTTCCCACCTCATTGTTTGCATCATTCTGACTTTTGATTGTTATTTTAACCTGGGCAGTTAATAAAGTTTTGCTACCCCTAGCTCATTGAAGTAATATTTCTACGCTGGTTTTTGTGTCAGTTCAAATGGCTTCTGAAAGTGGTAAACTGCACTTAGGTTTACTGGATTTCTGAACCTCATCCATCATCTGGTATTCGAACAGAACAAGAGAACATTTTGTTAACTGGATCTTTTCTATCCCCAAGTGGCCTGACAGCAGAACTAATCTCACTCATTGAATAATTGTAAACTTTTTGTCTTGAAAACCGGAAACAGTTCCAGCATTCTGGTGCCCCATTTTCCATCAATATCAAATTCCCTGTATGCACGTCTATCTTGCATTGGTGAAAGATGAATTTTCATACAACATAGTGGAGCTGCCAACGCAAGCTCATGTTGCATCATAGATAAACATATTTGTGCATCCAAAAATTTCATGACGCCCTTTCCTGAAGTAGCAGCTACATTATTAAACAATTTTGAATTGTTATAGGTATCTTTAAAACATTCAGCTGTTCGTTTGCGCCTATGTTGCAAAACATTACTGATTTCTTAATAACTAATCATATCTGTTAAAATGGAAAATATGAGTAATAACTACAGACTTATCCAATACAATATTTCCTTCTGAAACCAGGTGTGTGGTAATCATGTCTTAATCGTTGATTATCTTTTGGGGTTTTGGCGGCATGTGGTTGTGGGCTGTGTTGCTGGAGATTCGGAGGAACATTTCCTCACACTTCGAAGTCCGCAGGGTGGACATCAGTTTAAAATAGCAGATGGGACCCCCAGACCAACGGTTCATGGGTGGAGCTAGGGTGGACTGGAAGCTGCGGTAGCATGATGTTCTGCAACGTTTATACAGCCTACATATCCACCACATCACACGCATTCACCCTGTCCAAGACGTTCCTTATCACCATCCCCTTGAAACTGGGATAGTTGGTGTGGGCCGCAAGAAAGTGACATTTATACGTAACCTATGATACCAGTGACAGAATTGAGAGGCAGATATTCCCTGCCATTGATAACAGGTGTCAGAAAAGTCGCGAGTCACATGATCGCCTGTGCTGCGGCCGGAACCAATCACAAGACGGCTACTTCACTTTGCACAGACCTTGCCAGTTCAAGTTAGGCATGCTCTGATCCTTCGTCAACTACCATTCGGTGTATTAAGAGGAAAGGAGGAAGTCGAATCGTCAGGTGTGGGACCGTCAGGTGCGAATGAAACACTGACGTATTGCATGTAACCTTTTGTAAACAATTTGATTAGTCCCTGTGCCTGCACTATCACCATGTAATTTGAAGTGATTTGCCACACCTTACAGATCGAGTATGTTCCTGTTGCTGTAGTACTTTAATTTATTTGTGAAGCATAACACAAAATTTTTCGCAAGTTTCATACTAGACCTCACAATGCAGATAGGGAAAAAAATTTGCATTTTTCCTCTAGTCATGTGAAATCTAATTTAAGTTCGACAGGCATAGATATGTCCATAAAATCCTGTTCCCAATTAAAAATTTATTACATGATAACCAAAACTGACAGAAATTAGCCTCCTTCTCTTTCGTTACCTGAAAATTTCTACTCATTGTGACTCACGTGGGACTACGTAGGATTTAAGTGCATCAAGGTGATCGCCTCTACTCAAAAGAAAAATGGGCCTATTGCCCACACCAGACTTTTAGTAGAATATTAAGAGTATGGACACGTGTTGGATGTGGAGTTTCAGAACCCGCAGTTGATATTTCTCGTTGCATTCTGCATTACGTATGTGGCTAGGTGGTACAAATCACATCCCAGAAACTAGTAACCTTCAATTTAAGGCACTGTGTCTTACTGTTTCAATTACAAATTAAACAACAAATCTATCTGGTTTCATTTTCTACAAAAGTGCTTAAAACTTAGTATTTTTAATTTCTTTCAGTCCAGTTAGCACCTGAAATGCAGAAAATGTTGTGTGCCTAAATGCTCAGGTGGTCCACAAACTCCAGAAGCTTATAGCCACCTCAAATTTCTGGACTCCTGAAGGGTGACATAAGTGTGCAGTATTGTGCGGACAGACATTTTCTGGCATGTATTTTTGGGATGCAGTGTATTTCCATCTTCCTCTCTTTTACCTACCCTCATTGATTCCAACCTACCTGTATGCCGTATGTTTTGTGATTCACTCTTGCTTGGACTTCTGTACCACTGACATGGTGTAAGTCAGTTTTGGACTATCATTTTAAATTCTGTCTGGTGAGTAAAGTAAGGCAGGATTGGGTCACTGTGCTGGCATCATGTATATGTGTGTGTGTGTGTATGTAAGTTATATATCTACTGCGTCTAATTTCACATTTTGAGTTGTAGATATTAACAATTTGCCATCGGGCCACGTATAAACACATGATTGCTATGCCATGCATCGTTGACATGTCATATCTTTCGATGTTTTCTTACACAACATTCTGCACATGTGTTTGTCAGCTCATCTGGCTCACTTATCACTTCAAGGTTATTGACAGCTTGATGCAGGATGTTTGGGTCTCAGGTTACAAACAAACATACCGGTTCTGGCCCCCTATTTTTAGAACCATAAGACTGCAACAAAGAGACCACTGATTCAGATACCCTCTCTGCTCTGCTGTGCCTGTCAATAAACATCATAGGTAAGTGTGGTAGTGAATACAAAATAGCATGAAAGGTTGACATAGTACTTGGATTAATATGTTGCATATCCATGCATTAGAAATTATTGAAACTTATATAATAGAAACAAACAAATGCATAACTATGAAATATGCCTTATGAAATATTAATTACCAACATGTATCCATTGCTTTTGTCATCACCATCAGGGTAGCATTACAAGAGTACTAAGAATACAGTAAACTGCAAAAGTGAGTAAGTGGAAATACTCAGTGCTTGAGACATTTATTGTAACATTGAGCGGTGCCTGAAATTCAGTGTAGCAGATTATTGTGTTCTTCATACTCTTGTAAAACTACCCCGATGATGATCGCAAAAGCGATGGAAACATGTCGGTAAATAATAACATGTGATGAAACATATTTTATACATATGCGTTTGTTGATTTATTTCATAAGTCTGTCTTACTTATCTCAGATATTTAATCTTCCATTCACCAATATTGTTTTTCGTAATACATCTACAGGGGAAATTGAAAAAATTATTCACTCCTTCCCTTGGAAAAACTCGTGTAGTTGTCATGAAATTTCAATGACGATATTGAAAATTAGTGCACCTTAAATTAGCTCACCACTGTGCCACATTATTAACACATCACTAAACTCGGGTGTTTTCTCAACTATATTAAAATATTCTGTCATAACTCCATTACATAAATAAGGTGATAAAAATTATGTGACTAACTACAGACCAATTTCATTATTAACATCATTTTCAAAGATTTTTGAAAAAGTTATATATAATAGATTAATAACACACTTTTCAACCAATAATATTTTTACAAACAGTCAATTTGGTTTCAGAAAGAAATCATCAACAGATAAGGCTGCTTACACATTAATTAACGATATTTTGTTAGCCTTAAATAATAAGAGAATTGTTGGAGGTATATTTTTTGATATGGAGAAGGCTTTTGACCGTGTAAACCATGACATTCTGTTAGCATAGATGGAATATTATGGTATAAGGGGTGTGATGTATACATTAATTAAATCTTATTTAGAGAACAGACACCAGAGAGTGAAATTTAATAACAAACTTTCAGAATGGGACAAAATTATTATAGGTATCACTCAAGGATCAATTTTGGGACCGTTGTTCTTTTTAATTTATATTAATGACATACCATCTGTAATACCATATACAGTATCTAACAAAAATGCCCCAGTTTTATTGTTTGCAGATGATACAAGTGTAATTATTAGTGAAACATGCTTAATGAATTTTGAAAGAAAATTGAATATAGTGTCTCAGATAATGAAGGATTAGTTTAATTCGAACTTTCTTTCATTAACTTTTGATAAAATATATTAATGCAATTTATAATTAAAAATAAATTTTTAAATAAAATAAATATTGAACATGATAATAAGACGATATTACAAACAAATTTTGTAAAATTTTTGGGTATAACAATAGATAATACACTTTCTTGGAAAAAACACATTGATACAATTACTCCCAAATTAAATAAAGCTTGTTACGTAATTAGAAGGTCTAAATTGTATTTATCAAATGATGCATTAAAAATTATATACTATGCTTTTTTTCACTCAGTAATGTCCTATGGTTTGATTTTTTGGGAAAATTAAACTAAGAGTAAGTGTGTATTTAAATTACAGAAAAGAGCTATTAGAATAATAGTGGGGGCTAGGAATAATGACTCATGTAGAGAGTTTTTTTAAAATCCTAAATATTTTACCCTTATCTGCCCAATACGAATATTCTCTGTTAATGTTTGTAGTTAACAAAAGAAATTTATTTTGGGATAATGCAGACTTGTACACAATAAAAACAAGGAATAGTTATAGTTTACATCCCCCTTTATCCCATTTAACCAAATACCAAACAGGAGTACATTATGCAAGTATTAGGATCTTCAATCATTTACGAACTTCCATAAAGAGTATAACGAATGAGACAAAGGAATTCAATAAGACCTTAGAGAGGTTTTTCCTGGATAATTCATTTTATTCTATGGATGAATTCTTTAATTATAAGGAATAATATATACTCCAGTTTGTAACAATTCAGTGGCATGGGGCATTGATAATTTATTGTGTTAATTACATACTACAGTTACATTTTGTTATGACATCTGTAATTCCACAGACATATTGTGTATTATTATTATACTATATTACATTAAAATAATTTATGTTATGTTAAAACCTCAAATATTGTACTAGATGTAGTAACTAAAATTATTGTACACTTTAATATTGACTTCGCTTCTAGATTTCTTAAGTAAATTTGACTATTTCCATATCCATATGGATTTTGTAATCCTGTACGTATCCACGGAATGAAAATAAATGATATGCGATAATTAGTAGTTAGCTGCTCCACCGACGGATCTACCACTACTTTCATAGCTGGAGTTAGTACAAACGTTGGGCACAGAACCCAAATTGTCGCGTTATCGGCGTTTTAGTACCATAGATTACAATAGATGGCAGAACAGTTTTGGTGGGCGTCCTATATCAGTGAGTTTCTAATCTTGTTATGTATTATCTGTGCCTATCACTGCTGGCCTTTCTGTACGTCAAAAATAACTTTTCGTGAAATATCACCGATAGATGTCACTTTCGTAGTTGCTACCATCATGGGGATGGAGGTGATGTGGTTTGTAAGGATGTTATGTATATTCATAGTTTTGTACTCAATGGAATTTCTCGTACGTGCGGAAACACAACCGGTGGTAAATAAAATATCAATATTAAACGTGACAGCATTTACGAATTCAAACAACGAATATTTTAGAAAATTATTGTTAGAATTTAAAGGCCACAATTTTGTCACTGGGATGACCGTACGACCTATTCCAAATCCGCAGAAGAAAGGAACTGAGTGTGTGAGTAGGAATGAGTCCGGTGCCGAATTGCCTACATTTAGTTTATTGTGGCTAAACTCGACCGTCGCCCATGTGACAGCCATTTTTCGTGCCGAAAATAAGTCTACCTTCTACCTGTGCGTGAAGGCAATTCACGTTGTGGCCTTAGACTTTGCGAATGTTCAGTTTGGTGGTGAAGTGATTAAGTGGGTTCACCAAGGTGAAGATGTAGTTTTACAGACAGACATTCATCCTGACGAACATTCCTTCTCCAGGTAGGCTTATTGTGCAGTAGAAAAGTGCAAGAAGATGATTCTTTGCTAGCAGATGCAGTAGGAGGCTTCATCCTGTGTGCCTTGTGCGTGGCTTGAAGACGGGTGACTGAATACCCACATAATTAAGCAACGATTGGTGTTTTTTGTAGAGATATGTTTGCCCAGTGTCTTCTGACAAAACGCTGACTTACTTACTCATAGTAGAACCTGAATTTTGAACACCTGAACCGTGCATTTTGATACCATTTTGATCTACTTTAGCCCAGTTCACAGACTCACAGTTTATTCCCCAAAGGCACATTTTCCGAATTATCCATCTGCTTCTTCTTGTTTTCAATGACAGACTCACAGTATTTTTTTTGAACTTATTTTGTATACATCTTTTATTTCCTTAATGACTGTTATTTCCAGCATATTGTTTGACAGCCTTAAGAATCTTACGAGCTTATTACTCCCATTTCCTTCTTTCTTTATTTAATTTCGTTGTTCATAAATCCACATGTTTTCCTAAGCATTCTGTGCGTGTGTATGTAGCTAATTTTGTCATGCAGTACGAGAACCATGTTGAAGAAATATATAAAACAGTAGGCAACATTGCTTATTAAATTTGACGTTCAGAGGACTGTGCATTGTGATATATTCTTATAGTAAAAGTTAACGAGGTGCACTATTTCTCAAATTTATTTTGGTTAAGAACTACGTGTTTTGGACAGATTTGTACGAAACATGTAGAGTTCTTTACCAAAATGAATTTGAGAAATAGTGTGTCTCATTTGCTTTTATTATAAGAATTGCTCATTAAGTTGGCCTGATTTAATTGCCGTTGTGTTATTATTTGGTTAGAATAAATATGAGCATTTATTTAATTTATTGTTACCACTGCTCTTTCTGAGCATTTAAATTTTGAACATTTCCTGATGGTTAATGTGTAGATTTGTGAAGGATGCCAAATAAGGAAGGTCCCATGTGTCATAAAAATGAAAGACATCATTGCACTGTTAAATGTAGCATATTTATTTTAATAAAGCATGATTATTTTTTAACAGTATTTTTGAGCACACTGCTGCATGGGTTCTGTCATGACCCAAGCTTTCAAATTTTGTTGCATTAGAAGTTGCTGGTTGGTCTGTTGCATTTGCAACGATTTATTAATAGCCATTTGAAGTTACTCATTACTGTTAAATTGGCACTATCCCATGTGTTTCGTCAGTGCCCCTAACAAATTATTCTCATACAAGGAAAGGTCAGGACTATAGGGTGAATGGTTCCTGTGAATCAGCTGCAGCAGTTCATGTGTTCCAGAGTGCACTATGCGGGGTTGCACTTGCATGCTGAATGATCATTCTTCGTGACATACGTCCAGGTATTTTTGTGTAGGTAGCTCATCGCAGCATGTAACAGTAGGCTTTTGCATTGATTGTGTTGCTCCCATGCATGAATTCAACATGGATGACTCCTTCTCCATCCCAGAATACAGAGGCCATAACTTTTCCAGCAGACCAACACACTTTCAATTTTTTGGCTGTCAGAAAAGTTGGGTGTTTCCATTGCATTCCAGCTTTTTTCATTTGAGGAGTGAAGTGGTCCACCCATGTCTCTTCACCTGTCACTGTCGATTCTGGGAACTCCTCCTCCTCCTCCTCCTCCTCCTTCTTCTCCTTCTTCTCCTTCTCCTCCTCCTCCTTCTTCTTCTCCTTCTTCTCCTTCTCCTCCTCCTCCTCCTCCTCC
>JGI20166J26741_11920028_pt1 | contig 19839 bp, 23 predicted proteins | sample TergutCu122P5_FD_26741 | JGI IMG/M metagenome (IMG submission 26741)
TCTAGTGCTGAAGAATTTAAGGCTAGTAAAGGGTGGTTTGACAATTTTAAAAAGAGAACAGGGATTCACAGTGTGGTTAGGCATGGAGAAGCTGCCAGTTGAAATAAAGATGCTGCTGAAAAATTTGTGGAGAAGTTTAAAGACTGTGGATAGAGAGGGATTTATTCCAGAACAAGTGTTCAATTGTGATGAGACAGGCCTCTTCTGGAAAAAATACCAAAAAGGACCTACATCACAAGAGAAGAGAAGGTTAGTTTTTATGGAATGTGTCTCACCTTCCAAGCAGTAATCTCCACCACACTTTGTATTTTTATTTTGGTTAGTTAATGTATGTATGATATTATGCATATAATATTAGTGTTATATCATGTTTACATAACCAGTATTTATAAATAAAATGTTTTATAATGAGTGAATTTAGGAGCTCTTGAATGGATTAATTCAATTTACATTATTTCTTATGGGGAAATTTAACTTGAAATTCGAACAAACTGAAAGTCGAACCACCTCTTGGAATGGATTGTGTTCGACTTTTGATGGTCCACTGTATTATGTATCACACTATTACACGGCTGGTGGCCACATTCTTTTAACTTGGATAATGCTGTTATTTAAAAAAAATGTGGTTGGCCAGCTGTACTGTGCACTTGTGCCAAAGGTATAATGCGAATACTTGAGTTCACCTGACCGGGTATGTTGATTAGTAACATTCTGGTAGACCTTAGAGACAGGATAGTGTTTTTAAGTAAGTTCTGCAAAAGTTGTACCTGTTTGCCAGGGGCTGTTTATAACCTCACCATGTTATGCAGTTACAGCAGTTACATTCCCTATATCGGGAAGCCAGATTCAAATGCTACTTGGGTAAAGGACTGAATCTCATTTCAGTACTGGCTTGAAGGGTTAATGCAATGGTTAATATTCGTGGAAAATGCTGTCCGAAGCTCAGATGTGGAAATCACAGAGACTTTTTTCTGTAAATTCTGTGGTTGGAATTTGGTATTGCTTTTATGAACAGATGCTTTTCATTCATAGTGGTGATGTGGCCTTTATGTCATTTTGAGTGTATAGAAGATGCTTTAAACAGGTGCATATGACTTTACATCATCACATGTACTATTTGTTCAGTATTCTGTACTTAAAGGAAGTTACAAGTTATTTGAAGGAATGGACAAACTAACTGGATAGCTGAATCTTAGCATTCGTCATTTCTGATGTTAAGGAATTTGAATTTTATTTTAATTGAGAAGCTCCTCCTGTATTCTCTTAAAACAGTAATTAAACTGCTTTTATGCACATTTATAGTTTGCAAAATAGAGGACACTTGGATTAGTAATTATGGTATTGGGTGTAACTGCAAGTATATAATTCGTTTTGGTTGCTGTGTTTGTTAAAGGAACTTCACACAGCAGCTACAGAAGATCAGTAATGATGCAGGAATGCCTATAATTGGACAACCTTGTTTTTGTAAGTAAACATCTCATGATTAGCGAGCATACGGATTTTTTCATTGTCACTATCTACCATGATCTGTTAAAATTTCTGTTTGTGACCACAGTTAAGAACCTCTTTAACGTATGGAGTGTGGATACGTATTTATCTGTCATGGTGTAGCTGAAGTCTCCACTGTAATTCTTATGTCATTGCTGGTTTTTATTATGCTCTTTGTTAAAGAAAAAAGGTAAACTTATGACATAACTGTGCTGTATGTTGTGCTGACCATTTTAAGTTAAGGACCATTTTACCATTTGTGAGGTGGGAACAGAACTAGCATCACTTTAGGGTTCTGAAGTGGCAAAGTGTATTAGGTCTTGGAAAAATACGAGGGGGGACCCAAAAATAACGAGATTTTTTTTTAAATCGTATATTTCTGTGAACATTTCCAAAATTTAATCACCTTCAAAATACTCTCGTTGAGAATCAATACACTTATCCCACCACTTTTTCCATTGTTCAAAACAGTTCTGGAACTCTTGCAAAGTGATAGCCTTCAGTGCCTCCGTCATTTTTTCCCTCACCTCCTCCACATTCTGAAAACGCTTTCCTTTAAGGTCCCTCTTCATTCTTGGAAACCGGAAAAAATCGCAGGGTTCCAGGTCCGGGGAGTAGGGGGGGTGCGAAGCTGTTGTCATCCTGTTTTTCGTGAGAAACTGCCACACACTCAATGCTCTGTGGGTGGGAGCATTGTCGTGATGCAGAAGCCACTCACCAGACCACCACAATTCGGGGTGTTTTCTTCGCACCATCACGCAATCGCTTGAGTACTTCAAAGTAAAACTGCTGATAAACAGTCTGACCTTGTGGTACGAATTCAAAGTGGATGAGCCCTTTGATGTCAAAGAAGCAGATCAACATGGTTTTCACATTTGATTTAACTTCCCTCACCTTTTTTGGTCTCTTGAGATGATGCACTTTTCCATTGACTTGATTGTTGCTTTGTCTCCGGGTCGTGCCCGTAACACCATGATTCATCTCCTTTGATGATTTTGGACAAAAAGTCTGGATCATTTTTCAGTTGATCTTTCATTTCATGGCACACATCCAAACGATTGGCTCTCTGATCCTCCGAGAGCAAGCGAGGAACGAATTTTGCAACAACTCGTATCATGTGAAGTTCTACTGTTAAAATTCGTTGACATGAGCTCCACAATACTCCAGTCGTTGCTTCCAACTCGTCAGTTGTTCGACGACGATCAAACATTATCGCATTGTGAGTTTTTTTAACGTTTTCTTCGGTTCTGCTTGTTGAAGGATGCCCAGATCGCGGTTGGTCTTCAAGTGACATGTCACCATTTTTGAACCGAGAAAAGCATTTGTAAACCATTGCCTGGCTCAAAGCTTCTTCTTTAAAAGCCTCTCAAAGCATTGTAACAGTTTCTGCTGCTGTTTTCCCCAAAAGGAAACAAAACTTGATGCAAACACGATGTTCTTTTAAGTCTGCCATTGAAAAATCGACAAAAACGATGACAGAGGCTGAAGGAAAAAATAACATTTATCCTATAGACCTTTCCTCAAGGACGCCGCTTGGCAGACTGATGCGGAGGGCAGTCACGTACACACACCAAGTGGGAGCAGACAGAAATAACGCCCCTCTCCCCTCCAGAAAAAAATTCTCGTTATTTTTGGGTCCCCCCTTATATGTATTCTTTGTGCAGTGTAAAGTAACCAGTTGGTGGTTGTGAAGGGATTCTCCAGCGCAGGGTAATGACCCACACTTGGCATGAAAGCTTTCTGTTATTCGTGAACTCCCAGAATCAGCCTTGAGGCTTACTGTATTCAGGTGTCTGGGTGTCTGATTTTATTAGGGAAACAACAAAATAAGAAGCTGCTAAGCAATTGTGTCAGAGTTTTATCTAAATGTTAATGTGATCTCTCTGATGCTGAACACTGACTTTAGAGACACACAGTATGGTGCTTAGGAAACCAAACATCCAGAAAGTCGTGAGCCAAGAACGTGCAAAGTAATAGGCTGCCATTTAAATTTCAGTCTATTTCAGACTACACTGGGCTTGATGTATTATACTGTAAATTGGAAGTGATTTGCTGGGGCACTGAGTAGGAACTCGTACTCTGTGAATGACAGTGCTCCTGTGATTTGTTATTTTGGGCCATGGTCAAAAATGTTTGAGAACTGCTGCTTTGCTTGAGATGCTGTTATCTTAAGAGTTACACCTTGATATTCCTTGTGAAGTGTGAGATACCTATGTTACATTGTTTGATAGGCAAGTATGCTACGGGTCCTGATCAAGTGGAGCCAATGTTTCGCTACCTCAAGTCCTCATTTACATCACTCCAACTAGTAGTAGTAGTACTTCCAGGAAAGACGCCTGTGTATGGTAAGTGATGTGAACATTAAACATCAAAGCCTGATGATTGTATTAACTCATGATGTTACAGAGTTTTCCTTCAACACAAGACTCTGTGCTGTTTATCAAATGACATTGCTGCTGCATGATTAGCGGAGATGCCTTTGCTGTGTAATGCTAAGTCTTTTGTTGAAAGAAAATTCTGTACACAACCTGTGGACTGCATGAGGTATGCTTTTCTCTTTTATATGGCCCTCAGAGTGAGTGAAATATGTTTGCACTGTAGAACATACCATTGTATAAATTCAGTAATACACCCATCCATTACAACTAGCAATACAATCATTTGTGCAGTTGGTCTGACATGTTGCAGTTTCTTAGATTATTTTAAGGGGCTTCACACTCCCTGCACCATCCATTGAGGTTTTTACAGTGAAAGGATGTTGATTTGCAAAAACCAAAGCTGGTACATGTATGAGGGGATGCTGATAAGTCCTTAGCCTGACCAAGAAGGAAACAAGTTACAGCAGCCAAACTCAGGATTTATTCAACATACTCCCCACGAAGCTCAGTACACTTCTTAGCCCATTGCTCTAACTTTTGAAAGCCACTAAAAAAAAAGTTGTCCGTCCAACCAGGTCTCCACGGCACCAGTGACCTCCGCGTCGGACGAAAAATAGCGACCTTTCAATTGTTTTTTCGGTCCAGGGAACAGGTGGTAGTCCGACGGGGTCAGATCTGGAGAATAGGGTGGGTGATCAAGACATTGGAAGCCCAGGTAGGCCAGTTTCTTCTGGGTTGCAAGTGGCCGGTGAGCCAGGGCATTGTTGTGCAAGAACAAGACCCCCTTGGTGGCCTTCCCGTGGCACTCCATTGGTTGTTGCTTTGTCTCCAGGTCATAGTGATATAAGCAGGTTTCGTCCATGGTCACCAATCGGGACAGGAAATCATTTTGATCGTGCTGAAAAAATTCCAAAAGTTGCTCAGACGACTGGCACCTTTGACGTTATAACCGTTGCACATGTGTTAAAAGAGAATGTATTGGGCAAGTGAAATTGAATGGCTGGTGGTAAGGCATAGTAGAGGTAAAAAAAAATAAGGGCTGTTTTGAAAGGGTGAGACTCTGTGCGTTGGGGGGGGCCAAAAGGGTCTAGCAGTTGTCGTAGTTTGTCTGCATCGAAATAAAGGGGTTTTGTTCAAATTTTTAAATAGTGGAAATTTCTTAACTTTAACGGTTTTAGACCTCTTAAATCTTGCGGGGGAGGATGGATGGTAGTCAGGTGTACACATTAAGAAAAACGGCTAAAACGCTCATTTGGGATTCATACAGGTCACAACATGGCGGGCAATGTTAGGGCATAGGTAACCAATCACATAACAGAATTAAAAAATTCTTGCTTTTGGACCTATTAGGAACTAGCGAAATTAAGTGTTAGCCAATTGGAAATCAGGGAAGTGGGAAATAATCTGAGTAGTGGAAAAGAAATGAGAATGGGTTTGCAGTTACCGTGTAGCGACACATAAGGGCAGTAACTGTTTGGCCAGGTTAAAGTGAAGACAATAATTTGGGTGACCCTAATCAGTGAAGTGTTAAAGTTCCCGTGCCACAGCCATAAATTATACAGATCACCTGTGTATAATTAGTTTGGTCAAAACAACATAAAAGTAAAGATGATAATCAAGATAGTGTCCAGATTACCTTGATTGATTGTAGTTGTTGATTCCCATAAGTATTTCGGGTCCTCTGAAGAGACACTTAGATTCCCTGAAATCAAGGGTCCGGCTACCAATTAGAACTAGAACGGGTATAGAGGTGAAGTGGCTGCCCAGCTTCAGGGCTCGAACATTCTGAAGAGGACAGAAACAATCCTGTGAATATATAACTGATAACAAGAAAAGAAGAAGAAGAAGATGTCCTGAAGAGAAAGCGAACATCGAGGAGCGGTAAATCAGTGACGCCCAGTGAAGGAGAAAGCCCACAAGATGCGCCAGGCATGAATAACCACCCACCGAAACATCCAGACCTGCCGAGTTAGAAATCAGCAGAACAGTAAGTCTGCGACAAGAATTGTAACAGTGCACAGTGGGCCAGAATCACTCGAAAGCTGGCCAAAATTCTTACTTTACTGGTATTGTTTGAAACATATTTTTAATAAAACTAAGGTGAAAATAAGTACAATTTCTATAAAATTCAATGAAACGAACGTTACAGAGAAAGAATTAATTTATTCACTTTCTGTGTTGCTACTATATTCTGAGTCACTTGGATTTATCACAGTTGCTGAAGTACTTGCACTCGCACAAGACGTTAGCGAAGGTGGAGCCTCTAAGAGGGCAAGGACTGTTGAAGGAAGTGATCCTCTTGATTTCTTTGGTAGTTCCCTTAATGAAGAGATCACAGGATTGGATGTTAACATTAGCCTTGCATTAAATCCACATTGGTCGATACTCTCGATAACTTTCTTGTATAATGTTCTCTGAATTTTTTTATTTCCTTGTTCCTGGCCTCTTGGGCTTCCTCCGATAGCTGACCGATAGGAAGCAAAGCAACAGACACTATCGCTGATCCATGTATTAGTAATTTATGTACACTTGCAGGCATGTAGTACCATGCATAGAGTGACACAAACAGCTTCGCGGTCTCCTTGGCATAATTATCGAAGGCAGTCGCATTCACCCTATATCCGGAAGAAAGTGCTTGCAAGATGACGGAACATCTGTGAATAAGTGTTTGTCGATTCCCATAATCAATGTAGATAGGGTAGGGTCTTGAAAAAAACCCCTGCCTGTAGTGCCACTTCCTCCCGGTTTTGGGACATCAACCAGTAAGCCCATCTCTTTGTGAAACTTTTCCTGTATTAAGTGTTTTCTTTGCTGGACTTTCTCCTGGTCCTGTTTCCGAATCTGCCATTTTTTCACTTCCAGTTTGTATGAAATGTGTACCAAGCATTCAAAAAATCGAATCCATGCGTGCAACGTTGACAGACTGAATTCGTATACAGTAACGTCTACTTCTTTCCATGTAGATACATCTAGTTTATTCATCTCCATAGGTGTAGCCCCACAAAAATAGCATTTTCGAGATCATAACGTCAATGTTAATGTATAGCACACCTTGCCTTCAATCATTGTCAACTGTAGCTTGTGTGTTACGCTGATGTACCGTCCTCCTTCCATGAGGTCCTGCGTAGGGACAATTCTGGATCTGAGTGCTAATATAGTCGACTTCTGCTTGTGTGAGTGCAGCTGTTTCTTTCGTGAATTGAATTCAAATTGGCCGACAAAATCGGGTCGATGAAGGGCGTGGATTTTGCCACAGGATGCGTACGGGACCAGAATAAGCGAAAGTGGAAGCCCTTGCATCTGCAGATGAATCTTCTTCATGAAACCGCAGCTGTAGAGGAACCAGGTAACTCAGAAATAAGTTGGCATCTCTGAAACTTTCTGCACTCCTTTTTTGCTTGAATTGTGAATGGCCGGTGCTGCTGTCGCAACCCCATTTCAAAATGAGAACTAGATTCGACGTTTCCTCAGCAGGCAATGCCGCAGTTACTACTTCCTGCTGCACTAGAAGCAGACGTTTTGCAGTATGATCAAGTAATTGTTGAAGCCTGACTTTCAATCATCCTCTGTCACGATTATCAAATCTGGGTAACAACGCTCTTTAGCGGCCCTGACTTTATTGTGTGATGGATAAATATTGTACCCTTTTGTTTTGGCTTGAAGTCTGACAGTGTTATACTGCTGCTTGCTTAGCTGGGTTTCAACTAGAAGGGAAATCGCTTCCTCATCAGAATACACTTTTTTTTCCCTTGCAGTTTTTTTTCCTTTTTCCAAGCCAATGAAATTTTGGCAGCCCTTTTAGGAGTTGTCTCAGCAGCTTCATGCAACAGGTTTGAGGCAGCTACATTTCCTGATTCTCAAAGGCGCATCTGAGTAGTGAAGACTAACTCCTCTGTCGAGAAACTTTTTCGTACAGCTTCCGTTTTCCTCTTCGTTCTTTTGCTTGACTGATCGAAAGTCTCCTGGGGTCATCCTTGTCTTTGCAAAGATGAAGCACATTCTTCTGGATGCCGACTTGATTCTTCTTCATGTACAGGTACATGACTGGCAGAACTCCTTTTTGTTCAAGCCAAATTGCATTTTCACAAACAAATCATTTTTTCTCTGACAATCTTCCCACTTTTGGAACAGTTTACTGCAGAATCTTGAAATTGTATTCTGCACGTTCCTTAACTCTTCACGAGAAAGATTCTGTAATCCCATTTCCGTGATAACATAGTCCTTTAAATAACTACACTGATCGCTTCGATCGGCACTATTATGTTGTAAAATCTCAAATAATTTCTTTCTCGCTTTTGGGATCTCCATGATAATTTAATTGCATTCGGAACATGCACTTTAGATGTTGTAGACTTTGATTATGATAACAGAAATATATAAAAAAATATATAAAAGATATATTTCAAGCTGAAGCATGATACCCTTGCATCAGCTGAAGCTTTACAAACTCAATATGCTTACCTACCACTTTTTTTCCCAAAAAGGTGCAAATATGCACAAGCAACTTTTTTCCCGCTACAATATTGGATCCATAATGAGTGTAATTTTCCAAGAAAGATTGCGGGGTCATGCAGGGTACCCTTTTGAAACTCTATGTAAACATTCCTACTCACGATCACTTACTACAATTTCAAAAGTCCATGCATTGTATCACGTGATATGCAATCAAAATCACAGTATTTACGTATAATGGTATAAAATAGTTGTACTTGCCGAATATTGAACCTACATAATGGTAAAGAGACTGCTTGCTACTGCTTTTGCTTCTAAATGCACTCGACGCAAAGTCAGCAAATTACGAGTCGCCACAACGAGCTCCTTCACGGGACGTTGTGGAGGCATAAACAAATGGAGAGGCAGTCTCTCTCTCCTTTCATAATCTGCCAAGGTTTGAAGAATACAAAGGCGCTGTTTACAAGTTTATTGCTTGAACTTGCAGAAATGGAATTTTGGCCAGCTTTTGTATGATTTTGTCCCACTGTGCAGTGTCTCATTATTTTTTCCCAAAGTGCATGAACATGGCAGAGAGGTGGCTCAGGAGCCGGAGTGGTATACGTGATGAAGGTAGTTTCGATGACACAGAAAACATAGACATGGACAGCAACAGTACATACCTAGAGTCAGAAGCTGACATTACAGTGCTGGAAAATCCTACAATGGAAGTTGGTTTGCAAAATTCAGAAGTCAGTGCAAAATTCAGAAGTCACTGTTCATGATAGCAATAATGCAACTTTGTCCAATATTACAACATTACAATTACAAGATTTGCTCACCACTGTAATGACAGCTATACAGGCCGAAAGTTGTAAGCAAACGGCTGCATTCCAAACGGAGATAGCTAAATTGACAGAAACCCTAAAGGCGCATTTGAGTCAAGAAAATGAGAAACTTGCCACCAGTTTGACTGAAAGTTTTGAGGCAGCTAATACAAAACTAAGGGAAGAATTTAATGTTAAATTTCAGCATGAAATTCAGGGTGTTTCTGGAAAAATAGACATACTGAAGAGAGACACTGAGCATGGTATTGGTAATTTAACAAAATCCATAGGAGATTTAAGTGAGGAAATGAGTATGAGGGTAAATGCACACATTGTGCAGACAAGGAAAGAGCTCGATAAGCAAGGGCAGGAAATAATAACCACTTCCAAAGTTGTATTAGCAAACATTAGGGAACACAAGGCAGAAACCAAGATAACTGTCGCAAATCTAAGGCAAGCAGTAAACAGAGCCGAGAGCAAGTTGATAGCTTGTTAAATTCAGTGTCAGGTGAAGTCAGAACTAGCATTCAGGAATGCAAAAGACAGATTCAGAGTGTAAAACATGCTAATGAGTTGGAGATCGTGCGAATAAACAAGGCGATAAGTAGTCTGGAAGCCAAAATTACAGCAGGGGTAGCTAACAACAATAGGTCAGCGATTCCGCAGCCTGCCTTAGTTAGGACGACTGTTGTAGGTCAGACAGAGAGTACAGTGGGTACAGTAGAGTCAGAGTCAAGTGTGAGTGGTATGAATGGGGCAAATGCGTGTGATATGTCTGCTTGTAGTGACAGTGCTAATGTACCTAACACGTTAGTCAGTTCATGTAACAACAACGTAAATGTGGGATCTGGGTTGTATGCAAATAACACCGATCATAGCAAACTAACTGTTCCGACATTCATGGACAGTACAAATCAAGTACCCCTTCATTTCATCCTGGACCTCCACCAATACTTCTCCCTGAAAAGAATGCCAGAGGAATTAAGGTTAGCTTTGGTTTTCTGAGCAGTAAAAGAACCATTTGCCATACAATGGTTGTTGAGTGTTTTTGACAAAATGAAAAATTATGGTGAGTTTAAAAAGACCTTCGCTGAATTATTGTGGTGTGCTAGTAGGCAGGCTAGCATTAGAAGTGCCATCTACCTAGACAAACATGACCCAGGATCTGGTGAGTCTTGCCTTGACCATTATATTAGATACGCCAATATGGCAAGTACACTGAACCCACCGATGTCAGATCTGGATCTACTTTCCACACTTACAAGCCCTTTTGAGCCATGGGTTCAACAGGGTCTCATTTGCACCAACCTGCAGTCCACTCAGGGTGCCTTAGCTTTCCTAGCTAAGTTACAAGGCTCAGGGGATCACAGGCAGACTTCCTGGTCACCACGTCATGAGTTCGATCGTCGAGATACAAACTGAGGACTTATGCGAGACCGGGATATCGCTACGAACCAAGAAAGAGGCAATGGTGTAAATGTGCGGTATGTCAGACAAGGTGACAGACAAAATCGAGGGTTTTCAGACTGAAAACAACAGGGTGAAGGCGGCCCAGCTTTCATTGACATGGCCAGGGGAGCATGCAGGAGGATAGGAGTAGCCAGTTAAATCCCATTGCGCTAAACTTCCATCCGCGAGACCATGATCCTCCACGAAGTCAAGATAGTCGACTTAGTGTGGAGACTATACGTGACAGTCCACCAACTTTAAAACATTAGAGGACGTGTTTGATGAGCAAACCATGTCCACGTACAAAATCACCACGTCACTTCCAAAGCCCAAACTCACACATGAACAATATGCCGAAATAAACACTTCCAAAAGTAAACAAATTTTAGAAAATTTCAATGTTGCATCATTCTTTAGGTGTGCGCTGAATTTAGAAGTAGAAGTGGCAGATGGCAAAAGGGAAAAAGATGTTAGCTACATGCTATACATTGCTGAGAGTAAGAGACATGAATGCCCCAAATTAAAAATTTTGTTAGGCGGAGAAGAGGTTTCAGCATTGTTAGACACAGGATGTGAATTGTCGATATTAAATGAGCAGTTGTATATTAAATTACGCCTCCTTGGATTAAATTGTCTACAGTTGACTATGCAGCACCTCAATTTAGTTAGTGCATTTAATGACAGGAGTAAGAGAATAAGGAAGCAAGCACTGTTGGAAATTCAGATAGATGACAGTACAGTGGATCAAGTTGTATTACTTTCTCCCCAGCTGTTAACAAACGCAATATTGGGACTAGATTTCCTGATCGACCATGCGGCCGAACTAAGTTTTCCAGATAGGACAGTATCCCTGAAGATTAATGAGAAACTCTGTAGGTTAGGATTTCAAGGTGCAAGGGAAGCCAAAAGACAAGAGGTCGCAGATGCGTCATTTAAGAAACAGGTCAGAAATTTTGTGCGTATGTCGACTCTTCTGTGTACCAAAGCATACCTATCAGCTGATTCAGATATAGGTCAACAGCGCCATTTGGAGCGCTCTGCAGCTGTGACAGGAGACAAGTTAGGAGAAGTCAGTGATGGTGAGGCCCACACTGATATACATCAGGGTGATTATTTATTAATTGATGATGGATCACTGCATTGTGAAGACGTGATGTTATGAATTTACCCGCAACGTATGGAGTACCTAGTCGAAAATTTAAACACGGATGTTACAATGCCCTTGGATTGAACAAGGAATGTCAGGTGGCTGACATTATTGATGATTTTACATGTGTTAGAGGGATGCTTGATAATTTGAGTAACGATGATGATAGCGCTGATGATGCTAGGCTGTTCTTAACCATGAGCTACTTCGAACCTATTTCAACACGTCACAAACCAGAGGCAAATGTGAACTCTTTTGATGACAGAATGATAACAGCTGACCAACTACGCGCTAAAGTCTGTGAAAACAATGTATTGTCACCTCAACAACAAAAGGAGCTATATGGAGTTTTGATTAAATACCAACAGCACTTGACAAAGAGACCTGGCAGACATAATGTGTTTGAATATGAATTTAAAATCGAAGGAGACCTGCCTCCTACTGCAAATTCTCAGCCCATACCGTTTGCCCTGAGAACACCAGTTTGAGAACAGATACAGACAATGTTGAGGGATGGGATATTAGAAGAATCATATTCGGCATATGTCAATCCACTTACTCTAGTGCACCGTGAACCGAAACCTATCCGCATCTGGGTGGATGCGCGAAGAATAAACAAGCTGATAGTAGTAGATTGCGTCAAGGTACAGCCTATGTGCGAACTGTTACAGAGATTTCATGGATCAAGTTACATAATGAGCTTGGACCTCTGCAGTGCATTTCTGCAAGTGCTGCTAAGCAAAAGATCTCGGAAATGAACCGCCTTTCAATTCCTGAGTAGGGTGTATAAATTTATGTCAGTACCATATGGTTTCAAAACAGCTTATCAGCATTTATACGGGCATTGGAAACAGTTTTATGTGATGACGTAGTGAACGATCACTTGATTTCATACGTGGATGATTTGCTCGTTCATTCATCAAGCTTCTATGATCACTTGGAACACCTAGATCGTGTTCTTCACAAATTGACAATGGCCGGTTTCACTATTTACGCTTCCAAGTGTAACTTTTGTAAGCCAGAAATAAAGTTTCTCAGACACATTATCTGTGACAAAACAGTCAAGGCTGACCCAGAAAGAATCGAAGCCATTGTTAGGTACCCTGTGCTGAAGAACCAGAAGCAGTTGAGAAAGTTTTTAGGTGTGTACAATTTTCACCTGCAATTCATCATAAACTATGCATCATACATCATATGTAGAACCACTGCTGGTATTGCTTAGAAAAGGGAATAAGTGGAGCTGGTTCTCCACCCTCCAAAATGCTTTCGAAACCTTAAGGGTTAAATTCGCAGAGAGCATTCATCTAGTCCATCCAGATGAGAAGAAAGGGTATATTATCAACACTGACACTATTGGAAAGGCCATCGGCGGAGTGTTATTGCAGAAGAGTGATGACGAACATTACAACATAGTGTCCACAGCATCACGGGTACTAAGTGCTGCTGAGCAGCGGTACTTGACAGGTGAACGGGAGTTACTTCTGATAGTTTACGCATTGGACCACTTCAAAATCTACATCTACGGGCACAAAGATACTCTCTGTACAGACAATAAATCACTCACATTCTTAAACAAGTGCGTAATCACATCAAACTGCGTGGCTTGCTGGATACTAAATATCCAGTAATGTGACTTCGAGATTAAACACATCAAAGGAGTTCAGAATCATCTCGCTGACATTCTGAGTCGCAACCCCACAGGACTAACAGATGAAGAGATTAGAAACCTCGCTCACCCAGATCAAATATTGGTTCACAGTGTTCAGCTATACACAAGCAAGACTGTCCATAAGGAGTTAAAAGATCTTGCAGTCCTGCAAGACACAGATCCGAGGCTAGATGCAATTAAGAGGGAAGTGACAGTACATCCCACCACTGCACAGCAGAAGTACTTGCTGAGGGACAGCGTAATATATTGTAAGGGGGGCAAAGTTCGAACCAAGTGGAAAACAGTGTTACCAACTTGCCTAGAAGCAAAAATTTTCAGATTCATGCACCACACTTTGGGACATTTGGGTGTTGATAAATGCTTAGAGGAAATTAGGTACGTGTTTCAGGCCAGAGATCTTGGGAAGAAGCTCAGGAGATTTATAGCTAGCTGTTATGTTTGTCAAAGGGTTAAGCACCCCAACAGGTCTTTTACTATTGAGGAAAAACGTCATTTCCCAACAAGACCAGGAGATGTTTGTGCAGTGGATATATATGGGAGTCTACCTGTATCTAAGGGAAATGTTCGGTATATCTTTGTGTGCTATGATGTGTTTTCAAAATTTATTAAATTATTTGCTTTGAAATTGACCACTACTAAAGCATGTTTAAACAAACTGGTGAACCAGTATTTCGGTAAAGTGATCAAACCAAAAGTAATCCTATCAGACAATGCAAGCCAATTTAGGTCTACATTGTGGTGAAAACAGCTACAACAGCAGGTTGTTGACGTATGATTTACACCTATCAGACATCTGGAGTCAAACCCAAGCAAAAGGTGCATGCAAGAATTGTCAAAGTTCTGCGACATCTACTGTCATGACAACCACAAACAGTGGGCAGAACTGCTGCCACATATAGAGAAATGGATAAACAACACAGCTGCCATTGGGGCTGGATATACTCCCCCCGAGCTGATGTATGGGGTCAAACGTCCTAATGTCTTTGACAACATAATGCCGAAAGTGCAAGGGCTAGAACAGGAAGAAGACATTGCGGCGAAGTTGGAAGCTGCATACGCAGAAATGAAGCAGAAGGCAGCAGCAAGGGAAAGATGACATAAGAAAGGAAATGCCATTTGGATGCCGAAACTAAATGAAAAGGTGCTGGTGAGAACACAACCCATGTCTGATGCTATTAAGGGGATGACATCGAAATTTATGTATGTCTTTGAAGGACCATACATAATTACAAAGCTGTTAGATCATTCAGCATACGAACTGAGAGATGATAGTGGCAAACTGCGGGGAGAGTTCAACAAAACGCAATTGCGACTGTATCTGGAAGCTGATGATGAAACACCAATTTATATATAAGATGAAGTTGTCACAACTGACACAAGGATGAACCACAGGTTAAAGGGGGGAAAAAAATATGAGGAGAAACCATTGATTAACAGATGTTAGGAGTTTACAAATTGGTTGAATATCATCATGTTGCAATGGCTAGGAAATTTGAAAAGGTAAATTGCCTACACCCCAGAGTCACATAAATTAATTGAATATATTGTATCAGAGTAAGGCAGAGACTGATGTACAATGGTTCATGGAAGAGGAAAAGTGCCAGAATTTTGATTGACAACTCATGATCTGTTAGTCATAGGCAAATCAAAGGGTGCAAGTTATGTGGAGGGAAATGTTTTCATTTTTACAGTAGATGCTAGAAAAACCTAGAAGACTAATGCACAACAGAAGGCATTAAAGAATGAATACATAAATAGGGAGTAGTAACAAAAAAAAATAATAGATAAATAATAAGTGGCTTGCAGTAAGGTGATGTGTGAGTAGCTCTGTTGTAACTTCAACATAATATGGTCACTACTCACTGACATATACTGGCTAATTAATCCAGGTGTCAGATAATTGTATGTCATTTACATCAGATTGCAACTGTAAGAAGTACTCATATGTTTAACTTTTGTAATAATTGTAGTCGAATGCATAAGTGGAGTATATATTAATGTGTGTAACAATTTTTTTTGTAACCATTGTATTCAATGCATATGTTGTTTAAGTGTTATTTCTGCTGCATTATTAGACATGTATCTCTTTCAGGATTCATTTAATCTGCCACTAATTTTAGATGTACGTTTGTGATGTGTTCAATTATGGCTCAAGGGTGTTGTTTGCATGTGTAGTGCGCTAAGACTTGTTCTTTAATTTTTTTTTTTTTTGAGGGGCGAGTGGTCTAGCACACTAGCCCAGTTAAGTGTCATCATAACATTTGGGGGAATAGAGAAAGAAGTTTTTTTTTTGTAATTTTTTTTTTGTAACAACCGGCAAGCAGGACCAAGGCAAAGCTACCATAAGGGCATTGATTAGGGTCAGCAGTATAACACAAAAGTGCAGGGGATGGAGATGGTTTGACGCAAACTGCCTAGGCAGAAGAGTATGTGAAACTACCTAGTACTACAAATTTGATGTGATTTTGACTGTGCATCATCGTTAATATGTGGAAATAAAAGGCCAACTAGATGCAACAGAGGTTTTTATTGCATTTCTTATTGCTTAATCAACATGTTTCGGGCACCACTATGCCCATCATCAGGAGCTCAAGAGTATTATACAGCGTTTGCTTGCTGCCTGTGGTATTTTGTGCTGTGGTTTTCAAGTTGCTGGTCTGGTGTGGAGCTGAGCTCAGCAATAAGATCTGCAATAAAAACCTCTGTTTCATCTAGTTGGCATTTTATTTCCACATACCTAGTACTACAGTAGTTGTATTTTAGTATGTATTGTAAAGGATGTAAATGGATGTGGCATTGGAATAATTTTTTTCACTTTCACTACGCAGAACTTTCAAAATTTTCCACAGGGGGGTATAACCGTTGCACATGTATTAAAAGAGAATGTATTGGGCAAGTGAAATTGAATGGCCAGTGGTAAGGCATAATAGAGATAAAAAAATAAGGGATGTTTTGAAAGGGTGAGACTCTACATTGGGGGGGGGGCAGAAGGATCTAGCAGTTGTCACAGTATGTCTGCATCCAAATGAAGGGGTTTTGTTCAAATTTTTAAATAGTGGAAATTTCTTAACTTCGACAGTTTTAGACCTCTTAAATCTTGCGGGGGAGGATGGGTGGTAGTCAGGCGTACACATTAAGAAAAACGGCTAAAACGCTCATTTGGGATTCATACAGGTCACAACATGGCGGGCAATGTTAGGGCATAGGTAACCAATCACAATAACAGAATTAAAAAATTCGTACTTATGGACCTATTAGGAAATAGCGAAATTGTCAGCCAATTGGAAATCAGGGAAGTGGAAAAAATCCAAGTAGTGGGAAAAAAATGAGAACAGGTTTGCAGTTACCGCGTAGCGACGCATAAGGGCAGTGACTGTTTGGCCGGGGTAAAGTTAAGACAATAGTTTGGGTGACACCAATCAGTGAAGTGTTAAAGTTCCCATGCCACAGCCATAAATTATACAGATCACCTGTGTATAATTAGTTTGGACAAAACAACATAAAAATAAAGATGATAATCAAGTTATTGTCCAGATTACCATGATTGATTGTAGTTGTTGAGTCCCATAAGTATTTCGGGTCCTCTAAAGAGACACTTAGATTCCCTGAAATCAAGGGTCCGACTACCAGTTAGAGCTAGAATGGGTGTAACGTTTTTGATCCGCGTTCAGGCATTTCGGGACCCACTTCGCGAAGAGCTTCCGAATGTCCAAATCTTCATGAATGATGGACCCAACCCGCTCATGTGAGATGCCCAGTTGCTCAGCTATTGTTTTAGCCAAAATGCGGCGGTCTTCCAAGATTAGCTCGTGAATCTGATCAATAATCTCTGGGGTGGTCACTGTTTTGGGTCGTCTGGGACGAGGCGCATCACAGGTGGAAAATCATAACGTTTAAACTGGGCCACCCAGTTGTTGACGGTGGCATACGATGGTGCATGTTCCCCTAATGTTTCTCTCTGAATGGCGTGAATTTACTTCGGCACCTTGCCTAGCAGGAAAAATAACTTGATGACAGCTCGTGTCATGATGATGTTGAAATCACATGCGTCGCCTGACATGCTTCCTTTCAACCTCTGTAAAATGAAAAGACTTGTATTCGGCACATGAACAGACCCCTCTTTCCAACGACACTATCGATTCTGTCCTACAACATTGGGAAGTAGGTCGGGCTAAGGACTTATCACCCCCCCCCTCATTTTATTGAAACAGTCATATTTTACAATAGGGTGATGTACCCTTGTTAAAATAATACCACATATATAGTGTTACTGTCTCTTTGTGTTGTCATTATCGAGCATTTATATCTACCATTTGTGTAACTTTTGACATGTCGCTTGTTTTGTCCCATTTCCACATATGTTTGGACAGTTATACAAATTGCAATGGATAGATGGTTTTTTCACATGGGTGTTCTCAAGTGCAGTTCGTGCATAACAGCTGTCAGTGTCTTATGTCTGTTGATGTGAGAACATAAGATTGTGTTCACTGGTAAATCAGTTTATGACAGTAACCATTTGCTGGAGTTACTTGTTTGTGACATAACTCAGGTATGTTGAATTACATAAAGCATGAACTTGCAGTTAGATTCAAACTAACATTTTTGATTAATGTGCTTTGACTTGCTGTTTGAAAGCAAGCAGCATTCATAGACAGTACTTTGAAAAGGTAAGTACGTTTCATTAAGTTCATCCAGTTTTGTCTGCAGAAGTCTCAGATTACAAACAGACAGACAGACAGACAGACCTCTCCTGACCCCCTATTTTTAGAACCATAAAACTGTAACAAAGAGACCACTGATTTAGATACCCTCTGTGTTTTCTTTAGTTGCACTCATGGCTTTGCGTACGAGTATTCTGAAAGAGGACTATATTTTGTGTAAGTTTTATGTGAATACACTTTCTGATGTCTCTGATAATGGTGAAAATGAAATTTTGTACAGTGACAGTGATGTCCCCACTACTAGTTCACATAAACAATTGCAACCTGAGGTAGTTTTTACTAGTGACAGTGAAACAAGTACAGAAGAGGCAGGAAGTAGTGAACTAGAGAGCTGTGATGATGAAACAAGTGACATGTGGTATAAAACTGATTAAAAAAACCAAGCAGTGGGCCTTTTCTTGGAACCACAGGTCTGAATATAGTAATTGATAACCCTGAGTCTGTTGTTGAAGTCATGTGTTCAATCAGTTGTTACAATCTTATACACTTACTTACTGAAAAGTCTAACATACAAGGTGCGACCCAAAAGTTTTTAGACAAGTTGTTTTAAAAGAGTACTGTGCGTTACATCTAGCGGGTGACACCGTAACTACGTAGTACTATGCTCCATGTAACACGTGACCAGACTTCAACGGTTTTTGTTCAGTGGTCTGTGAGTACGAACTTGTTTTGCAAGTGAAGATTTTTTGCCTTGTCATCGGCGTCATGGAAGAGCAGAGAGTGGCAATTAAATTTTGTGTTAACAGCCGGTAAAAGTGCTGTGGAAACAATCGAACTGATTAATAAGGCTTATGGTAGCGCTGCAATGAGTCGTGCTAATGTGTATCGGTGGTATGCTCGCTTTCGAGACGGAAGGGAGGACGTGAAGGATGATGCCAGAAGTGGTCGTCCTTAGACTGCCAGAACAGACGAAAACATGGAATTTGTTAGTCACCTGCTGACAGAAGACCTGATCGTTTGAATATTGGTAAGGAGAGAGTTCGCCAGATTGTAACCGAAGACTTGGGAAAAAGAAAGATCTGCGTGAGATTTGTTCCTCGCGCCTTGACCACAGAGCAGAAACAAGAACGCGTTGTTTACTGCCAGGATCTTCTTTTAACTGGACAAGATGAATGTTTTTGGGAAAATATCATTACCTGTGACGAAACATGGTGTTTCGCCTACGAGCCGGCCACCAAATGACAGAGTGCAGAGTGGGTGGGGCAAAACTCTCCAAAACCAAAGAAACTGCAATTTAAAAAATCGCGAGTGAAGATGATGCTAATTGTTTTTTCGATGCAGAAGGTGTAATTCATCAAGAATTTGTCCCTGAAGGGCAGAAAGTAAATGCAGAATTCTATGTGGGTGTTTTGGATCGGCTACTGAAGAGAATTCGACGAGTTAGAACGGCCATATTCCAATCCAGTGAGTGGTTCCTTCATCACGATAACGCGCCATCTCATAACGCTGCAATTGTAAATAAGTTTCTGGCGAACAGGAAGGTTGCTGTTCTCCACCACCCACCTTACTCGCCAGACCTTGCGTCTGCCGACTATTTTCTCATCCCCAAGTTAAAATTTTCCTTAAAAGGGCGGCATTTTAAAACAGTGGAAGAAATTCAGTGTGCAGTGACAAGGAAGCTTAACAACATTTCAAAAACTGCTTTCCTGGAGGGCATGAAGAAGTTGAAGGAACGTGCAAACAAATGTACTGATCAAGGAGGAATGTATTTTGAAGAATAAAAATAAAT
>JGI20166J26741_11922250_pt1 | contig 19835 bp, 15 predicted proteins | sample TergutCu122P5_FD_26741 | JGI IMG/M metagenome (IMG submission 26741)
ATTAAGCCATAATCCCATGGCGGGGTCGCCTGAAATTTAGGACATTCAATCCAGGGAAAATAAAATATGGAGTGCTGGTGAGAATGGTGTGTGAGGCGATATCGGGTTGTACGAGTATCTGAAACATGGAGATATACTCAGCTGAAGAGAAGAAGTTGGAGGACACAGTGTTATCACTTATAGGCAAACTTGGGCCAAAATCATCACATCAAGATAATTTTTATAACAGTATGAGATTAGCTCAAACATTGCTACATAAAAATGTTGGAGTCTGCGGTACTTTGAAGGTTAACACGGGCATTCCACGTGACCTAGACGGGGAAGGCAAGAGCTTGAAAGCAGGGCAGTCAGCAGGATGTATTTCTGCCTCTTTGTATCACAGATAAAAACCAGTAATTTCTTATTAATATGAAACTAAAATCAGCAACAGACTACCAAAATAACGTACCTCTTTCCATACTCAAGTATTACAGTTACAGACCACACTACAATCCACGCCCACTACGGTTCCCTCGCAAACACAGATTAATACTGGTCACATGACGGCCACGATATGTATGATCTGTGGCCCCTACTAACGATTAACAGCATGGCCAATAGCATAGCAAATATGTCACTAACTGCACAACACCGTTCTGTTCTGGGAAAATTCGATTACATCGGAATTCATGTTCAACATTCTAGTTACGCAGTATCTTAATTTGAGTGGATAAGTTCAGAGCTTATGTGATTTGATTTGATTCCATTCTTCAACAATTCAACCACGTTTGCGTTTTCGTACAAAAGAAAAACCATTGGCCATTACCCCTAATGAACGAAATTTTTCCGGTATAACCTTATGACGCAAAGAATGGCGAAAGGTACAATATTTCTAAGTTACCTGGTTTTGTTGTATAGCAGATATGTGGAATCTGACGTATTTTATGATGTACTGAACAAGGTGGATCCATGTGAGGCGTATTGTGAGAAGACATATCCCGGAATTACAAATGCAAATGTAAGTAGTGATATGTCATTATTCCGTAAATCACACTTCTTTGATTCGGTACTGACACGCCCTCTTCCTGGCGGTAGAAGTCAACCATGTACTTGACGTTGCGATTCCCGTGTTATAAAGGGATTCTTACATTTTACGGGACTGGAGTTATGCTACTTCAGTCGCATAAAACGGTTCTAGCATTATGAGTAACAGCCACTTGCAATTCATCATGTAGTTCCGTGACTAACGAACAAAGGCGTGTATACTTACAAGGGAAGTTCGCTGACGCACACTTCCAACTAGTATTCGAATCTCGGACGGGAAGTCCCAAAGGGGTGGGTGGTTTTTTTACTTCTTTAGTACAGTTAAATAGTAGATAGTACCTTGAAATTGGTCATGAATGGATCTCCCTCAGTGCCGTCAGTTTCACAGAATGTGATCATGGTCATCATATTATTCAGTATTGATAACTGAGGTATCCTGTAGACACCAAAAATACAAAGGCTATAATTTTTTTTTTTTTTACTTCCAGGTAAAATACAGATCTTGCTGTCAGCAGGGGTGCAGATTTTTTGATCTAGTACATCTGATTGATGACAACAAAAACTTGGACTTGAACATTACCAAAGATGCCTGTCAAGCATGTATGTGTGTTAGATTTCTCAGGAAGTTTTCCCTTATATCCATTGACTTGGTGTCATGTAAAGTGGGTCCTTTGTCACCAATGCATGACATCAGTTTCTGGACCTCCTGATGCAGAAAATGACTGTGAATGTGTTCACTAAAAGTAAGCAGTCACAGAGAGCTCATAAGGGGTTGTATTCCATCTTGAGGTTTTTGTATGGGGTCACTAGTTTTTAATTCCTATTATATTACAAACTGTTTTTAATTCCTATTATATTACAAACTGTACCCTAATATCTTAGACATGGGGAAATATTTTCTGTGACTTAAGCAATATAATAAGGGTGATGTGACTTTAGTTGAACACACTTCCATTCTGTAACAGCAGGGAATTTCTTAACCACTTTTATAACCCTTAACTGCTAAACAAGACCATGTATTATAATGTTGGTTGGTATACATGGCAATATTTTGTCATATGAACACGCTGATTATCATCATGAATACATAATAATATGTGGCAATGAAATGTTTCATAAAGTATGCAAAGTGTTCACAAATCATTAAAAATTGTGAATCACTGACCATGTACTTAAATGCAGTCTTTTAACTTCGAATTTGACTGAAAATATGTAAGCCTCTTCCATCATAACTTGGGTGCGTTTAGAGTATGTACCTTTCTACTCTCTTTGATTCAGCAATTTTGACAGTGAGCTTGCATAATTAACTGTGTACAAACAAGTTAACATTACTAGGCATTAATATTATCATCATCACAAAGTCAGTAGTGTAAGTTCTTGAAAGTAAACCCACTTTTTTCATCGAAATCATTGAATTTACTACAGGCCTATATTTGTAATGTTGGTGAGACTTGCTTATTGTACTTTTCCTCAGTGATAATGTTTATGTTAGTGATGCAACATAATATCCCCAAAAAACAGAGTCTGCAACCACACACACCAACATGATCGAGATTTGCGCCTGTGTTTTTCTACAAAATGCTTATTTACAAGAAATTCAAATAGACATATACCATAAATACCCTGATACAGCACCCTAACATTTGCCAGTGGAATCCTAGGAATAGTAGTTTCCAGTTGCATTGGAAACTTGATCTTGATATTATAACAGTCAACAAGGCACAAGGACAAGTAGTCGGATCCTGCGCATGCTTATCTGCTTAAGCCTGAGTTTGGATGTGATCAAATTTAGTGTGTGCTAACAAGAGGAGAGAATCATCAGAATATAATGGTTTATGTTAGAGAAATACAGTATCAATGAAAAGTTTTGTCAGATTATCAAACATTTGAGTAAAGTGTTACAGTGAAAGAGTTCTTGAACAGCTGAAGTGAACCATATTATGTGTTCCATGAGATTTGTGTCAGTTTAAAATACAGGACTATTTGAATAATGAACTATTTGTGTGATTAGTTATTAAATCATTATGAAACAAGAAACAATGAAAGAGGCTGTGGGAGGGTGCATGAAAATTCTTCCAGCCTGTCATATGACAGGCATGTACTAGCTAATTAATTTAATAATAATAATAATAATAATAATAATACAGAAAATATAAAAATATTTCCATTTTACGTCACTCCCACTTTAACACTGGTACTGATGGTGGAAAAGAGTGGTGCACAAGGTTTCATCATAATATGGTGCAAGTATGAGGGTTATGTATGTACAAGTACAATTTTATAAATGTGGATATTATTTTGGTAAAGCTAGTTTCCCTACAAAGTATAGTGGTAACTGTAAAACATTCTCACATAACACTACTCCAGTTGCACTATGCCATCTGATGTTACCAGTTAAAGATAAAGATCATACCACAATCTCCCAGTCTAGGCACAGAGGGGGGGTAGCTGTACAGCTCTACCCATGCTTAATCTGGGCACTAGATGGGAGTGGCAAAGAGACCCTGTACCCACTATACCTTATGAGGCCGGGTGGTCGTCAGGGCTGATCTGGATGGGTATGGAGAGGAGAAAATCTCTTGCCTCCACAGGATTTCAAGCCTCAAACAATCCAGCCCATGGCAAGCCATTATACTGACTATGCTATCCCAGTCTTACGCTGTTCAGTAAACAATAAGACAGCCAATGTACTTACAACATTCGGGCATGTTAATGCAACCACTGTTTCAGTGGAGAAGCAGTAAGAATTGCATATCCTGATTGTTTATGGCCTTAGGTATCCAGCATATAATGCACATGCGCCATATTGTCATCTGTGTCCTGTCCAGCTCTACAATATTTTTCCACATTATCTCATAAAAGGCACGATTTTTTAAAAAAAGTTATTGCATATAAAATGTGTGTTTTGATTTTATTTACAACTTTTGTCTGAAGTATGTCTCATTCTTGGAAGAACTGAGTGAGATATGATCATAAATGTATATTGGTGTTCATGTACAGTACCCATTATTCTTGTCAGAGTTTAATGAAACTTGAATTTTCAAGACAGATTTTGAAAAATACCCCATTATCAAATTTTATGAAATCCATCCAGTGGGAGCTGAGTTATTCCATGCAGACAGACAGACAGACGGCCAGCCAGACACATGGACAGACATGATGATGCTAACAGTCGCATTTTGCAATTCTGCCACTGGACCTAAAAATTACAAAAATATTGGGTTGCTAAATGAATATAATAAAGTATACAGTCAGCACAACACAACTTTATTTTTGGTGTGTCGCTGCCAAGTTTTGGTTGAAAACTCCGATTTTCAGACATTTCATTAATTATATGTAAATCAATACATTGTGTGCAGTGACAGTATTAGTATGTTGGGATCCACAGTGTTACACTGGTGTAAGTCCAAATTGTAAAATTGTTTAATTGGATGATCTAAATTGTATTCTTTATTTACATTAAAATCTGTGCAGCATATCAGTACCCTTTCCAAAAGTCATCCAATGTTCTATGTTTTTTCGATTCAGTGACTGTGATTTCTGCCCTGCTAATATAATAATTTTTTTTTTATCTTGAACTTGTCCTTACCTAGTAGAGTAGCTTCTTCACTTTCTTAATGGGAACTCTGTAATATTAGGTGCACAAACAGGGGGTGGGGAAGCCTGTTAAATGTAAACCTCGTATCCTTGGTCACGGTTTTTTTTTGGGGGGGGGATGCTTTTAGGAGTATCAGTGTTTTCCCCATGTATGGATGTGGGCAGCTTGTTTACCATTTTGTTTGCAAGCTATTAGTTTTGTTGATAACACATATGCATTTAATTTTTTCATTCCAGCTTGCATGGAAGCGTATAGCCACACCACGGATCGTTATGCTTGTAACCTTGGCTGTGCAAGTATGGCTAAACAGAAGAAAGTAAGCAAGCATTTTGTTTATATTGAATAAAATAATACTGAATACTCTTCATAGTTTCAGTGCATAAAGTGATAGGACTGTTAAATAAAAAGTATCTTTGTTTCATCTCACCCAGGTTGATTCACTGGTAGCACAGATTAGCTGGTCAGTTTATGTTGAGGATGGCAACAGTGTCCTCATGCTGCAACCTGGTAAGCTTTATTGTCTGTATAGGAAATGTTCATCTGCATGAACAGAAAGTGTAAGTAAATCAAAACAGTTAAATAATTTTCCTTAAAATGATAAAAGTACCAACTACATCAGCTTCTTAATTTACGGTGTAAAAGTGAAATACCTTCTCCATAACTGTATCTGAATACATGAACATTTAATATGAAGATTTGTTCTGGGGATTACTGGGTTTCCAGATTTGTCTGTTGTTTGTTTTTTGAACAGTGTCTCAAAAACAGTTCATTTCCATCTTCTTTAGATCATCCAGTGTTTGAGATTAGCTCTTTCTAATGACATCAGATATAGATGCCACCTCCCTTTTCAATGATGGAAGGAAATGCACAATTTCCAAAATGTACTGTTTTCATTGTAACGAACAAAATCCAGAAAGTCCAGAAATCCACTAACGTTAAGTGGATGCAGTAGATTTCTAAGAAATGTTGGTAAATTAATACCCAGTGATACGGTGTTACACGTCACAAGACTGCATTCTTTCCTTTATAATTTATATAATTAATTGTGTGTATGTATGTCCATCTGTATCTATGTAATTAATACAACATGAACCATTTTGTGAAACACTAGCAATGAACTCTTGAAGCAGTTTTATTGGCAAACCAATAGAGAGAGAAATGTCACTAAATAGCTTTGTCATAGGCAAGAAAAATCTCATTGTCTGTCATGCAAATTTATCTTTAAATAGACTAGTAATGAAATTGCTTAATTATTATTATGGTTCTATGAATATACATATATTGTCATTCACCAAAATAAAATCACCCAGATCAGACTGACCAAAAACTTAATGGACGTGCCTGTTCTTCATCTGAGTTTTTCTTAGAATAAAGTGCACTGTAGTAATACTGCTCATTCATTATGACATTCATGTGACCAGTGTTCTATTATGTACTGATGTGATAACTGAATTCTGATATCTTTATGCACTAAACACCTACAACAGAATGAAACAGTGGTGAATGTAGGTTGCTTTCACACAGTCACACTGGTTATGGTCATCCAGACCAAAGATGGACAAAACTGAGACGCCGGATAAAAGGATGTTTTACACTCAAATTACCAAGCTACAAATACAATGGCCATATTTTTTATTCTTACAATTACTGTACTTGTACATTAAAACCTGTATAAACTAAGAAATGTATTAACAACAGCCCTGTAAAAGGAAGTGATAGACATACGAAAATTGCATTTGAAATTGGCGACATTTGTCACCTCTTAAGAAACATTGGGCTTCTGTAATTTTCTAGTTTCATATACTTTTAATTCCTCACCAGCTTGAAAATGTCATACAAAATTAAGTGCCAAATTTTTAGGTGTATTCTGAATCTACAGGTAAAAAAGTAAATAAACCATGAAGTCAGGCACATTTTCGGGCTAGCCTGTAATGTGACTTTTGTGTTACGTATTAAATGTATCACCTAGTTGGATTATGAGTTTTCATCCAGTAACACTGTAGTCTTCTGCATGTGTATGTTCGATACTGTGTGATGTTCTAATGATAAACTCAGCTTAGCCATTTATTTATTTATTTCAATCCAGCCAGCCATACATGTGACTTTGGATATGTCAAAATATAACATAGTCCAACATACAGTGCTCAGTCATTAAAAATATCTACACAGTACAGTGCTACTCAAAAACAATATTAGAAATAAGCCATTGTGTTACCATTGCACATCTGAAGTTTTTTAACAGTGGATGTGGTTTCACTGTGGTCTGTTGAGAAAATTGAAATCATCTACACATAATGTGACTGGATCCCCTTTTCATCCACCATTATCCAAGAAGTGATCCACTCGACTGTTCTGCTGCTGGTGCAACCAGTTAATTAGGAAAGAGGTCACAGCAGCAATGTTTTCATAGGTGTAGGCCTGCTGGATGCAGAGAATATTTTTATGTTAATAATTTCAAGTTTCCTTTCCAATAGCAGGTGACTTTGAACCAGATGATGTTCTAACAGATCCTGGATTAAAGCACCAACTCGAACTCGCCTGGGGTCTTAGAAACATAGATGGCACTGGCAATCCTGATAGAGGCACTGGTCGTTTGCCTGAAACTCATGTGAAAACATTACCATTTGAAGATGAGGCAAGTTTCAAGTTTATATGTTTTTGGTAATATCCTTAGAGGAGGAAGTGATTGGATTCAATAAGGCTATTATTCTGCACGAGACTTTTAACACTCTGGGTCATAGCTTAAAAGGTTAGAACATGATTTTTTTGCAATAGACCTGGTACTTTATGGTATTTTAAAATAATTTATCCAAAACTGGCACTTATAATATACAATACTTATATAAGTATTATGACAATACAAAATCATATTTTGGTTGTGTCTGAGTTATGTATGTAATAATTGTGCTGAAGTTCATTGACTTTAACCCTCCCAAGTTATAACAATGTTCGTGAGTGAAAGCTCAGCATTAGTTATTAGATATCTTATAAGGCACATAACCTACTCAGATAAGGAGAAGACAGATATTTTCATTTAATTAATTAATTAATTAATTAGAAATATAAACATTTAAGCATGAAGGCAGGTAATTAAAATTCAACATTATAAAGTGATGACATTTTTATCATTGAAAATAACATGTATGGTCTATAATAATTAAATAATGATAAACTGTGTGATTTTGAGCACTTTTTGTATAAATATGATACAAATTAATATGTTCATTAAGATAAACATATAGTATTTTAAATAGTTAAGTACCTCAGAAATGTAAGTTTTCCTCCTTTCCTCTAGACTGATGGTATGGGAGATAAAAATGCTTTGGAAGCTGCTCATAGCTTCGGAGGCAACTGGTTGGATTGTGCGGCTCATAAATCAGACTTGCCACGTCTACTTATAGCTGTCATGTTTGCTGTTCTGTTGGCCTTGTGGCTGTGCTTGGCACCAGCTTTCTGGCGCCTCCTTTCATCCTTAGGAACTGGCAAGCTGGATTATTTTCCACACTTGGATGAGCCTGAAGATCCATTTGATTGTCCACCTAAGTATTCACTTCATGTACAAAACGTGTAAAATGAGAGACAGGTATGTAACATGGAAGACCATCACAGTTATACTCAGGATTTGAAATTTTATACCCATTAAGATTATTGATTGGATTATCTACTAACTCCAAGCCTGGCTACGTTAAATTCACATATTCCTAAGTTACGTGGAGTATGTTATGCCTTAAGGTCGATGTTCATTTCAGTAACACTCTCAAATCAATTTACTGTGCACATTTTTTTCTGTTATAAAATACGGAATAATTACTGGGGTAAATGTTCCAACAGTGGGAAGATTTCAATTTTACCTTTGAAAATTGTCAGAATTGTGGTTGTTGCACAACCCAGAACTTCATGTAGAAGTCTGTGAACAATTGAGGGATTCTACCTGTTGCCTGCCAATATATACTTTCATGAATGAACTTAATTATCAGTAATCAGGAAAATTTTCAAACAAATTCATCTATACACAATATTAATACCAGGAATAAGTACATCTCAATAGACCAAATGCCAACCTATCTTGTCTTCAGAAAAAGTACATTTTATGCTGGTATCAAACTTTTCATCAGTTTACCACGGTCGTTACGAATGAAAAGGCAAAATTTAAAGTTGCCTTAAGAAAATACTTAAATACAGACTCCCTTTACTCGGTAGATTAATTTTTCATGTGTAAGATGATCTATAATACTGTTTTTAAAATGTTTATAGTATTTTACACTGTAAAAATTGTATATATTTGTGTATATATGACTTGTTCCACATCCTGTTGTCTTTGTGACACACTTATGGATGTATGGAATGTATGTATGTATGTGTGTATTGTTTACTTATTGTAAACCATTATTTATTTATTTATTTGTCTGTGGGGAGCAACAGTGTCTCATGTCAATTACAGTGTGGGAAGAGGAATGGAACTTCAACTGGGCAGGCGTCTCAGGGTCCAGCACTGGTCAGAAGACACAGATGTCATCAGATTTTCCTTGCTAAACTAAGCTCCTTTTTCCCTTAAGTCATGGAAACATTTAGTAGGATGCCTTGTTTAAACCATAGTGGTTTTTACATCAGTCTGTGAAATTTATAAAATAGATGAGCTGCAGTTGTCTTTTCTCCGTCGTTGGTAAGGATTTCTACTCGTATTTTAAAATAATTTAACTTATCTAGTATGTCATAGATATTAGGACATATTACACTGTGACCCACTGGGCTTATCAGTATGACCTCATCCCTACAGCAGAGCCAAATATATCATTCAGAATTATGTATTTCACAGAAATCAGTAATTCTCTTTTTCTCCTCATCTCGTACTTTATCTTGCTTGATCTCAATTCAGACCCCACAGATAGTCATCCTTATATCCTGCCAGTGACTGGCACCATTAGATTTTCTCCATTTCTGTCATTAAAATGACTTAGAATTACAACATTTCTTGGGTATAATTCTTGCAATGTCACCACCTCATTTGCCAGTTAAATGAAAAAGGTTTTGATTAAACCAGTGAGGAACTTTGTGTGTGCTAGATACAAACCCCAATAAATTTGTTATAGGATATTTCTTAACATTTAACAGAAGAATGGAATAATAATGTCATCCCATTCAGTGTACACCCTTTTCATTTGAAAGGAAAAACTGTCCTGTAGTGGTCACTTAAATTTAACAGTGCTCCAGCTGCAGGGAAAAACTGGCATTTGAAAGGCTGTACACTAAAGGTTAAGTCAGCTGCCTAGAGTGGTTATTTATGTCCACTGTTATTCCTCCTTGGTTCATTCTGGAAGCTTGAAAATTTGACCTCCTGTTACCTAAATGGAAACACCAAACACAACTCTTCACGATCATGAAATAATAATCTTTATTACCTATTTCACTTTTCAGACTATCATCAGTAATTGGAACTTAACATGCGGAGGACTTCTCACATTACTGTTTGCCTGTTTGGAACTGGTTGTTCCTCTCCTACATCCTACAAGCCTCCGCAATCCATCCCTCTTACAATCCATTTCATTCCCATGTCTAGCAAAAACATGTAATGACTATAACATCCTGGGAGATTGTTCATTTTCATACCTATAATTTTGATTTAAAACATCTCATGATACACAGTTCTTTCTGACCTCTACAGGCAAGTTACTTCTAATTCTGCAGTTTGAAGAATAAATAGCCAGTGTGAAGTGTGGGTGTTCTGCTGCTCATGCACTCAGACTAAGTAAAAGTAAATAAGTTACCTCATGTTGGTTATAGACACATTTCTTCAGGTGTAGACTTCACATTTGTGTGGATACCTAGCTATCCCAAAAATCATGATGTAAATACACCACCATAAAATATCAAATCTTATAAGTTTTCAGACTTCCACAGTAGATATCAATAAAATGATAGTCTTCTGAGTTTTAACATTGTGTATGATATTAGGCAGACACCAACACTTCAGAGGAGCATGCTGCATTTATCTTCAGGGTGATGGAATTGTATTGGTAGACACTGAGGTGATTCAGAGAAGGAAGATAGTTGGTCAGGTTATCTGATTGACCACATTCCTTACAGATTACCTACGTAACCGATTCACTTGATCGTCTGCCCAGACAATTCATCAACCTGAAGATGAAGGTAGCATGTTCCTCTGAAACATCGGTATCTAATTCAAGTCATGCATGGAGTCAAAATTCAGAAGACTAAGATTTCATATTGTAACCTGTCCTAACCAGAGTGTGGGCAAATATCACAACTGTTTATAAAATTGTACGGGTATGCCAGCAGAATGTAACTCAACATAAAATCAAAATGAAAACTTAGGAAACAGTTTTCAATCTTTTGATAAACTTTTGTTTTCAAGTATGCCTTACAATTACTAAATTATATTTTTTCCAAAGTATATTTCTACTACACCCACAAGAAACTTCTGTGCTTATAAATAAGGTACATCCAGTGTTAAGAGACTTATGTGTAAAGAGTGTACTTACTACAAAAATAATTGTTGTAGGTATTGTTACACATGAAAGATGATGTACATTTTTTCAGTTTGATGGCTTTACATAGAATATCTAGAAGATGACCATCACATCAAGTGGCAGCGACGTAATACAACGATCTATCGCACATGTGCAGTATACAGAAGACAACAGTAATTTGTTATTAGCTATGTATATATTTCTCTTAAATCTCAGTGTGATACTTATATTGTCATAATATTACTTCCATATTACACGTAAAAGAATTTTTTGCTTATTTCAGAAATATTTGTATCAATGTTTACATCAAAGAAGCAAAATGTAATATAGCAATCCATTGCCAACCGCAGGGCTTTACATTCCTGTGAATTACTGCAACTGGCAAGACCAAGGTGTTATGTCAAGTTGGGGGTTAGGGGATCTGCAGTCTAAATTTCCTGCTCCTTGGCTAAATGCAATAAACAGAATAACATTTGACATAAAATGTAAAGAGTGTCACAAGACATACCACAATGGTACCCGTAAGCTAGTATTCTAGTTCTGGATGCCATCACAGCCCTGCTTATGACAAATGTGGATACCCAGGTGTTGAAGCTGCCCCTTTCCCAACAAATATACAAACTGGTACCTCAGCTGCTGAAACTGGATACAAATGGATACTGCAGCTACTAGAAATCCATAGTTGGCAAGGGATTGCTTTGTCTGGAAAAACATATGAAAACAACTTTAGAAAGGATAATTCCACCATCTGTGCCAAGCACTGGCTATTTCATGCCTGACTAGATGATGTTAGTATCTTGTGTTGGTGTTTATTTGGCAAATGGAATCCAAAATAATGGTTGTTTACAGAGGGGTCCTTGTTACCTCTGGTCACTTGGGATTAGAAAAATTCAACTGAAAGCAAATCCCCTTTAATTGGTGTATTTCCTCCCACAAGAAGTAATGGAAATATGGGATAATGGAGGCCCAGTTGGTGTGTAAAATGCCTTTTGCAAATAAACTTTACTTGTTTGCAAAAAAAAAAAATGCATCACTTCTCAGATCTGCCAGCTCATTATGTTACAAGCCAGTTTCATTGCATAGCAGACCTAAATCAATATCCTGACATGACTGAAAGCATTGTTTCTGCTTGCAGTTCCCCACATTTCCAACAATGAGTGGGTGCAAAACATTGTTTTCACCAGTCACTATGTTAAATGGTGATGTGTAGTCACAACAAACATTGAGTTCAAGTTATTAATTTGAAATTACCGACATTGATTCATTAAAAATGGTGGATGCATGCAAGATAAAAACTGTTTTCTGTAGGAAAATTTGTGCCCACAGATGTGATCCCTGGGAGTGCAGGGATTTTTCTGTATTAGTTCCACCATAATTTGGCCCAGTATGTTCAGGGAAATAGACTGCAACTGTTCTTCTCTCAGAAAATTCCTGTTCCACTGACATGTTCCTAACAAATGCAGAGGTTCCCCCCCTCAAAAAAAAATGGCACTATAGATGTGATAGATGTGGCAGAATAGGTAACAAGGACCCCTATATCAATAAATGTCATATAGAAAGAGTGTCATTTAAAGCAAAAGTGTGTAACGCTCTTCTGGGGTACAGACTTATTGCCTGAAAATTACCTTCATTATATGACACTTGATGAATGTTGTGCTGATTTGTCAGCGTCATTAATCCACCTGTCCTGGTATTAAAAAATTTTTTTGAACTGGTATCTTAAGCTGATAATTATGATCAGAAAAATAAAGACCATTAACAGAACAAAATCCATATATATATATATATGGCCTTCATAAAAGGACTGACTGTTTTGATACCTTAAGTTTTGAGCTTCTTGTAGAGCATGATTTGACAGCATGATATTCAACAGAATTGCAATTATTATAAAAATATGTTTGTATCTGTGAGAGTGTTGTAAAAGTGCAAAAGAAATTCTGGCAACATTTTCATGTTTATGATGCGTCTTAAACTTCTTTGTACTGCCTCCTCTGCATGTTGCATGATTCTGACACTTCTTATTCTTTGCTTTGGTCCAGCACATTTGAGATTATCAAACACAAAACCAGTACACAGTTGCTTGAAAGAGGATCACAAACATTATTAAAATGTCTGCAGTTTCTCTGCACTTGTCCACTGATTTCACAGTACAAAACATCACAATAAATTCCCTCTGTTTTGTAGTGTATGACACCATCAACCGATGCTGTTGAACTGAACTTCCAGCAATACTTCATACAAGCATACCAACATCCTAACAAATGGTCTGCCAAGATAATAAATAAATACAAACTTAAAATATTCCTGCAGATATTAGATAAACAACCACTGATTCATATTCATTTATGTTCAGCAATATACTGAACGTGTGTCTTTGGGTTATTAACCTTTAACAGATGAAAAGGACAATATCCTTTTAAATGTACATCTGTTTGACCAAAAGGGAGAAAACACTGTCCAAAAGTGGGCATTTAAATTGGATAGTTCTCAGGAAATAGCAGAACCATGGCATTCATAGGCCAGATGCCAAAGTTTAAATACAAAAACATTTTAGCTACTTCTAGTACTCAATTTTATATGTTACAACTGAATTCTATGGAGGTTTGTGATAATGGCTAATTCATGATCTCACCCTTATGCTGGACACTGTCCACTAACTGAGGTATATTTGAAAAGTACATTGTAACAATTTTTTTATTTAATTCTTTAAAGACCATTTGGTAACTAATGCTATCAGTTTCATAAATAAAACCAGTACAAAAACTTGCCTTAAAACAACATTCAGTCGCATGAAGACAGGATAGCATCAAAATCTTAAATGTTACATGTATCAAATGGACAATGTTCAGCATAACTGTGGCATAATATTACATATTCACAGTACTTGAATGTTATCTTTCTGTTCTTTTCTGCAATTGTAGAAAACCACTCTCAAACGATGTAGCTTTTCATGCAAAGAATACTTATGATATTAACCGTTACTTTAATGTGTCTGTATTCTCTGTGTGTTAGCATGTGACATACATATATAACCCCAATTTTTCTGAAACTGAAAGCCACAAAATATATTTGGGAATGGTTTAATACTCTCATTCTCATTGGAGCACATGGTTCCCACTAAGTATGATCCATATGCGATAAACCCAACGTTGAAGAGTGTTCATTCTTGTTGTAAAGAGAAACTGTAATTCCCAATTTTAAATTTCCACAAGCTCTTTGTGGTAAAAACATGTTGTCTTTGAAGGGTTCAGAAATGCAAAACATGTTGAACCCTGAACACACTTATGTAAATAGTAATGTAATTATTATTATTTGTTTAAAAGAATTGTTGGAACCATGTAATAGATGAGATCAGAAATTCTAGAAACAGTCTTAGAAACTGGAGTACTGTATTTCTGTATGTATAGTGTTTTTGCAAGCCATGGGGCCCATGCTGAATGGCCAGTTAGCCTGAAGAACATAAGCCACTGAAATTCCTTACATAGATTTGCACATATCAGTAATTAACATCCTATGAGTTTTCAGCCAAATATTTTTCAGCACTGTCATATAATCAGGGTTATGCAAGAACTGAGTTACTCATGGTGGTGATTACAAAGATTACTGTCCTTTAATATTTGACACCAGACAAGCATACTGCATCCATCTCCAGGGTATCTTCACCCTGAAGATTGAGGCAAATTTCTATCAGACCACACATCATTACATCAGAGAAAATGGTGCTCTTAACAAACTGTTTAAGTTTGCAAAAGGAGAAGAAACATCTCAAACTTTTGTCCAGCATGCACATGAGGATAGTAACAACCACTGAAGCATTGGCAGTGGTAATTTGTTCAATAGCAAATATGCTGGGAGGAGACAGCCAACCGAAGTACGATGTGTCATAATTGTGATACACTGTTAGGCTATTATCATCCCCACCCAAATTCAACAAGTCTTAGTGCTCTGGGTATAGTGGTATTTCAGAAAGATTATACTGTTTAATGGGTTGTATCCTATTACCGTGTCTAATTTGTGGGTGCACTGAAAGGAAATTCGTTCTGAAATAGTCTTAGGTTTGTGGTGATGCACATGTATTTCTAGGACATGATGCAGTACACCATTTACTGAACACAAGATGTGAACAGAGTTCATATATAAGAGTAACAGTTTAGACACTTCAATAAATAATGCACAGCAGTACATACTTTAAATTGTATACAATACTGGAAGCATTAAACAAGTGACAAAACATGGTTGTGAAACATGACCATGAAGTAGCAGAAAAGAGGAAAAATAAATGTAGATATATACACCACAGAGGTGAGGGGGGAAAGAGAATTACATATAGAATAAACTTACAGTTAGTAACGTACTTGAAGAGAGTAAGGTCAGAACAAACACAGGGTTCGCTAGTGCAAATGTGAATGACTACAATGAGTATCAAATGTACCTTAATTGTGTCACACTGATTCCACATAATGTGAAACAAGTTCTGTTACCAGCAGGTGCACATGCAAATTTCAGGAACCATATAAGATTTCCAGTCATACCTGGCTTCTGGCAAAGAAATTCACCACTGCCTATAAATTCTGTTATATTCTTGTATGTTATTCCTTTGTCCTCCCATCATTTGCCTTAGGTCATTGTACTTAATGTGTGTCTTATGAAGTGTATGAACAAACAGCTGTGAGCACAGAATATTCCTTTTATAAGATATATTTAGTGATTATGTGAGCATTCAGTTTTTATGGGAAATTTCAAATTGATGAATCCATGATTTTACATAAGGCTGATGTCACTTTTTCAATTCCCATGTTAATAATTAAACAAATTTATGCCTATATTATTATTTATGGAAGTAAGTCACATTTTCCATAGCTAATAGTCATAATCAAAGGACAGGGCAATATTAAATTATGCAGTGACATTAGAAAAGTATCAAGTCCTCAGTGTTGAAACCATGAGCTCTTTTACTGCTAAATTACAGAAAGAACACCAGTGAAACCAGTTCATAACTAAATGAATTGTTTCATGGTGTGCATATTATTCATTAAATTTTAGTTAGACATTTGGTATTGTGATATCTGGAAAAATATACTTCCTGAGAGATCTTTTAATATGTGTAAACAGTGCGTAGATTTCTGTTTTGGAAGGAGATAACAATTAGGCCTTCAATTTGTTTTGCAAATTAGAACCAATTTATTCTGTTTATACTGGAAGGACCTTATAGGTGAGCTGTTACATAGTTGGTTTTGCATATTGTTACTTGTACATGCATTTTCCTTAAGGAAAATGGTTTTATTTATTTGTAGGGCTACTTTAGATATGGATGATGTTAAGCAACTGTGCATAATTTTCAGGGATGTGAAACAAATTGATTCAGAAAAGATCACTAATCAAAGGGAGAATGAGCCATCTAATTTTATATGAATTATCCTTGTACTGCAGTAACTGATATTTCACTTGGTTGAGTTACTAATAGTATTTTAAGAATAAATCATAAACTGCCTTCAGTATTATGAACAGTTTTTAAAAAAAAAATTATTCAAGGAATGACAGTTGTCATACAATACTGACCCCAGTGTGTAAGTTTTATCTTGTCCTCCAGTGATTGCTGTATTTACTGATATAGATGTTTCCATACCCATATTAACCATGAATTTGTAGTAAGTGTAATTTGAATTGTTTTAAGAATTAGTCATTTTTAAAGATAAGTAGAACATGGCTTCAGTAGCTCATGGAAATGCTTTATGAAAGGAATGCACAGTATGAAAGACAATTTTATTCTTATGTAAACTGTGCTACATTAGTATTATTATATTACTATTTGGTGTTGTGACTAATTCCAAAGCTGCAAAAGATCTAGTCATTTACATAACCTGTTAAATGATGCACCCATGCCAAATGTTACCTCAACCTTCTTTGAGAAACATCACTAGTCTTCAGTATTATATTTCTAGTGTTTTATAAATGTTGTTTTCAATTTTTGAAATCTGTGCCAGTTAGCTGTACAGAACTACAGTATTACGAACTCAGTGTATGAAGTCTTTAGTATGTAAAGGAAAAACTGTATGTATTTTATCTCACCTATGTTTCTTGTTGGTTTGTTGAAACACATTAAATATAATAAAATTATGATATTACCAGGACTGAATTATTCAGACTCCTTTCATCCTGTTTTATGCAGTAGCTTCAGAAAAATTTCAGGTTGGGAATACCAAGAAGCTCTCAGACACAGTTCCTTCAATGTACCATCTCTGAGCACAGTACATTCTGCTATATCACAAGAGTTGTGTTCTTGTGAGATTTCACACTATAGAAAATCAAATAATAATAACAAACAAAAGACAGCAACCTGGAGTAGACTTTAAAAATCCTTCACACTGGTAGCTGAAATTGCATAATACACATTAATACATAAGAATACACAAAAGTTCACATTATACAAACAGCATTCATCTTTTCATCAATTACATTACAGCCAATTTGCATTAATGGAACACACATAATAGCAAGACTGACTGTAGCCAAACACGTCAGCATTCATAGTCACTCTAAGCATTTCTGATGCCAATATGAGCTACCTTCCAAAGATGTTTCCTAAGTCACTTCAACCACTGCAGCTTTCTTGCAGTGACAGCCCTTCAACTAGCATCAGACTGGGGAGAAATGTGACAGTACCATGCTTACAAGTTGCTGCTAGTGATGTGCAGGAGTTTTAAGACACAAGCACCTCCTCTGCACATCTGCTTATTAAAGCACAGCACACTCAGAATCTGTGATGCAGGATGCCCTGCCAGTCAAGAAAAATTTCCAACGCCACCTTTGCTTTTGCATGACCCTGCTGAATTTTCATGGACTTTGGTAACAACAGTGATTTCAACATGGATGGGTGGGGATCATGAAGTGCCACATTTCATGACCTAACAAGGATGTTTTGGGGCATCTCTGGGTATTGATAAGATAACCAATAATCCTCATGCTGGCATCACATGGTTTCCATATCACCATTCTTGGTACACAGTGTTGGTTGAGGTGATACATCTTGGATCCTGATGATTGTTTAGCAATTACAAACTAAAATTCCGAAGTTCTCTGCAAGAGTCTGTATTATGCAATAATTTTTAAAGCACATCACCTACACCTGCCTCACAATATCCTCATTCTGCAGGACATACCATGACTAGGTATGACACCGGCCGCACACCACAAAGGTCCAGGTTTGATCCCAGACTTGTCCATATGGGATTTGGGGTGGACAATGTGGCATCAGGGCAGAATTTTCTCCAAGCACTTCAGATTTCCTGCCCATATAATTCCACCAGTTCTCTATACTCGTTCATTCATCTGCCATTGACATCACGTAATCTCAATCATTAAACAACAATCCTCATTTTACAATGTTGCAGAAACCACATCAGGTGGGTTGTCCTCCAGACTCATGGTTCTTGAATATGGTACGAAATTCAAACTAGGGCACTTTTTTTTTCACTGTACATTATCCTGGAAAAATTTAATGTTGACCCCCTGCTCAAGGCAGTCCATTTTTGTACTAGCTCTCCTTTGAAGCTTTAATGCACACTAGTCTACTGGCACAATAACAGTTCTTCTGTGTGCAGGAAGTATGGATGACATGCACAAGTAAGCCTCAACCTACATATCACAATACATATATGCACACATATATTATACATCCCACAGATTCAAAATTTAGTCACACCAACAAACAGGATGTGGAATAAGTCATAAAAATACAAAACATACATAATTAGTAAAACAAAAATATAAGGATTTCACACAAAGTCAGGCCTGGAACCTTATCACACAAGCTATGTCTCCTTTCTTATACAGTGGTTTCACTACCCAGGTTTTTAGATAGTCAAGGAAAAAACCCGTGTCTAGTCAGTTACTACAAATATACCTAATTATTTTCATTTCAGCTTCAGTGTTACACTTTTTATCTCACCTTTGGTGCCACAGTGTTTTGTATGCACAGCAACATTATGATAAGTAGGTTGAAGGTTAATATGTTATTGCAGTAATTGTAAAAATTATGCAAAAAAAGATATGGAAGTGGTCATGTAGAATGAATTCTGGCAGTAAAAGAATTTTAAAATACTTAATGGAACAACATAACTACAAGATTTAAACTGCTCTATACATGTATTATATTCATCCTGTCAACATCTCACCTTCACCAGTTACAAATACTTTATTTCATGTTAGATTTTCAATCAAACTGCACGTCTTACAATTTCTGGACTGTTGTTTGTTACATATTATCAATCTCTATACTGCTGATGTTGTTAGTATCAACTCACACTTGGCAGATAAATCCATCACATAATTAAAATTTATTTAGGCATAATAAAATTTTTGGTTGTAAACTCTTCAAAATTGAAAAGCTTACCTATACTTTGCTTGTCATCAGTAACCTGAAGAGAAATACTTGCCTGATAGTATCCTGCCCCAGGTTTACTGGCATCCACATGGTCTAATTCCTGTTCCTAATTCTCCTCTTCCCACAAACGTATTAGATGCTGACACAATCATTTTCTCATTCCTTTCTTTATTTTGCCTCTCTTCAACTCTGCTAATTCCACAAGTAAATATAAGGCCTAATAATCATCAATAAAACTTCAACTCTTTAACCTTTAGACGCCGAACGTCCCCTTAAAGGGTCGCGCAGCGAGGCATTTAAACGAGGCTCATAACCGAATGTCCCCTAAAAGGGTCGCGCATAT
>JGI20166J26741_11923362_pt1 | contig 19831 bp, 21 predicted proteins | sample TergutCu122P5_FD_26741 | JGI IMG/M metagenome (IMG submission 26741)
ATTTCGTTGGGTGGTTCAGCGGCGACTGGGGGGGGCTATCCCGGCGTCGGCTACAAAGTCTTCACCCCGAATCAATTCGCCATCGGCGAATTTGCAACATTATGGATCGAAACCGTTGTGCGCGAAGATTCCATTCGCCTGTTCGGGTTTGCAACATCGGCCCAGCAGGAATTATTCAATCAACTGACCACCGTATCGGGCGTCGGGCCAAAGGTTGCCATGGCCATCCTGGGCACGCTGAAACCCACTGTCCTGATGGCCGCGATTGCGACCGGCGACGCGAAAACGATTGCGACCGCGCCCGGCGTGGGCAAAAAAGTCGCGGAAAAAATCATCGTGGAGTTAAAAGGCAGCGTAGGGGCGAATCATGATTCGCCCATCTATGGAGACGACAGCGGGGCGAATTCTCATTCGCCCCTACCCGATCTGCTGGCGGCCTTGGAAACACTGGGGTACCGTCGGGCGGACGTCGCCGAAATGGCGCAAAGATTGGTCAAAGAAAACCCAATCGCCGACGTCGGGACCTTGGTACGGTTGGCCTTAAAGGAAATCGCGAAATGAAAATTTTTATATCATCGGACATGGAAGGCATCGCGCAAACCCGCAGGTGGAGTGATGTCGACGACAATACGCGCGGCTATAAAAGATTTGCGGGCATACAGACAAAGGAAATTTTGGAAATCGCATCCTCTCTTGGCACAAACAGCCACATTACCGTTCGTGATTCCCATGGCAATGCGACAAATATCATTCCGGAAATGATGCCGGAAAACGTAAAACTGGTCCGGAAATGGGCAGGCGAAACCGGGCTTAATATGATGAGCGGGATAGAGGATCATTTCGATTTCTCGATCCTGCACGGATACCATGCCGCCGGGGGCAGCGGGCTCAGCCCCATGGCGCATACGTACAGCAGTAGCAATTTTAAAGAATTAAGATTGAACGGAAAGCTGATCGGCGAAGTCGGATTTTCGACACTGATCGCCGGATTCTTCCATGCGCCGGTAATATATGTGATCGGCGATCGCGGCGCGGTATCCGAAGCGCAAAGCATAAACAAAAACATCGTCGGCACCGTTACCAAAAAGTTCGGAGAAGACGGATTTATGCGCACGCAAAAGGAAGTTCGCAAAATGATTGCGCGCCATGCCACAACTGCGTCAGCAAAATTTAACAATAATCCGAAACAATTCAATATAAAGATGCCACGCAATTTTGATTTGCATTTTTCCTATATCGATCCGGCCCAAGCAGAGCTTCACGCCCGACAGATTCACGGCGTAAATAAAATATCGGATGACACGGTCGAATATCAAACCGCGGACTTTATGGATTTGCTACGGACGCTGCGGGAATTAAAAAGAAAAATAAAATAAAATGACCGACACCATCTTCGCATTATCATCGGGACATGGGCGGGCCGGCATCGCGGTCATACGCGTCAGCGGGCCATCGTTGCAATCGTTGTTTGAAAAAATCGTGAAATACGGGGAATCGCGTCTCCCCCCCGTAGGGGGGGAGTCCGTCTCGGCGCACGAAGTGCGACAGACGGGAGGGGGGGCTTCTTCCTTTAATTCCGCATTCGACGGACATGCTCGAAACTGTACCGTCCGTGCGCAATCGTTTGCAAAAGCTTTGCGTCGAACCATGACAAAACATGAGGCGATCCTTTGGAAAAACTTGCGCAAGTCCCCGGCGGGGTTTGATTTTGTTAAACAATTTCCAATCGGAAAATACATCGCGGATTTTGCAAACAGAAAAACAAAACTGATTGTGGAATTGGACGGCATCGGGCACAGCGAAGAAAAGCAAATTTACCATGATGCGGAACGCGATCGGTTTCTGCAAGATTCGGGATACAGGATCATAAGATTTTGGAATGAATCGGTTATCAAAAATATGAATGGGGTTTTGGATGCAATTTGTTATTACTTGACGCATGAAAAAGAAGTTCCGCCGTTACGAAATTTTTATCCGAAAGGGATAATAAATTTGAAGAAGCCCCCCCTCGGCGGCTACGCCGCCACTCCCCCCCTACGGGGGGGAGACGCGCCCTCACTGAATTTTCCAATTCTCTCCCGCCACGCGTATCTGGCGGATCTTGTCACGCCGAAGCAAAGCGAAGGCGGATTGGTTGCCGCTACGACTCACGATTCACGATTCACGACTCGCGATGAAATCATCGATCGGGCGATTGCGATTTATTTTTCGGCCCCCAATTCTTTCACCGGCGAAGACGTCATCGAATTCCACACCCACGGGTCGCCGGCCGTGATTGAAAAATTGTTCCAGACCTTGGAATCATTGGGCGCGCGGTTGGCGGAACCGGGCGAATTCACGCGCCGCGCATTCGACAATGGCAAAATGGATTTGGTCGAGGTCGACGGACTGGCCGCCTTATTGGCGTCACGAACGGACGCGCAACGCCGCGCCGCGCTGCGGTCTGCGGCCGGGGCGGATTCCGCCATTTATGAAAACTGGCGGCTGCAGATGATCGAAATCGCGGCCTATGCCGCGGCGATTTTGGATTACCCGTCCGACGAATTGCCCGCCAACATCGAAAAAACATTAATCGCGCGGACACAAAAGTTACATGATGAAATTTCAACCGCATTGTCCCGCGCAGGCGCGGCACGTGCGGTCCGCAGCGGATTCAATATCGCGTTGGTCGGCGACGTTAACGTTGGAAAATCTTCTTTGTTTAATCGCCTGATCGGGGAATCGCGCGCGATTGTGTCCGAAATCCCCGGCACCACGCGCGACGTGGTGTCCGCCGAAATCGACATCGACGGATACCTGGTGCGGCTGTCCGATACGGCGGGATTGCGCGATACAACGGATGCCATCGAAAAAATCGGAATTGCAAAAACGAATGCGGAAATCGAGAATGCGGATTTGGTGATACGGGTATTCCCCTCCTGTGGAGGGGTGGATTCGCCGCAAAGCGGCGAAGACGGGGTGGTTTACCCAAGTACGAAGGAAAATGAAATCATTGTTTTTAATAAATGTGATCTAAATAAAAAACCACCCCGGTCGCTACGCGACCACCCCTCCATAGGAGGGGAATACCGGGTATCGGCAATGACCGGCGCGGGGATTTCGGAATTGCTGGATACGATAAAGCGCCGCGTTCACAAAATGTTGGACGGTGCGGAATCCGACGTGGTCGTGAATGCGCGTGCGAAAGAATTATTGAACGTCGCGGCGGATGAATTAAAGCAATCATTGGACGTAGGGGCGCGTCGCGACGCGCCCGATAAAAGGGCGGCTCACGAGCCGCCCCTACAAATGGATTTATTTGCCGAACACATTCGTGCGGCGGCGGATGCGATCGGACGCATCCTCGGGCTTATCGGCGTGGACGAGGTCGCGGATGCCGTCTTCGGGCAACTGTGTTTGGGAAAATAACCGATTGACCGAATCGAAAACTGTTAACTGTTCCCCCTCAACGATTATATTCTTAAAGAAATTTATTTGCAAAAACGATAGCATGGGATGACGCCGATCAAAAATTGGCGGTCGGGGCCTAACAAAGTCAAACACGTCTGACCATGGGGTCTGCGCGAAATAGCGCAGTCCCCAATACCCCGACCATAAAAGCCGGATAAAAGTCAAAATTGCCCCCTGCAAGCGGTGGGGGCAATATACGTGTGCGGGCTTGTTAGGACCCTGACCATATTCCATTGCGGGCCTATTTAACCACAAACTTTCGTCAAGTAAAGAAAAAATTATTAGAATGGCATATCTACTCGTTTTTGACTCCGGTCGTGTATGTTCAATACACTCCCTTTGTCAAAAACTTCGCATCTGCACCATTCTAATAATTTTTTATAAATTTGCGCCCCCGGGTCCCAACGAAATCATAGATTTCGTTGGGTGGGCCGTCACGCGAATTTTTTTAGGTAAGAAGTAAAAGGTAAGAGGTAAGAGGTTTTGTGTCGCGCGGAACGCGCGACAATCAATAATTACAAAAATCGCTTTGCGATTTTTGACATTACCTTTTACCTCTTACCTCTTACCTTTTACCTTTTTTTCTGATATCATTTCATAAACACGAGGGGGGATGGGGAGAAATGGCGGCGGAAAAATACTTATCGGTAAAGGAACGGGTGAACGGATTTTCCTTTGCGAATCTGGGATTCTTTTCCGGATTCGGGGGCGGCATCATCAGCGCCGTCTATTCGCTGATCCTGTTGGATATTTTCCAAAGCAGTGCCAAGGTCGGCATCTATTCCGCGATCTATGCCGCGTTCGGCATGCTGGTCGCGCTGTTTTCCGGGGAGTTTTTCCGCCGGGTGTCCAAATCGAGATTATTCTATGCCGGCATGCTGACGATCGGCGTCTGCTATTTTATGATGGCGTTTTCGGTCGCGCCGGCGACCTTTATCACGCTGGACTATGTCAGCGGCGTCCCCCAGGTTCTGGTCGGCATGCTGATTCCGCTGTTCATGGCGGACTTTTCCAAAGACGTCGGCATCGCCAAACTGAACGGGCGGTACCATCTGTGGCTGAACGCGGGCGCGCTGGTCGCACCGATGGTCGCGATGGCGATCGCCGGCCTGTACGGCATCCGGTCGCCGTTCTTTGCCGTCGCCGTGATCTATATTTTCGGCGCGGCGTTTTTCCGCTGGTTCGGCATTATCCAGGAAGACAAAAAATTCAAAAAAATCAACCCGCGGCGCACGATCAAATCCGTGATGCGCAGCGCCGCGAAGTTTTTCAAACAACCCGTGTTGCTGCGCGCGTATCTTGTGAATTTCGGATTCTTCGCGCTGGCCGCGATGCGCAGCCTATACGTGCCGATCATCGTGATTCAAAACGGATTTTCAAAAAGCACGCTGGGCCTGGTGTTAACGTTGGGCATCATTCCGTACGTCGTGCTATCCGAACCGATCGGGCGTCTGGCGCGGAAATACGGCACGCGCATCTGGCTGATCGCCGGATTTCTATCGTTCGCGGCGTTCGCGTTCTGGGCGACGGTCGCGACCGGCTGGACGCTGCTGCTTATCTTTATCTTGTGGCAGATTTCGGGGGCGTTAATGGAACCGGTGTACGACCTGTTGTTCTTTAACAATACGAAAAAAGCCGAACGGGCGCGATACATCGGCATTTTCAAGACATCGGCGAATTTCCCGAAAATCGCGGCGCCACTGCTCGGCGCGGCGGCGATATTCGTTTTCGGCATGACGTCCGCCGTCTGGATCGTAACGGGAGTTATCGCCCTGGCAACCGCATTTGTTTGTTTTAAGAAATAGCTTGACTTTGTGTGTATTATTATATACAATCTGGAGATGAACGGACATGAAATATGAAGTTATAGAAACCGACATATTCATAAAATGGCGTTTGGGATTGCGCGACGCCATGGCAAAAGCCCGAATTGACGCCCGGTTGCGCCGCGCCGAAAATGGGAACTTTGGCGATTGGAAAACCGAAAGCGGCGACATTCGCGCCATACGAATCGATCATGGTCCCGGTTATCGCCTGTATTATGTGATGCGCGGCAACACGATAATCTTTATGCTCTGCGGCGGCGACAAAAGGAACCAGCAGGCGGATATAAGCAAAGCGTTGGAAATCGCAAAGGAAATAAAAAATGAAACTTTATAAATTTGATATTCTGAAAGAATTAAAAACGCAAAAAGATATCGATCTTTTTGTGGCGGCATCTATTGAAGAGGCGAAAAATGATTCCGATCCGTCCATCCTGGCGGATTGCCTTGCCGTCGCCGCGCGCGCCCAGGACAATATATCAAAAGTAACGGCGGCGGCGGGGGTCAACCGTTCCGGATTTTACCGTTCTTTCCGCCGCGGCGGCGACCCGCGGCTGTCCACGTTCGCAAAGGTCGCGAACGCATTGGGCTATCGCGTAACCGTGGCCCCGATTTAAAGTTATCGCGAACCAAGAAAAACCGCGCCATTCGGCGCGGTTTTTTAAAAATGGTTGTTCTGAAAATAACTATTCGTTTTCAAAAATTTTTTTTACCAATGCTTGGGCGAATTCCTGGTTGGTCATTTTATGTTCTTCGACGGTGCGTTTCCCGCCGTCGCCGCACGCAGTTTTGTCGCCTTGGATGCCATGTTGCCATAAATCGTGCCGATGATATCCGCGGTAAGACCCTTGTTCGCCGCGATTGACTGATAATCGACATGTGAAACACGATTATCTTTCAAAAACTCCATAACGACATTGACGGCGGCATCTTCATCCAAAACGGGCACGCCAAGTCTTTTTTGATTTGTTCGCCTCGTTTAATCACAAATTCTGTTGCGGTTTCTCTCGTGATGTTCATTACCGGCTCCCTTTTGTTTTTCTTTTCATATCGTTCAAGGTTTTCAGACGGCCGTAATCCAGAGTGCTGGTGGTGCCAGCAGATACCGCGTCAAGCGTATCGCTGATAAACTTCAAAACTTTCTTCGATTCCGATAAAAAATCGGCTCGGCTTACGCTCATATAGCCGGTATCAAACGGAACAGATTCGTTTTCGATGTTGTCAAATACCTCCTCAAGTTTGGTAAGCATTTTGAGCAATTCAGTTTTGGCGCTTTTACCGTTTTCGCCGATTTTTTGATTAACTGCTTGTCTTGCTTCATCATATATTTCTTTGCGGCTCGCCATAACTATCTCCTTTATTAGAGGTTATAATAAAAACCGCCAAAGGGAATGGCGGTCGGGGAGTTCAAAAAATCATATCAAAGAATGACCCCATCGGTTTTCTGGCGAACCATGTTATATAACCAATGGCTCCCCGACCCTTGCGGCGGGGATGCCGATAAAACAAAAGGCGCATTCCGCGCCACAAGTTTATCGGGCGGATACAACGCGAATGCTCGCGTCGCTTTGATATGGTCTTTTTGAAGGACCCGAAGCCCACTTCCCAGTGGATTTCCTTTGAATTATATCACAAAAATATAAAAACGACAATAAAAATAAATCCATTGATTAAAATCCGCCGGTTTGCTATAAATTCGGACAAGAATGAAAGGAGTTTCTATGCCAAAAGTAAAAGAATCAAAAGAAGAAAAACAGGCGGCGACACCTAAAACAAATCCGGCGTTGGAATCCGCATTGGCCCAGATTAAAAAGGAATTCGGCAAGGACGCCATCATGACCATGGGCGACGGCGCGACGCAGAATATTGACGCGATTTCATCCGGGTCGCTGGGCCTTGACATCGCGTTGGGCATCGGGGGATATCCGCGCGGCCGCATCGTCGAAATTTACGGCCCGGAATCGTCCGGCAAAACGACGCTGGCCCTGCATGCGGTGGCCGAGGCACAGAAACTAGGCGGCACCTGCGCATACATCGATGCGGAAAACGCGCTGGACCCCAGCTATGCCCGGAAACTGGGCGTCGATGTGAAAAACCTGATTATTTCCCAACCGGAATCCGGCGAACAGGCATTGGAAATCGCGGACACGCTGATCAAATCCGGCGCCGTCGACGTGGTCGTGGTCGATTCCGTCGCCGCATTGGTGACCAAGGCGGAGTTAGAGGGCAACATGGGCGACACGTTCATGGGAACGACCGCGCGTCTGATGTCGCAATCGCTGAAAAAATTGGCCGGATCCGTGTCGCGCAGCAATACGCTGTTGATTTTCATCAATCAGATCCGGATGAAGATCGGCGTGATGTTCGGCAATCCGGAAACGACGTCGGGCGGCAACGCGCTGAAATTCTATGCGTCCGTGCGTTTGGATATCCGCCGCACCGGCGCGATCAAAGACAAGGAAAGCGTCGTCGGCAACGAAACCCGCGTGAAAGTCGTCAAAAACAAAGTCGCGCCGCCATTCCGCGTCGTGGATTTCAAAATCATGTATGGCGAGGGCATCAGCAAAGTCGCCGAAATCCTGGACATGGGCGTGAAAATGAACATCGTCGAAAAGGCGGGATCGTTCTATTCCTATAATTCCGAACGGATCGGCCAAGGGGAATCGGCCGCGCGCGCCTATCTAAAGGCCAACCCGGCGGTGATGGCAGAAATCGAAAAAAAGATCATGGAAAAATCGGCGGGCATCGCCGAAGAGATGACCGTCGGCCCGTCGGACGACGCCGAAGAAAAGGAATAAATATAATACTGTAGGGGCGCATAATTGCGCCCCGTCGCGGCATCGCCGCGATTATACCGGGCGCAATTATGCGCCCCTACAAATATCATGCCACGAATCATCGGGATTGATCCCGGACTTTTGCATACCGGATGGGCGGTGATTGAATCATCCGGCAACGAACGGCGATACGTCGCGTCCGGCGTGATTTTGCCGAAACCATCGGATCCGCTGCCCGCGCGGTTGACGCGTATTTTTTCCGATGTCAAACAACTCTGCGCCCTGTGGAAACCCGATGAATGCGCGATTGAAATTACTTTTGTGAATCAGAATCCGACGACGACGTTATTGTTGGGCCATGCGCGCGCGGCGGCGATTGTGGCCGTCGGCATAGGCGACATTCCGATTTACGAATACGAGCCGAACAAGATCAAAAAGGCGATCGCGGCGGCCGGCCACGCGGACAAGAATCAGATCGCGGCGATGGTGAAAATCCTGTTGCCCGAATTTAAGCGTGTCACCCCCGCGAAAGCGGGGGCGGCGGACGAGGCGGATGCGATCGCCATCGCCCTGGCCCATTCGAATATGGCAAGATTTAAGATTTCTGATTGCTGATTTACGATTTGACTACCCCGGATTTCTTAGGCTCGCGCTTTGCGCTCGCCAACAAAATCCGACCCTTCTAAAAAGGGTATTTACTCCCCGTCCTTTCAAAATGATTCTCTAATTTTGACCCCGCGTATGCCCTTCTTAGAAGGGCCGGAAAACTTGACGGCTATGCCGTCTTAGTTTTCCGGGGTAGTCAGCAATCAGTAATCGTAAATCAAAAATCAAATAAATTCCTATACTTTCCCATAAAAAATTGTGATAAAATTCTTGTATAGCGACGAATTTCTCGTGGCCCGAAACAAAAAGGATTCAACATGGCAAATATGGACATGAAAGAACTGATGGCGCATGAACATCATAAAATGCAAATCAAACGCAACACGCTGTTCCGCGCGTTTCTGATCAACTATGTCGCGGTATTTATCGTCTGGCTGATCACGCTGACGCCGTTTTATGGATGGGCGATGGCGACATTCACGCACTTCCCGCCCGAGGCTGCGGATCTGTACGTGATGAACATCCTGGGGATATGGAAGGTCGCGGGCGTGATCCTGTTCCTGATCCCGGCGCTCGCCATCTGGTGGGAAATGGCCGCGCTCAAAAACCGGAAATATTAAAAAATGCCGCGAAAGCGGCATTTTTTATCGTGCCGCTTTTCGGCCCCGTTGCCCGGCTTGACTTTCTGTTTTTCCGTCCTATAATACCTCTGCGTTTCTTGGCAAAGCCGGTCGTTCGTGCAAAGATTTCATCATGCCAAATCAAGATAATACAAACCTTACCCCCTCCGTGTTTGTTATCTGGCCAAACTTACGAACAAAAAAATCACAGATAATCGACGCGGGCAACAACAAAGGATTGTATTATGCAAACGCTTGAATACTTTAAACTTCAATCAAAAAACCTTTTGGACGATTTTGATTCGGATCATCCGAAATATTTTCCAAACGCAAAATTTTGGGTTTCGAAATATATAAAAGACGCCGATAAATTCAGCCTGATGAAGGCCCAGCATGTCGTGGCGAATATCGCCGGGTTTACCAGTTGGGAAAACTTGTCCAAGGCGCCCGATCAAGAAATGGCGGTCGCAAAAGACATCTTTGACAACCGCGATGCTATTTTGGCCAAACTGGATCACATATTCGGGCATCAAATTCCCGATTATCGAATCGTGTCGATTGACGGCCGGTACGCCCGAAATGTGTCGAATTGGCACAAAGACGGCTATGAAGTATCGGGCGAAAGTTACCATAGCGGGATATTCAATGTCTTGACCGCCCAGACGTTAAAGGAAATCTACGCCGCAATCGGCGGATCTTATGCCGAATACGACCCGACAAGCGTCTGGTGCATCGCCCAGATGACATCGCGCGTCATTCTGGTAAAGGAATCGTCCGCGGTTTACGGGGATTGGCGAACGGATTCATCCGTGTATAACCAAATGAACATCCCGTATCAAACGGTCGTCATCCGGTTGTGGGAAAATCGCAAAAACTTTCGCGATTACCTGAATCAGATGCTGGATTTTTTCAAAAAGAATCCGGTGGTGGTCAAATTCGAAGGGATTCATTGGGACGCACAGGGACAAATCAGCAACGATAGATAAAAAAATCCCGCGCATGCGGGATTTTTTTATTAAACGGGCAAACCGCCATATTCCCGTCACGACTTACCGCCATAGGGAGTAATATTATTTGCTTTTATGTATCCCTAGTCTATAATTAGACAAAACAACAATTAAGCCAAAACATCTAAAATGAAAAACATTATTATTGAAAACAAATTTGCACGCGCAGAAATATCACCTGTTGGTGCAACGATCGTGTCGTTTAAACAAACAGATGGGTATGATCTGTTTTGGACTTCCCCGCTTGCAAAATTTGATGGTTCGCGCGACATTCGCGGCGGGGCTCCAATCTGTTGGCCAAGGTTTGCACAAGATGAAGTTAACTCTCATTTGCCAAAACACGGTTTTGCGCGAACAAGCATTTTTAATCTAGATGGCATTATAGAGCAAAAAGATCAGACAATCGTAAAAATGTCTCTTCCAGCATGTAAAGACTTTCCGGCGAATCTAGAAATTGAATTCTCTATCAAGCATATCCTTGGGATAACAATGACAACGACGAATACGATCAAGTCACCATTGATGTTTACATCCGCCATACATAGCTATTTCAAGATAAACGATATTGATAATATTAAGATAGGCGGATTGGACAACGGATACGACCTTGCTAGTGAAAAAGGCCAAGTGTTTGGATATAAAAAACCGGTTGTCATCAAAGATGAAGATCGTGATATTCGTATAGCTAATAGTAATTTTTCTGACATTATTGTATGGAATCCGCGCACAAAAGCATCTGCTGATATCCCTGGCGATTCTTGGCGCGAATTTATATGCGTCGAATCCGGCAATGTGCAGAGCAATGTAATAAAACTGCATGATTCGCAGCGGGCAAAAATAGAAATCGCGATATTGAATAAGAAGATGTCGGTCGAACATATATGAACATGATTTCTAGTATTGGTGGTGAATATATGAAATTGATAAGGGGAAAAAGTAAAAATTTAAGGTGAAACCGCCATATTCCCGCCATAGGATTTTTAATTAAAACACAAAACCCTTGCAAAGCCACAGCACGCAAGGGTTTCAATTTTTTATCAATTTAATTTTTTATTTCTTTACCTTCACACTTCCGACCGCGTCGTATCCGAAGTATTTGTTGACGCGCGTGCGGATTTCTTCGGCCCGATAAGACAGGGCCAGCGCACCGGCCGGATTCGTCGCCCGCACGGTCAGCGTGCGGCCGACGTTTCGTAGGGGCGTTCCCTTCCCTCGCGCTTCGCGCTCGCCGGGAATGACAATCTTATTGTTGGGCGCGTCGCGACGCGCCCCTACGCCTTTGGATAGACCGACCAATTTCGCCGCCGATGCGATTTCGGTTCCGACGATTTCGGCCCATTTTTCCGATAAATCCGAATCCGACGCGCGCCCGCCGATGGCGCGCAGCATGCCGGTCAACGCCGCCCCAAAACTTTGCGGCCGGGATTTGCGTCGGGAAAGATCAGGCGGCGATTTCATTTATGATTTATGATTTATGATTTATGATTTTAGGAAACATATATCGTAAATCCTAAATCGTAAATCATAAATCCTACCAGCTTGGTTTGACGTATTGGTATTGTTTCGGCATCAGCAGATACATTTCGCCGCTGGAATACTGGCCCTGGGCATACTCGAACGCGTTGTCGCCGACCCCGAAAAAGATATCCGCGCGAATCCATCCCTTGATCGCACCGCCCGTATCCTGGGCGATCATCAGCCGCTGAAACTTGCTATTGTCCGACAGATACGTGTCGATGAACATCGGCATCCCCAGGGTATAGATGCCGGTATCGACGGCGATCGTCCGGATTTTCGAAATCGGAATTCCCATCGTGCCGATCACGTCCAGATTCGGGCTTTCGCGATAATAAACGTACCGCGGGTTGTTGTCGACCAATTCTTGGCCCAGCGCGGGATTCTGTTTCAGATACGCGCGGACGGATTTCATGCCGTACCCGTCGGGCGGGCGGATGCCGCGCTTCATCAATTGGCCGCCGATGCCGTTGAACGGCAGATCGTTCGTCGACGCGACGTTCAGTTTGACCCGCGTCCCGTCTTCCAGAATCAGGGTCGCCGACCCCATATCCTGCAAATCGATCGGATTGATCCAATAAATCACGCGGCCGATGCGGTTCTTGACGATGGTCTTGCTATCCACGCCCTTGTAATTCCGGCCGTCGGTCGGCGTGTCCATGACCGGCGCGCTGCACCGTGCGGTCTGGGTCCGGCAAGCGTTGACGACCGGCGAATAGTATCCGGTGAACGTTCCCTTGGTCCCGCCGTCGTCGTTGTAAACCTTGTACGGTTGGAAATGCGATTCGAACCAGGCGCGCACGGTCGGAATATCGGCGGATTCGGACGGCATCAGCTGGCACTTTTCCTCTAACAAATACCGATCCGGAATGACGCGGCCGGCATAGCTGATTTTCGCCCGGCACGTGTTGCGGAACGCCTTTAACGCGTACCGCACGTCGTCGTCGCGCCAGCCGGGCAGATCCGTGTACGATACCTTCTTCAACTGGCCCGGTCGGACGGAATGCGCGTCCGTCCGCGTCCCGCCGGGGGGCGCCGGCGCGGTGACATCGCCGCAAGAAACCAAGAGCATAGAGCATAGAGCATAGAGCATAGAGCATAGAGCATAGTTAATAGATACGCCCTTCTTTTGACTTGAAAATTTACGTTTTATATCAAACATTTATCTATGCTCTATTCCCTATGCTCTATGCTCTGGAATTATTTTTCAAGCGAAAGCTTGAAAAATAATTCTTTATTGCTATATTACCACATGTAAACATCAAAAAAAAGGACTAAACGATGCCGGAATTTAACCTTATCTCGCAATTCTTAAAAGATATTTCTTTCGAGAGCCCCAATGTGCCCGAACTGTTTTTCAAACAAGAAAACGGTCAGGCGAAAATGGAAATCAACATCGATATCCAGATCAAGGGCACGGAAAACAACCTGTACATGGTCGACCTGATCACCAAACTGCATAGCAAGCTGGAAGCGGGCGACAAATCCATCTTTATGATCGAATGCACGTATTCGGGATTGGTCCAGATGGAAAAGACCGAGAACGAGGAAGAACTGAAACGCACGTTGCTGATCGATGTGCCGACATTGCTGTTCCCGGCCGTCCGCGCGCTGATCGTGCGCCTGACCGCCGAGTCCGGTTTCCCGCCGTTCGCCATGCAACCGGTGGATTTCCAAAAGCTGTACGAAGAAAAGAACAAATAAAAAATGGGCGCAAGCCCATTTTTTATAGTGTAAGTAGTGAAAAAGTGTAAATAGTGTAAGAGTTTTTTCATATCACTTTTTACACTTATACACTGTTTACACTTTTACACTAACAAAAACTCTTTCAACTTCTTCGCATGCTCTTTCGTACCTTCCTACGGCTGCGCATCTTTTTTTATTGTCAAACGTCCCTATATGTAAAATGATAAATTCTCATCAATTCATCGATTTCGTTTTGGCATTGTTTTAAAAATTTTCCCTGCGCCCGTTCTGACATACCGTCAGAGTCATCCATTTTTTCGATCAAACGGCGCACTTTTGCGATTGCGGCAACTTTCTTGGTATGAGCATCCCGATCAAAGGTTTGTTTAAATTCTTCAATACTTGGAATATCTTGCCATCCGAACGCGGGTGTTACGATTTTGTTCGCCCACGATGTTTCTTCATCATGGATAATTTCATAGCCTAATTTTTTATAAAATCCCTTGGACCATTCTTCTATTTTAAAGGACAGGCGCAAATCGGTTCGGTCGGACACCAGGGCTTGTTCCGCCACGGTCAGCAAACCACGCCCCAGACCCTCTTTCTTGAACCCGGGCAGAATGTAAATTGCCGGAACGACGCCCCACGCACCGTCATCGTACTCTATATGGGCGTTCACAAAGCCCACCAGTTCGATCCAACTCTTGTCAAAGTTAAAAGCACCGAACGATTGTACCTTTGAGTTTGATAGATAATCTTCATTCAACTTGGACGCCCACTCATGATAATCGCCGCCCGCATTCAGCGGATCAGTTCGGCGCGCGATATTTTTGAAATTGAACAGATACTCGACCGGATTTTTGATGCGATAAATGGTATTTTGCATGGTTTAGTCCTGACGCAAATTTTGTTTAATTTCATTATATCTTAAAAATACCATTTTTCAAAATTTAATAAAAAATCCGGCGAATGCCGGATTTTTTTAGGAACAAGGAACAGGGACAAGGGACAGGTTATTTAGACCGAGTCAAGTGAGAGATAAAGTCCCCTTTGCCCCACCGGGGCGAAGGGGTGGCATTTGCACGAAGTGCAAATGACGGGGTAGTAGGGGCAGCTATTTGCTAACCGCTGTTTGCAACTTTTTTGCATACGTTTTCGTATCTTCCCACGGCTGAACATGGGGATTTCCACCGATCAGACCGTCAAAGATCACTTGATCGAAATTATTCAATTCAAACGTTTTGAATAAATCATTGATGGATTTCGGCGAGATGACCGGAAATTCCATCGCGATGAATTTTTTGATTTTCGCGATGGTTCCCGCCCGCAACCGATTGCCCTGAATCCGAATGGATTGCAGGTTTTTCTGACCGATCGCCCCGGATAGAGAGATCGTGCAAGTATCGGACAATCCCGCATCGACGATGATGCCGGCCAAAAACCGCGCGAATAACGGCAATAATTTGTCGGATGCAAAATGCGGTTTGGTCGCACTGCCCCCGCCATGCGGCGCGTATCCGCCGGAACCGCCGCCGGTCGCGATAATCTTGCGACCCGTCATGCCGGAATCGCTCAGACTGCCATGGCCGACAAATCGCCCCGTGCCGTTGATGACCCATTTGATCGAATGTGCCGCATATTTCGCGAATTCGGATGCGTTCAGCCATTCGGAAACTTTTTCTTTGATTTCTTTTCGTACGTCGTTAATCGATATGCCCGGCGCATGCGACTGCGCGACGGTGATATCCGTAATGTACAACGGCGTTGCTTCATTCTTATATTTGACGGAAACCAAAGTCTTGATATCCGGCCCGTACGACGGATGCGTTTTGTGATGGTCGAACAGTTTGGTCGCGATGAATTTGCTGATCGCGTGCGCCAATCCCAACTTTGTCGAATTGGAATTATCCGCGTATCCGAAATAGATCCCCTGATCGTTCCACCCCTTGTCATATCCGACGCCCTTTGCAATATCGGGCGATTGGCGGTTTACGGAAACCTGAACCTCGTAATCCGTGTCGGTCAGAACATGGTCGCGGCCGAATTTATTTTGATTCTTGGCATCGTATCCGCATTTGCGAACGGATTCGCGAATCCATTCCGTTACCTGATCCGAATGCAGATCGATCGTCGTTGTCGCCTCGCCCCCCACGTGAATCACGGGGTGCGTGGTCTGGCCGCCGGCGATAAAGCATTCGATGGCCGCATGCGCCGCGCGTCCGTCCTGTTTATAAATTTCATTGATCAGTTTTGCGGCGATATTATCCGCCAGAAAGTCGGGATGCCCGACCGAGATATACTCGGAAGTTTGAATGTATGACATTCTTTTAGCCTTTGTTTTGTATTTCAGATTCGGAAACCGAATCCGGCGCCCGGCCGAAGGGAAAAGAAAAACCAAAGCCATGCGCGGGGACGAGTATATCAAAATTTTCGGGCGGAATCAACTACGCAATATGCAACACCAATCCGCAATGGTCGGTCGGTTTCGGTTCATTGCGCGGCGTCATGTCGATATTGCACCCGCGGATGATTTTCGCCGCCGCATGATTCGCCAAAAAATAATCCAGACGCAGCCCGTTGTCTTTCTGTAACGACGCGCCGCGGTATCCGATCCATGTCCATGGTTTTTCTTCGTTCGGATTGTATTTGCGATAACAATCGACCCATCCGGCGTCCAGCCATTTCTGCATGATTTCGCGCGCGGCGGGGGCCGAAATCGATGATCCCTCGTACGCCTTCGGATTCCAGACGTCGCGGTCCTGTATCGCGACATTGAAATCGCCGCCGATGATCACCGGCTCTTCGGCATGCAATAAATGCGCGATATGCCGCGTGAAATGATTCATCCAATCGATTTTTCCCGGAAACTTTGGGCTATCGATCGATTCCCCGTTCGGCATATACACGTTCATCACGCGAATGCGCCCGTCGACGACGCATTCCATCATCCGCGCATCAGTTTGATTTGTCATCCCCGCGGAGGCGGGGACCGGCAACCCGCGCGTGACATCCTCGATCGATGGTTTGGAAAAAATCGCGACGCCGTTCCATGATTTTTGGCCGAACGTTTTGACGGTGTATCCCAAGTGTTCGAACAAGATATGCGGAAACGCATGATCTTCGACTTTTGTTTCCTGAACCAACACGACATCCGGCCGGATTTTTTCCAAACTGGTGATAAAGCTTTCCGCATGCGCGCGTATGGAATTGATGTTGATGGTCAATATTTTCATAAAAATTACTCCGTAATTTTTAATGAAAAATGATGAATGATAAATGATAAATTAATGCGTCGGCGAAGCCGACACCACAATTTTTCATTTATCATTTTTCATTTATCATTTATTTGCCATTTGGCATTTTCTTTCCTATAATAAACCCTGACTGGGACAAACTCAAAGGATTTTTACGATGAATATGTACCAATTTCTTGAAAAGGCTGTCAGCGACGCCCCTGATTTACCATTTTTAACACGCGAAGGCATCACCTACGCCGAATTTAACGAAAATGTCAAAAAACGCGCCGCGACACTGGCCCGCCTTGGCGTCAAGCGGGGCGACGTCGTGGGATTATTGTCCCATAATCTTCCGGAATGGCCGACGACCGCGTTCGCGATCTGGTACCTGGGCGGACGGGCGTTATTGCTGGATACGAATTTGACGCCGTTCGAATACGAAAACATGGCGACCATCACGGAATGCAAATGGATCATCGCGGAAAAATCGTTTTTCTATAAAACCAACACGGTTAAATTCCACGACATCAAAACGCCAGACGGCGCGATTGATCCCGACCTGAAACCCGCCAATGTCGAATCATCCGATATCGCGACATTATCGTTTACGTCCGGTTCGACCGGCATTCCAAAGGTCGTACCGTTAAGCCATTTCAACATCACCGAAACGGCCGCATCATTGCAAGACATGCGGGAATGGATCAACCGGGGCGATACGCTGTATGGCTTTCTGCCGCTGTATCACGTGTTCGGATTCGCCGTCGGCATGTTGGCCACCATCGAATTCCGCGGAAACATTTTGCTGCAATCGGGCATGAATCCAAAGGATATCATGGCGGATTTCGCGAAATACCGCCCGCAGATTATTCCGGCCGTGCCCCGTTTGTTCGAGGTTATCCGGAACAAAATCATCGACGGGATCAAGCAACAGAAAAAATGGGCGCTGGCCAGTATGGTCTTAAAATTCGGCCCGTTCTTGAAAAAAATCGGGCTGTCGGGTCTGGTGAAAAAGGTTCAAGACCCCGTTCTTGCCATTTTTGGCGGCCGCGCGCGTCTGCTGATCGCCGGGGGCGCGGCGACAAAGCCCGAGGTGGAAACATTCTACGAACGTTTGGGCCTGACGTTTATCCAGGGGTACGGTCTGACCGAAACCGTCGGCCCGATTTGCGTGTCGAAACCGGTCAAGCATCGGTTTCCGTTCGCGTTCGGGGGTCCCTTGACAAACAACGAATGCGACATCCGCGACGCGGATGACAACGGCATCGGCGCCCTTTGGGTGCGCGGGCATAATGTCTTTGGCGGATATCTGAACAATCCGGCGGCGAATGCCGAAGTGTTCGATGATCGGGGTTTCTTTAACACGGGCGATCTGGTGTCGATGGACGCGAACGGGGAACTGCATTTCCATGGGCGCAAAAAACAGATCATCGTTCTGGATTCCGGCAAGAACGTCTATCCGGACGAGTTGGAGGCGATGTATCTGGAAATCCCCGGCGTCAAAAACGTCGCGGTGTTCGAACACACGGTAAAGGATAAAACCGTCGCATACGGCGTGTTTTCCGTGGACGATACGATGACGATCGAAAAATTGGCGGCGGCCGTCGCGGAAAAGAACAAGCGTCTGGCATCCTACAAATGGGTGACGCATTTCGCGATGACGACCGACGACCTGCCGATGACATCGACCCAAAAGTTAAAGCACCATGTCATCCGCGAAAATCTGACCCGGGGCGAATACCCGATAAGGAAGGAATAAAAAATCCGCGCACTGCGCGGATTTTTGCTCACTCTCCCATGTCGCCTCTTTTTAGCATATTCAGGGAAATTTTTATTCCGGAATTTGTCGGCGGTATTTCTGTATCCTTACCCTCGAAATATTTCAGATATTCGTCCACCGTATATGATTTATTGCGTTCTTTCACGTAATCAAAGTAAGTGGATCTTAATTTAGAATCAAATATATTTATGTCTTGTTCTTTCCCTTTATAGTAAATTCTGGCCAACTCATCATACATCATAAGAACATGGGTTTTTGTTTCTTTATATTGGTTTTTTATAGCCTCGTGAATGATATTCAACGTGCTTTTTCGTCCGTTCCAAGTATATTCGCTTGAACCGATCCGGACTTTGATGCCGCTTCCGAAATTAACTTTTATTGTCATGCTAAACTCCTTTACTACGTTTATTATATCACAAATACGTAAAAAATATATCAATCATCCACCCGGGCCAGGTCGTCGTAATCCCGATACTTTTTGATCGTGGTTTCGCGATAAACATACGGCGCGCCGCCGGCCGAAAACTGATCGAACTGCTCTTTGGTTTTTTGGGTGGCCGCATCCATCTTGGTATTCAGGTCATCGCCGTCGTATTCGACCATGCCGCATTTTCCGCGCGCCAATGATAAAAATTTCATAATCACGCGCGCGGGCAAAATGCTCTGCCCCTTGAATTTCCCGGAACTCAACATCAACGCCTCTAACGGCAGCTGCGGCATCATACCATCGTTCAATTGCGCATTCGACGGCAAAGCCCCGGTTTTGATATCGACGACAACGCCGGTTTTATCTTTTGTAAGATACACGCGGTCGGCCTTGGCCCGGATGGTGCGGTTTTCGATTTGCAATTCCCCGCGCGCCTCGTTTTCCGCCGCCGACCAAACGACATCGTCGGCCGAAATTTCATCAATAAAATCTTTAATTATCGGTGCCATTTCCGCAAAACGTTTGTGCCAGAAATGAAACATCACGCTACCCGGCTCCAACTTGTCTTTCGCTTTTTCATCCAGCACATTCACGATATCATTAACTGTTAACCGTTCACTGTTAACTGTTAACTGTTCGATCGCGTCATGCACCAGATTGCCGAAATCGATCGCGGTCGTATCGTCCCACGGATCCGGCGCGTGTTTCAGGCGCAACAGATGCCGGCAATAAAAAGCATACGGGTTATGAATCAAAAATTCCAAATCGGTTACATACACATCCGACCAATCCGCCGGGGGCGTCGGCGCGGCGGCGTCCAACGGCGCCGGCGCAACCCGATCCCGCCCGCGAACACGGGCAAGCCACTGCTCGCCATTTTGTAGGGGCGCATAATTGCGCCCCGGGG
>JGI20166J26741_11925584_pt1 | contig 19829 bp, 13 predicted proteins | sample TergutCu122P5_FD_26741 | JGI IMG/M metagenome (IMG submission 26741)
ACTTTGGATATAGGTGTTTTGGGTTATATCGGTATAGTTTAACATAAGGAACACCCTCCCGAAGTTTGGCCCTTTCCTCCTGTGACACCCTGTATAGCTGTATCTTTCCTATTTTTGAGCAAGTTTACCGACCACTGCCACCGGGTGGAAACCGAATTGCAGTAAATAAATACCATTATCATAACGTATCGTATCATATTACAGAATAAGCACCTTCCCGGTACCTAATAGTGCCCTGTGTTTCTTTTCTTTACGACATTTTTGTATCCCCATAACACCGTGGTACACTACAAACTGCCATGTCCATTCAGTTCCAATCCCTTCTAATTTCCTTGTACGAATCACCGTATTCCACATGATTTCCTTTCACATAACACTCTATACAGTTTAGCCGTTAACTCCAGAGACCAATTACTGTACAAAGAACTTTAATACCAAGAAGCCAATCGTCGTTTCATAACATCGCAGACAGCTGTACGTGGCTCTATAAATAAAGCTCCAACGCCCTTTGTTCCTCAGGCAGAATCCCAAGACCTGATCATGACACGCACGAACAATCTGCCACAACGTAATGGCCACACCGTGACAGGATCACAAATGTAAGATATCGACTGGTGAGGGCGTCGGACCAGCAACCCGACGACTACAGCGAGACACAGTAGTCGCTTATCTCGGCGCAAAACAACGTTCCGTAGAAGCGGCAGAATTTCCACAGTGTAGCAAATACACATTATTACGCAGTGTGGAGGTATGGAACGGATAGAGCTGGCTCAGGATAGGGACAGGTGGCGGGCAATTGTGACTGCGGTAATGAACCTTCGGGTTCCATAAAATGCGGGGAATTTCTTGACTAGCTGAAAACCGGTTGGCTTCTCAAGAAGGACTCTGCTCCATGGAGTATGTAAGTAAGTAAGTACGCAATAATAAGCCGCAATAGCTCAGTCAGTGTAGTGATTAACAAGCGTCCCGGACTACTAAGAATACTCGGCTCTCTGTTCCTGGCAGACGAGTAACTGTTCTCTGCTCCACAGTTTCTGAAGCCCTTTCCAGGGTCCAATTCAACGAGCTCTGGTGACTTGTTGTGGGGTAAAGAGGCTGGGGCGTGAAACCGAACACTCGGCGGATACTGAGAAATGCTTTCCATAAATGCAGGACAGATGTTCACGACAAGCAGCGACGGCCACCAGATATGAGAAAGTGCGTCGTGCAGACGTCTTTATCAGACAGGGCAGAAACGTTAAGCGAACTGGCATCATTTCGCTACGGGGAGCGCACAACACTGTACACGTCCACCTGCATTAGACACAAAAGTGTGTGTAAAGGGCCCCATACACCCATAGTTAAACTGTGCAGTTTAACCGTACAAAAAACTGCACGAAAAACAGAACTGAATGTTCTCTGGCACAGCACAGGTTTCCCATCAGGTTTGTCAGTTTTATGTCAGTTCTGTGTTCCGTCTTGTGCGTGTGACTATGGTGGATAAAAACAAGGCTGTCGTTTGCTGTTTGCTAGCCACATCAGCCATAATGTTATCCGAAAAGAGGAAAAGAAAGCGTAAAATGTGGAGTAAGATGTGGTATTTTAAAAGGAATGTATCATGCGAAGCTCATCTGCTGAATGAATTGCTAGAAACGGATGTGCCTTGAGATGATGTCATCGTGGTGTCGGCAGGTAAACTGAGAAAACTGTGGGATTTCCTGAGTGAACTGCGCAGTTCTCTGTATGAAAAACGACTGAAAAGACAGTTATGAGGCCTGCGCTATTGCCTGTCAAAACTGCGCAGTGTACTCAATTTTTCCGTCAAGTATGACGTCACGCAGTGAAATCGCTCAGTTTAACTGACAGTATATAGCGCCCTTAAGATGGGCACAAAACCTCACAGACTGCACAGTATGCCGATCAAGAATAGCAGTATCTGCAGTGCACTGCTGGCTTTAACACGCAGCAATTAAATAAAAAAAATTGTCCATGACGTCGAAACGCCAACCATTTCCCCATAAAAATAAACCACATTAACACCATCAGCATGGAACACCATGTCAACTGTTTTTTATTTCAACCGACCAATGCACAAACATATATTACATAAAATACAATATTTCTTTCAATAGTGTATACTCCTACACGTTTCGATATCTATACTTCTGCTACCCAGAAGTTCCCGAAATTGGAATGCCGCGCGAAAACCGCTTGTATTACAGTTGTGCGCCGCTAGGTATCTCGAGCTCTACCCTTTGTGAATCATTCTCCCAAATGGCGTTCTGCTGTAAGGACGTGTGTGTGTTTTTTCTGTGCATTTTTGTGACGTCGTGTTAGTGCTGTTCTGCGATCGTAGCGACCTGCTAAAATGAAAGATGTGAAGGAGCAACGGATTTGCATCATATTCTGCTTCAAACACGGCAGCGGAAACACACAGACCGATGACGAACGATTCACGATGTTTGCAGCATTGTCGGACTGTCGTATGGAACGTGCCTGTGAATTTTGTCGGATGTGCTCAACATGCGGCGCATTGCAGCAAAATCTGTACCAAGGCTGATGAGCAAACATCAAAAGGAATACCGCATTTCTGTCTGCACTGAGCTCAAGGAACAGACCAAAAACGACCGTAACTTTATCTCCAACATCATTACTGCTGACGAATCTTGGTTGTTTGGGTACGACGCTCAGACTAAACAGCAGTCGTCTCATTGGAAGACTCCAAATTCACCGCGACCGAAGAAAGCACGACAAGTTCGGAGCAATGTTGTAACAAAATAAAATCTGTTCAATGTTACAGTCTCTTGTGCCAGCAGTGTGTATTTGTTGTTGTTAGTGTGCTGGTCTGGCGTCGAATACATCTTATTGTATCAATAAACAACGATTAAATAATTTTATTAACATATTTTAATAATTTTATGGAATTGTGATTCTGACAACTGCAATTTAAAGAATTTATGTATCTTGGCGAGGCGCAAATACAAAACTCACTGATGACGACATACAGATGTCGAAACATGTAGTATATATTACTTAAATAAATATTGTATTATATGTAATATATGTTTTGCATTGATTGTTTGAAATAAAAACAATAACAGATGCACGGTACGTGCATTAAAATAAAAAATCACGGCAACTGTTTTTTTGGGACCATCAAGGCTATACTTTTGAACTTTCGCGGCTGAAGTGAAGCTGCAGTAGCTGAGGGTGACAGGTTACGGCAGACCATTCGTCACTTCCGCCTAAGGGTTCAATAACGCCAGGCACCACGATGTCAAACCGACCTGTGACTGGTTATGTCGCCAGGTATCGGAGGTTGTGAACGTCCCGCCTAACAGTTCCAATATCGCGCCATGTGACTTCTATGTCTCTGAAACCCCTTAGAAGCACCTGCCTCGCAAACGAATTTATACAGACGTCGACGTAAAGCAAGCTGTCACCTTCCACCTATATTCACATGACAACAGTTTATCTTATGTGGGATAGAAGTTCCGGTGCCACGCTGAGGCTAATGGCAGTCAACTCTAAAGTGCGTAGAGCTCTCACAAACATCATGGGTCTCGGATTAAAGTTCCCGGCATCGGAATGTTACTTCTGCAACTCGTTTGTAACAGAGGCCTGTGTCTTACCTTAAATTCCTCAGCAGTTTTTCGACTACAAATGAAATTAAACGTATCCATTCGTCTCCTGCGTAACTTACAAATCCTGAATGAAGCACTAAGTCATGAGCAGTGGAGGTACAGCCCCACGCTTTCCTAAACTCGGAACTAGATGCAGGAAGTGATGAACTTCACGGCCCGGCCACTTCACACCGATACCCTTCGTTTAGGAGGGTGGGTGGGTCGAAAATCCGGTCTAGACGTTTTGGAGACGAGTTACATCTCACTGTTCTTACTCGCAAAAATACACGCCAGATTCGTCGGACGTTCAAACCGTAACTTGGTAATCAAGCGGAGTGCGATATCACGTCTCGGTCTAGCTTCTTCTTAAGAGAAACTTCCGTGCACAAAATGAGGACAACCTAACCTCTTACAAAATATTAAGATAAAGACAAACCTGTCTGAAACGCAGTCTTCGTAGAGGACATTCCGTTGTGTTTAAAGTACATTAACCTTTTAAAACCTATTGGTTACATCATGCACCAAAAGGTTTAATATTCAACAATTGTACGTTCTGCCCACACTGTATTTATGTGTTTTGTGTTTATCTCAGAACAAACAGCGACTTGTGCCACTTACAGCATAAACTGATTGGTTTTTATAACTGAGATGAAAAGTGTTTACAGCGCGGTACGGACTGGTCTTTAAATAAAGCAGTCTGCGCTTCGTCTTTAAATGGTTAATTTCGTCTTTAAATGGTTACAATTATTACCAGCCTTTAGATGTGCTATCTGTAGTAAGTTGTGTTGAAATTCTACGATGTGAGTACTATGGATGTATTTCCAAAATATTTCTCGTTGAGTGGCAAGCTTAAAATCTTAAACTCAGACTTCCAGTTTTACACCCAACGTGTAACGTTTTAATTTGCGACATTTATTGTAGCCGCGGACAGTGTTTATGGTGTGCGTTTAATTGACTTCATTACTAGTCAATTATAAATGTGCCTGCAGTACAATACAATTCACAAACCGTCTGCCTGCCATCTGTAAGCGACCCATCGCGCTATACTGTGTTACCCGGTTCTCTCCACAGCTGTGCACCAGCCGCTGTACACTCCAATATCCATCACATTAGCACAATTACAGACAACACCATCCAACTAAAAACACCCCCAAAGTTGCGACACGTTCGGCAAATCACTAAAACGGGGATTTCTGTGCAGTAAGTAGCCCATTATAGGCGTGTCATTATATGCCTGCGCAAAACAGCGACCTGCGACTATTTCCTTCGTCGTGTCTGTCCGCCCATCCTTCACGGAACTCGGATCCCACTGGAAGGATTTTAGTAAAATTTGATATCTGAAGATTTTTCGAAAATCTGTCGAGGAAATTCAAGTTTCATTAAAATCTGACAAGAACAAGGGGTACTTTACTTGAAGACATATGAACGTTTATGACAGTACCTCGCTGAATTATTCTTAGAGTAAGAAATATTTCAGGCAAAAAATTGCACAAATTCAAAACAAGCATTTTGTGTTCAGTGACGTTCTTTCCGAAAATCGTGCCGTTTATGAAATAATGTGGAAAAATATGGTAGAGCGGGGCAGGCCACAGATGGCAACATAATACGGCGCATGGGCTTTGTATGCTAGATAACTAAGGCTACAGACACACACACACACACACACACTCAGAATATGCAATATTCAACAGTGGTTACGCGAACGTGCCTGTGTTGCGGTGTACGTACGTTGGTTGCCTCTTTGTCCATGCGGACGGACAGACAGACACAAAGAAGCTAAAAGTCGCTTTCGCAATTTTGCGAACATGCCGAAAAATTGTAACAATTTATCTGAAATGTATTTCCTAAAAAACGTTTATTTAATCACCTACACGCTGTTTCCCTTGTATGGGTAGTATCGTTTTCTGTTTATTACAGGGAACAAAGTTACCAAACAGATAACATCAAACAATCAGGCCCGTACTTGCGATTCTAACGTGCTACCGGGTGTACCTTGTAAACCAGATTAAAACATCTGGTCCATATCGTCTTCGAGCCAAAATATTCGCGCGGTTTGCCACGTCATTTTCCTACACGATGAAAGCAGCGAGAAATCTCTATGGCTTACTCATCGCGTACTTGATGGTTGTGACGTCATACTATGTTTAAGTTGGGCACTTCGGCAGCTACCGAGGGTCACCGAGTATGAAAAGATCGGAAATTGTATAGTGCGATTCAGCTTCTAATGACCTCCATGTAAAATCAGAGACAATATGCTGGGACTACAACCAGCACAGATTATCCAGGGTCTGCGTAATGTAATTCAAACCCCTGCTGTCACTTCGTTACTAGGTTACAGCGATCTACAGAGGACTGGACAGCTGGTTGATGAATGTGCAGTCCACACCACACACACACAGCACGTACTTCACACCACTGTTGACAAAGTGCGTTCACGCTGCTAAGGATCGGCGACTTTGAAAAGAACAGACGATGGATTACGAGATTCCAGCCTACGATCGTTCTTTTCGGAAAATCCATGGCAATTCTGTAGCCTCCGACCAGTAAGTGATCTCATGAATGTGTTTACTGAAGTTCGTCACTCTTAGAATTGCTTCTAAGGCACATATGGTGTTTTTGGGCCGCTGGAGAAGCCAAATCGTCGGGTCGAAATCCACTCAGGGCATACTCGCGTGTAGAAATCCTGCAAATTACTCCAATTCGGACAGGCTGAAGACGGCACAGAACAAGAATACTTAAGCGTATAGAATCTGCACAGGCTGACACGGTCCGACAGCCCAGTTCTGCTCCGTTGATAAACTAGCAGTATGAGTACGGTATGGCTGATAAACACTCACCTCCCACTGTATCTGAAACAAAAAAAAACATTTCGGTCAGGAGAAAACAAATCACGAAAGGGTGCAAGTAACTGTGTGCACAACATTCTTCAACAGGGACAGGGAAGGTCTCAACACAATAATTATAATAAAGTAAAGTTCACCCTAGAACAGGCCACGAAGGTCCAGAGTGCAAGTAGAAGTATAGCTCTACTCTTTCCTTAACATCGGCGCCACATGGGGGGGGGGGTAGTCAACACCACGCCTTGGCCGCTTTACCCTCGGAAAACACCCGTTACACATTGTATAGGAAGCTGTGTGGGCCTCAGAGCCGGTCTGGACAGGTGCGGAAAATCTCGCCCCCAAAGGGATTCGATCCCCGGACCGTCCAGCCCGTAGCGAGTCGCTATACCGACTACGCCATCCCGGCTCTCTACACAACAACAACAACAACAATAATAATAATAATAATAATAAAGCACACTCAGTAGATGCAGCAATTCCCAACAGTCACAACCTTCACAGCGCCATCACCGAGAAGTTCCAGAAGTATGCAGATTTGAAAGCAGAGCTAATAACAATATGGCAACTGCAAGCGGCCTGTGTAATGCCAATAGTACTGTCCACAGAGGGTATTATCCGAAACAAACTGCACGACAGGTTAAAACTGCTTACTCTCCGCCCTGTTCTGTATATTCTAATGCAGAAAGCAGTACAACTCAATGCATGCCGTATAATTAGGGAGTTTATGGCAGAAGAGTGACTAAGAAGTGTTTGGAGGATGAGACCAGTACTGTTTTGGGAACTAATAATAACAATAATAATAATAATAATAATGAGCCATAAATGTGATTTAAAAGAAACTGAGAAGATTCTAAAATATAAAGACATTTTATAATAGAAATTCAGCGCATGCGGAATGTGAAACCAAAAAGTAATACCAGTAATAAAAGCGGAAACTCGAACCAACTCAAAATAACTCAGACGGTACCTGAACAACGTACCAGGAAAGCACGAAATTAAGGAACTGCAAAAAAACAGCCATACTGTGCACTGCACAAATACTGCAATAGTACTAATGTAAAAGTACAGAATATATTTAACGTGCGAAATAACATTACATGCAGCACAGACTGTAAATACAGAACAGCTGCAACACTATGTATCCCAGAAACATGGTTTGTTACAGGTATATAATTGTAAATACACTGCAAAACGGACACGACGACGACGACGATGATCGCAGCGTTCAGCCTGCACGTAATATCATGAAACTTTTTCAACGAAACCTAAAGAATGGCTTCCATGTGCACCCAGTAACATTAGTTTACAGCACAAACACTGGCGACACGCCTTACTTCCACAAATGACGCAGTTCAGACCACAAAGCCCACATTACCCCTACATGCCGGCTTGAGGAGAGGAAGGCGCATTCTGTTCCTGTAGATCTCCCAATGATGCCTTTTCCGATCGGTCATTTAAACATTTGAGTTAAGACTCGCCAAGGCAGGATCAAGGCATTCCAGTCTTCCAATATTATCTTTCGCACATTTCATAGCAATGATTAAAATACAAAAATGGTGAAAATTAAGGTTCCATCATTATCATAAGGGGCCGGGATAGCTCAGTCGGTATTTCGACTCGCTACGGACTGGACGGTCCGGGAATCGAATCCCGGTGTGGGCGAGATTTTCCGCACCTGTCCAGACCGTCCCTGGGGTCCACCCAGCCTCATATACAATGGGTACCGGGTGTTTCCCGGGGGTAAAGCGGCCGGGGAGTGGCGTTGACCACCCACCCCCATCTAGCGCCGAAATTAAAGAAAGAGTAGAGCTATACCTCTACTCACCCTCTGGGCCTTCGTGGCCTGTTCTAGGGTGAACTTTACCTTTACCTTATCATTATCATATCCCCTCTGACGTCTCTATAGTCACTCGCAGTCCACGTCACACAACGCATACCAGATTCACTCATTCATTCATTCATTCACGCCTCGCGTTACGACCTCGATTCGTTCCGAAAAAATAATTTCGTACACGCAATCTCATAGGTGGGAGAATTGAATTCACATTACTTCGCATTTGCAACCCTGTAATTACGTTCCTGAGGTCTACAAAATCGCACAGCACAACAAATGTTCACGCTAACACAAAGTATCAGCGTAATAACACTCCAGATGAATTGTGATAGTTCCGCCTGCAGGCTACAGTACAGCTACAATACCGAACAGCAGTGTCTAAACACTACCTCAGAGGCAACACGACGAACTTCCCGGTCTATCAGTGACCAAGATCCAGCTAATCCTACACGATATGTCTTTGTTTTGGACCCTCGCCACCCAAATCGACAGACATAACGAAACGGACCGACAGTGTGACCTTCGCGATCACCCGACTTCACTCGTGCCAAGAAAAACGGGACCACCCGACGGGTACAGTTAACTGCAGACAGTTAACACATGACACGGTCCAGGCGTCTCATTCAAATCGCAGACGACGACACTACGACACGTACTTGCAATATTTCAGCGAAGCGGATTTTTTTGGCGTCACGAGGCTCAGTAATGCGGAGTATTTTCAGTTACTTACGTGAACACGCAGCCAGTAATCTTGCCTTACTTTCATCGCCATCCCTTTAAGCTCACATTTTACCTCTCTCCCTTTCTTGCCGGTTCAGGCCCTTTTTACCGGCCCCGTTTGGAATTTCACTGCATCGCTGTCAGCTCCACTGTCTCTGTATCATTGGTCGTTTCGCCGCGACGGTTACCGATCTACACTAATGATGGACGCAGCACGTGTCTCCGCAACGTTGGTAAACGGCGTCATATTCCGCATAAATGTCTCGCGCCACGTCGGGTCTTCCAGTGGGTCCGACTCACGCGGAAGATCTGATCTGCAAACTCGTCACGACTCCATCTGTCTTGGACGTCAAAATTTGTGAACAACCTGCATAAAAAAAAACCCACCGAAATACGATTTCCCCTCCCTTCCTGTCTGATAAGAGAGAGTGGACTATCATGATGCATGGGTCCTCGAAGATCCAGGTTTTTACTAACTTTACAAGACGTTTCACTTCTGAGCGATCTCCAGTGATCATTTCAGACGAAGCAGAGCTGTGTAATTCTATTTTCTCTAAAGACAGCGCATTTCAAATAAAGGAACGTAAAGACACGACTTGCGAGGAATTCTACCGATGAGTCTAGGGATGCTTCGACTACCTCAGCTAGTCTTCCAGTAAAGCGCTATATAATTACGTTACAGACGTGAACAAGCATTGTTGAAGGTTCTATTCATTAATATGTTGGCCGGCCACCTTCTGAAGTCTTGTGTCCAGGCTCTCCCAGTTTCGAAGGATTTCAGAGTGAGATTCTCCTACCCACTTTCCCACTCCTATCCACACATTCCCACTGACACTCCTACACACACTCCGGTGAGACACAATTTTGTTACCAATATACTGTCGTCAACAACCAGCACCATTACAGGTATCTGTTACTTTTGGCACAATAATCAATTTAAGCTGCATTACTGCGGGATTAAAAGCGCACGCAGCAAAGTATCGGCGTGCCTCTTGCTACACCCACTCTACTTAAAAGTGCTCTTCATAGCGCCTCACGAATCCTGCCCCAGTGTGTGCACTTCCCGAACCCCTAACGACTCCAGTTCAGATAACAACAGTAGTTTCCCTTCACGTCGTCACCAAACTTTACACAGTTCGATGCAGATGTTGGCAGTCATATTCGACTTCTACCCTTTAGAGGCAACAACCAATCTAACGGCGTCTGCGTTCAGAAAGTCCGCGCATCGAACCCCACGGGTCTGCCACGCAGAACAAGACTGCCTTTCTCCCAGCCACGGCGACGTACGGATTCACACCACAGTTAAGTTTGCGGTGAAATTCTGTAATGGGCACCTGTCGACCATAATTCTGCTTCTTCTTGGTCTAACGAACACAACCTCCACTTAACCCATCCAAAAGGAAGAAATCCTCCTAATTAAAGGATGTTTTCCCTGTGCATTTCATGAAGGCACATGGATAAGGGGAAGTACAGCTCCAGTCACTCCTACATTTGGCGTCAAATATAGATGAAAGGTTAGCTTCAAGCTCAGGGCCACTTTACTCCCGGGGTACAGCCCATGATACCTATTGAACACGAGTGTTGATGGGAAATACGGCCGGTCCGGGAGCTTTGGAAGAGAGAAAACTATGTTGCCTCTACCGATAGTCCAGGCGGTAGACTTACCGACTGAGACATGCGAACCAAACGCAACTAAGTCATACATAAAAATTCGGTTTGTACTTCACACATCAATTGGATAACGCTGCTTGGTAAAATAAACCATGTTTATTCTGAGAATCTCATGGAATACGAAGAACATTCTGTGAGCATGATGCCGAGTTTCAACGCTAAATCGCTCGCTGAATACAACAGCGTCACAATCGAAAAACTGCCCATTGGAGATAATACGACGATTCAGCTCAATCATATAACAACTACATCTGACAACAATGGCATCTACCGGTGTATGTTTCAACTAAAAAGCGTATCGGTATTGTCGGATGTAGTTATATTTTGTTAGCTCAATTGCAGTATTGACTACAAATGGGCAATTTTTGGGTTGTGCCACTGTTGCATACATCCAGCGAAATCACATCCTCCATACGGACACTACTGTGCCTGACAGGGCTAACATGGCGCTGAGGCGAACTTCCCATCATTTTTCACAAGAATGACGGGCCGTATAAAACTGTTAGAGGAACACAAAACAGAAACATCGTCAAGGTGTGCCATCTGCAAACATACGGACAGGGTGCAAGATAAGGGGTGCGTTACACGCAGTAACATTCCATTTGTTCTTAAATGTAGAGGTAGAACAGGCCACGAAGGCCCAGAGGGTGAGTAGAGGTATAGCTGTACTCTTTCCTTAACCTTAGCGCTAGATGGGGGTGGGTGGTCAAAGCCACGCCCCGGCCGCTTGACCCCTGGGAAAGACCCGGTACCCATTGTACAGTAGGCTGGGTGGGCCTCAGAGCCGGTCTGGGCGGGTGCAGAAAATTTCGCCCACACCGGGATTCGATCTCCGGACCGTCCAGCCCGTAGCCAGTCGCTATACCGACTGAGCTATCCCGACCCTTCCAGTTGCTCTTAGCAAGTAAAATACCTCTCAAAAGTAGCCAACATAACATTCTTCTTGAAACGCAAGTCACTGACAGCAAATCAACCAACAGTTTCACGAAAAGTAACATACAATTTTAATGCTCTATATACGGGCCTCAAATCCAATGCACTCAATTGTCATATCAGTTAAGGTGTGTATCGCAGTCAGCCTAACTGTTCGAAATTCCGAGAACCTGCAGGCAATCCAGTTCAATGCGGCACCCAACACGTGGTTAGCTCAGGGCTACGTATGACGCATTGCCAGAATTCCGATCGCTGCGCGTTCAGACTTCCAAAAATTAAGTCCACCCTAAACGGACCGTGATCGCCCAGAGGGAGAGCAGAAATATAGCTCTACTCTTTCTTTTACCTCGGCCAGACAGTGGTCAACGCCACGCCCCGGCCGCTTTATCCTCGGGAAAGAGACCCGGTACCCATCGTACAGGAGGCTGGGTGGGCCCCAGGGCCGTTCTGGACGGTTACGTGAAATCTCGCCCGCATAGGAACTCGATCCCCGGACCACCCAACCCGTAGCCAGTCGCTATACCGACTGAGCCATCCCGACCCACGCTTAGAAAACAGCCCAGTTCCAAAACAGCACTCAACAGAAGTAAACTGCTCTTCGTGTTGTGAAGTACAGCGCAAAAGGAACGATTCGTACCGGCCGCCTTAGTCGTGCATAACCACGCCAGGCAGTGCTCACATCGGCACTTCTATCCAATCTGGAGACTTGATCCATAACAGTAACTACACAGTCCATAACGTAAAGGGTTCTTGGTACACTCAATTAAAGCGTCAGCTTGCCGAATGGAGTGGATATTAGGTGGCAGTGAAAACAAAATATCCGGCTCTTGATACAGTGGCTACGTGCGTAGTAGCAGCTGGGCTGTGTGCGTTCTGTTGCAAGGGGCAGCAAGTCTGTATTCGATCGTACCCCACCAAATTAGGCCACTATCTGACGCCAAAGCATGACAAGCGTCTTGACTCCCGACGCCAGGGACCCGCGATTAATTCCGTCCAATCAGTGGAACTGGGGAAAGTGTTCTGTGATGGCTCGGGCTGGAGAGTGACGTTAAGTTAGGTGCGGTCTGTTTTGTTAGTGGCTGCTAATACTTCCGTTGATTCAACGGACGTCCACAGCGAATAGTGACAACGTATCCCTATTTTTCCTGCACTCAGCGCCAGTATAGTAATCGGTGCTGAATAATTACTGACGCCGGACTCTGATAAACAAACTAAACTTTAGTAGGTTGTGACAGAACGGGTATACCCAACCCGCAGCTCGCCAACAGCTGCTCGCGTCTCAGGTTTGTGTTGTCCGCGGAGACATTTGAAATGAGAAAACGTCTTTTAATTCTTCCCTAGAGAAGTCGAGATAACAGCACCAAAGGAATTTTTAAAACTAATGAGCTACTTATTCATGCTGACAGTCATAACACCACTAATTTATTTTGTGAAACAAATGTGATAAAATAGCGAAACCCAGGATTATGACTGAACTGCTTCTTTAATGAACATTCACATTATTTTCAGTATTTATATTTTAATTGCCCGTTACGTAAGGCCGGGATAGCTCAGTCGGTATAGCGATTCGCTACGGGCAGGACGGTCCGGGGATCGAATCTCGGTGGGGGCGAGATTTTCCGAACCCGTCCACCCCGGACCTGGGGCTCACCCAGCCTCCTATACAATGGATACCGGGTCTTTCCCGGGGATAAAGCGGCCGGGGCGTGGCGATGACCACCTACCCCATCTAGCGCCGAGGTTAAAGAAAGAGAAGAGCTACACCTCTACTCCCCCTATGTGCCTTCGTGGCCTGTTTCAGGGTGAACTTTAACTTTACCTTTATTGCCCGTGATGTACAAAAAAAAAACAGACAGGTAAAATGGTGCACGTAAATACTCGTCAAACTATACATTCTTCGTTCTGTGTACTGAATTCCATGCTGCCTGCACGAAGCTACCTGCATCACACAGCAGGTTGAGCGGGCCTGAGCTAATCGATTCCATAGGACAACTACATGTGGTATGAAATTATAAAATTGTAAAGTCATGCACAACTTAAAACGACTACCGTTTAAATGCCACTGCCACCACGGCGAATCTACATTGACCATACAAAGAACACATCACCCTCAAAAACGTCACCACCAGATATCAACAGCAGATCTTCCAGCCAACACGCAAAGCAATTTTATTAATATGCTCAGTACTCAATATGTAAAATATCACATCTGTATTTTATCTTAATAGTACATTTTACACACAATTACCACCAATAATTTAACTACTATTTGTAATATGAGATCTCGTAAATTTCAAAGACCCAGCAATTGTATATACAAACCACTCCGAAGACTAGACCGAAGATGGCTCTGTGTATGAGTCGAAACATGTAGCTAGAAATACAACTAATACTTCTAATAAACTGAGAGCTGTGTATGGCTATATAATTTTATACCACATATATACTGATCACATAAAACACAACGGGGATGCGTCACTTGAAATTTGAAAATCCAGAGGATAAATTCCCGACAGAATCGTAACATGTATTAATGCCCCCAGCTTTCCTCCTGATCTGGGACACCTACGTGGTTCTGAAAAGCCACTTCCACCCCCTAGTGACGAAACCCTTCGTCACTCAGCAGTAAGAATATATCCAGACCACCACCGCAAGTGTTAAGCGCCCTATACACTCTCAGTTAAACTGAGCGATTTTACTTGTGACGTCATACCTGACGGAAAAACTGAGTAAACTGCTCAGCTTTCAAGACAATAGCGCAGGCCTCAGAACTGTCCTTTCCAGTCGCTTTTCACAGAAAGAACTGCGCAGTTCACTCAGGGAATCCCACAGTTTCCTCAGTTTACCTGCCGACACCACGACGGCATCATCTCAAGGCACATCCGTTTCTAGCAATTCATTCAGCAGATGAGCATTGCATAATACATTCCTTTTCAAATACCACTCCTTACTTCACATTTTACGTTTTCTTTTCCTCTTTTCGGATAACATTATATCCGATGTGGATAGCAAACAGCAAACGACAGCACTGTTTTTATCCACCATAGTCACACGCATAAGAAGACACACAGAACTGACAAACCTGATGGGAAACCTGTGCTGTGCCAGAGAATATTAAGTTCAGTTTTTCGTGCAGTTTTTTTACACAGTTAAATCGCACAGTTCAACTTAAGAGTGTATGGGGCCTTTTAAGAGTTCGTGGTCTCAGCTATACGTACTGAATCGAACGGCAAAACAACGCAGCCAGTGCAAATGTGGCCACATCGGCACTTGCACGGAACACATCGACTGCTGCAGCTGGCAGTACAAACACGCTGACATGCGATATGACGGACGGGCCTGTCAGTGGAACCACGTAATTCGGCCCTCCGGCACAATCGTTCGATCATCAATGAATACGTCACAGTCATTTATAAAACCAAAATAATGCACGAGTTACAAACATTTAAAAAGGTGTGGTCTTACACTACTGCTGCATGTTTATCCTCAGGCAGATCCCTGCGAAATGGCGCGAATTCGCCGAAAGATGTGGGCGTAGGAACAGACCATACTTTTTTAAATGTTTGTAACTTGTTCATTAAGTCGGTAGTATAAACTGATACTACGCAAAGGGCTTGTAACGAATACTTTCAAAACAGCAGGCCACAGTCAAACCGTCTCGGTGTCGGTGTAAAGATGCAGACGTTAACGTCATTGCGGGTTAACACTGGTCATACTTTGTATGCGGCAAGTACCTGTTCAAATCTCGACCACACTGCCGGCTGTTCTGACCTTGTTGTAACAAACATACCGACTTAGATCATGCCAAAACTAATTTTACAGAAGACACCCCGATTGATAATTAAGAAAAACCCACCACTAAACACGACTAGATAGATATATATATTTTTTTTACCGTGCATCTCGATACATCTGTGTAATGAAAACCAACCGTATGCACTATTTAACCTCCGTTTATTTCGTCAGTCAACCTCTACATGTTTCGGACATGTTTGTAGCCCATCATCAGGAGGTATACTGTATATTTACAACAATTGGTACGTGTTGTGTTTTTTAGTTGACTGTCTGCTGGTCGGGTTGGGATGGAACCTGTACCAACTGTTGTATATATACAGTATACCTCCTGATGACGGGCTACAAACATGCGCGAAACATGTAGAGGTTGAATGATGAAATAAACGGAGGATAAATAGTGCATCAGGTTGGTTTTTATTACAAAGACGACTAGATATATTGCGTACGAACAGACTGAACAGATTGTTAGCAGCAGGCTAAATGTTTCGGCACTACCGGGCCATCGTCCAGCTCTGTGTGTGTGTGTGTATATATATATGTGTGTGTGTGTGTGTGTGTGTTATATATATATATATATATGACACGTGAAAAGATAAAACGTAAATATATCATATATATATATATATATATTTCCTGTGAGATTTTGCTTACATATTCCTTAAAACTGTTAACCGTACTTAAATACAGTTTTTTTAATAGAAGACATTCCGTTGTGTTTGAATTCTCACAATAAAACAAATAGTTTATTGCGTCAAAAACACAACAATATTATAAAAACATGTTGCCATAACAAAATACCAATAATTATATAATATTGTTGTGTTTTGACGTTATAAACTATTTGTTTTATTGTGTAAATACACTTTATACGCTTTACCTTGTTTTTTACATTCTTATATACATAGCCTGCTGATGGTCCAGAGGGACATTAACTACTTCGTTGCTAACAGTCTACTGGCACACAATAAATATACTTGCTATTGATGGCGGTTTTCATTAAATATTAATGCGCCAAAACGCTTCCCCCCTACTTTCCATTCGTCCGCAGTTTAACCCAGTTCCTGTACACAAATACTGGGACAGCTCTACTGCCTTAAATTACGCCAAAACCGCTGACACTCCCTTTCTAATTCATCAACTCACAATTCATTCTGTCATTCGAAGCTACAAAAAATGTGCATACTTGAAACGGCATCATTAAAGCAATCAATATCATTACCTGAATCAAGAAAGCGATTTAAAGTGAAGTTCCTCTCATTCAAATGAACGTGGAATGGTATGGGCAGTGTTCAGAAGATAAGCGAATCATATCTCGACCGGCGAACTTGATGTGCTCCTCAGATACACCGTCGTTCCTGACCGGCAGGATAAAAACAGTAAATGTACACGGACAACAGGCTCCTCCCCTTCTCCTCCGCCTCCACATCCCTAATTCACCCTTAATAATAACGACCACACCTAACTGCAGGTACAGTGGGTCGCTGAATACAGCGAAAGTCAACCGACATGGGAAATAAAACCGGCAAATAATATCAATAAACATGTGTTAGGGCGGATCTACTTTTGATCACAGCCCTTTATCAGTACCAGAATCAGGGCTACAAGGTGTTAAGAAAATGCGGCATTACCACACGATACCAGTGGCCATTATTATGAAATTTAATTTTTGCACATTTTGCGCGTGGAGAACCTGGAATGCCATCCAGCAAGTGGTCTGGCCCTGTGCCAAAACTGGCTGGAATCTGGCATGGTGTTAGTTCGCTAGCAGCACGGTACAGTTTCAGAAACTGATTGCAAAATGAACACAACCTCTAAAGACGTGGTGCTTAGCTTGTAAAGACAGCGAGTTTACTTTTATATGGCAGCACTCTCTCCCTAGTGTTCCACTTACACAGATCAAGTGCCTACATAGCATACCAGTTTCAAGTCCTCTGGAGGTGCAGGACTAACCCAACTATCCAAACACAGAAGGGGTGGACAAAATAATGGAAACACTGGACAGTATAGGAATAACACTGTGTTGGCTGCACTGAAAGAATATTAGTTGTTATTTTGTGTGTTTACGCTGTGTAGTGCTAGTGTCAGTGTATTACAGGTTGTGTTTAGTGACAGTTTGTATGAAAGTTCTGCAAAGTGGGAGACTTGTCAGATTATCAGAGAGGACAGATTGTTGGTGCACGTTTAGCTGCAGCATCTGCAACCAAACGGCCACTTCGTCAGCTATATCCAGAGCAGCAGTTCGCAAGGTTATGAGGGCATACACAGATCATGGGAAGACATCATCAGCTGAGAGGAACTGTGGTCGACAATCAAAACTAGGTGCAAGGGACCGCTGTATATTGAAGAGGATTGTGCCTAAACATCACCGAACTGCTGCAGCAAAGGTGACAGCAGAACTCAATATTCATCTTGAAGACGCAGATTCCACAAAAACATCCGACGAGAGCTTCACAAATCCAACATCCACGATACAGTTGCAACTGCTAAACCTCTGATTATAGAAAACAACACTAGAACGCGAAACAGATGGTGTGATAATCATAAAACCCGGACGTCTGATGACTGGCAATACGTACTATGGTCAGATAATCGCCCTTCATCTTGTTCGCAGCATCAGGCCGAACGCCCAACGAAGCCTATAATCCTGAATGCCTGGTTCCAATTGTGAAACATGGAGGCAGATCTGTGATGATTAGGGCAGCAATAAGTTGGTATTCTGCTGGTCCTACAATTACTGTGAATGGCTTAATTACTGCCGGTGACTATGTGGACATTTTAGGTAACCAGGTGCCTCCTATGGTCCAGGTGTTGTTTCCTAACAATGCAGTTTTCCAAGATGGCAATTCGTCCATACACACAGCCGGAAGTGTTAACTCTAGGTTTGAGGAGCACGAAGATGCACTTCAACATCTTCCCTGGCCAGCACAATCGCCAGTCTTAAATATCTTCGAACCGCTGTGTTCAGTTCTAGTGAGCAGGGTGAGAAGCAGGTTACCTCCTCCATCACCTCTCAAGCAACTAGATTTTTTCCATGAACAGCGGCAGTGTTCAAATGGAGACTGTTAAGAACTTGTATGTGTCTATTCCAAGAACGATACAACCTGTATTACCGGCATATGACGGCCCAACTCCGTATTAAAAAAGAAATGTGCATCTTCCACAACTGTTTCCATGATTTTGTCCATCCCGTGCACGAGTTGCTGTGTTGAGAGAGAAACAGACGGACAAACGACACAAAAATGGAATAAACAAAGAGACGAGGAAAGGGGCGTCACAAAGGCAGAACATAGAAAAAAAGACAAAAAGAAAGGAGGAAATAAATAAAATACAGAAATAATGGGGGACACAAACAAACAAAAAAAGGAAAAATAAGGGAAGAAGTGATGAATAAAAGAAAAGAGATTGAAACAAAGAAATTAAGACAAATCTAAAGGTAGAAAGAAGAAAAGACAGCTAGGAATTATGGAAAGAAAGACTACTCCACGGCCGTGCCTCCTCATCTTTCTTTCGACGCTACACAATTCAGCTGTCCACAACATCGCATTCAATGGATCGGCATCGTTACCCGACAAAGACATGGAACCTGCAGTCAACCGGCAGGGCTGGGTCAACGTACCTTATACAAGCACTGTGCAGTGATCAGGGCCGTGGTGCTGTCAGAGGAAGGAAAAGTGTTCTGCTGTGCTAATACCCTGGTTACGAAGACAGAGAGAGGCGACTGGTTCCTCAACAGGGTCATCTCCACTGAAACACTTCGCTACGTTCCAATTGTGTTAACTTCTGTTTCATGTGGCACATCAAAGCGCTACATTTTCTGAAGGCGGTGCCAGAAGTATCAGATATAAGAAACTTGTCTCAGCAGCTAGTACAGAAACAATAACAAGTTCTGCCAAGAACTCGCCCTGCCTACTTTACTACAACACTGACCGAGACTACCTTAACTCGCTCCACGCCATCAGCTCAAGTGCCCTCCAGTGCTTCCTTCTACTGACAACTTCTGGCTCAACTCTCGTACAATTTTCATGCACGTAACATTTCACAACATAATATTTCCTGTGTTATTTTTGTTTGTTTTTGGTGCAACAGCCCCCAGCGGGCCATGGCCTCCTCATTCACGACGTTTCTAGATCACACTCAAAGACGCACCACAGTCGGTAGGACTTCTCTGGACGAGTGATCAGCTCGTCGCAGAGACCTCTACCTGACAACACACAACACTCACAACGGACAGACATCCATGCCCCCGGTGGGATTCTAACCCACGATCTCAGCAGGCAAGCAGAAGCCTTAGATCGCGCGGCCACTGGGACAGGCCTTGCACTATATACTACCGCCAAATAATATCGGAGGGAAAGAGGGCGGGCGGGCAGGCCGACCTGCGACTTTGAGCAATTGTTCATTGAATGCACGAACACACAGAAGAATTCGGGGGGG
>JGI20166J26741_11926695_pt1 | contig 19822 bp, 5 predicted proteins | sample TergutCu122P5_FD_26741 | JGI IMG/M metagenome (IMG submission 26741)
CTCCAACTGGCAGAAGGAATTATGGCAGACCTTTGAAGAGACTTCTGGATACGTGAGACCGGAACGGGTCAACAAGTGGCCCAACTCCATGACAGATATACAATGATGATGATGATGATGATGATGCTATTTACAGAGTTTCACAACCTGTAGTATTATCAGTTGGTTTTAACATTGGTTTTCTCTAATCCCTAACGATGGTAAATTTTTACCGAGATGTGTCGGAGTGGTGTGAACTATTTATATGCATTTGATATTTTGCATTTGGTTGGTTTAATAAACGAATACATAAAACAAATGGGTGCCCATAGCTTAAATACACACAAACTTTAAACCAGACGAGACAAAACTTTTGAAGAACAGTAAAAATTCTAATTCAATTTTAAAGACAACCAAACACAACTGTTTTTTGCACAAATTAATTTGTTAATATAAACATTATGGCTACATGTTTTACACTTAATTCTTCATCTTCATCAGTTGGTCCTATAAGTCAATGAATTTATTAACATTATTTTAATTTCAATGATAAAGTCGCTACTTTCCACAACGGTTTAATTTCACAACCGATCAGAATTTAACAAACATTACACTTTTTTTATCTTTCATGTGATCCCAATGACTAGAAGGAATTCTGGTACTTAATAGAACAATATTACAAGATAAGAAACTTTTTTTATCAGGAAACAAACATATTTTGTACGCAATATGCGACTGGGCGTGTGATTTTTATTTTGGGTTTTGTATTGTTAGACTGGATGTATCAAGTGAGGGCGATGTTCTTTTTATTGGATTGTAGAAAATCTTGAGTCCCGGATTTGTTTTTGTCTTGTTAGGTAGAAATGCTAACTCAGTTGTAAAGGCTTACGTAAGCACAGTGGGATGACCCACCTTAAAATATATAGTAAAAATTCTGATATAGTTGTGATTTACGACATTCTTACTCACAGACATGGACACGAATTTATGTGCAATATTTAATGTCCTGTAGTTAAAATTAAACAACTCATATTCATTTTTATAAGTGAATTAATGAACTTAATTTTGCGTGTGAAAGTACTGAAAAAAGAAATTTCTGTGAGCAGTAATGAAGTCTTCTTGAAATATCTTCAATTCTGTAAACATAACAGTGGGTCACGTCAATAATTTTACAACTAGTTAATATCTTCTCATATGATGTTTCAGTACTTGCATCACCTGAATTTTAAAATAGAATTCAGAACGAAATTGAAAACCAAAATTTATTCGATTGTATAATATTACAGTGTGTTAAATATTACGTCATTTTCAAACAGTTTAAGAACTGCTGCCTTAAGTTACTTTATGAAAAAATACCAGTATTTTACTATGCTTTAATTCTATCCACGAAGATGATGTTAACAGGGCTCACAAATAATTTCAGGTACTATTAATTTTATATCATGATATACAAGTTGAGGGTGGGTCTGTGCGTGGGGGTATAATGTCGCGTATGGAATTCAGAAAGCAGAGAAAGGAGAAAGGGGTTAGGAATACGCAAACGGAGGACGAGAAGGAGGAGATAAGCAACTTACGTCAGAACAGAAAATAAAAACTAATATTCGTGATATTTCGAGGTACGGGTTGCGTTGCAAATCCAGTGTTGCACTAAGAAACGATAGTTCCTTGTTAAAATTTTATTACTTTTTTTAATTCATCCCAAAATTTTTATATTTGGAAATGGTTAATTCGCGTTCCAAGGGTGGAGATCCAGGTTATATTTCGGCAGATTGTTGATTTTTATTACAGTGTTAGATTGTAAATTTATCCTGTTCATAGCCACGCACTAATATCACTATTTCACGTAAAAACCGACTAATGTACACTTATATTATTCATTCCACTTTATTAACACTGTGTCACTCCGACATGTTTAGCCGTCAGATGGCCATTCTGAGGGAGTAAAACAGTATATTACAACAACATGGTCAACAAAATGGGTTCCATTTTGTTGACCATGCTGTTGTGTGGTCTTCACTGTGAAGGCAGTGAGAACCTCAAAACCATGTGAAGATAAGTGTCCTAAACCCTCGGCACTGCATCAGACTGCTCGTAAAAGTTAACATAACTGTGCACATCACAAAGACATGTGGGATAGTGGAGGTCCAGCGCCAATCACTCTTAATCTCTGCGTTAAGTTATGATGAGTGGTAACTTAAGATATTTCAGTCTTATAGCCTGTGCAGTCTGAGCTATTCCGGTAGCCACCAGCTTGCTCGTTAGATGCCATTTATGACAAAAATCATAGCGCTGGGTCCGTCTCAATAAAACGACGGTTATTTTGCCGACCAAGAAAGGTCCCGCGTGACGAAACCTGGACCTACACTGCGGTGTTCACAATACCCGCCACCAGACCCTACCCGGCATAGTTCATTCTTGGCCATACATTCAGACCTTAATTATTTTGTACTTGTTTTAATATTATACACTCATACGTGTCACAATTAACACATTTCCTTGAATATTTACATATATCTGAGTCACATACAGCAGCATGTCACAAAGTGAAACCTGCCTGAATAGGAACCGCAAGGGACCGAAATATTTTCCGTTGCGGGAAGGGTCCGTTTAATAGAGGTACCTGAAATTAATATTCTCGTGTGTAGTGTAAGCTCTCCGCCAAAGAAGGGTTTCTTTCATGCCAGGGGTCCGTTTAAGACAGTTTTCACTGTATATATAAATATTTTTCACTTATTATAATGTCCTTATATTTTTCATTGTGATCCTGAATCGCTCAGTCGGTATAGCGAATCGCTACTGGTTGGACGATCCGGGAATCGAATCCCAATTGCGGCGAGATTTTCATTACACGTGAAAACAGACACTGGGACCCAACCAGCCTACTGTATATTAGGTATTCGTTATTCGCGGGCGTAAAGCGGCCGGAACGTGGCTTTGACAGTTCACCTCACCTGCCTTTATTCCCTCTGCTATGGTGAAATTTATATTTTATGTCTCATTATCAGTATTCTGAATTAAGATATTTTTTACGTTATAAATTATGCGTATTAATGCATTTAAGAAGTTCCCAAACCTGATAATGTAAGAAATTATATCTCTAACCGATATGCACACTGTTTGAATGACGTGTTACATTGATGAATACCCATCACTGTGCTGTACGGTTATCAAGTTCCAATCACTGGTATTTCGCACTGGCAACATTCTTAAATTTAACGTTCGTTCTGGGCAATTTAAACAAAACAGCCATATTTTTATACACGTATTGATATCACACTTTTGACAGTTACACTGAACACGTATTAAAGACAGCATTTTTTGACATGATTGATAGATAAGATGCCGGTTCGTTATTGATAGTTACTTGCAAGTGGAACTTGTTCATCAAGCATGATTTCTTTAAAAAATTTTGTGAATTATTAATTTATTTATATTGTTATTGCTATTGCTCCCCGAATAGGTGCACACAGTGCAACACTTTGAACTGCTCCAGCAAGTGATCCAATCGCCCCACCAACAAATGAACCAACAGTAGAACCTATGTTACTGCTATCTTACGCCGTACCACTGTCTCCAGATGCCATGTCTGTCAACACACAACAACAGTCCTATATAAGACGTAAGATTCTGCCCGTAATAAATATTAAATTGTAGTAGGTACGTAGGAAGGTAGGTAAGTAAGTGAATATATAGGTAGGTAGGTTCTCGATGCACCTAGGCCTTAATTGACGGTCCCTTTGTGCCCCACATCGATTTATGGGGGCCCTGTTGCTTTACTAAATTTCCAGATGGCCCCTAGGCTTATACTCTTGATGTCCTCTGGCTCCAAGAAGAAGGAGCCCAGATATGCATGTCTGAGTGAAGCCGAAGCTTCACACTCACAAAAATGTGTGCAGATGTTTCATCCTCTGCTCCACACCTCCTACACAATGGACTGTCTGACAGCCCTATTAGGTGAAGATGTCTCCTCAGGGTATAATGTCCAGTGAGAAGGCCAGTAACAGCCCTGGATTGTGTCCTGTTGAAGGACAGAAACCAAGCCTTGGCACACAGACAGGTTCCCGAAATTAACTTTCGAACCTGTCTTTGGGTGTCACCAAGATCTCGCCGACATATCTAATGCTGGTTAACCAACCAAAGTCAAATCCTTCTTCGTATATCCTGCCTAGAGACTCCCAAGGCCAGCTCAGGTCCGACAAACTTTAAAACAGAGCCGTCCCTTGCGGGATCGTTGGTGATCCCTTTACCTCGTACGCAGCATGACCAGGGACCCAATACAGGCCATACTAGGATGCTGATGATTGTATGCTATTGCTATCTTTCGACGGAATAGAACCATATTATTTTGAGGTAATTTATTGCTTAAGGATCCTGCAAGTTCCAAGAGATATCACGCCACGCCACGTAACAGTCGTTCTAAGACACGCGGACGGCCAGCCAGGAATAAGGAGGCTTACTTTCGCCTTTACAATGCTTTCCGACGCCCATGATGAAAACTGAATTAAAAGTTATTTCGACGGCACAGGGCTGTTGGCTGTAACCGGAAGGTGTTCGGGTTCCTCTTCCGAACTTCCGTGCAGAGATTGGTAAGCAGTTCTTCCTCCATATCACTCGAGTCAGAAACCTCACTGGAAGAAGAAGTGGCCTGTTTGCTTCGTATTTCAATCACACATGAGAAGTCGCCATTTTCATCAACAAAGTTTTGCACTGTACTGCGGTGCAGTCCGACGATTCGCCGGTTTCCAGTACTTTACTTTCATGATGAGAGAAACTGCCGCATGCGCCACCAGTTATTGCAATCCGTTCTTGGCCTTTTTGAACTTTGAAATCATATGTCTGCTTAGGAATGGCAAATAACAAGAAGTGAATTATATCTTCTTTTATCACCCATAGTAGGTAAAATAATTTGTCCAACGTGAGTATCGTTCTAAGAAAATTCTTTTAATTAGAATAATTCTGCAGCTGCACTGCGAAAGGCCCTGATATTTCTTGTACCTCCGCGCCGTGACAGCAATTACTATGAACGAATGCTTCAGACGGGGCACCAACCCAACCACAATCAATTCCAGAGATATTGGTAGATATTTACAACAAGATATTCAACATTTTAATTTTTTGGACCTATTAGGAAGTAGTGAAATTAACATACAGACAATTGGGAACAAATTTAAGGGGGAGGGATAAATTTTGGACAGGGGTGCAAGTCAGTAAACAAACTACAATAGAAGCAGTTTTGTTCTTTTGTTGCAAGTAATCATACCTGACGTCACTCCGATACGACGTGTTTGTTTACGTGAGTTAAAACTATAAATTTGTAAGTATTTTGTTTAGAAGGGATTCCTGAGATTAGAATTTTTTAAAGAGAACATTCTCAACCATTTGGTTTAAGTACAGTGTAACTGTGAGATATTAATGTAGTGGCCGCAAAATATGGAGGCGAAGTGGTTACACTTTCAGAGTCACGTTCATACAACAATATGAACTTGTATAGGTTCACATTTTGGCAAAGAATATGAAGGGAAAATTATTATTGGGATAAATTATTTAAGCAAGCGTGCCTACGTATGCCATTAACGCTTAGGATCTCTGTAAATAAGATCTGTTCACCAACTGAGATAGGAAAGAGTTATACTTATTTGCTACACCTTATAAACTGGAAAATAAAAGGAACCGATAAATCACATAATCACACTTCCTCTGTAAGCAAACAAGGCACCGCCTTCTGTAGGACTGTTGACGTATTGACATTGAAATTGGCCGCTTGTGCTGGTTGAAACGAACGTAAAATTACTGATTACAACTAAAGAAATAAAGTTTTTCCCATATATGCATAAAATTACATGAATGTTTATTGTTTTGCAGTTAATATTTAATCGCTTTCATTTATACTTAAGTATAAATTAAATTTCGTTTCGAAAGTGCTGAAAGTAAGAAGTTCCGTGAAGAACACATGAAGCCGCCTTACAGCTTGCTCACTTATATAAACATAACAAAGGAATATAGAAAGCAAATAATTTTACAGGCAAGTAACAACTTTTCTAGTTTAAGTTGAACAGTCTCGTCACGTGTTAGGTGAAACCTTACAGCTAAGCACTCCACGTGTACAGTTCTACACGAGGCAATATTTGAAGCTACTGGTTCTGCTTACAGTATAATTAAAAGGGTTACGTCAGAGCTTCTGCATAATCAGGTTAAATATTACGTGGTTTTCACAGAGGATTTTGAAGATCTAGGTTTATCTTCAGGTTTCTTACCCCCGTTGTGTTTTACGCAAATGTTGGTGGGTGGGTTCGTCAAAACACAACTGTCGTAGGATCGTATTTTATTGGTTAGACGATGACTACATGTTTCGGCCGTGTTCGGTCATCTTCGGCCGAAATATGTAGTCATCGTCTAACCAAAAAAATACGATTCTACGACAGTTGTGTTTTGACGAACCCACCCACCAACATCTAGGTTTATGTTTTTTTTAAACACTTAGCTCTAGTACATTTTTCTTCCTTTTTGAACGATGAAGAGAGTTGAGTGTCGCATCTTCCAGACGGATTTTTGTGCATGATGTCTTGCTTGGCTGTCAAGATATTGACCGGAGCACATCAACAGTTCGTAAGGGTATCTGCAGATAAGATATATGTCACAATAAATTTGTGGGATTGGCTAGCGTAGATTATGGACGTTTGAGTATAGAGCAAATGAAAATATTGCACACTTTCTGTTGTACATATTCCGTGCAATTATATATAGCATATATAAAATTCAACAAAAACTTGTTACCCAGTACTTTATATTTGTTTATTAGTTAAGGCCGAAACATGTCGTAGCACTAATCAACAACTAAAAAGTATTGTGCAGCAAGTTGGTGTTAAACTTGATGTATGTAAGTAGCGTAGTTTGTAGATGGCTGTGTAGCACAGTTAGTGGAGAAAAGGCTGCTGGTATAAGTTGAAATGAGCGTTAACAATATTATTTCAATTTACAAGAAAAATTTGAGGCTACTAATAATATAATGCCAACGATAATAAATATACACTATATTAATTAATTAATATTAGACTCTTTTTTAAAAAGTGAAAATGTGTAACTTTAAGGTACTTTATTGATAGTGTACTTACATGTACTACGCAATCTTGTTGGTGAAAATTTCTACGTAAATCTGCCACAATCAAAAACCGAAGACTGAATCGATTCAGACTTATATAGGCAGCTACGTCCATTTACCAGAAGATTGAATTATCATCCGTCATGATGTCACCGCTGCCGAATGGGGAATTTGAAAGATAAGAAAACAAAGGGAAAGTAGGACAATAGGATTAGACATACCGAAACATGTTAACTGATCCAGATATCAGATCTATTGTCCGTTGTCAGATATTGTAATGGGCGAAAATATTCCAGTACGAAGTCACACAATCCTGTACTTTCGAAAATCATTTTCGTGACGATCTGCTTTTCATCGTGTTTTCGCCATCGTATGCTGGACCTGATTTTGGGAAATATAAACAAAACAAATGAATGACTTTCCCTTAACCGACGCAACCGTTATAAGCTAGACAGTTGCCTGTATAGCCGTTGGGGCATAAGCATAAAATATTCACAACTGGCCGAAGAGATCACCTACTGAGACCCGAAAATTAAGATCAGGAAATTTAAAACGTTTAACACGTTACTTGAAGCACTTACGGCAGAGAACACTAGGATCACGGAGTTCAGCGATGTGACGCCTTCTAGTTAATTGGATGGGTACGAACACTTCGTGGGAAACTGCTGCCTCCTTCTTCAGTGTGCGTCAGGACGAAGGAGAAATCCGCTTAGTACACTGCATGCAACTCTAATACGCCCCTCATCTACGAATCAACATCACTGACCTTATCATTACCTCCTTTTAGAATATCCTCTCCCTTTACCGTCGAATGTTGCAACAGACAGTACACAGTAGCACCTGGTGTCAGTGTATTTGCCCTTCTGCCGGAACTTGCGGATTGCACATTTATGTCACTTTCTGGCTCGAAGACCGAGACAGTATGTTGCATCGTACTGCTGACATGTTTGTACTGTGACCGAACATCCCTTGCCAGGCCTGTTGACATGTTTGTACTGTGACTGAACATCCCTTGCCAGGCCTGTTACAGTCCTGCACGAAAATGTATTTGAAGGAGAGCAGCATAAAGCATGTGTGTCGCAGATGGTTCGAGTGACAGGCGTCCACAACGACGCTTATATCGAGAAGACGTTCTGCTGTAGAACATAATTGCATGACGTCACAAGGCAGGTTATTGTAATAGTAACGCTCTGCACCTCTGTTTGTGAGGGCCGACTTAGAATTTCGGACAAGAGCTGTGACTGCCTTATTTGTGATTCTGTACAAATTCCGGGATAGCAACTTGATTAGATCACGAATGTCTCCTTTCTAATCATTTCTAATTCGTTATTTATGATCGATTCTGTAATTTGGCGCTATGAAAACTCATTTAATGTCAGCGTATTGATGCAAACAACTAATGTCATTCAATCATAACCCACGACAGAGCGATCTTCAGTGTCAAGGCACTGCGATCCTCAAAATCACGTGGGGAAAAGTGTAAAGTTTAGTGGTGAAGACAATATTTTGTTTCAAACTGTTTCAGTAAACTGGCGACAGAAAGTAAGCACCCATGGTATTCCTCTTCCTGCCACATTTGAAGGCCTTTAAACTTAGAAAGCCATCAGTGTAGATTACTTGGAGAGTTTTGTGTATCTTTCTTTTCAGAGATGACGATTTTATTCATTTTCGTGATCGTCGCTTAAAATCCTCTTCCACAGGTGACAGAGCCTCATCGTTTGTGTGCGGTCTTCCCTAATCCTTCCGTCCAGTCTGGCTGACGCAGAACGACTGAGTTCACTTAAAGGAAACTGCATCTCGAAGACTGACAGTATCTGTTTTGTGTGTGTGTGTGTGTGTGTGTGTGTGTGTGTGTGTGTGTGTGTGTGTATGTATGTATGCCTTTGCGTGTGTGCGTTTGTTTGTCGGAACCGCTGAATATGGTTTTAACCTAACACCGTATTCTGCCTCTCTATATACCTATATCACTTACGTTAAGTACCTTGAACTCTTCCTGATTCACAATGTTTTGCGATCTGTTTTCCATTAAAAATATTTAAGTGCAGTATCTTATTGAGAGCCAATTAAAATTGCATAAAACTATTAATTCCGTAAATTAAATCCTTTGTTAATACAGACAGGACGAAAAGTTACTTTTATTTTATGAAGTTTGTAATTTTATAAATCGATGAACCTACACTAACTGACATCATGTTAAAGGAAAACTTGAGTTGTACAACACAATGGCGGACAAACATCGGAAGGTGTTTGGTGTGCACACGAAAAATGGCGTGTTGTACAAAATGTTATAACAAATTTGTGTTTAATGATTTATTGTTCGTCACCGTCTGTCTAACGATTAACCGTCACAATGTGCTACCGAATTGCTGGCAAACCAGCTGATTCCAACTAAATGCATACTGAAGGTTTAGTGTAGAATCCTTATCAATTGTCCGTCATTTTTGAGGGGTGTATTTCCATTCACATTTAATAATGCTTTAATTACTCCTATCCAGCTATACTCAACGCAATAAACCCAACTGGTGTTACTAATGGACACCAGCCTGTAAGTTTCAAGGTTCGAAGTTCAAGACGATGGGATTAATCCTTTTTCTGACAAACTCATCATTTAATAATCACGGCTTCTGCAACCAGGCGCCTTCGTCTTCTGAATGTTTCCCATTGCGATGAGTGACTCAGAATTTCAAGTCGCCTGTGTGGGTGACTTGGGTGAAGGGTCCTGCATATCTGCTACAGATATTGTTTATGTTGCTTTTCGCCAAGACGTTTCGAAAAGGAACTCGAAACAGCCCTGCAAAAGGACGTTCTGCTGCAAGTGAATATTAATGACTTGACGTCTTCATTTTCATCGTTCTCTCCAACAGTCTGCTAGGTATATCGTGTACATGGCACTGCTGCCTGATCTTTCCCGCAATTAATTTATTCCCTGTGATATCATTTCGTAATGTTAGTTGCCATATACATAAACTCCCCATTCATCAATGTCGGTAAAACTATAGATTATTAACTGAAAATTTTGTAGGATACAGAACTGTGCAGTAGGAACCAGCACTGTGGAAACACATGCCTTACCCATCGATTGTTCCAGTTTTCTTTCACAAATCTGACATGTTACAAAACTCCGTAATTTCTGTGCAGGCACCTTTTGCATTTCAAGATGCCCCCTTATTAACATGGGTTTATGTTACTGTGGCTGGACCAGCGAAATGTCACAGAATGTGTTGCCGAAACCACTTATTTAACTTCATAGACGCTTCGTTTCAATGAATTGTCACGCTGCACAAATAATTTCCATGAAACATTACACATCGTCACATTAATTACGATATATAATTCCACGTTAAACCATGGCATATTCTGTGACTGCAACTGGAACAGTCAGCGAGATATGAAGAGGAACGGTTAAATTAGTTAGTGAGAGAGAGCTGACAGGTTGGTGCTCCAAATATACTGCGTGTGAATTGCAATTTCGGAAGGTTAAACTGGACAACAGATTTATCATCCGGTTCCTAGAATGTACTGCAATTCACATATCTTAAATTTGCCGGTTTTCTAGAACTGTTTAATGCAGTTCACATCCACGTGGGGTGCCCAGTAAAAATTGATGTCTGTCCGTCTGTACACATGACATGATCTGTAACCACAGAAAATATTCCCACGAAATCTGACACTTGCCAGTTTTGCCCTTCTTCATTCAACCATTACAATTGTGCTTAAAATCAAAAGAGAAAAACAGTTTAAATGAAGATCGGTACGCGTTTTTGTTTGCGTATTGTGTGTACCTGAGTAAATATGTATTTTAGAAGATAAAAATTGTTATCAAAAGACGTTCAAAACAATCAGCCATTTTATTCTCAAATAAAATTTTCCATACATTTTACAATTTTTCAGTTGATGAAACAAACGTAACATATTACAATTTCTTAGATGATTGAAAGGAATAACTGATTTATGTTCTTAGACAATTGAACAGAAGCAGGTAATGCACCAGAATCTTTATGAACTGAACGCATAACCTGAATTCCTATTCCTATTACAGAATCAGGAGCCAAATTATTTACTCCATCTTTATAAATATCGTGTAAATTACGTCAAGCAGTCACTTATTACAGATGGTTATTGAAAGAGAGCAACTTGTAATTTTGAGAAAGGTGCATATAAAGATACAAAATTATTATTTTATCGATCATATATCAAGAATTACCTCATTCTTTACTTCCTTCTAGAGGCGTTTTACACAAATCTAAATTCGTTTTTGCTCTTCTGGTGTATAAAAAGTTTTCATCTTTCATTCTTTACTTTAGTATTTTTTATTTGTGAACAGTGCGGCTGGTGAAGTGTTTGGAACTTTAATTGTAACATTGGAAGGAGCAAGTCCTTTTTCATTATATCATTTATGATAGAATGTGTTACCGGTATATTTTAAAATAATCCTGTTTATGTTTTTGAAAGGGTTGTTGTTATGTGCCCGACTGGCCTCATTTTGTTAACGACTGCATCCCGTTGTGTTTCTCAGCTGGTCTTTAAAACATATAGAGGAATACATAGACATTGCATTGTGTAAGGTCATAAAACATAATTAAAATTATTAAAATATCTGACAAAATTTAAGGTCGTAAAAAACACAGTATATGATGATAAATGTTCTACCATAACTGTTTAACATACTGTTTACATAATTTACTTGGTTTCGTGTACAAAAAAATGCCATAGTATCATTCCCACTCCGAGTATCTGGATTTGGATCTCTCCAAATTTAGTTCTGTAAGTGAACTTTCTTCCTCAGCCCTGATCTACACTTCCACAAATGTTTTATATGTAACTATTAGGGGGAACTTATTTTTGAAATCTCGTTTTCAATATCCAGAATTCAGATATTTTTCTTACAATATAAATTAGTGTATTAATGCATTTAAGAATTTCCTAAACCTGATAAGGTAACAAATTATATCTGTAACCGATATGCACACTGTGTGAATGACGTGTTACACTGATGAATATCCATTACTGTGCTATACGATTATCAAGTTCCAATCACTGGTATTTCACACTGGCAACGTTCTTAAATTTAACGTTCCGTCCTGAACCATTCAAACAAAACAGCCATATTTTTATACACGTATTGATGTCACACGTTTTGACAGTTACATTGAACACGTATTAAAGACAGCATTTCTTGATACGATTGATAGATAAGATGCCGTGTTCATTATTGGTAATTACTTGCATGTCGAACTTGTTCTCATGTATGATTCCGTTTATAAATTACGGTGTTATATATTTATGTTTATTTATTTATATCGCGGTACCTGCTGTTGCTCCCCCAATAGATGCACCCAGTGCAGCACACTGCTCTGACACCGCTGGTCCGGCAAATGATCCAGTCGCTCCGCCAATATATGCACCAACATTAGAGCCTACGTTACTACTGTCTGACGCCGTACCACTGTCTCCAGTTGCCACGTCCGTCAACACACACGAACACATGTACATGAGATACACGATTTTGACAGTAATTAATATGAAAGTTATGGTCCTTTACGATGTGATGACAAGTTGTTTGGTAAGTAGGTATGTACTGCAGTATTCAGCAACAGCATTGCTGTTGTGTCTGTATTGGTAGTTGATTGAATGATTCCAACAACTGAAGACTATATAGCAATGACCACCTGGATGATGGCGAATGGGGACATGGGAAGGACATTGAAATTAGTGGTACTGACATGATTTAAGATACTATAATTCATTTCGCAATACCCTGCTATTGCTCCCCCAATAGATGCACCCAGTGCAGCACATTGAACTGCACCCACTGGTCCAGCAAATGATCCAATCGCTCCGCCAACAAATGAACCAACAGTAGAGCCTATGTTACTGCTATCTGACGCTGTACCACTATCTCCAGATGCCATTTCTGTCAACACACAAAACAATCCCATATGCGATATAAGATTCTGACAGTAATGAATATGAAAGTAATTGTCCTTCAGAATTTGATGCCGGGTAGTTTGGTAGGCCCCTCCAATGGTATCTACACCTTGTCGTGGTGGAGGAGCTTGTGTGTTCCAGTAACCCTGAGAGCTAAGCCGGCGACAGCATTGTTACCAGCAGGATCTCCCAAGCCGGACAGGTCAAGAGGGTAGGAAACAGACGAAGAGAGATACCTAGAAGAAGGGAACTTCGATAAAATTCCCTATTACATGTTGAGGCAGATCATGGTTGTCATTATCATACCACTCGGATATTACCAAACTTTTAACCAGGGTGTAAGAAGTGTATTCATAATGAGAGGAATAAATACACTTTATAACAACAACAGCAGCAAGAACAACAAACGGTACGCTACACACAAACGTGATAACTTTTTATGATCATTGGACAACACAAAAGCATGTGCGATATTGGAGGTGCAGCTCCTTTCATTCTTAATCTGTGCAGTAGGTTATGATGTGTGGTAACTTACCGTCCCTACAGCTTTACTCCCATTGTCCTTGGAATATAAGCCTGTCTAACCTCGAGAACCAGTTTGAGCGTTTCGAAGATGAGAGAAAACAGTTTTCCGTTTAAGGAATCGAACTGCGATATTTCGGTCTTGCAGCCTGTGCGGACAGAGTTATTCCAGTAGCCACCAGCTTGCTCGTTAGATGCAATTTATGACAAATATCACGACGTGGGATCCGTCTCGATAAACTGACGGTTACTTAGCTGGCCAAGGAAGGTCCTGCATGACGAAACATGGACCCACACTGCGGTGTGCACAATACCCTCCACCAGATTCTACCCAGCACAGTTCATTCCGGCCCATATCTCAACACCTTATTTCATTTGTATTCACTTTAATATTATCCACGCATACGTGTCACAAGTAACAACTTGTCTTTAATATTACCACATATGAAAGTCACATACAGCAACATGTTACACAGTGAAGCCTGCCTGAAAAGGAACCGCAGGGGACTAAATTTTTTTCCGTTGCAGGAAAGCTCGTTTAATACAGGTAACTGAAATTTGTATCCTCGTAGCTAGTGTAGAGCTTTCCGCCAAAGAAGGGTTTCCTATATGCCAAGGGTCCGTTCAAGACAGTTTTCACTGTACGTACGAATATTTTTACTTAGTCTAAGGTTGCTATATTTTTCATTGTGGTCCTGAATCGCTCAGTAGGTATAGTGACTCTCTACTGGTTGGACGGTCCGGGGAAGGAAACACATTTGGGGCGAGATACTCAGTACCCGTGAAAACCGACACTGGGACCGAACCAGCCTCCTGTACAAGGGGTACCGTGTTATTCGCAGGCCTAAAGCGGCCGGAACGAGGCTTTTTCCACTCGCCCTACCTAACTTTATATCCTCTTCTAAGGTTTAAAACAATTTTAAAATTTCATTAACAGTATACCGAATAAAGTTGTTTTTCTCACAATACAAAGTATGCATATTAATGCATTTAATAAGTTCCTAAACCTGATACTGTAACGAATTATATCTGTGACCAATATGCACACTGTGTGAATGACGTGTTACATTGATGAATATCCATTACTGTGCTGTACGATTATCAAGTTCCAATCACTGGAATTTCGCACTGGCAACATTCTTAAATTTAACGTTCCGTCTTGTGCAATTTAAACAAAACAGCCATATTTTATATATGTATTGATACCATATCTTTTGACAGTAACACTGAACACGTATTGATGACAACATTTCTTGATATGATTGATAGATAAGATTTCGGTTCATTACTGGTAATTCTTGCAAGTGGAAATTGTTCATCGAGCTTTCTGTATTATATTTATTTATATACTTATTTCACAATACCTGCTATTGCTCCCCCAATAGATGCACCCAGCGCAGCACATTTAACTGCCCCCACTGGTCCAGCAAGTGATCCAATCGCTCCGCCAACTAATGAACGAACAGTAGAGCCTATATTACTGCCTTATCACTGTCTCCAGATGTCATTTCTGTCAATACACAACAACACTACTACATGAGATATAAGATTCTGACAGTAATGAATATGAAATTTGTGGTCCTATAGAATTTGATGCCAAGTAGTTTTGAAGGTAGATAGGTACTGCAGTAATCAAGAGCAGTGTTGTTGTGTCTGTGTTTGTAGCTGATTTAATGTTTCCAGTAATGAATACTATATAACAATAACTAACTGCATAACAGTGAGTGGTGATATGGGGAGGGCACTGACAGCAATGATACTGATATGATTCAAGGTACTGTCTCAGCAGTTGTTTGGAAGAGCCACGGAAAAGCAGAAAAGCTCTCAGATATTTTTGTCGACATCTTTGATGGGACTTAATATTTCCGTTTTATTTGCAACACCAAAGATGTATTTTCAAAAATGTGGTTTACACCAACAATAAAAGTACCCATTTTCATATCACACTACTGCGGAGTTCAGAAGGTTTTGGCATGCAGTAGAAGAGAATGGAAACAACATATAATGATATATACTAACTTATTTTTACGAAGTGGCGAAACTAAAATTTTCTCCAACATTACTAGATTTAGCTCCTTTACGTCCAGCAGTCTGTTCACATATGGCAGATACTGAGATAGACCCACTCATAACATTGAGGAAGGTACATATGGATATATCAGAAGAGTATAATGAGTGATGTTTTGTGAATTAGGTGAGACACTACGGTGTATTACTGCATTACTGCAACAGGTTTCATACAGTTTAAGGAAGATAAAGTGTAAACAAATATTATACGTTATATTCATTACGAGCAACACAATTAAATATGCCACAGTGCAAATTATTTACTTTAATGTACATGTCAACAGACAATAATAAATTGGAGTTAAAGTTGGTAGAACTGAAAGGTGCGGACTTTATTTATATGGGTAAGGTATAGACCAGTTGTTAGATTGTACCAATATGAAAATGAAGCTTTTGGTTGCATAAAACTTGTCTGAGGAATTATCAGCAACACAAACAATAATTTTATGCATGCGTTTAAATAATGTAAAATGTAAACGTTTTAGTCATTTATAGATTTTTAAAATTTCAATAAGAAAGATTCTGTATTGTCGTATCAAATAATTCTCGACAGGAAAAACCCAAATAGAAGCGATAAGCAAGACTCGTGATATTATATTCACAGTTTGAATTAGAACGAATCTGAAGGCGTCTCGAGCCTAAGATATGGAGACCAGCTTTCATTCTTATCCTGAATAAACTGGAGGAAGACTGCAATTGTCATAACTTTATCGCTCATAATATCTTTATCCCTCATGATAGTGACTGATTACTGGTGTTGGCAGCGCGGGAATTTCCTGATTTTCCTGTCGGGAAACTTAAGAAATAATCTGGAATCATTGTCTGGGTAGCTGACGTGGATATAATGTATATTTCATGAAATGTGTGTTTAACTTCAGGATGTTACTGAAGGAAAATTCCCCTAATCCGTCTCACTCTGAAAGGAAAGGTTGCCGAATTATCGGATATTCCTGATTATCAGACCGTACCTATATTCACCTAACTTCTTACATGAAATTCTTTGTTACTGCTGTAATTCCATTTGCTGGTTTGGTCTTTGTGGCACATAAATGACATTAAAATCCGTGTTCGTAGAAAACACTTCTCAAAATCTGTATTGTACAAATCTGTATCAATGGTGAAGGGAATTTCTGATGAAGACATATTTTGGCAGAAATCATTGTGATGTAAAAAAGAGATTGAATTCTTTTAACAAATCTCACACACAGAGCCGGAGATAAAATGGCAATTTTTAACTTCTGTAAAGGGATTGACTTTACCTTAGCAGGAGTTACATTTTAAAGCCCATCTGTCGGTGTGTTTAACTTTTCATTTAATTAAAACATCTCCCGCTTAATTAGCGCATCCTCGTTTGGCAGATGAGGTACATCTACCGAGAAGAGCTAAACTGATGCAAAAAATGGAGGAAGAATAATGTTTTGTAAAGTGAGTCATCTGCTGGCCAATAAAACACATTTCCTTCCATACATCGTCATAAAATTGCGTGCAACTTTTCTTGTTTTACAGCTAACAATAAACGACTCACATTTTTCATTATGAACAAACGTGACTTATTGTCTGAGTTTTGGGCGAAGTAACTCTAAAAAAGGAAAGTTCAATGTAACACTAATACGTTCGTTTACGCTATTTCTACGTACACATATCTTACTGTGTAGCGTAACACCAACAGTTATACATATCACTCACGTCTCTAGTTTATTGTCTCAGTAATTTGATTAGCTGCCAGTTAGGTCAAACACTACAATCAGCTGTAAGCAAGCCATTACACTATTTCACTTTTACACGGAGAACAGTTTGAGTCTACCAATAATACAATGCCTGTGATCATACAGAGGACATGTTACATGATTTTAAAAAAAAGCGGAGACCTAACACTTTAAGTTAGTGTACTAACAGTGCACTTACCTGTACCTTAATTTTGTTTGTGAAAATCTCCTGGTATGTAATCTATGTAGGAGCCTGGGTTGGCGTAGTGGTTAAGGCGCTGCGCTGCTAGTCAGATGGTCCCGGGATTGATTCCCGGTGATTGCACTGAATTTTTCAGTGACATATTCCTTCCGAGCGTACTATGGCCCTGGGGTCGACTCAGCCCCTAGTGAAAATGAGTGCCAGGAACATTCCTGGGGGTAACGGCGGCCGGTGCATGAGGCTGACAACCTCACCACCTTCATGTGCCGAATGTCATTGAAATCTGTGAACCTAAACCTCCTGGAACCCTCTGGGCCACACCGGGCCTGTTACGGGACTCCTTTTAACTTTTTTATGTAATCTATGTTGTTAGTAAAGTGTGACACAACGTAAGCGTATGTAGGCAGCTACGTCCAGTTATCAGGAAAGTGGATTATTATCAGGATGATAGGTAACTGCAGATAGGGGGAAGTCGCCTATTATGGGGAGGTTTTTTAAAACTGCTATTAAACTTAGGAAAAAGTCATGAAACTTTTAAAAAAACACAAACATTACCTTATTTGATTAATGAAGAGACAGTTTTACATAAACATTGTAGATTAGGAAAAGAAAAACATGTCTAAAATTCGTTTCCGTAAAAGCTTCATATCCCCTAATTAGGCGCACAGGTGTTCCTATTTTGGGGAAGTTAATATTTTTTACAGAGTGCACAAAGAATAGTTACAGAATTTAAAAAACTACAAATACAAAGGATATAATCTAAGAACAAAACAGTTTTTATTCTTTTTTAAGGTGCGACATCCCCGTTGTGTGTAAACTGCAATGTAGAAAAGGGTGAACGGCAGTCATAAACACAACAAAATATTTAGTAAATAGCGTAGGTAGAAAAGCTACTGACAACTACATGTTTCGGCCCTCAATTGGCCATCGTCAGGTTGTGTACACTGAAGAGGATACTTAATACAATACGCGTGTATTTAGATGTTGAGATCTCATAAACCTTAACAATATTTGTGTACAGATAGAGACAGTATTGAGCTTAATTCGAGAGAATTGGATGTTGTGGTTGGTTGGTGCTGGGTCTAAGTTGGCTCACTTGGTGGCTGCGTTATTGCCTCGTGGGTGTGTATCTTGAAGCGTGGGGATCTTGTCCTTTGTGTGGGCGGTGTGGTCTTCATTGGGCGTGGGGGTCGGTGTGCAGTAATACATGCTGTGGGGCCTTCCAGTGCTGCTTATTTAAGGTGACCGGTGTTGTCCTCGGTCGGGCTCGTGGGGTCGTCTTAGCCGGATTTTGACGGGTGTTGTGCTATTGTGTCTTCGCACTTAACGTAGATGGCTATGTGACACTGTATGGGTTCACTGTCTTATGACGGAGCAGTGTAGTTAGCGCGTTTGTATGGCACTTAGTCACTTGGTTACAAAGCTCCCACCCAAGCACACAGCAGACCCAACCGTAGTTCGCACTGAATATAACACATCTCTCGTGTTCGAAAAACTTCAACACCACAGTGCATATACCAAAGCGGAATACAACGCGTAAAACAGTGATACCTTGTTTTTAGATAGTCAAGTGCTACGAAAACACGTTACTTTACACAGTGCCGTCATAAGACAATAAACCACATACAGACACGTAAGGGTTACATAGCCACCCACGTCAAGTGCGCAGACACAAGTGCCACGTTTGTACCCATAAAAGCATATAGTGCATTACCAAGGTGGAACAACACGAGACTAACCAAGTGAGTAAGTGCCATACAAACGCGCTAACTACACTGCTCCGTCATAAGACAGTGAACCCATACAGTGTCACATAGCCACCTACGTCAAGTACGAAGACACAATAGCACAACACCCGTCAAAATCCAGCTAAGACGATCCCACGAGCCCGACCGAGGACAAAACCGGTCACCTTAAATAAGCAACACTGGAAGGCCCCACAGCATGTATTACTGCACACCGACCCCCACGCCCAATGAAGACCACACCGCCCACACAAAGGACAAGATCCCCCACGCTTCAAGTTACACACCCACGAGGTAATAACGCAGCCACCAAGGGAGTCAACTTAGACACAGCACCCAGCAACCAACCACAACATCCAATTCTCTCGAATTAAGCTCATTATTGTCTCTATCTGTACACAAATATTGTTAAGATGTATGAGATCTCAACATCTAAATACACGCGTATTGTATTAAGTATCCTCTTCAGTGTACACAACCTGACGATGGCCAACTGAGGGCCGAAACATGTAGTTGTCAGTAGCTTTTCTACCTACGCTATTTATTAAATATTTTGTTGTGTTTATGACTGCCG
>JGI20166J26741_11927806_pt1 | contig 19813 bp, 18 predicted proteins | sample TergutCu122P5_FD_26741 | JGI IMG/M metagenome (IMG submission 26741)
TCTCACCGATAGACGTGGCCGGTCAGTATGGCGCAGACATCATCCGGCTCTGGGTGGCCGCGACTGACTTTTCGCAGGATGTGGGCATCTCGGACGAGATTCTGGCGCGTATCAGCGAGTCCTACCGCAAGATCCGCAACACCTTCCGCTTCCTGCTCTCCAATCTCGACGGCTTTGATCCGGCAGATGCGCTGGCACATGCCGAGCTTCAGGAGGTTGATAAGGCGGAGCTGATTCGCGCAAGCGAGGTGCTTAGCTCTATCACGGCAGCTGACGACAACTGGGAGTTCCATGTGGCGCAGCGCGTGGCGAGCGACTACCTTACTGAACTTTCCGCTACCTACCTTGATCTGATTAAGGATCGCCTCTACGCCGAGAGTCCTGATAGTTCCTTGCGTCGCAGCGCCCAGACGGTACTCTACGAGTTGCTCCAGATGTTGGTGCGCATCTACGCGCCGACCCTGGCCTTCACCTGTGACGAAGTGTGGAGCTTCATGCCCGAGAGCTACCGCGGCGCTCTGGCCTCAGTCCATCTCTGCGACTGGCCTGAGCTTGAAATCGACCTGCCGGCCGAAGAAGTCGCGGCGATCGACGAGGCCTTCACGGCGCTGCGCCATGTGCGCGGGCCGGTGACCAAGGCTCTCGAAGAAGCCCGTGACGAAGGCGTCGTCGGCAAGTCTCAGGAAGCGGAGCTGCGCCTGTGTTGCGGTCCGGCAACGGCGGCGCTCCTGCGCGCGCGCGATCCGCAGGCGCTGCGGGAGTACTTCATCGTCGCCGGGGTCACGATTGCGGAGGACGAGTCGCTTGGCCCGGCGTCAGAGACCCAGGTCGAGGTCGCGCGCAGCGATCTGCAGAAGTGCCCGCGCTGCTGGAACTATCGCGCGCTGGCGACAGACGCCGCGTATCCGGAAGTTTGTCCGCGTTGCGCGGCAACCCTGCGCGAGATCGGTTTTGCGGCAGACGACGCGGCGCCGGTCGGGTAAAGGCGGATCAGGAGTGTCGGGTAGAGCCTGGCTTGAACATCGGTTGCGCTTTCCCGGACGCTGGTTTTTTGCTGTAGCGCTGGGCATGCTCGCCTTCGACCAGCTCGTGAAAGTGCTGCAACGTGCGTTCGTTCCGCTGGGGACAACGTTGACGGTCGTTCCGGGTTTCTTCTATCTGCGCTCGATCCAGAACTATGGGGCCGCGTTTTCCATTCTGAAAGGACAGATGCCGCTCTTTTATCTGGTCGCCGTGATCATGGCGGTCTTTCTGATCGTATTCTGGGCCTACGAGCGTCCGCGCACGCTGCTGCCAGTCATCAGCACTGCGCTGATCGCGGCCGGCGGCGTCGGCAATCTCATCGATCGGGTGGCCTTCGGCGCCGTCTACGACCTGATCAATGTGACGCTGTTTCCCTTTGCGATCTTTAATATCGCCGATGTCTGCATGACGGTTGGCGTCATCGTCTTTGGCCTGTGGTTTGTATTCTTCGACGGCCTGGGCAGTCTCAGCGAGAAGAAGAGCAGGGTTAAGACACCTCCGGAACAAGGCGACGAATCGCTGTGAGCTTTGTTCAACGAGAGGTTGAGAGCGGTCAGGCCGGCGAGCGCCTTGACGTGACCCTGGCTCAGTGGCCCGAATTTACCAGCAGATCGGCGGCGGGCCGCCTGATAGAAGCGGGCAAGGTCACGGTCAACGACCGACCAGCCGCGAAGAACTATCACGTGGTCTGTGGCGACGTCATCGGCGTCGACCAGGAGATCGAACAGGCTGGCACGGTCGAGCCGGAGCCGATTCCGCTCGACATCCGTTACGAGGACGCGGAGCTAATCGTTTTGTCCAAACCGGCCGGCTTAGTCGTGCACCCCGCCCAGGGCAACTGGACGGGCACTTTGGTCAACGCGCTTGCCTGGCACTTTGAAGAGCTGGGTCAGGCCCAGGGCGCTGATCGTCCGGGAATCGTGCACCGACTCGACAAGGACACGTCAGGACTGATGCTGGCTGCCAAGTACGACGCGATCCAGATCGCTTTGCAGGAGGCCATCCGTCATCGCGCGATTGATCGGCGCTACCTCTGTCTGGTGCATGGCTGGATCAGTCAGAGCACCGGGCTTGTCGACGCGCCGCTTGCGCGCGACGGGCGCGAGCCCTTTAAACGCACGGTGTCCGACCATCCTTCAGCGAAGAGTTCTGTGACGACCTTTACAGTACTGGAGCGTTTCGAGGCGGGGCCGCTTGACGACGGCTATACGCTGGTCGAGTGTAAGCTGTTTACGGGGCGCACGCATCAGATCCGTGTTCATATGGCCTATATCGGGCACCCCGTGGTGGGAGACCCGCTCTATGGGCGGCGCGCTGTCAAGGCAAACCGGGGGCTGCAACGCCAATTTCTACATTCGTACCTGCTCGCGTTCACCCACCCGACGACGATCGACGAGCTGTGTTTCGTCGACCCGCTGTCGGTTGATCTGCAGCGCCTGATCGACGAACTGGCGCCGCTCTCGGCGGGACGCACAACGCGGGGAAACGAGATACTGGGCGCGCTCTCAGAGGCGCCGAAAGCTGGCAAAGGGGGCAGTCCTCTTTGTCCGGATTTTTGTCACAAGAAGGAGGACATCCATGGCGGTCAATGATCTGCCCCGTACTATCTGGTGGGAAGACGACAAAGTGTATCTGCTTGATGAGACGCGCTTGCCCCTGACGGGCGACGTGTTGGTCTGCGCGACCTGCGACGGACTCATCCTGGCGATCAAGTCGCTTGCGGTGCGCGGCGCGCCCGCGCTGGGCGCGGCCGGTGCGCTGGGGGTCGCGCTCTGGTGTGCGACCGAAGGTCGGGAGCATGACGCGGTCGACGAGGCCTATCTGAAGCGTTGTGCGGAGGTCTGCGAGGAGCTGGCCCAGGCGCGCCCGACGGCGGTCAATCTGAGTTGGGGCGTCAAGCGGATGCAGCACCTCATCCAGAAGCAGGCTGCCGCTGCCGCCGACCTCAGCCCCCAGCAACTGGCCGAGGCGGTCATCGCCGCGGCCGGGGCGCTTTGCGCCGAAGACGAGGCCATCAACCGCCGCCTGGCCGCCAACGGGGCGGCGCTCTTTGACAAACCGACTAACTTCCTGACACACTGCAACGCCGGATCGCTCGCCACGGTCTTCTACGGCACGGCTGTCGGCGTCATTTACTCAGCGGCCGAGCAGGGCCATGTCGAGCACGTCTGGGTCGACGAAACGCGTCCGGTCAACCAGGGCGCGCGTCTGACCGCCTGGGAGCTCTTGCAGGCCGGCGTCCCCGCGACGCTCATCGCCGACGATATGGCAGGCGCCGTCATGCGCGAAGGCTGGGTCGACGCAGTCGTCGTCGGCGCCGACCGCATCTGCGCCAACGGGGACACCGCCAATAAGATCGGTACCTACAGCCTCTCCGTGCTGGCCAAGGAACACCAGATCCCCTTCTATATCTGCGCGCCGGCCTCGACCTTCGACCTCTCGCTTGCGGACGGCTCGCAGATTGTCGTCGAGGAGCGAGATCATCGCGAGTTGGAAGGCGTGACGGTATCCGGACGTTTCGACGCGACCACGCCTGAGATGCAGCGCGCTCTGGAAGCGCTCTGCGCGAGCGAGGACGCGCAGTTGGCAATGGCGCAGGGACACGTGATGGAGATCCGTCGCAAAGGGGGTGGCTTTGCCTTCGACGCCTGGTTCAGGACGACGCCGACTCATGTCCAGAGCTTCAATCCGGCCTTCGACGTGACGCCAGCCGCCAACATCACCGCTTTCATCACCGAGCGCAGCGTGATTTATCCCGGGAAAGACGGTTACGACCTGACAGCACTGGGCGCCCTCTGAGGTCGTTTCGCGGGACTTGCGGCTGTGTAAGGTTCAGGTAAGGGCCTTGTGCTATGCTGTCGGGCATGACATCATCGTTCGACAAAGCAGGCTCTGGCTTCTGGTCCGCCCTGCGCGACGCCTTCGCGGAGCTTGTCGCGCCGACGCGTTGCGGGGGCTGCGACGCCCAGGGCGAGCTCTTCTGTGAGCGCTGCCGCAGCAAAACAGCCGCCGCCTATGATCCGCGTCGCGCCTGCCCCCGCTGCGGGGCGCCGTACGGCGCGCTCGTCTGCACGGAGTGTGCGCAGACGGACTTCAGCTTCACGCACGCCCTGGTGCTCGGGATCCTTGACGGGCCGCTCTCCTTTGCCATCGCTCTGATGAAGGACGCGGGGGAGGAGCGCCTCGCGACGGAGCTGGGCCGCCTGCTGGCGGCGCGTGTCGCGCAGGCCTGGCCGGGCTGGACCGACGCCGTCGCCTTTGTGCCGGTCACTGATGCGGCGCGGCGCAGGCGAGGCTTTGACCAGGGCGAGCGCATCGCCTGGGCGGTCGCGGCAGGTCTGCGTCGACCCGTCGGGCGCTTTCTGGAGCGCCCCCGCTCGGTCGATCTTCGCGACCTGAACCGCACGCAACGCGCCGCCGAAGTGGCGACCAGCTTCCAGCCTGGGCCAGACATCGCGGAGATGGGCGGCCATCCCCACCTGCTGCTGGTTGACGATGTGTTTACGACGGGCGCTACGACGCAGTCCTGTGCCCGCTTGCTCGTAGAGGCGGGAGCAAGGGAAGTTCGCGTCGCCTGTCTGGCGCGGACGATGTAAGAGGACCGGGGAGTTTGCTACAATATCAAAGGCTTCTCTGCGGGTCTGTGGTTGCGGCGCCGTCCGCGGCGCTTAGTCCAGGGTAGATGCGGTCAAAAGGATCCACGTAAGCCGACGCTTAACAGGAGCTTCGGTGAGCACGGCGCATCTTAGGTGTCAGACATACCGTCGGTTTCTGCGCTCTCCCGCAGTTCCGGCGAGAGGGCTGGTAGTGAGATGATATCAGGCAAAGGTCCCGGTATGCGAGTGTGGGGTCAAAGACCAGGTCAGCCGCAGAGAAGCAATTGATCGGAACCAACGAGAGGACAGGTATGCGGCATCACCGTTTGAGAGTCAGCTTGCGCCGGCGACTGCGCGCCACCGCAGCGCTAGTTCTGGCGCTTTTTCTGCTCAGCGCGCTGAGCGGCTGTAGCGTCGGATCAACGATCAAAGGCTGGTTTTCGTCTCCCGCCAAACAGACCAGCGTCAAGCTTACCCCGAAAGTCAAGCCACCCCTGATCCACGAGGCGGGCAAGCTCTACATCGGCGTCAATCTGGGGATGGCGCCCTTTGCCGCCAAGACAGCTGACGGCTATGAGGGCTTCGATGTCGCCCTGGGGCGCAGCATCGCGAAGCATCTGGGACTTGAGCCGGTTTTTGTTGCGACGGCTCCCGATACAATGGCCGCGGCGCTGAGCGACAACTCGCTTGACATCGCTCTCTCCGCGCCGACCGATGTGTCCGGACTGGTGGTGGCGCAGGTGTACTACCAGGACACCCAGGCGCTCTTCGCGCAGAGCAGCGAGGCCTCGGCGGTCGCCGCGACTCCGCGTCTGCCCAAAACCGCCCTGCAGGAAAACTCCGCCGCGCAGGCGCTGCTGGTGGCAAGCATGCCCTCGACAGAGGCCAGCGCGACCTTGCAGCTTTATCCGGCGCTGAGCGCGGCCATCAAGGCTTGCGAGAAAAAGCAGACGAAGGCGGTGGCCGGCGACTATGCCGTCCTGCGCTACGCCCAACTGAATGGCGCCAAGATCAGGTTTGTACGTCCGCTCAGTACTCTGAGTGAGGATCGCGGCGTCGCGATCCGCGCGGACAATCTCGACCTGATGCGCAAACTGAAGCCCATTTTAGGCGATCTGGATAAGACAGGAGTCCTGGGTTCGATCATGCACAGCTGGATCGGCGACAATCAGCTGACAGCCCTTAAGCAAAAGGACTGATTTCCGGAAAGTTTCCACCCCGGTACTTGACAGGGGCAGAGTACTCTACTACTATAGTGTGATGTAGTAGCAGAGTGTTCATTGCAGGGCGTCGAAAACCTGCGTTGTCACAGGAAGGGAATTTCATTATGACTATCATCAAGAAGCCAGGCCTGCTGCAGACTTTGCGCGCAGCGGCGATCATCGCGCTGTCCGCGGTGCTGCTCACCGGCCTTGCCGCCTGCGGGGCGGGTGCGAATTCGACGGCGGATACTCCGCCTGCCGACACCACGAAGACTCCTGCCTGGGCGTCCCAACTGGTCGCCGGCGACGGCAAGACCATCACGGTGGGTTCTGACACGACCTTCCCTCCCTTCGAGTCTGTTTCGGTTTCCGATGGCAAGACGGTTGAGGGCTTCGACGTCGATCTCATGACGGCCATGGCGAAGACGATGGGCCTGGAAGTCAAGTACAAGACCTACGACTGGGACGGCATCATTCCCGGGCTTAACGCAGGCAGCGACTTCGACATGGTCTGTTCGGCCCTGACGATCACGCCCGAGCGTGCCAAGGCGATCTACTTCTCAAAGCCCTACTTCATGGACAGCTATGGCATGGCGGTTCCTAAAGATTCGACCTTCGCTGACTGGAAGCAGCTCAAGGCCGGCGACAAGGTGGGCGTGCAGCTGGGCAGCAGTGGCGCCGAGTGGGCGAAGAAGAACCTGCCCGCGGGCGTCAAGTTTGTTGAGAATAAGGATACGTCCGCGCTGTTCCAGGCGATGCAGGCCGGCGAGGTGAAAGCGATCATTCAGGACTATTCGATGACCGCAAACTTCTGCAAGGATCCGTCGAAGCAGGCCAAGATCGTCCAGCGTATCGATGGCACGGACTCGTATCTGGGTATGGGATTTCAGAAGTCGGACAAGGGCGCCGCGATGCGCGACGACTTCAACACGGCGCTGAAGGCCATCGTCGACGACGGCACCTACGCGCGGACCTACCAGAAGTACTTTGGAGGGGAGCCCGACTTCGTTCCGGGTGATCTGACGCTTGACGAGGTGCTTGCAAAGGCCGGAAATTAAGACAAAGATGCATAATCGAGAGTGATTACTGCATAAAGACCTAAATTTAGCAGGTATCTTTGAAACTTGCTTGCGGTTGCGGGCCTTGGCGCGTACAATCGTAACCTTAAGGTAGATGGGGAGCGCGCGGGAGCGTTCTCCTCAGGGGCACGACACCAGCGGGCGGATTTTCCGCGTTGCCGGAAGCGGAGCTGGTGTCGGCAGGCTCGTAACCATTGGAGGAATACTATGAGCAACAAGACGAATCACGCGAAACCTACGAAATGGCTGGCATTGACGCTGGCGGCACTCCTGGCCCTGACGCTTGCGCTGGCAGGCTGCGGGAGTTCCAACAAGGACACCACGGCCACTGACACTGCGGCGAAGAACCCCGCCCTGGCTAACGCCGTCGCGGGCGATGGCAAGACCCTGACGGTCGGGACCGACGCGACCTTCGCTCCGATGGAGCTTATGGATGCGCAGAATCAGTTCCAGGGCTTCGACATCGAGCTGATGAAGGCGATTGCCAAGGACATGGGCGTTGAGGTCAAGTTCGTAAACGTCCCCTGGGACGCCCTGCTCACCGCGCTCTCGACCAACGCCGGCCAGTTCGACGTGGCGGCGTCCTCGATGACGATCACGCCGGAGCGTGAGAAGACCATCCTGTTTTCTGACCCCTATTTCGTGTCAGTGCAGGCGCTGGCGGTGCCCAAAGGATCAAGCGTTCAGACGGTCAATGACCTGAAGAAGGGCGATAAAGTTGCCGTGCAGAACGGCACGACCGGGCATATCTGGGCTACGGCCAACCTTGCGCCCAAGGGCATTGTGATCAAACCCTATGCGGGCGGTCAGGACTGCTTTACCGCAATGGTGGCAGGCGAGGTCAATGCGGTTGTCATCGACAGCCCGGTGGCTGGCAACTATACCAAACAGGCAAACTACAAGGCGGAAAACCGCGGAGGGATCGAAGGGGCCGATCAGGAGAAATTCGGACTTGCCTTCCCGAAGGGCTCAGACGAGCTTGCTGCGGCGATCAATAAGTCGCTGAAGAATGTCATCGCCGACGGTACCTACGCGAAACTCTACAAGCAGTTCATCGACGACAAGAATCCACCGGTCATGCCGTAACGGGGCAAGATCAAAATTGTTTTATAATAAAAGGGAGCAACCGGTCGGAATCCTCCGGCAGGTAGGCTCCCTTTTATGCATTAGGGCGGACAGGTGTCAATGGGACGCCTGCGGTTAGGAAGCGGTACGCGTGTTACAAGCATTCATCCACTGGTGGGAGACGTTCCCGATTACGGGAACTTTCTTCAACTTCCGTATTATCGGTCTGTCTTTTCTGCCCATTCTGAAACGTTTGCCGGTGTCGCTCCTGCTTGGTGTGTTTGGTTTTGGGATCGGTATTCCGGGTGGGCTGATCGTCTCGTTCATGAAGATGAGCAAGATAAAACCCTTGCGTTGGATCACCACGTTTTATATCGATGTTGTTCGCGGCACGCCGATGATCCTGCAGATACTCATCATCTACTTCGGTATTCCGTTCTTCCCGGGATATAAGACGGTAGTGCAGCCAGCGCTCCAGAAGATCGTGTTCCTGGAGGTTGATCTGACGGTGTGGCTGCGCGCTCTCTTTATCATTTTCATCAATACGGCCGCCTATCAGGCGGAGATCTTCCGCGCGGGCATTCAGTCGATCCCCAAAGGGCAGACCGAGGCTTCGCGCTCGCTCGGTATGGGCAAGTGGCAGACGATGGCCTTTGTGGTCCTGCCGCAGACGGTCCGGCGTATTCTGCCGACAATGCTTTCCGAATTTATCCTGGTGTACAAAGACACCTCGCTTTTTGTGGTTGCTGCGGTGATGGAGATGACCATGCAGGCCAATATCCTCAAAGGCGCGACCTTCAACCAGTCGCCGCTGGTGGTTACTGCGCTCTTCTATCTGCTTATCACGATTCCGCTGGGACGTTTTGTGGCGCGCATGGAAAACAAGCTGGCCGAGCAGGATTCCGGCGATGGGGGAGGGCCGTTGCCGCCGACGCGTGAGAAGCGGGGCAAGCGTCCGCCGCGCCTTGATAATACCGTGATCGATTCGGCCCATGTGGTCTCGCACCGTGAGAACGTGCTGAACGGTTAGAAGGAGATGATGATGGCTGATATGATGACCGATCCGAGCTCCTTCGGCACAACCGACCTCAATGAGAGCGCGCGACCTGTCGATGTGGCGATGCCTCCTGACGCGATCGTGCGCATCAAGAACCTGAAGAAGGTCTTCGGGGATAACGTTGTTCTGCACGACGTGAACTTCTACTGCCCCAAGGGGCAGGTGGTCTCCGTGTTGGGACCGTCGGGATCGGGCAAGTCCACGATGTTGCGCTGCATCAACTTACTTGAGACTCCGACTTCCGGCGAGATCTGGTTTGAGGACCAGTTGGTCAACAGCCCGGATACCGACGTCGATAAGCTGCGCGCAAAGATTGGCATGGTGTTTCAGCAGTTCAATCTGTTCCCGCATCTGACGGCGCTCGGCAACGTAGAGCTTGCGCTCAAGAAGGTACGCAAGCTCGATAAAGAGCAGGCAGAAGATATCGCGCTTGAGCAGCTCGAGAAAGTCGGCCTGCTTGATCGCGCCGACTTCCTGCCCTCGCAGCTTTCCGGCGGGCAGGCACAGCGTGTGGCGATCGCCCGCGCGCTTGCCATGGAGCCCCACGTGATGCTCTTCGACGAAGCGACCAGCGCCCTTGACCCCTCGCTGGTGCGCGACGTCCTCGACGTCATGCGCGACCTCGCGAAAAGCGGCATGACGATGATCGTTGTCACTCATGAGATGTCCTTTGCCCGCGATGTAAGCGACCATGTGGTCTTCATGGACGGCGGCGTTGTCTACGAGCAGGGTACTCCCGAGAGGATCTTCGATCACCCTGAGCGCGAGAGAACCCGTGAGTTCCTCCAAGGGATGATCGACGATCCGGTCGTGCAGGTCTCCCAGGAGCAACCGCAAGGCAATCCTCTGGCTGCAGCTATCCGTCTTCAGGAGATGGAGAATCAGGCCCCGCCAAGCGGTGTGTAGGCGGATTTGTGGTGGGCGATACTGGTTTCGAACCAGTGGACTCTGCCGTGTGAGAGTACAGCCTACATGAATACGATGCGATGTTGCCGATTATTATCACAGGTCATAGGTCTGTTCGGCAATACCTGACAACGCTTGTGGTGACTATCATTCGGGGCAAATCCCAAACCTTATGCCGTTGCTGCCGCATGTTTGGGACCCAGCGGCACACCAAAAGCCGCCGTGATCTTGCAGACCGTACTGAATCGAGGGTCGCTGTCCTCAGTCAAAGAGCGGTACAGACTTTCACGTGAAAGTCCTGTCTTACGTGCAAGCTCGGTCATGCCACCACGGGCACGCGCCACTTCGCGCAGAGCTGCAGGGAGCAGCGCAGGATCCTCATCCATGACCGCCTCCAGGTAATAGGCAATGTCATCCTCTGTCTCAAGGAATTCTGTAGCGTCGTAGTCGTGAAACTTTTCAGTCATGATCTTCACCGTCCCATTCTTTCGCTATCCGTCGCGCATTTTCGATGTCGCGGGCCTGTGTTCGTTTATCTCCGCCAGCCAAAAGCAAGATGATCTCCTGACCTCGCCGGGTGTAGTAGATACGGTAGCCAGGACCGTAGTCTATCCTTAGTTCTGAGATGTCGCCAAAGTCCTTATGGTCACCGGCGTTACCTTCCATCAGACGCAGAGTGCGAGCCTTAATGCGCAACTGCGCATGGCGATCACGCAAACCGTAAAGCCATTTCACATAAGTCTCAGAACGCTTTAACTTCATAGGTATAGTGTAGCCGATTGGTTACATCAAGGCAAGAGTAACTATGAGGTCATATCCCCAGGGTGCAACCGTTCAATAAGGGGCACCATTATGGGCTATACTTAACTTGCCAAATATGTAAGCGGGCTCAACAGAGGTCGCATAAACACTATGCTGAAGGGCATCTGCTCATTAGTTGGTGTTTATGCACCGCTTACATGTTTGGCGACATAAGGGTGGATGTCCTTCATCATGGTCGCCAATAATCTCCAAGGTCATCCTCCTTATCTGTATTGAGATATAGAAAGGATGACGGCATGAGGCGCTTCTGTGGAAAATGTGGAACACCACTACAGGATGGGCAGCAATATTGCCATAAATGTGGGACTGTGAATGATTGAGATGACGGTACTTCCGTATCTGTTTCTGTCAGCGTACAGGCTGAAAGCGAAATGGCAGATGGCATTGAGACGCCAATGGCGTATACCAGTGAACCTATGCCTGTCAGCACGGAGTCTGATGATCTCGACGAGTCTATCGTCCAGCCTGCCACTCCAGCATCTGCCCCTGTCAGCGTGCCTGCTGCCGTGAGACCGTCTCCAATAGATCGACCTGTGCACAAATCTACGTCTCCACATGATGCTGCATCCTCGGATGATTTTGCTGTAAGACTAGAACAAACTTTGGGCTCTGGCCCACAGCATGAACGACTTAGAGAGAGATTCAAGGAATTACACGAAAAGCAGATGCTAAAAGAAAGGTACTCCGCGCCCTCACGCATGGAATCGCTAAGCACCTATACATACCGAACAGAAGCTCCTGTAACATACGAAGCGCAACCACTGCTACAAACTTGGAAAACCTCATATCTCTTCTCCATCTTGGGTGTATTTGCCTGGGCGCTTGTTATGACTCTTTTCGGTGGTTTGTACTGGCTTGCAAGCATCGCTTTTGATGCTTCATTAATATTAGGTATCATTCTTGGGGTAGTTGTTCTGATTCTTCTGCTTGCTTATGCCGTGGCACTGTTCGTATATCCAACCGTTTTTTATCCATCGTATTTCACAGAGAAGCCCCGCTTGAGGTCGAACAGACTGATTTCATTCTTGAACTTTTTCGTTGGTGCTCCGGCATTGCTCAGCGGCGGCTTTCCAGCGATTATCCCTATTTTTTGGAACAGTAATCTGACAAAGAGAAAGAAGGGCATTTCTCATATCGTTTTTATTGTCCTCCTTGCTATCAATCTTGCGATTGTCGGAGTCTCCGCGTTGTCGGGAGCGCGAACTGGCTCAACAGGAGTAGCTGCTTCCGGCGCTCAACAACCAACTACTGAGCTGAAGTTACCAGTTGCTGAGAGTATACAGCCGCTTGAACGCACAGAGGGTGCGATCATCTACACCGACACGGAAACCGGGGCGAGTTTCGTTGTGCCTGATACTTGGACACAGATACCGTTTACCGTAAATCAAGCAGGCAGGAAGGCGAAATTTCGGATACCTGATGCCGGTTCCGCGTTTTATGGAAGTTATGCTGTGTCGGCAGAACAGTTCGACAACATGATAAGTAATAGCGATCCAGATGTTCCCGTGCAAAAAATTACCCTTAATGGCGTCGGATACTCTGTGTTACTGAGCACTACAAAAAATGTTAAGCATATTGATGTCTTCCGTTTTGATTCTGATAAAGGGTTTGCTTATTACTTCGGATATGCCCGAGCCGGAGAATCTACCGGTGCTGGTGAGGAAGAAGCTCTCCAAAACTTTTACTCGATGGTTGCGAGTATGTCTTACCCAAGTTAGGAAAGAGGGGAAGACTATGGGTAAGATTGATTTTGCTGGAAATCCTAATGCTCAGGCAGATATGCGGTATAACGCTGGCGTTGGTGAAAAGCCCAAACCGGAAATAATCGTTGTAGAACCGCAGGAGTCTGCAAAGCAAAAGCTTTACACCGAACCGCAATCTACCCAAACTACCACGACAGCACAACAACCGCAGCAGCATGCTGGCAATGCAGGCATGATGCCAACGATAGTTTTGCTGGGTATCGTTCTGGCGATAGCAGTTTGGTTTGTTGTGCGACTACGTCGCCGCAGCAATCTCTGAGCAATCATGATGGTAACGAGGGGTAGCCAATGAACGTTAATATAGATGTCAACCCGCAACCAAGCCCAGCCCCAGCCCCACAGCCGCAACCTGCTCCTGCACCTGAGCCTGTGCCGTCACCAGCTCCAGAGCCTACTACAGAGGCACAGGAGCCAGCAAGACAGGAGATATATACCAAGCCATTGCAGCAGTCTACTCAAACAACCATGACTGCTCAGCAACCACAGCGGCACTCTCCAACCTCAGATTACATCATTGCTACTCTGGTGATCCTCGTTGTGGTTATTGGTGTCGTGATATGGCGTAGGGTTAGAAGAACGCAAGGGTGATGTTCGATTGTTAACAGATCATGGCTGCGACCACAGACAAGAATGCAAATAGGGAAAACTACTCCGGTACCGCAAGGATACGTCTTTATCTTTTTGCGTACCAGCCAGCCGGAGTGATTATCTGTGTCTTTATGTAGAATTCTTCGGGATGATCAACCTGCTGGGGTGTTGCACCAACGAGCGTTGTGCGAGGTGCCCAGGCATGACCGTTGGTTTTCGCAGCATAGGTGTCGGTTTTTTCGTCGTGGATAATAGTGGTATTGGCCCACTGATGGCTCTGCCATTCTGCGTCCGACGCAAACGGACCTGCGCCGCAGCTGCAATACAAAGTTGTAACGTTTGTTCCGCCCACCATGACAGTCTCAGACCATGCTTGCCGAGTTACAACCTTTACCTCCTCAGTTACTGCTGCTCTCCATACCTTACCTCTATGAGGATTCAGATCAGAATTCTCCCAATTCCCAGGCTTTGCGGAGCCATCATCGGTATTACCAATGGGCGCTGATAGAATGCGGCCTGCAAGGGTGTCTGCAAGCTTTGCATTGCCAGCGGCTCGTATCTTTTCCGATGCGTAACAAAGCTGCTGCTGGGTCATGGAGGCAACTTCTATTTTGGTGAGCCTTACTTCAACTATCTGAGTCGTCTCTTTGCTGCTTGCAGGCGTTGTTTCAAGACTGAAGGGCACAGACTGAGAGAGAACAAGTAATGAACCATCGGAAAGAACAGGGTTTTCAACTTGATAGACCGAATAGTTGCCAACTTTGAAATCTTTACCTTCAAACCTTTTCGCCTGTTGAGGTTCGATCGAAGCTGTGGTTTCTGCACTTTTGTCACTTATGATCACGAGACTTCCAGGATCAATGACGGTACATCCACTGATATTTCCTGAAACCTTGATATCAAAGTCGCGGATGATGCGCTTCTCCCTTGCGGCTTGAGCGCTATCAACCACCTTGGAATTCGCTGCATGCAAAGCATAGGCTGTCCCGCCTATCAGCGCCACAACGACAACTGCTCCCACCGCAGCAATAGCAATCCTTTTGTTTTTGAACAGCACGTATCATCCCTCATTCAGTCGATTGGGCAGATCCATTTCGCCCCATAAGATCCGATGTATCTCAACGACCTTTGTCTCCTCGTTAACGATATAAAACGCGATATAGTCTAGAACTGGGGCCATCCGATAGGGTGGAAAGTCCTCATAGGCTCGAAACATAAAGGGATGTTTTCTGATGCGGTCCCGTTGCTTCAAGAAAGCCTTGAAGAACCGTTTCGCTTTGCCTGGGTAGTTCTCCGTCAGGTATCGGTCGATCTCGTCAAGTTCCAGACCTGCGAGTGGCAATACCCTTATTTTATAAACCATACTTTATCTCAAACTTACCGAATGCTTCTTCTTCTGACAGCCATTGAGTATCAGGGTCGGCAGCTTGCACCTGCGCCTCACGCAGAGCTTTGTGTATCCGCTCTCGACTGGCGGCATCATCTCCCATTATGGTGAAGGGGATCCTCCCTTGCTGCACCGCTGCCTTTAGAAAAATATTCAGAGCTGTGGTCATGTTCATCCCCATTTGCCCGAACAGTTTCTCAGCTTGCTCCTTCAATGCTGCATCAGTTTTGAAGTTCACTTTGGTCGCTTCCATATGCAATACCTCCTGTACATCTATTATACCTCTATTGTACCTACGATGGTAAAGCGAAAAAGTGGCTTGCATTCAGAATAGACCTGCGGATTTGTGGTGGGCGATACTGGTTTCGAACCAGTGACCTCTGCCGTGTGAAGGCAGCGCTCTCCCGCTGAGCTAATCGCCCGGAAGTAACTGAAAAAGCGAACGAGGTGGTGGGCGATACTAGGCTTGAACTAGTGACCTCTGCCGTGTCGAGGCAGCGCTCTTCCGCTGAGCTAATCGCCCTCGTCCGCATACGGCGCAGAGCATTCTGCGCGGTTATGCTAGTGTACCGAAGCCTCGCCTGCATTGCAAGGCGCCTGGAGGAAAGGGACGCTGTCCTCTCTGCTTTTTTTGTGTCCCCACATGACACCTGGGGCAAAAACGGCGTCAAAACAGCGTAACCGACACGGGTGTCTCTGATTGGTTGGCTGAGGCCGCATCATCGGGGCACATGATACAATATTAGAAAAAATGAATATTTTCTAATGTTGTAAGAGGGGGATGCTTTTATGAGCCCGGGAGACAAAAAGGATAAACGCGCTCTTGCGCAGCTGGTCAAACAAGCTCAAAACAATCACCCCGAGGCCTTTGCCGCCTTGTACCAGCTCTACTATCGCGATATATGCTACTATGTGCAGCTTCGCGCAGGAAATGATATAACACGCGCAGAAGATGTGGCCCAAGAGGCCTTCTTGCAAGCGTTCAAAAAGATAGGGCAACTCAGAGACCCAAAAAAATTCTCTGCCTGGATATATCAGATAGCTAATCGTACGCTCCTCAATGTTCAGCGCAACGAACAACGTCATAACCTGGCGCTAGGCGATGAGTTCAGCGGGCAGGAGGATCTCGTTGCTGACCCGGGTCCTCTCCCGGAAGAACTGGCGCAACATCGGGAGCGCTGCGAATTGGTGGCGGATTGCCTGCAGCAGATGAGTAGCTCACGGCGCCTTCTTCTTTTATTACGCTATGAGGCCGATCTTAACGCGACCGAGATCGCGACGATTTTAGAACTCAGCCCCGGTACGGTGCGCAATCAATTGGTTGACGCGCGCCGGGAATTGAAAACACTTCTGCAAAAATGCAGCGCGACGCGCGATATACTGCCCCTCATATGGCTCCTGCTGCCAGGCGCTTCGCTGCTGTCGCGCGCCATCGAGGCTGTGGTCATGCAAAATATTTCGACCGTGGATGCATGCAGTGTGACAGCTTTCCTTCTTCCTGCTCTGACGCAAGCGCCGGGTTGATGCGCCGGGAGGCTCTGTGCCTTTGGTTTCCACGCGCAATGAGCAAGGCATAAGCGCAAGAAACGAGGGAGGAGGTATTGACGCGTATGACAGCTCGGAGCTTATGAGTGTCTTATAGCTAATCCTCTGTGCTTTATCGGAGGCTGCTGGATGGGCCTCTGGACCAGAGGCAGGATTTCTAAATAAGGGGGTAGCAATGAAGCAGGTCATAAAATCAGGACTGCTCTTCATACTGACGCTGCTTTTGATGACGGCGCTTATCGGTTGCAGCAAAGATATCGAAGCGAACGATTCTTCTCCGCAAAACGGGCCCGTTAAGTCGAATACTGTTGAGACGCCGATAGCTCCCTAGATTCAGTCCGGGTTTGGAATCGCAGGGTACGGGAAGGGGCGAATACGTCTGATAATGACACTTGGTGTGTCTTCGGTATCTTATCTACACAGAGGGCTTTAACGAGCCTCATATCGTTTTAAGAGGGCTTGTGGGAAGTTGTGCTGTTGTGCGCGTTTCGGGAATACTTCTGCCAACAGAACGTTTACAGGCCATGAAGGATCAAGGGGGAACGATGATGAACTACTCGCTACGCTTCAGAAGGACTGCGGGACGCTGTGAACAGGTGCTCCTTTCGTTATTGCTGGTGCTACAGTTACTGACGCCGACGACATTGGCGGCAGTTCCTTCGCTTGAGGCAAGTTCGGCGGCGTCAACTGAGGCAAGTACGCTGCCGACGACTCCCGTTGAACAAGACGCATTTGAGCCGCTGCTGGCGCCCCTGGAGGCTCCGGCGCGCGCGGGCAGCTCGCTCGACGCGCCAAGTTATGGGCAGATCTCGCTCGTGAAGTTTGTGAGTCTGGCAAATGGCTGTATGGGTGGTATGGCGCTGGACTCCGCCGGAGCTGTCTGGTCGTTTGGCTATAACCTGTATGGCGAGCTTGGCATCGGAGGGACCGTGAGTTCGGTGGAAGGGGTCACCACACCCAACTACTATGGCGGCATGCGGCGCATCCCCTACTTTGCTAATAACGGCGTCAAGATCGTCGAAATCGGCGCCAGCTATGAGACGCGCTATGCGCTCGGCTCAGACGGCGTCGTTTATGCCTGGGGCCAGGGCGGCGCCGGCGCCATGGGCAACGGTACGACGACGGGCACCAACAACACACCCGCTCCTGTTCCCGGACTTCCGCCTATCGCGCATATCTATGCGAGCGACTCCTACCTTGATCAGGCTTCCTGTATGGCGCTGGCCAAGGACGGCACGCTGTGGGCCTGGGGCTATAATGCCTCCGGGCAGCTTGGTTTGGGCACGACGGGCAATGTTACGAATCCGCAGCAGGTGCCTCTGTCCAGCGATTTTGTAACCGGCACACGCCAAGTTGTCAAGGTAGCGGTTGGGCGCACCGCCTCAGCGTTGATCGACGATCGCGGCGACCTCTGGATGGCCGGCAGCGACAGCTCTGGCCAGCAGGGTAACGGCCCGGGAATTAGCAGCAGCACAAGCTATGTCATGATGAATCGCTCGCTCTCCGGCATGGCGCAGGTGATCGACGTCGACGTCTCCTATACCGCTCTGCAGAACACATCAGATCGCGTGGTGGCCGCTGACACAGACGGCAACGCCTGGGAGTGGGGCACCACCTTTGGCGACGGTGCTGCGGCGGCAACGATGGTCACCAAGCAGACGCCGCAAAAGATCGTCGTCGATCCTGCCGCGGCCGCGGCCGTAGGCTACGAGCCGAAGGCCGTCGCGGTGACGTCAAGCGAGATGGTCGGCTACTTCATTGACCAGCACGGACGTCCCTGGTCCTGGGGCTCTGGTTATTACTTTGGCTTCGGGCGCGAAGGCGGCTATACGGTCTCCAACGTCGAGATCATCAAGTCGACGGCGGCCCAGCAGCGCCCTGACATCATCGGCGACGGCGATACGCAGGCAAGCGACACGAGCGCCAAATACCCCCGCTACCTGGTTGACTACGTGGCGCCGGATGGCGTGCTGGTAACGACGGCCAACTCCAAAACAGCAAGTGCTCTCAGGGGCTACGGATTTAACGACCTGCACCCGACGATCTATGACGAAAAATATATGATGAAGGACGCTAACGGCAACGTCCTTGATGCTGATGGCAATCCGCTGATATACGCGACGACAGCGACGATGAACGGCGTCTCCGGCCTGACCGTGGGCTATTACTATCGCTCAAGCGGCGGCGCGACCAATACGATAAGCAGTCCGGCCACCCGCGGGATCCCGGCGACTAATCCGGAGGACGCGCGCTGGATCAACCTGGCGTTTTTGCCTGTCCCCTTTGTGGCGCAGTTCGACGTCTCGCTTTCTGCCTACTCGTTTATCGACGCAGACGGCAATCTCTTCAAGTGGGGCAACGACGGCTCGGGCGCCATCGGCTGGGGTTGGGATTACAACTCCAAGTACGACCAGAACGGCAATCTTACCAGCGGGCTGTACGACCGCTACACCTATGAGGTCATGTACATGCGCGGCGCGCCGACAATCGACCTGGCAAGCTTGAATCTGGATATGGAGGATCTGGCGAAGATCTACCAGGACCCCGCGACCGGTCTTGCCGAGGGCAATCTGGCGCAGCTCAACATCCACGTGCCGGCAACACAGAATAACGCTGCGTTGCAGGCAAACGTTCACAGTGACGTCACAAGCCTGAAGTATGTGATCGTGCCCTACGACGAGAGCGACCCGAACTTCAGCGTGAACCTTTCTGTGATGAGCTACGAACAGTTCATGGCGCTCTACGACGCGAGCGCGGATGCGCTGAAAGGCGAGCTGCTTACTGTTCCGCTTGCCTCCGGCACACAAGCTCAGGATTACAGTTTTGACATCAACATACCGGTCAACGGGCGTCTGATCGTCTTTGAGACGACGGATCGTTACGTTGACGCGGGGGGTGGCGCGCGCGAGTATGAAAACATGGACTATGTGGGCGTCGGCCTGACGGTCGATAACGTCTACACGCCGGTCACGCTTCAGCATCAGGGCGTCGGCACGGATGTGGCGGGCGCCACAACAACGCTGTACCAACCCACTAATAACAATGTGGTCAAAACCAATAATGACAGTGCGCAGACAGGTAAGCTCTTTGACGCGACGCTCTACGGCGTCCCCCTGGACGCGAACGGGCAGGTCATCACCAGTCCGACCTACGGCTATGATACGGTAAACATCGCAAGCTACGAGGCGGTTGGAGATGTGGGGCTTCCCTCTGGCATCAAGCCGTACTGGAAGTTCAGTCAACCTCAGGCTCAGCAGGTGTCTAAGACGTTGAGCGACGCCAGCTATGTTCAGCCGCACTTCGTGCAGATCTTTGACTACGAGCAGGACCTTGACTACTGGAGCGAGGTCTCCGGAACAAAGACCTGGGTCGACGCCAATGACAGCGCCGGTAAGAGGCCGGACAGCATTACGCTGGCGTTGAACCAATACGAGCGCGACCCAGGTACCGGAGCTAAGGGCGCTTTTATCAGTACGGTTACGTCGGCGACGGTTACTCCGGACGCTCAGGGAGATTGGGTCTTTAACTTCGGGTACCAGATGTCGTATGAGTATACGTACGAGATCGTCGAAGGGGCGGCGCCCGGGTATCAGACTACGATCACCTATCCCAATCTGCTGGTCGGGCCTTCGACCAATGAGGATCTGACAGGGGTAAGCATCGTCAACGCTCTGATTCAGCATAGCCTGACCAAGACCGTATCAGCTCCTGGAAATGTTGACGGTAAGTATCACGTAGGAGATGAGCTGACCTATACGATCACGGCAATCAACGACTCAG
>JGI20166J26741_11928917_pt1 | contig 19808 bp, 16 predicted proteins | sample TergutCu122P5_FD_26741 | JGI IMG/M metagenome (IMG submission 26741)
ATTGTCCAATATTCTTAGCTGCTGCCTCCCGTAGGAGTCTGGACCGTGTCTCAGTTCCAGTGTGGCTGATCGTCCTCTCAGACCAGCTATGGATCATCGCTTTGGTAGGCCGTTACCCCACCAACTGGCTAATCCAACGCGGGCACATCCATTGCCGATAAATCTTTCCCGTTTCCGGCTTATGCGGTATTAGCATTCGTTTCCAAATGTTATTCCCCAGCAATGGGCAGTTTCCCACGCGTTACTCACCCGTGCGCCACTGGCTGTTCACAAATTGGTCTTATTTTTGGTGGGGCGACTTTGTCCCAAAGTCGCCTTTTATGATTAGGTCGGTTTGAGGACAAACCGACCCCACCATAACCAATTTGTGAACAGCCCGTTTGACTTGCATGCCTAAGACCTGCCGCCAGCGTTCGTTCTGAGCCAGGATCAAACTCTCAAGTTCTTTGAAAACTTGTGTTTGAAGTCCTGCACATTACGAAACTGACATTAATTTAATTTCAGTTCGTCTTTACATATTTTCGTAGGGGCGTATATTTGCGCCCCCCGATTCGCAAGATAGGATATTGCGAGGTTATACGTATACAACCTACTACCTATCTAAATAAGGGCGCAAATATGCGCCCCTACAAGTGATGTGCAAAACTTTGTGTCAAAGTTTGGATAATTCCACTTTAACTGTCTGCACATCCCTTCTATCATTTCTGATTTTAGGATTTACGATTTATGATTTACGCGCTGCGCGCGTTGTTGTACAAAGACAACAAATCATAAATCAGCAATCATAAATCATAAATGATCTTGATGAGCTGCTTTATTAACAAAAACAGATTTGCTTTCAGACCGGAAAAATTTTGAAAATTCGCGAATGCGAATTTTGCGAATCGTCCCGAACCGAAAAAACCTTGGAATTTCAGGGGTTGGCATATATTGTCAACTTGAAAGCCCGCTTAATATAAAGCGTTTTGTGAAAAAAGTCAAGGGGAAAATGAAAAAATGTTTAAATGGGATGTATATACACCCGGCACAAATCCGCCAAAAAACGCAATATCCGCGATAATTCGCATATTTTGTAAAAAATAGTATGCATAACGCCCTATTTTATGCCAAAACGAGACATCAAAATATTTTATCGGGGATTGACGCGCCGATTCGCCGACAATTTTCCTTGACTTTCTGCGGGGGGGGGTATTATTTACCCGTCCCGTAAACAATAAAGGAGAAAAATATGAAACCGAGCGTACAAGAATTAGATTTTTTGCATTATTAGCAAAAAATCGTAATTCGCGTCGTGAGGTTACATCGAATTAACAACAATCAACCAACAACAAAAGGAAATAGAGATGAAAAAACTTTCCGTCATCCTGCTGTCCGCCGCGTTGCCGCTGGCCGCATGCGACCGCGCGCCGAAATCCGACTATGACACGATCACGGCGCAAATCGGAAATTGCCAAAAGATGTCGACCGTCGGGCCTCGGGGTGATTTTATCGTTCTTTGTCCCGTAACCGACAAATTGATCTCCATCGCCCAGAAAACGCCAAATTCGAAATTCTTGTCGACAACGGCGATCGATCGGGAAAAAAAGTTTAACCAATCTGTCGTTATCAACGTTATCCCCGATGCGAACAACCCATGCTACCGCATTTTGGCCGCCAATCTTTCTATGGATACCCTGCCGACCGGCGACAACGCGTGGTATGCGGTCCAGATTTGCAAAAAATAAAATAGATTTCGCAAAAACAAAATGAACGATGCGAATCGCATCGTTCCTTATTTTTCTTTACTTTATACTTGACAAATATATATGACGCGTTATAATATTCCTATACTCAAACGGGGATAGAATGAAACTGATCCAAAAATTTGTATTAACCTGCGCCTTGACGGCGCTGGCTTTCGGGCTATGCCGATCCGCGAACGCGCAAACCGGCGCGGGCGACCTTTCGAAATATATGCCGGGCGACACCGCCGCGCTGAAAACGCTGTGCCTGAAAAACGGGGAATGCGACGCGCAGCTGTCGTGCCGGATCCGCTTTCTGCACGATAGCCTGCGCGTTCAATACCGATTGGATTCCGTCATCGATGCGGTCGCGAAAAAATACAAGGTGCCGCGCGCGGAAATCACAAAGATTTTATATCGGGACAACTGGGTTCGGATGGGCATTAAAAATCCGCAAAACGAAATGGAGACGGATCTGACGGCCGTCAACCGGATCCGGGACGAATCGGATGAAGTTACGGACGCGGACGCATCGGTTGTTTTTTTAACCGCGGCCGACAAAGTCTATACCGAACAAATCAAACAGGAAAAAGCCCGGCTTGCCAACGATCTGACTAAATCCGCGGGGAACGGGGATTTTGACGGCGACACGTTGCAACGGTTAACGGCGCGGTTGGGACTGATGACCGATAAATGGATTCAAGATGCCTATGCCGCCACGAAAACAAACTGTGGACAATGAACGATCATAAAAATTATTTTAATCCCGCGTGACGCGGGATTTTTTATTCAACCGCTTGCAAACCCGAAATAAAGTGTTTATAATCCGACCGCGTGGGAATGGATTGTTCATTTTTATGGTTGGGTTGGTGGGGTCGTACCCACCCAACGAAATCTGACGATTTCGTCGGGGCCCGGGGGTTTGTCCCAAACCGACCTTGAAATAGAGGCGACTTTGGGACAAAGTCGCCCCACCAACAAAGATCATAATAACGAATAATTTTTCTCCCGCAAATTCCCCTCCTGTGGAGGGGTGCCGAGCGAACGCGAGGCGGGGAGGGTTTCCCAGAACATGTTTTGACATATTCAGTGAACACTCACCCTTTATACTTTAACCGGTGGATTTGCATGTTAATACTTGCGAACCCACCCCGGCGCTACCGCGCCACCCCTCCAAAGGAGGGGAATACAATGGAGAAAACAAAATGCTTTTTGGTTTATTTGGAAATAAAAACAACGATGCGGAACATCCGCTGAATCATCCCGCCACTGTGACGATGAAATGGGGCGACGAAACGCTGACGCTCGAAACCGGGCGCTTTGCGAAACAGGCCACCGGCGCCGTCATGGCGACCATGGGCGAAACCATGGTGCTGGCCACCGTCGTCGCGGAAAAAACCGCGGTCGAGGGTCAGGATTTCTTCCCCCTGACCGTCGATTACCAGGAAAAATTCGCATCCGCCGGAAAAATCCCCGGTTCCCGCGATCGCCGCGAAACCGCCGGCCGTTCTGCGGGCGAAATATTAATCTCGCGCCTGATCGATCGGCCGATTCGCCCGCTGTTCCCGGAAAATTTCAAGAACAAGGTTCAGATCGTCGCCACCGTCTATTCGTATGACAAGAAAAATTCGCCCGACATTCTGGCCATGATCGCGTCATCCGCGGCGCTGGCCATCTCCGGCGTTCCGTTCATGGGCCCGGTCGGCGCGTCGCGCGTAGGGTATGCCGATGGAAAATATATTTTGAACCCCGTGGTACGGGGTCGCGACGATCTGGAAATGGACCTGGTGGTTGCCGGTACGCGGGACGGCGTTTTGATGGTGGAAAGCGAAATCGCCGAACTGGATGAGAAAACGACGCTTGGCGCCGTGAAATTCGGATTCGATGCGTTTCAACCGGTTATCGCACTGATCAACGAATTAAAGGACAAGGCCGGAAAGACCGCATGGGATACGGTGGAAAATTCCCCGGAATACACGGCGATGCAGGCGGACTTTGAACAGTTCGCGACTGAGATTGAAACCGCATTGGGCATTTCCGAAAAACTGACCCGTCTGAACACGATTTCCGAAATCACCGCAAAGGCAATCGCGCGCATCCCGGAATTGTTCCCGAATACAACGACGGCATCCGTGACATTAAAATCATGGGGCGCGGAAATCATGGATACGCTGACCGGGCGGATTATGCGCGGCAATATTTTGGCGGGCAAACCGCGTATCGACGGCCGCGACAATAAAACCGTGCGGCCCATTGAATGCGAGGTCGGCGTTTTACCGCGCGCGCATGGCTCCGCGTTGTTCACACGGGGCGAGACCCAGGCGCTGATGACCCTGACCCTGGGCGGCGGCACGGATGCGCTGCCGATTGAAAACCTGGACGGCAAATCGGAACAGGGATTCGTCCTGAACTATAACTTTCCCGGATTTTCCGTCGGCGAAGCGAAACCGCTACGCGGGCCCGGGCGCCGCGAATATGGCCATGGAAACCTGGCCTGGCGCGCGATTCACCCGATGCTGCCCCCGCAATCCGAATTCGATTATACGATCCGCCTGGTGTCCGATATTCTGGAATCCAACGGATCGTCGTCGATGGCGACGGTGTGTTCCGGAACGCTGGCATTGATGGACGGCGGCGTACCGATGGTGCGCCCGGTCGCCGGCATCGCGATGGGACTGATCAAAGAGGGTAACGATTACGCCGTTCTGACCGACATCCTGGGCGACGAAGATCATCTGGGCGACATGGATTTCAAGGTCGCCGGAACGGATCATGGCATCACTTCGTTACAAATGGACATCAAAATCACGTCCATTACCTTTGAAATCATGGAACGCGCGCTGGCCCAGGCGAAAGACGGCCGGATGCACATCCTGGGCATCATGGGTCGGGCGATTAAATCGCCGCGCAAGACGTTGTCCGAATACGCGCCCCAGGCGTTCGTCATGAAGATCAATCCGGACAACATCCGCGACGTGATCGGCAAAGGCGGCAGTGTGATCAAGGCCTTGACCGCGGAAACCAATACACAGATTGATTTGTCGGACGACGGCACCGTGAAAATCATGTACACCGATGTCGCGGATCGCGACGCAGCGGTCACGCGGATCAAGGAACTGACCGCAGAACCAGAGGTCGGCGTGATCTATCCGGGCGTCGTGTCGGGGGTCAAAGATTTCGGCCTATTCGTGAAAATCATGAACGGGAATTTCGAATCGATGGTTCATATTTCCGAAATCACGGGCGAACGGCTGAACACGATCGACGATGCGAAACTGCGCGAAGGCGACCATGTGTTCGTGAAATACCTGGGCCTGGACAAACGCGGCAAAACGCGGATGTCGATGGTCGGCATCAACCAAAAAACCGGCGAAGAGAAAAAATAAGCCCACGGCCCATAGTCAATAGCCCATAGTAACTATTAAACTAAAAGACTATGGGCTATCGGCTAACGGCTATGGGCTTTTGCGACGAAGGAGCAAATCATGGATATGAAATCATTAATGGAACAGGCAAAGAGTTTGCAGTCAAAGGTTGCCGCGGCCCAAGAGACATTGGGCAAATTAACGGTCAAGGGGATCGCGGGCAACGGTTTGGTGATTGTGGAAATGTCGGGCAAATACGACCTGGTCAAACTGACGATCAATCCCGACCTGTTGAAAGAAGACCTGGCCACCATCACCGCGATGATCGCCGCGGCATTCAATGATGCCAAGGCCAAGGCGGACGCCGCGATCGATAAGGTCATGGGCGAGGCCACCGCCGGCATGCCGCTGCCTGAATAATCACCGCGCTTTGCGCGGTGATTATTCAGGAGAGTTATCCGCGCCTTGCGGCGCGGAGAGTTAAGCGTTTAGAGTTAAGATAAATTCAAATATAAAATCTCAACTCTAAACGCTTAACTCTCAACTCTCGCGGCGCAGCCGCGCATGGATGATTAGCTCAGTTGGTAGAGCGTCCGGTTTACATCCGGCAGGTCGGGGGTTCGAGTCCCTCATCATCCACCACTTATTACAACGGTATCTAAAAGATGCCGTTTTCCATACCTGCCTTGACTCGCGCCTAGTTCGAGGCTAAATAATTCAAAAATGGCTAATTTTGGCTCAGTTTCGAACTCTTTTAATAAAAAAACATTGGTTTTCTAATCTTTTTGAAAAATTGATATTAGTTTAAGTGTTTTATGCTCTGCTTAACTTGTCCTTTATAAAGGACAAGTATTTTTTTAATGCAAATCCAAATTTTATCATTACAATATCATAAAATATAGGGCTGAGAGACAAGCATTAAGGAAAAACATTATGAGAGATGGTTTGCGAGTAATAATAGTGGATAAAGAAACTGGCAAATTATGTTCCGCTGTTTGGAAAACCTGTAATGATTGCCAATCTGGAAGTAAAATTGAATGTAAAGATGGGTGTAAGGATGGCAAAATTATCGAGAGTAATGTGCCTGGCGCTACACTGGATAAGGGTGAACAGTTTTCACACGAAGTTACAATTCCTGTCAGCAAAGATATGTCCGGTATGGATAATGTTATTCTCGGACTTTTTAATCTGTCTAAACAAATTGCTGTAAATGACAAACAAAACCCTAAACCTACACCAGTTATCACAAAAACGTTTTCTGTAATAGAAATACAAAATATTATCCATGAAAATGCTGAACGTATAATACCGAGAGCCTATAATATAACAGATTTGGGCGGATGGAACAGAAGTGTTAGCGAGTGGTTTGAAATTCCTAATTTTATGAAAGCTATTTATTGTGCAAAATACACAGCGCCACAAAAAATAGATGAATCGTCAATTCGTTTTGAAGTTATATTTAATGACAAAAGTTATGCATTAAACGCAACCAAGCAGGAATTACAAGACTTGTATTTGTATATAAAAAAGCAAATTGTTAGATAACGATCTTTTGCTTGAAAACTTGAATCTGCTTTGCTAAATTAGCAAAAGCGTGGAAGTCATTGGTTCGAAACTTGTCAAAAGTCTTCCACCATATTGGCCAGTCCTTTCAAAAAAAAGGGCCGCGCAACCTCTATCATCTGTTATCCCCGCCCGATGCCCTATTCCAAATCGCCCGCATCGACGAATCCGACGTACGGCGGCTTTTTGAATTGATTCAGATCGGATACGCTCACCCGCTTGTACTGAACGGTCGCCGCGTGAATGAATTTTCCTTCGCCGATCGCGATGCCGATATGCGATACCGGACGCCCCGGTTTCGCAAAGCACACGATATCGCCCGGTTGCGGCGTGCCGTGGCCCCGGCGCGTCATAGCCGCGCATTGCGTTTTCGCATTGCCGTCCAACTTTACACCGGCCTCTGCATAGATATGCCGCGTAAAGTTCGAACAATCGAATTTTCCGACCCGGTCCAGATTTTTTCCATTCGGGCAATTCTGCGCGTTGGGTCGCGCGCCGCGAGGCCCCGCCGGACAGCCCAGATACCGCGCGGCGGCGGCCGCGATGTTTTGCCGCATATTTTTCGGGTTTGAATGCGGCGGCGTGCCGTACATCCGCGTCGCATCCGTCGCGCAGCCGGATAACAGCAGCATTGCGGCCATTGCCATAAATAGGTTTTTATATTGCGCCATTGTTCAACCTTAATTGTCCGCAGGCGGACGCGATGTCCGCGCCGCGTTCGCGCCGGATGCGCGTATGGATGCCGTTTTTGATCAGCATATCTTGGAACCGATGCACGGCGTTGCCGGACGGGGTCTGGAATTCGCGTTCCGAAACGGCGTTCCACGGAATCAAATTCACCATGCAATTGCGCCCTTTTAATAACTCGGCCAATTCCAAAGCATTTTCCGGGGCGCAATTGCAGAGTTTAGAGTTAAGAGTTGAGAGTTGAGATGGGTTTATGTTTTTATCTAAACTCTTAACTCTCAACTCTAAACTCTCTTCTTGGGGCAAAGCCCCAAGAAGAATATATTCGATCATCAGCTGACGGCCCGTCTTTTCCGCGTTCGCGAACGCGGCGGACAAAACTTCGTCGATTTTATATTTCGCATTGATCGGCATCAGTTTGGAACGCAGTTCATCGGTCGGCGCATGCAAAGAAATGGCCAGATTGATCGGTCGCCCCCATTCGGTCAATGCCGCGATTCCCGGAACGATCCCGCACGTCGATACCGTGATGCGCCGCCAAGAAATCCCCAGTTTCGCATTCGCATATTCCAAAAATCCCAAAACGTTTTCGGTATTCTGCAACGGCTCGCCCGTGCCCATGACCACGATATGCGTGACTTCGTCACGCATATCGTGGAGAGTTGAGGGTTTAGAGTTTAGAGTTGAGATATCTGAATTTTGTTTATCTAAACTCTCAACTCTAAACTCTAAACTCTGTTTTAGTTGCCAATTGGCAACTAAAACCTGGGCGATCATCTCATTCATGGTCAGGTTGCGTTTCAATCCCAGCAATGTCGACGCGCAGAATTTGCATCCCACCGCGCAACCGGCCTGGGACGATACACAGACGGAATTGCCGTACGTCGTGCGCATGAGGACTGTTTCGATCACCTCGCCATCATCCAATTTTAACAAAAATTTCGTCGTCTGCTGATCCGACGATTCCAATTTTTTTTCGATTTCAACCGGCATCGTCCGCGCGATTTTATCCAAATCGCGGCGCAGATTTTCCGGCAGATTTTTCATGACGGAAAAATCCGGCGCGCCGCGGCGCGTCCATTCCGCGATCTGTTTCGCGCGGAATTTCGGCTGACCCATGCCGACGACGAATTGTTCCAATTCGGCGGGCGTCATGTTAAAGAGGATTGGTTTTACGTTCATTTACGATTTACGATTTACGATTTATGATTTTCCATCCGAATCAAATCGGCAATCCTAAATCATAAATCGTAAATTTTACATTTTATATCTCTCGTCATTGATGATGATCACCGCTTTGCGGCGCAATTGCTTTAACTGTTGGTCCGCGATGAATGCCGCGCGTTTGAACGTCGCCGACTGTTTCACAACCGTGTCCAATTTGCCGTACTCCGCGGTCTTTTTCTTTGCGCAAATCAGAAAGACCGATTCGTCCGACCCGCGTTTGGACCAGGTCAGCAGCGGCAGCCCGGCCAATTGCGCCCGCACATCCGACGACAATTCGTATTCTTTGACCGTCATTTTTTGCGGGCTACCGCCCAAATTCTTTGCGATCGATTCGGCATCGTCGCATGATTTCGGCGCGCTTAACATCTTTGCCACGTTTTCCGGAATCCCGACCAGACGGATCAGCGTCATTTCAATCGGCAATCCTTTCTCTTTTTCCAGATCGGCCATTTCCGCGTTAATATCCTCCGGCGTTACCGTAATCGTCGGCATGATCGTGCGTCCAATCACCATCTGCCACGCGATGTTTGATTTGATGGCGGATTTCATCATGGCCATGACGCTGCTATCCATGCCGGACGGATTGAACCCGCGTCCGCGCATTGCGTCGATTTCTTTTTTGACGTCGGCGTCGGTCGGATTGATTTTCAGCGAATCCGCATAATTCAATTTGATCGCGTCGTCGATGATATTGGCCAACGCCTGTTTCCGATTATCCGTCGGCGTTTGACCCTGCATCGCCATCAGACGCGTCCGCGCCGTGATATCCATGTCGGTGATCGGATTGCCGTTGACCGTCGCGACGACGGTCGCGCTTTGCGCAGCATTAGCCCATAGCCCACAGCCCATAGCCCATAGACAGAATCCGGCGGTTAAAAGAAAAGTTTTTGTTAATTTATGTTTTATCATTTTTTCTCCTGATTGACTATGGGCTGTTGGCTATCGGCTATGGGCTGTTTCGTTTCCGTCAGTTTCAGGCTGAACGTCAAATGGAACGTCAGCTGGCCGCGGTAATGTTCGCCGATGCTGGCGTTGTTTCGGACCGCGCCGTCTTTGTTGATTTCGAACCCGACGGTATAGCACGGATGGTCGTAATAGATGCCCGTGGTATTCCGTTGGATACGCGAATCGGTGACGTTATAGATCAGACGCTCTTTCAGCGACAGCCGGGGCGTCAGATGCACGCCGAATCCGCCCATGATTTCCGACACGCTTGGCCCGATCGTATTCGCGTCCAATAACTGGACGGCCAGGATATACCCGCCCTCAATATAATTCCGATCGCCGAATTTTGCAACTGTTTCCAAATGGCGGAACGCAAAATTATCCGCTGCGAACCGGAACCGGTTATATAGCGAAAACATTTTGCCGTATTCGATGCCGACCCGGCCGACGTAATCCGACGCGCCGTCGTGGAATCCGGAATTCGGATCCAGATCGACGGGCGCCTGAAAATCGTACGTTTGGCCCAAAAAGCCGTTGATGTAAATCTGATCCTTGTAATACGACGACCAATTCGCGCCGTAATCCGCATACGTTCCGTTCGGCCACAAATCGTATCCCGCGAACCGGTTGTCCGCGAACAGCGATGCGTCGGATAAAATCGTCCCGCTGGAATCGATGTTGGCGAATGCCGGCAAACCCAATACGCCGGTTGTCGTAAGGCGCGCGCGCGGTTCCAACACATGTGTCCAATCGGTCATCTTTTTGATCAGCGGCCACGACCATTCGGCATATGCGGACGGCAGAAACCGATTCCGCACGCCGGTGAATCCGGTCGTCCCGTCGATCATGTCGGTGTTCACGAAATTGTAAATGTCGTACCGCGCGGATGCCGACAGCGTCAGTTTCTGACCGCCCCAGACGATCCAGGGCGAGGTCAGCGACGCGGATCCGATCATGCGTTGCGTCGCGGTGCCGACGGTGAAATTGCTGACCCCGATGACATCGCCCATAAACGACGCATAGGCGTTCGCGACCAGCGGACGCGTCTGATACACCCCGTGCAGATTCGGCAAAATATCGCCGGACGGATTCAATCCGGTGCCGGTCGGCGGACGCAATTCCTGGAAAAAATGGACGTTGGCCGTGGCATACCCCGACCGCGCGAACAATTCCAACCGCCCGCCCGAATCCAGGTACGGCTGATCCTCGTAAAATCCGTATTTCAACAAATACGTCTGGTCGGATGTCCGGTGAAAAAACAGATTCAGGCGCGCGCGATCCCCCAATTCGATCAAATCGTCGTTAAAGATGTGCCACCGGTTCTGATTCTCTTTGGTATAGGTATACGATCCGGTCGTGCGAAAGGCGCTGCGTTCCGCGTTCAGCCGATGTTCCAATTGAAACAACGGGTTTTCACGGGTCAGATACGACAACGTCGCCGTCGCGTCATGCGTGTCTGAGAACGACAGATAGACCGGCAGATTGAACTGCATCCCCATGCCGTTTGTCGTGTTGAAATACGGCAATAACAAGCCGCTGCGATGCTTGACCGTCGGATCGGGATACACCATGTATGGCGACCAGAATATCGGAATGTCGTACGCCCAGAATATGGGATTGTCGAAATACAGATTCCGGGTGTCTTTGTTATGCTTTAACTTCGACGCCGAAATCTGCCATGCGGTGACGTCCGTGTCGCATCCGGCGCACGCGGTGTAATTCACGTCCGTCGCGTTCGTGATATTGCCGTTTTTTTGGATTTGGGCGGCGGTGATGCGCGTCCGCTGGTTCAGCATGATCTGCGTGTTCGACCCGTACGCGATATTGCCGTCGCGATCGATATAGGCGTCCTTTAACGTCATCTTTTGGCCCGATTGGGTCGTGACGGTCGCATTCCCCTTGACCTTGATGGATTTGTCGCGCGCATTGTAAATCAGTTTGTCCGCAACGACCGTCCGCGGGTCGTTTTGCGGCGTTACCGCGGCCTTTGCGGCAAAGCCGCAAAGGCAGAGCACAGAGCACAGAGCATAGAGCATAGAGATGCTTATTTTCCGATGTATCAAATCGTTTTTTAACTTCCACATTTATCTATGCTCTATTAACTATGCTCTATGCTCTTTTGTTTTTTGCCCGCCAGGGCGAAAAACAAAATCAGTATCGCGACACTCTGGCCGGCGGCGATCGCATAGATGCCGTTCATCGATGTGATCGTATCGGCCACTGTCATGAATGCCGTCTGGGCGACGACCATGCCCAGTACCGCCACCGGCGCCGCGAAATTGATGCCAGACCGCCTCAGCAATGACGATTTCAGCAACACCGCGACGCCGATCAGCGCCAGAATCAGACACATCAGCGGCCCCAGCAACCGGTTCGCCATCTCGCTCATCACGCCTGCGCGCTCTTTGTCAGAGAGGTCGTCCGGATGCATCACCGTCTGGATCAGTTCCCTTGTCGGGATCCGCCGCACCTTGAAATTCGTGTCCGCGCCCTTGTCCCCGACATTCATGTCCATGTCGAACGAATCGAACGTGCCGATGACGAGCCGGTCGCTTTTATACTGAACGCTGCCGTTTGACATGACCATGGAGAGCCCCCGGTTCGTCTGAACCATTTTGCCCTTGTCCGCCGACACGATCATCTGCGTTTTGGGATCGCGGTTGTCGTACAGCATCAGGCCGGACAGATCGTGCCCCCGCACCCGTTCGACAAAGACGACCAGACCCCGGGTCATCTGGGTAAACGTGGATTCCTGTAATTTCAAGTGCGCCAGACCGTACCGCATGTCCCATTGCGTGTCGTAAAACTTCACCTGGCTGGCCGGCACGATCCAAATGTTTAAAATAAAATGCGCGACCGTCAAAAAGCCGGCCAATGTCAATGCCGGCCGGGCCAGCTGCATCGGGGACATCCCGCTGGCCGCCAATACCGTGATCTCGCGATCCGAAATCAGACGGTTGTACACGAACATCACCATGATAAAGATCGTAAAAGGCAAAATGATGGAAACGATGAAGGGCAGCATCAGCGCGGTCAAGCCCACAAAGCCCCAGACATTGATGCCGTATTGGATCAAGAATTTCAGCATGGTCAGAATCTGCAACATCCAGGCCAGGCCGGACAAGACCAGCAGCAGCATGATGAAAAACCCGACCAGTTGGCGCCGGAAATAACGATGGATAATGGACATGGGGACAGTATAGACAAGGAATAGCCCATAGTCAATAGCCCATAGCCGTTAGCCCATAGCCTAATAGTAATCGCGGGCAAAGCCCGCGATAGCATTGAAGCAAATGCGTCGCATTGCGACCCCCGGCGTTAGCCGGGCGACTATGGGCTAACGGCTATGGGCTAAATGGCTTATAATTGTTTCAAAAAGTCCGGGAACGATTCGTCGTCCTCGTCATCCTTGTCGTCGTCGTTCGGCATTGGCGCCCGATCCGCGTTGGGGCCGCGGGTCGTGTCGATTTTGCCTTGTTCGTCACTGACGATGCGGCCGTAATGTTCGGCCAACTGCAACAAGCGTTCGCGTTCGATCTCGTCCGCGGTTTGGCGCGCGGCGTCCAGGTATTGTTTGCGTTTTTGACGCCACCGGTGGCACCGCTGAATCATCAGCCCGACCGACATTTGATTTTTTTTATATTGCATAGGAAAAAATCCTTTTAACTAAAAACGAATAGCTAACGACTAATAACTAAAAACTAAAAAACATAGGAGTTTTTTGTTCATCAATTCGCTTGAACGAAACCAATATACCCCATATCAAAACCAATTGCAATATTTTTTTGCATGGTCTATGATCGGGGATGTAGGAGGGATGCTTTTGTTCCCGATAAGGATGATGGATGATGGAAAACGGAAGAAAGCGCAAAAATGCTCCGCATTTTCGCGCCTTATTTCTACAACCGCTTCATCCTTCATCCCTCATCCCTCATCCTTTGAGCGACGCGGGAACTTTATGTTACAGGCGTTGCTGGCGCTATCATTAATCATCGCCTTTATGCCGATTTTGGTGCGGAAAATTTCCGGAAACGAAACGGCCGCGCAAATGAACGCGACCGCGACGCAGATCAATGCCGCGACCGACGCGGCCGCCGAATTCGTGCGCGACCGGCTGAACACGCTGCCGACCGGGGTCACGATTTACCGGGATGCGAATCTGACCGACGCGCTGGAACCGTACGGGCTGCCGCTGGGCTTTAATCCGACGACGCCGTTCAAACAGGCGATCGCCATGGTCATTGTCCGGAATAGCGCGGATACGGCGGCCTTTATCAGCGTTTCAAACGGCAAAATGACATTGTCTCAATCGGCGGAATTGGCGGTGCGCATCGGCTTTTGGGCGGCGCAATACGACGCGCGCGATCGCGTGTTATTGGGCGCGACCGGCGGATGGCAACTGCCTATCTCTGATTGGACGCCGAATGCCAAATCGATCTATGTCCGCGTGCAATCCGCGCCGGAATTTTCCGAACTGGTTCAACGAAATCCCGCCACCGTCGCGGATAACAAATTCCATACGGATCTGGTCATCGGCGGACACGATATTCGGGGGATCAAAGATTTGGCCGCGCGGGCGGGGGACTTCAAATCGGCGACGCTATCCGCCCTTGACCTGACGGGAACCGAAGACGGCAAGAAAATGCGTAACAAATTCGGCGCGTTCAACGCGTCGACCGCCGTCTTTGCCGCGGGCGCCGGCGCGGGCGCCCTGAACGTGGCCAAGGGAACGCTGTCCGTAACCACCCTGTCCGCGCCGACGCTATCGCTATACGGCGACCCCGCGAACTTAACGACGGACAGTTTATCCGTGTACAGCTTTGCCATGAACGCCGGAAAAACCGGATTCAACGGCCCGGCGAATTGGGCCATCAAACAGAACGCCATTTTTGAAAACGTGACGCTGAATATCGAACGGATGGACGTTTCCGGATTTATTAATGCCGCCCGGGGCCAGGATGTGTACGTCAACGACGCCAACCTCTCGTACAGCATGCGCAGCGGCATCGATGCGGGCGTCGTGTACGCGACGAATTTAACGCTGCGCGATCAAACGTCCAGCGCGCTGTTGGGCGGGATGACGGGCGCGGTTTTGGTCGATATTCGGCCCGCGGGCAATTCGGTATTGCCGGATGCGACGGTCGCCGGAATCAATAACGACGCCATGATGATTCCGGCCGCCATTGACGACGATTCCGGCAATACCGTTACGTGTAAAAGCATCATCGGCAATCTATACGGCAACATGACGTACAATGCGCAGTCGTTAACGCAAAACATCATCTGTCGGTATGTGTTTTGGCAACGTCTGGAACGCCGGATCATCATGAAACAATGCATGCTAGCGGGGAAAAGCGGATGTTAAAAAACGAAAAACGAAAAACGCGTATGAGTCGGCGAGACGCGAGCATAGCGAGCGGACGAGTCATACGAATGGTGAGCGAAGCGAACAAACACGAAAAACGAAAAGCGTTCTTGCCTTCGTCTCTCGTTTTTCGTCTTTCGTCTTTCGACCGCTCGCAAAGCGAGCGGGGTAGCAATCTGATGGAAACCCTGCTCGCCATCGGCCTGGTCGCGCTGATGACGCCGTTCGTGTACAATCGGGTGTTAGAGACCAGCAACCAGATCAAGGACATTTCCATCGCGCGACAAATCGTCGGATGGAACACGAAAATGACGGCGTACATTCGTAAAAATCAGGCCGACTGGCCGACCCAGGCCGAGGTGGATCTGGATCAGAACGAATTCTATTTAATCCAAAACGGAACGGCGGCGCGCCGCCCGACCCCGGCCGCCCCGGCGCGCGTCGCGGCACCGACCACCGCGCGGCTGCCCGTTTTTCCGTACGCGGCGTTCATTACAAAATATGCGCATCGTGGCGGAACGGCCATCGACGCGTACGTCGCGTTTCCCGCCGGCGCATTCACGGCGTTGCGCATGAATAACCTGGTCAAAACGCTGGGTGTCGACGCGGCGATCGTCGGCGATGACTCGACGGCCTATTCCGTCGCCGGCGGGTGGAGCATCGCGTCGAAATCATTCCGCGCCGGCGATTTGGTCTATCGCGTGTCCGTCAGTCTGCCGATCAACGACGCCGTCCTATTTTTGCATCGGATGAAACTGGACGACGATAAATTGAATACGATGGAACGCGATCTGATCATGGGCGGGCATAGCATCAAAGATGTGGACGACGTCGCCGGCGGATTGTTGGATTCCAAACAGGCCGGCGCGTTCTTTGCGACCGCGGACACATTGACGGCGGATTCGGTCGTATTCGCGAACGGCGCGACGATCGATCCGACGAACACGACGATCAAAACCATGCGCGTGACGGGCGACATCGTCGGCTTTCGCACCGTGGATGCCGGAACGTTCACGGGAACGGGGGTCACGTCCGGCTGGCCGGCCCAGGGAACGGTCATCGCGGATCGCGCGACGATCACGGGTTCCGTTCAGATCGGACGCAATTTAACGCTGCGGACATCCGATTCCGCGACGGTGTCCGGATTCACCGGCGTTTCGGCATACAGCGTGAACGTGCCGTACATCTCGACCACCGAATTGCGCTTTGCCGACGGATTCGGCATCACGATATCGAACGAATTGTCCGGAACCGATTCTGCGTCCGGCCCATTAAAACTGGGCAGTTGGATCTTTCCGTCCGCTCGTCTGCCGAATTTCACGACATTGAATCTGAAAAAATCGATCGGCGACGTCGCCGCCGCGGCCAACGTCAATACGGCGGAATTCAACGAAATCCTGGGCCCCGGATGGAAAGCGTTGCGAACGAAAACCGCGGCGCAAGCGCCGCAATAGAGCATCGAGCATAGTTAATAGAGCATAGATAAATGTTTCAAATAAAAAACTATTTTTCCAATAAAAAAACAAATAGAAAAACTCTATGCTCTATGCTCTATGCTCTATGCTCTCCTCTCTTTTTGCATTCTGCGCGCGATGCGCGCAGAATGCAAAAAGGAGGAATGATGGTCGAATTTTTGCTGGCGCTGGCGCTGGCCGCGGCCATGCTGCCGTTTTTATTGCGCACCGAGGTGGCGCGGATCGAACGCGCCGCGAATGTCCGCGCCGCGCGCGACATGGGCATGGTGCGGGCCGCGCTGGAACGGTACATCGACGCGAACAAAAACAACTTCGGAACAAACCGGGGCGTCATCCGCGTTTCGATCGCGGCCCTGTCCGATTACGGATTGAATCCCAAAGAGATCAACAATGCGGAAAAATTCCAACTGCGCGTCATCAAATCCACAAACAACGTCGGCCGCGCGTTCTTACAGGGCATCGTGATCATGACGGATTCCGACGCGAATGCGTTGCGGACGCGGGAAATCGCGACATTGGCGGGCGTTTCCGCCGGATTCGCCGAAGGCGGGCGGACGTACGGCGCATACGGCACCTGGTCTCAAAACGCGGCGATCTGGAACGCGAAATTCGCGGACAATTCCGTCGTCGACATGACGTCCCCCGCGCGCTCAAGCAACCTGTACCTGATGCGGACGGCCAGCGGGATGGACGCCGACGCGACGATGGGCGCCGATCTGAGCCTGGGCAATCAGGGAATCCGGGACGCGCGCACCGTCGCGGCCGACACCGCGAATTTTGCCGAATTTCTGAATGCGAGCACTATCCGGACATCAACGGTAACTTTTGAAAATCAACCGTCGCTGGACGGCACGATGGCGTTCGGAAACGTGACCGTCAACGGCGCGCTATCGTCCGATTCCAAGGGATTGCATGCCGACACGCTGAACCTATCGGGCGCGGCGCGGTTCAATTCCGTGACCGCGAAAGATTTGAAAACCGGCGATCTGACGCTATCGGGACTCTCGGTGACGTCGGCCGCATCCGATCCGCACAATCCCGCGATCGCGATTTTATCCATCAATCAAACGCTGGACATGACCGGCGGCGCCATCACGGCGTTAAGCGTCAATGTCGGCTTTACGGGCAGCGTGACGCCCCAACTCTCCGTTTCGGATCGGATCGAGGACGCGACGAATGCCGCCTATTACTGGAACGTGTCGGGGGGCGATGCGACGTTGGCCGATGTGTCGTTCCCGAACCTGCCCACGCTGATGCAATCGGTGGTCAAGAAAGAAACGTCGTCGCCAAAGACGAGCGCCGAAACAATTATGGCGCCCATCGCGTCGAACGCCAATGCGACCGCGTCCGATTTTCTGCGGGCGTTGGCGACGATCCAATCGCGCGTCGAATCCGAATATCAACAGTTGAATTTGGAATAAAAAAGTGATATGTAATAGGTGATATGTGATACGAAATCCGGTCACATATGACATGTCACCTATCACATATTACAAAAATGAAAGTAACCTGTCCGTTTTGCCACACCGAATATGCCGCGAATGTGCCGGCGGGGCGGACGCTGCGCTGCGCCTGCTGCGGGCGCCTGTGGACGCCCGGCCGACGCGGGGTCAGCACGGCGTTGCTCTTGTTCGCGATTATCACCGCCCTGTTGGCCGCCGTCCTCTTTGCCGCGACGCTTATGATCCGCGACCGCGCGGCGGCCAAACCCAACGATCCGCTGGTCGTGACGATTCACCCGGTTCATGTTGTCACCGACGCGTTCGGGGTCGCGCATTGGGTCGTCACCGGCACGATCACCAACAAAACCGAAAAGATTTACGGCGTGCCCAGCTTTGTCGTCGTGATGAAGGACGACCGGGGGGATGTCATCGCGACCCAAAAATTCCTGCCGCCGGCGCCGCTCTTGGACGCATCCGAATCCGTCGAATTCACCCATACGATCGAAGAATCGGTGCCGAACGCCAAACGATTCGGAATCGAATTCGTGAAAGAATAGAGCATAGAGCATAGATAATAGTTAATAGATAAAAGGGATCGTCATGAAATTAAAAATAACAACATTATCTATGCTCTATTATCTATGCTCTATGCTCTGCATTTTCGGCTTTGCCGAAAATGCGGCGAATGCGGCAACAACCCCAACGCCGTCCGTTTCCGTTTTTTCGACCAGCACGGATTGGGAGGCGGTGACGGGCCTGCGCCTGCGCGAATTCCGGGTGCAATTCGGCCGCGACCGCACGATGGGCCAAATCGGGACGGAACTGTATTTCCTGGATGCCTTTCCGTGTTACGGCCAAACGGATTCGGTGCGCGCATGGGTGTCGCCTGCCCTGAACTTTGATTGGGATTCCAACGCGTTCATGCGCATCACCTGTCTGGCCATTCCGAAAACCGTGCAATTCGCGTATCGCGAGGCGAAACGCGGCGCGGCCCAGTCAACGACGCGGGGGATCCTAACCTGCGAAACAGGACAAGACAACGGGCGCATCATGATCCATCTGGAAAACTGCACCCGCGGCCCGGATTGGGGCGATTTCGGGAAAGACTAAAATCAATTTACGATTTATGATTTTAGGATTTATGATTTTTCATATCCGATTTAAATCGTAAGTCATAAATCGTAAATCATAAATAAAAATGTCTGAAAATATAAAAACCTTCTCTGTCTCTGAATCCGATGTCGGCATCCGGTTGGATAAATTTCTGGCCGCGCAATTGCCCGAATTTTCGCGCAGCGAAATTCAAAAATTCATGATACGAAAAACGAAAGACGAAAAACGAAAGACGAAAGAGTTAAAACTTTCTAATAAAGTGGAACTTGGCGAAGAATATTCAGTCACCATTCCCGAAAAAAAATCGTCTTTCGTTTTTCGTCTTTCGTCTTTCGATAAAATGTCGTTAGACATTTTATTCGAAGACGGCGACGTCATCGTCATCAACAAGCCGCGCGGGGTCGCGATGTATCCGGGCGCGGGACGCGACACCGGAACGTTGGTCCAATCCGTTTTGGCGCATACCGATCTGTCGACATTGGGCGGCGCGCTGCGCCCCGGCGTGGTGCATCGATTGGACAAGGACACGTCCGGCGTCGTGATCTTTGCGAAATCGGATGCGGCGATGCGGGCTCTCTCCAAGACCTTTGCCGCGCATGATTTGACGCGAAAATATATCGCGTTCGTCTGGGGCGTGCCGAATTGGACGACCGCGGATATCACCGGAAATATCGGCCGCGGCAAAAAGAATCGCCAAAAAATGACCATGCTGGCCATCGGCGGCAAACCCGCGACGACCCAGGCCGAGGTGATCAACGCCTGGCCCCGCAACAATGTGTCTGAAATGCGATGCACGCTACTCACCGGGCGGACGCATCAGATTCGCGTGCATCTGTCCGCGCATGGGTTTCCGGTGCTGTGCGATCCGTTATACGGTCGCGGGAATACCCGATTGGGCAGCGTGA
>JGI20166J26741_11931139_pt1 | contig 19779 bp, 20 predicted proteins | sample TergutCu122P5_FD_26741 | JGI IMG/M metagenome (IMG submission 26741)
GCGGTGCTTGTTGCCGGACGGCTTAACGGCTACGGCATGACAACTGCCACTTCCACGGCTTGATGACGGCTTTATCCTTATTCGCGCGCTTGGGCGCGCTTGCCCTTCCGGGCCAAGGCAAAATATCATCTGCCATTATATGATTGGCTTACTGTTTGGTATAATATAGTAATTAATCAGATTTCGGCGCGGTGGCCAAGTGGTAAGGCGGCAGTCTGCAAAACTGCTATTCGCGGGTTCGATTCCCGCCCGCGCCTTATTTTTTTACTTCTTGTCCCGGTAAACAGTAAATAAAAAAGGCCCCCAGGGGCTTTTTTTGTTTCTCCGGCCTATACAGTCTAACCATTTTTATATAAGAAAAAATATTTTCGTATTATCTTGCGCCCCCTACGCCGATTCTATACAATATAAAAATGAATAAACATAAAACCGGTTTTACGCTTATAGAACTGCTTGTCGTAGTGCTGATTATCGGCGTACTGGCCGCGATAGCCGTGCCGAAATACCAGATGGCGGTTGAAAAATCCCGCGCGGCGGAAGGACTGTTGACTTTAAAAGCGCTGTCCCAGGCCGCCTCAAGTTACTGCCTGGCCACGGGCCAGCAGGCAAGCGACGCAAAATGGAGCGACCTTGAAGTCCACTATCCCGCTACCGAAAACGCTTCCGATTCGGTGCAAAATTTCAAAACCATAGGATACTTTAACTGCTATATTACCTCCCGGGAAATAAAATGCGCCAGAAAGGACGGCCCGTACAGCCTCAGCTGGGCGTGGCCGTGTTCAACTAACCGCTTAAGCAGCTGCATGCCGCGCGACGGATTGAACGGTACGGGAGCCAAAATTTGCAGAGCGATTTTCGGCGGCGGCGCATTTGCCTGCGCCGAGCAGTGCAATCAGGTTTGCAATATGACGGGCTCTTGTCAAAGCGTATGCGTGCCTGACGGACCATGTACCTTGTCGTGCAGCTCGACTTGCACCGAACAGTGCAACGAGTATTGCACGTAAATTTTTATATTAAAAGCGGCGCGGGGAACGGATATTGTCCGTTCCCCGCGCGTGTTTTCCGCCGTAAATTATTTTGTTTTTACGCCTTAAAAGCAGACTCCCCGTGTATGGCTTTTTTGTACGTTTTCAGGCGGAAAAACCAGCCTTCTTTCAATACCACCGGGCACTGCTTTTTTATGCGGTTGACGCAACCATGCCGCCTGATAAGATATGGCACCGCCGCTATTAAAGCAAGCAGGCCTATCCATGTCTGCGCCGTCTGCATGCCGCGGATTTTGTTTTCCGCCTCCTCAATCTTTTTCATGTCCTCCATAAGAGGAGTGTCCAGCGGGCCCAGTTTGGTTTTTAATTCGTTGATTTTTTGGTTGAGGAGAGCCTTTGTCGGCTCGTCCAGTTTTGTGTAGGACCACACAAAAAGCGGAGTATGCGGTTTGAGCGACGGCACGTCCCGCAAAAAATCTTTCGCCATTTCCTGCAAAGCCGCGGCCCGCCCGTCTTTGCACAAAACCAGGCCGTCCATCGTCGTAAAATAAATCCCCCGCTGCGCGGCGTAAAGGCGCAGGTTGTTTTCAAATTCCCTTTCTTCTTTGGTGATATATTTAAGTTGTCTGGGCATTTTATTTTCCTTTTTTTAACGCGGCTGAAACGGCAAACTGGTCAAAATATAACTGCAGGCTTTTTATATCCGTGTGATACTCATTGTCGCCCACAAAATAATCGCAGATAACTTCCCGCGCGCGGGTAAGTTCTTTGAGCGCGCCGGAGCGTTTTTGCTTCTGCGCGCCTGATATGCTCAAATCAATAAGTTCAAGGCCGCGCGCGACGGCGTTAAAACATTTTTCTTTGTCGTTTTTGGCAAAAAATATCTGCGCGCGGGAAACTTCGCTGCCGATATTTCCCATCTGCTCCGCCAGCGTTAAATTTTCCCAGCGGCCGCCCGCCAGCGTTTTGTGTATATGGTTTATTGCCATTTGATTTTTTCGTTGATTACTTCAAGGATTTGTTTTCTGACGGAGGAATCTTCAACGTTTCTGCTTCTGTTGTTTTGGTTCGGACGGATATTGATCAGCGAATCAAAAACTATTCTTTCGCCGTCTCCCGCGCGCGGAAAAATGTTTATCCCCCATAAATCTTCCTGGCGGGAACCGCCGTCCAACAACGCCAGTTCCAAATCGGCGTGCAAGTCCGCGTTGACCGCGACGATTTTCTTTTGCACGTCGACGACCGCTTTGACCATATCGTCAAAATACTCCCCGAGCATGGTTTCTAAGACGGAAATATTTACGGGAGCGGTTATTATTTGCATATTTTATTTTCAACTTACCCCGCACCCTAAAGGGGCGCGGGTATTTTTTTAAACTAAGTCTTTTTTACCGTCCGCGGGAGGGACTTCGCACGACTCGTCGTCGTCTTTTACCACCGGCGCGATTCTCGCCACTTTGTCGCTCTCCTCAAGTTTCACAAGACGCACGCCCTGCGCGTTGCGGCCCACGGAGCGGATTTCCCCGCACCTCGTGCGCACCGCCATGCCGTTTTCCGTAAGAATCATCAGGTCTTTGCTCTCGTCAACCAGTTTTATGCCCACCACTTTGCCGTTTCTCTCGCTGGTCTTGATGGTGATTGTGCCGCTGCCGCCGCGGTTTTGTTTGCGGTACTGCTCAAACGCCGTTCTTTTGCCGTAGCCGTTTTCACAGACGGACAAAACGTCCGGACCCGGCGCGTCTTTCAAAACGTGCTCCATGCCCACCACGATGTCGCCCTCGGCCAATCTTATCCCGCGCACGCCCATGGCCTGGCGGCCCATGGCGCGGATTTGGTTTTCGTCAAACCTTATGGCTTTGCCGTCCCGCGTGGCGATAATCAAATCGCTCTTGCCGTTGGTCATCAGCACGGAAACCAGCACGTCTCCCTCGTCAAGACCTATCGCGATTATGCCGGATTTTCTGATATTCGCGAAATCTTCCAGGGAAACGCGTTTGATGGAGCCCTGCCTTGTGCACATAGTCAGATAAGTTTCTTTGCTCTTTTTAGGCTCAAAATCTTCAATGGCCACGGCGGAGGTTATTTTTTCCTCGCTGGAAATTTGCAGGAGGTTGATAATCGCCTTGCCCTTGGACATGCGGTTGCCTTCCGGTATTTCAAACACGCGCAGGCTGAACACGCGGCCGCGGCTTGTGAACATCAAAATAGTCGCGTGCGTGGACGTGACAAAAAGATGTTCTATAAAATCTTCCTCTTTTGTCTTGCCGCCGATAACGCCCTTGCCGCCGCGGTTCTGCGCGCGGTAGGTGTCAAGCGGTATTCTCTTGGCGTAGCCGTCGTTGGAAAGAGTTATAACCACGTCCTCTTCCTCAATCAAATCTTCCATGTTTATGTCCGACAACTCCGTGCTGCTGATTTCCGTAAGACGTTTGGTGCCGTATTCTTTTTTCAAATCCTGGAGTTCCGTCACGATTATGTTTAAAACTTTCTGCGCGTCGGCCAGAATGCCTTTTAACTCCGCGATTAAAGCGATTAATTCTTTTTGCTCTTTTTCTATCGCGGCCGAAGAAAGCTGCGTGAGCTGGTGCAGCCTCATGTCCAAAATGGCCTGGGACTGCGGCTCGCTCAGCGCGAATTCCCTGATTAGAGCGAACTTCGCGTCCGTCGGGTCCGCCGCTTTTCTGATGATGGCCACGACTTTGTCCAAATTGGCTATCGCGATTAACAACCCCTGCAAAATATGCTCGCGTTTTTGCGCTTTGTTTAAATCAAATTTTGTGCGCGCGACAATTACTTCCTTGCGGTGTTTGACATAACATTTCATCACTTCTTTGACGGGAAGTATGCGCGGCCGGCCGTCGACGATTGCCAGCATGTTGACGCTGAAACTGGTTTGCAGCTGCGTGTGTTTGTAGAGGTGGTTTAAGACGACGCGGGCGTCCCCGTCTCTTTTTACTTCAATGACGAGGCGCATGCCGCGGCGGTCGCTCTCGTCGCGAATGTCGGCGATGTCCGTCACTTTTTTGTCTTTCACCAATCCGACTATGGATTCTATTAAAGCCGTTTTATTGACCTGGTACGGAATCTCCGTGACGACAATCGCGCTTCTGCCGCCCTTGCCGCCTTCCTCTATTTCCGCCCGGGCCTGCACTTTGACCGACCCGCGGCCCGTCTCAAAATAATCAAAAATGCCTTTTTTGCCGCAGATTATGGCCGCCGTCGGGAAATCCGGGCCTTTTACCACCTGCATTAATTCCTTCGTCGTGATGCCCGGGTTTTGGATTACTTTTATAATGCCTTCGCACACTTCGGCCAGATTGTGCGTCGGAATATTCGTCGCCATGCCCACCGCTATGCCCGACGAGCCGTTGACGAGAAGGTTCGGCATTTTTGCCGGCAGAACCGACGGCTCCTGCATGGACCCGTCGTAGTTGTCTATAAATTTGACGGTGTTTTTGTCAATGTCGTTAAGCATTTCGTCCGCGATTTTTTCAAGGCGCACTTCCGTGTAACGCATTGCCGCCGCCATGTCCCCGTCGACGGAGCCGAAGTTGCCCTGGCCGTCAACCAGCGTGTCCCGGAGCGAAAAATCCTGCGCCATGCGGACCAGGGAGTCGTATATCGCCGTGTCCCCGTGCGGATGGTATTTACCCATGACGTCCCCGACGACGCGGGCGGATTTTTTGAAAGCTTTGTTGTATTTTAAACCCATTTCGTTCATGCCGTAGAGCAGGCGGCGGTGGATTGGTTTGAGGCCGTCTCTTACGTCCGGGAGGGCGCGGCCCACGATGACGCTCATGGAATAATCAATGTACGAGCGTTTCATTTCCTCGCCGATGTCGCGCTGTTTGACGTTGCCGAATAAGTCCGCGTTGGGTATGTTGTTCTGATTCTCTGCCATTTTATTGACTCCGTAATATTTTAAAAACTAAGGAAGATATTTAATGTTTTGCCCGCGCTTTTTGCCGGCTGAATCCGCGTTCAACATCGCAAATTGCGATCTTGAAAATTCGGCTTCCTCTTTAGTAAGCCGGAACATAAAATTTTCGGGGAAACGCTCAATATTTCTTTTGACGGCCTCATTCAGCCTGAACGTCGGCACGCCGTAGAGCGCGGCCAAATCGCGGTCAAGCATAACTTGTTTGCCCCGTATGTTTAATATTTTATATCCGGCCGGCGCAATCTTTTTGGTCATATTAAATGTCTAAATTCTTTACTTCTAAAGCGTGGGATTCTATGAACGCTCTTCTCGGTTCCACTTTGTCGCCCATCAGCGTAGTGAAAATCTGCTCTGCGTCCGCCGCGTCTTCTATCGCCACCCTTATCAGGCTGCGCTTCGCCGGGTCCATGGTCGTTTCCCAAAGCTGCTCGGGGTTCATTTCGCCCAGACCCTTGTAGCGCTGGATTGTAGCGCCCGACGAGCCGGCTTCTTTTACCGCTTTGAATAATTCTCTCAGGCTGTAAACAAAACTGTTGTCTTTGCCCGCGGCGACGGTGAACAGCGGGACTTTTTTGTCCGCTTCCTGTTCTATTTCGGCGTACTTTGTCAAATCATAGCCGAACTCTTTTAATTTGTTCTGGCACGCCAGAAGGCGGCCGAATTCAAACAAACTCTGGTGCTCAGGCGCCAAATCTTCGTCGTTAAGAATGCTGACGTCCGCGCCCTCTCCGGACAAAATTTCTTTTCTTTCCAAAATATACTGGTTGGCGTAGTCCTGGTATTCTTTGTCCGCGTAAAAATATTTGTAGCCCCCGCTTTGCAGCGGCACGCGGTAGACCGGGATTTGCCCGGCGTTCACGAATCCCAGGAAATCTTTGAGCGTGATATTTTTTACGTCGAGTTTGGCAAGCAAATCCTCGGCTTCGCGTAAAATTTTCAGCAGCGCTTTTAACTGCGTTTCGTCAAGCGGTTTTTTGTCCGCTTTTGTGACGGTGATTGAGCCGATGCCCTCTTTGGACAGCCAGTTGACCAGCTGGTCTTCCGTCTGCAAATACTGTTCCGTCTTGCCTTTTTTGATTTTGAAAAGCGGCGGCTGCGCGATATACACGTGGCCGGCCTCGATAAGCGCGCGCAGCTGGCGGTAGAAAAAAGTGAGCAGAAGAGTCGTGATGTGCTGCCCGTCCACGTCGGCGTCCGCCATTAAAACTATTTTGTGGTAGCGCAGCTTGGAAATGTCAAAACCGCCCTCCCCCTCGCCCACGCCGGTGCCGAGCGCGGAAAATAATGTGCGGATTTCCTCGTTGGATAAAATTTTCACAAGCTGCGCTTTCTCGACGTTTAACACTTTGCCGCGCAGCGGGAGTATCGCCTGGAAAACGCGGTCTCTGCCCTGTTTTGCGGAACCGCCGGCGGAGTTTCCTTCGACGATAAACAGTTCGCATCTGCCCGGGTCCTTTTCCTGGCAGTCCGCCAGTTTGCCGGGGAGTCCCCCGCCTTCCAAGGCGCTTTTTCTTCTCGTCAAATCGCGCGCTTTGCGGGCGGCTTCTCTGGCTATGGCGGCGTTTATGCACTTTTCGCTCACCGCGCGGGCGGTCTTCGGGTTTTCTTCAAAAAACGTGGTCAGCGCGTCGCCCACTATGGAGCGCACCACTCCTTCTATTTCGCTGTTGCCCAGCTTGGTTTTGGTCTGGCCCTCAAACTGCGGGTGCGGGATTTTGACGGAGAGAACGGCGGTCAAACCTTCCCTCATATCGTCGCCCTGCACGGCGACTTCTTTATTTTTCAGAAGCGCGTTGTCTTTGATATATTCGTTGATGACGCGCGTTAACGCGGAGCGGAAACCGCTCAAATGCGTGCCGCCTTCAATAGTGTTGATATTGTTGACGAAAGAATAAATGTTTTCCGAATAGCCGTCATTATACTGCACCGCGAAGGAAACGTAATTGTTGTCAACTTCTTTAGTAATATAAATCGGCTCATTGTGCAGCGGCGTTTTGTTGGCGTTGATATATTTGACGAACTGCGAAATGCCGCCCTCGTACACAAAAGTGTTTGTTTTGGCGGTGTCCCCCCTCTCGTCGGTCAGCGTGATTTTTACGCCGGCGTTTAAAAAAGCCAGTTCGCGCAGACGGTTCGCTATGGTGTCATATGAAAATGAAAGTTCGCCGAAAATTTGTTTGTCCGCGAAAAACGCGACGGACGTGCCGTGGTCTTTGGTCGTCCCTATTTGTTTGACTTTTTCTTCGGGCACGCCGCGGCGGTATCTTTGGAAATATTGTTTGCCGCCCGTGTTGACCGTGACTTCAAGCCATTCGGACAGCGCGTTTACGCAGGACACGCCCACGCCGTGAAGGCCGCCGGACACTTTGTAAGCCCCGCTGTCAAATTTGCCGCCGGCGTGAAGCACCGTCATCACAACTTCAAGCGCGCTTTTGCCTTTGAGTTTTGGGTCTTTGACGTTGACCATGGGGTCGACGGGTATGCCGCGGCCGTCGTCTTCCACCACGCACGTCATGTCGTCTTTTATGGTGACCAGGATTTTGGTCGCGCCGCCGGCCAAAATTTCGTCCACGGAGTTGTCTACCACTTCGTAGACCAGGTGGTGGAGCCCCGTGGGGCCGGTTGAGCCGATGTACATTGCCGGGCGCTTGCGGACGGCTTCAAGGCCTTCTAAAACTTGTATTGTCGACGAATCGTAAACTTTTTTTACTGCCAAATCTTCTGCCATTTGTCTGCTCCTGATAATGTTTTAAATTTTTTTAAATTATTTCCAGCGTTTTTATCCACGGTCTGTCAAAATATTTGTTCAGCTCTTTTATTATTTCGTTGCTGCGGGCCGCCAAATCGTGTTTTGCGGCGGCCGACGACGGTTTTATAAAAATCGCGTCGTCGGTCGCGCTGTCGAGAATCCAAAATTTGCTTTTTACCCCGGCGGTTTTCTGCCACACGGAATTTAACACCATCAGACGGTTGAGCCTTTTGTTGATGGGGTTAAAACCCCGCGCCAAATCTTCGGCGCTGTTCCAGATTTTTTTGGGTTTTGCCCCGAACTTCATGAACGCACCGGCATCACCACGTATTTAAATTTTGTCTGCCCGACCCCCTCTATAAGCACGGGCTGCGCGGCGTTTATAAGAGAAAATTCCACCCGCTCCGACGGGATATTTTTCAAAACGTCCAAAACGTAAAGAGGGTTGAAGGAAATTTCAAAAGAGTCCCCGCTGTAATCCACTTTTATTTCGTCGGAAAAATCCATTTTCTGAGACGTGGAAGTTATGGTCAGCACATTGTTGTTTAAAGCATATTTGACCGTGCCGCCCAACTCGCTGGCGCAAAGGCTGGCGCGTTTTGTGGACGCGGAAATTTCTTTATTGTCCGCCGTGAAAGACATGACTTTTTTGCTGGGCACAACCTGCTCGTAATTCGGAAAATTGCCTTCTATCAGCCGCGAAATGTAGGTGGTTTCTTTTATATTAAAACTCACCTGGTTTGACGCGACGCACATGGTGACGCCGTCTTCCGCGCTTTTGTTTAAGGAGAAAAAGCGCAGCAGTTCGTTTAAAATTTTGGTCGGAATAATTATTTTAAAGTCTTTTATAGACGAATCTATGCCGCTGGAGGCAAGAGCAAGCCTGCGGCCGTCGGTCGCGACTATTTCAAGTTTGTCCCCGGTTTTGACCCATAAAAGGCCGTTCAAAACATATCTGGTTTCCTGGGTTGAGGCGGAAAAAACCGTGGCGGAAATCATTTCGGCGACGTCTTTCGCTTTAAGCGTGACCGCATTTGTTTTTTGTATTTCCGGGACAAGCGGGTATTCGGCCTTTGGCGTACCCATCACCCAAAATTTCGCCTTGCCGCATTTGATGTGGACTTTGTTGTCCCCGCCGCATGTTACGCTTACTTCTTTGTCGCCGGGCAGCGTTTTTAAAATGTCGGTGGTTTCTTTTAGGGGGATTGTTATTGAGCCCTCTTCAATAATCTCAGCGTTAATATAGTGTATGGAGGCCATTTCCATATCCGTGCGCATTAATTTTATTTTCCCGTTTTCGGTTTCCATAAGAAAGTTATGTAAAACGGGCAGGGTCGCCCTGGACGCCGTTCCGGCCTGAACAACGGAAAGCCCTTCCAAAAAAGTCTCTTTAGTTATATTAATTTTCATAAGTTATTATTCCTTATATTAATATGTCTGTGAATTGCGTTGATAATGTTTACGGCCCAATACAAAAATACAAATTTCCTGTTGAAAGAAATTAACAGATTATACACACCGCCAACAACACAACCCTAAAAATGCCCACGTGTTGATAACTTTTTGGACTTATCAACAGAAAATCAGGGTTTATCAACAGCTTTAATCTCCGCGATTATTTCATTGATTTGCGCGGCGAAAAACGGGTCATTGGCCAAATCTTCCTTAATTTTTTCCCTGGCGTGCACCACGGTGCTGTGGTCCCTTTCAAATTCCCGGCCTATTTCCGGGAGGGACATGTCCGTCATCTCCGTCGCCAAAAACATGGCTATCTGCCGCGGCCAGGCCACGGAATGCGTTTTGCGTTTTGAATTAAAATCCGACACGTCGGTTTTAAAATGTTTGCCCACCGCTTTTTTTATGGAGTGCACGCTGACGGGCGCGTTTTTTTCTTCGGCGTTTATAATGTCCGCCAAAATTTCCCGCGCTATGGGAATTGTCGGGGCCACTCCGTGAATATTGCAGTAAGTGGCAAGGCGGAAAAGACTGCCTTCCAGTTCTCTTATGCTGGCCTGCACGCCGGAGGCTATGAATGATAAAACATCGTCCCCGACGTCAAAACCGGACGAGTCCCTTTTTTGGCGCAAAATGGCTATTCTGGTTTCCAAATCAGGCCTTTTTATTTCCGTGACTATGCCGGATAAAAGGCGCGAACTCAGCCGCGGGTCAATGCCCAGCTGCTGCGGGGTTCTGTCCGACGTTAAAACTATTTGTTTTTTGGACTCAAAAAGAGCGTTAAAGGTGTAGAAAAATTCCTGCACGCTGGATTCTTTGCCGGCTACAAATTGTATGTCGTCCATCAAAAAACAGTCCAGCGAGCGGTGTTTTTTCCTAAAACTTTCCGGGTTTCTGTTTTGCAGGCTTTCTATATATTCGGAGACAAATTCTTCGCCGGACATGTACAAAACCCGCGCCCCGGGGTTAATTTTTATAATTCTGTTGCCTATGGCGTGCAAAAGGTGTGTTTTGCCCAGACCGGGAGTGCTGTAAATGACAAGCGGGTTGTTTTCCCTGGCGCCCAGTCTTGTGACCACGGCCTCGGCCGCGCGGTACGCAAAACGGTTTGACGGGCCTTCTATAAATCCCTCAAAAGTGTAATTGGGGTTAAGCCTGTTGGGCAGATTGCTGCGCGGCATGTTAAAGGCGGGTATTTCCGTCTGGCGTTTGGCCTGGCCGTCGGCGTCGTCGATTATATCATAGACCAGTTTCAGGTGTTGGCCGGCGCGGGTTTCAAGCAGCATTTTGACGGTTTCGCCGTATCTTTCGGCTATTGTTTTGGACCAGAATTTATTGGGCAGGTCAATGTGCAGTTCTTCGCCCTCTATATGCAGGTTGAGCGGTTTGAGCCACATGTCGCAGGCTTCCTGGCCGAAAACGGTTTCCATCTCGGCCAAAACTTCTTTTTTTAATTCGTCTTTGATTTCCATTGACATGTTGATAACTTTCCGGATTTTAGAGGATATGCTAAATTTTAGCTTATTTTGCGGTTTTTTGCATTTTTATTTTTTTGCGCCGCATGACGTGCGCCACAAGCAAAGCGCGCACCAAAAGCGAAAATAGCGCAAAAGGCCCGAAAAGGCATATTTTTTTATTGTAAGACGGAATTGATGACTTCCAGCAATTTTTTGATTGTAAACGGTTTGGGACAGAAGCCTCTGACCTGGCGTATGCCCGCGAAAAGCTGCTTTGATTCTTCCAAAGCAGAGGCGGCCACTATCGGTATATAAGACGTTTCCGGCAGTTTTGCAAGTTCCTTTGCTATCGCGCTTCCGTCCATGCCGGGGAGCATGACGTCAAGCAAAATAAGGTCCGGCTTTGCTTCCTTGATAAAATCAACGGCCTCTCTGCCGTTGTCGCAGACCGCGACGGCGAAACCGGCGCGTTCCAGCATCATTTTTGTCATTTCGGCGATAGAGGGATCATCTTCAACGATAACAATTTTTTTCATTTATATATTATACTATAAATAAATATGCAGAAAACGCGGCCGCCCAAAGCCGGCTTTTACAGCACGGTCTGGGCAAAACTTTTAAAAGAAAACGACGGCCTTTTTAAACGCGGGGACCGCGTCGCCGTTGGCGTGAGCGGCGGGGCGGACTCGGTCGTGCTTTTGCATTTCTTAAAAAAACTGTCCGGGAAAAAAAGGTTTTCCGTTTACGCCGTCCACGTCAACCACAATCTGCGCGCAAACGCGAAAAGGGACGAAAATTTTACAAAAAAATTCTGCGAAAATCTGGGCGCGGAGTGTTTGGTTTTTCAGGCCGACGTAAAAAAAACCGCGGCAAAATATAATCTGAGTTTGGAGCACGCCGCGCGAAAGGCCCGTTACGCCGCTTTTGAAAAAGCGTGCCGCGCGAAAAAAGCGAATTACCTCGCGCTGGCGCACCACGCCGACGACAACGCGGAAACGGTTTTGTTAAATATTCTGCGCGGAACAAAAGCCAAAGGCCTGGCGGGCATAACGGCGCGCAGGCCTTTAAACAAAAATGTCGCCGTCGTGCGCCCGCTGCTCTGCGCGCGCAGAAAGGACGTGGAAGATTACGCAAAATTTAATAAACTTAAATTTGTCACCGACGAGACAAACGCGCGGGAAAATTTTACGCGCAACTGGGTGCGCAGGCGGCTGCTTCCGATGCTTGAAAAAAAGCAGCCGCAAATCCGCGAACACTTAAACTTAATTTCGGCGGACCTGTCAAAACTTTATGAAAATAGATAATTACAGAGAATTTGCGTCTGAGAAAGAAATAGAATACATAAAAAAACTGGGCGGCCTGTTAAAAGGCAGAAGCGCGAATATTGTCAGCGCGGCCAACCAGGGGGGCGGGATCGCGGAGCTTTTAAACAAAATTCTGCCGCTGCTGTCGGATTTTGATTTTGACCTGCGCCGCGTGACGCTGGAACTGGACAAAAATTTTTTGGAAATCTGCGACAAATTTTATAAAGGCATGGGAGACCCGACCACGGACATAACCCCGGAAGATTTGCGGGATTTTCTCAAATATTCGGCGTCGGTTGCGGCGCAGATTACAAAACCGGCGGACCTGCTTTTTACGCACGACCACCACCCCATAACGGCGGTGCAGAACAAAAATTTTTACAAATCCGTCTGGCGCTGCCACATTGACACGTCCCACCCGGAGCCGACTCTTTGGAATTTTTTGAGAACTTACGTCAATAAATACGACGCGGCCATATTCTCTTTCCACAGTTTTTCCGGCGATATTTCGGTGCCTAAATTTTCGGTCATGCCGTCCATTGACCCGCTGTCGGACAAAAACAAATTTCTGCCCGACGAATATGTGGATTCCGTTTTTAAAAAATATAATATCCCCCGCTCCAAACCGGTTATTTTGCAGGTAGGCCGTTTTGACGTTTTAAAGGACCCGCTGGGAGTGGTGGAGGTTTTTAAGGAAGTCAGAAAATCTTATGACTGCACTTTAATCCTCGCCGGCGGCCGCTCCACGGAATATACGCTGACGGATACAATATACCGCGAAACCCTGTCCGCGGCCGCAGGCGTGCCGGACGCGCACGCGCTGCTTCTTGAGCACAATGATTTGGAAATAAACGCGCTGCAAAGGGGCGCGGACATTATTTTGCAGAAAAGCCTGAGGGAAAGTTTCGGCCTTGCCATTACGGAAGCGCTGTGGAAGAAAAAAGCCGTCGTGGCCACGGAGACCGGAGGCGTGCCGCTCCAGATTATCGAAGGGCACACGGGGCTTTTGTGCGTCAGCAACAAGTCGTGCGTGACGCAGATTAAGAAGTTTTTACAGAACCCGGAGCTGCGCCGCGCTTTAGGCGCGGCCGGACACCGCCACGTCAGGGAAAATTTTATAGTTACCAGGCATATAAGGGATTTGTTAATAGTTTTCTGCAAAGTTCTGGGCTTAGAATTTTAACAAATTGAGTTTTTCCCCCTCCTTTGAGGGAGAGGACGACGACGGAGTATTAATAATCGTTAAAATTTGCGATTTTTTTATTATAATATGAAGTAGTGACAGGAGTACGGCTGTTAATGTGAGCCCGGAAGGGTTTATTACAATTTTTCTGTTTTTGGAACTCCGCCGTCAGGGCGGGGCGGGTATGCGCAAAGCGCATATACGGCAACGGTCCGAAAACAGCCCGTTAAAAATGCGGCGCGCGCGGCGTAACGGCCCGGGCGCGGCGCGTGGTTTCCCGTTATATATGGTGGGGAGAATGTGGCTGTTTATATTTTGACCATTGCCGGCCGAAATATAAGCAGCCGTTTTTTATTGCCGTAAAAACGTTTTTAATGGAGAAAGCAAATGTCGAACAAGAAAAAAACATTGATATTTGCCGCGTTTGCGGCGCTGCTGTTTGCGGGAGCCGGGCTGGCATACGCGGCTTACGCGAATTATAACGCGTGCCGCTGCGCGCAGCCGAGCCCGGGCGTGGATATTCCGAGTATTTGCTGTTATAACGAATACGCGAAGAGTGACGGCACCATATGGGGCGGCACGGACGGGGACACGAACTGCGGGTGCACGTCTCCGAAAGAGTGGTCGTCGCAGCGGCGTGCGTGCTATACGCCGTGCAAGAACGTGACTTGCAGCGGCAGTACGCCGGAGAAAAATCCGGGTATATCTTATAATGAAGACGGCACCGGCTGCTGCCAGGCGGCGACGACCGTACACAAGGTTCAAATCACGGCGACGGCTTACAGCGCCATAACTTCAAACAACGTTTATACATACGCGATAGCCACGCCGACCTCAACATGCGACACATATACAAATCTTAGCAACGGCAGCTGCGCGAGTTTTTTGTCTAATATAAAACAGGCTCTGCCTCCGTCCTGCGGGTCAAACCACTGGAACGGCGGGGAAACGTGCACGCCGGGCAGTTTTACAAGATGCGCCCTTAACGCGCCGACCATCAACACGGTAGTAAGCGGCGCCAGCTTTTTGGGAATATGCAGTCTTACAGGCACCGACGCAGGGTGTAACGGCGGGAGCTATGTGCCCTGCAACAACGGTTGTTCCTTCACCGGCGGTCCATACAGCGGCGGGAACTATACGTGCTATGACGGAACCAATACTTATACCGGTTCTGCTGCGTCCGCGCCTGCGAAGTGTTACGTGTACCAGTGTATGTGCCAGGCAAGCAGCGTAAACATAGCCGACTGCGTATAAATATTTGAAGTCGTATAAAAAATCCGGCGGCTGAAAATTTTTCGGCCGCCGGGTTTTTTCTTCTCAAAAACGCGCTCCTTGAACTTTTATATAATAATAGTCAGGGGGTTAAAATGGATTACTGGATAGTCATAGGCGCGGCGGCGGGGCTGGGGTTGGTCCACACGCTTCTCGCGCCCAATCATTATTTGCCTTTTATCATGATTTCAAAAGCCCGCAAATGGAGCCGGCAAAAAACAGTGCTTATCACGGCGCTGTGCAGCACGGGGCACGTTTTCGGCTCGCTCATTATAGCGCTGCTGGCGGTGGGATTCGGCGTCGCTCTGAATAAAATAGAAATTGTCAACGGGTACCGCGCCAACATAGCGGCGTGGGGTTTAATCATTTTCGGCTTCGGGTATGTTTTGTACGGCGTGCACGCGGCCGTGCACGACCACCATTGCTGCGAACACATTCACACCAAAAAAAACGACATCAAAAGCCTGACGCCTTTTATTTTGTTCATGCTTTTTCTGTTCGCGCCGTGCGAAGCGTGGGTGCCCATAATGATGTTTCCCGCGCTGACCAACGTTCCCGTTTACACCGTGCTTATAGCTTTTTCTTTTGGTCTTACTACCATGGCGACGATGGTTGTTTTGGTTTACCTCGGCGTGCACGGGGTTGAGCGTCTGCCTTTTCAGAAATGGGAAAAATACGGCCACCTGATAGCCGGCGCGGTGATTTTTCTGTGCGGCGTTTTTGTGACTTTCGTCGGGGAGATTAACTAATAAAAAACGCCCCTTTCGGAGCGTTTTTAAATGGTGGTTGGGATAGGATTCGAACCTATGAAGGGCGCAGCCCGACGGTTTTACAGACCGTTGCTTTTGACCGCTCAGCCACCCAACCGTTAAAAAAAACGGCGCATTATTCTGCCGCCGACATTAAATTATACCAAAAAATTTGTATAATATATATAACCGAGTCTATTATGGACGGCGGGCCACCACTCCGTCGTCTCAAATTATATAAGGTTAAATAAAAATATGACAAAAACATTTCTCCCTTCCGTCAAGGAAGCGGAACAATCAAGACAATGGCACCACCTGGACGCGTCGGGCAAAGTATTAGGCCGCCTGGCGACCCGGGCCGCGGTGCTGCTGATGGGCAAAAACAAAAAAACGTTTACCCCCCACATGGACTGCGGGGATTTTGTCGTCGTGACTAATATCAAAGACGTCAAAGTCACCGGCGATAAAATGAACCAGAAGGTTTATTTCACCCACTCCGGCTACGCCAAAGGCGGCAAAGAAATACCTTTTAAAAGACAGTTTGAAAAAGACCCGACGGTGGTTTTTGAGCTGGCGGTCAAAAGAATGCTAGATGAAAACAAGCTGCGCGGCCCGAGAATGAAAAGGCTCAAACTTTTCGCCGGCGCGGAGCACGCTTTTCAGGGCCAGTTCGCCAAAAAGGGGGCCAAATAAAATATGGCAAAAGAAAAATCCACTAACGTCGGCAGAAGGAAAACCTCCATTGCGACGGCCCAGTTAATCAAAGGCAAAGGCAAAATCACCGTCAATGACAGCCCGCTGGAAAAATATTTTGCCGCGTCCGTCAAATACCAGAAGGACGTCAAAGGCCCGCTGACCGTCACCGGCGCGGACAAAGAGTATGACGTTTTCGCGACGGTAAAAGGCGGCGGCATTTCCTCCCAGGCGGGGGCGGTGCGGCACGCGATAGCGCGCTCCGTGGCGCTAATCAGCGACGACTTCAAGAAACTGGTCAAAAAGGCCGGTTATCTGACGAGGGACCCGAGAATGGTGGAACGCAAAAAGCCCGGCCAGCCCGGCGCCAGAAAGAGATTCCAGTTCTCCAAGCGTTAAGTTTTTTGTTGCAGCAAAAAAACGCCCTCCGAAAGAGGGCGTTTTTTTATAGGTTCGTTTTTCCTGGCGCGGATTAATCTTCAGCCGCGGGTACAAGTTGGTAATAAACAAGGAAGTCGTCCGCAATACCGTTATGTGAATTACACAGCGGAACTATATAATGATTGTCGTCGGAGCCGTCAACTTTTTTTACGTGACCCCCGACATCGGCTTTTCTCGAACAGGCCGCGCATTCATCAACCTTTTGTCCGGTTTTTTTCTCCCAATATTCCAGCCAGGAACTATACGGAGAGGGGCTTTTGCCCTCGGTTCCATTTAAATTTTTTACTTTTACAGCCATAATCCCTCCTATTGTACAGTAATACATTTATTATATATAAAAATAATAAAAAAAGTATAGTAACATACAATTGGGATTTTTGGAGTGAATAAAAAATAAGTTAGGCTGCCTAACAGTTTTCACGTGAAAACCGCGTTTGCAGACAGACATTCCCCCTCCGTGCAATATTTTGCAAAATTTGCTATCCTTATTTATCTTAGTTTACGGAGATTTTTATGTCTGAAATCGTCTCAATGGCAAACCAGAAGGGCGGAGTGGGAAAGACCACGACGGCCATCAACCTGGCCCACGCGCTTGCCGCGCTTAACCAGGAAACTTTGCTGGTGGATTTTGACCCGCAGGGCAATGCCTCGTCGGGCGCGGGAATTAATTTGAAAGACGGGGAAAAATCCGTCTATCATTTGCTGATGAAAGTCGCGTCCTTCGACGACGTTATCAAAAAAACTTCCAACGAAATGCTGGACATTCTGCCCGCGTGCAAAAACCTCGCCGGCGCGGAGGTGGAACTGGTAAATATTAAAAACCGCGAAAATATGCTCAAGGAAGCGCTTGAGCCAATCCGCAAAATGTACAAATTCATAATAATTGATTGTCCCCCCTCCCTCAGCCTTCTGACGCTGAACGCTATGGTGGCGTCCGACAGCGTCATAACTCCTATACAGTGCGAATATTATGCCATGGAAGGTTTGGCCCATTTTATCAATACAACGGCCAAAGTTAAGCAGTTTTTGAACCCCAAACTGAGCATAGACGGCGGCCTGCTGACCATGTACGACAGCCGCATGAACCTTTCCAACCAAGTCTTGCAGGAAGTTTCCAAATTTTACGGCGACAGAGTATACAAAACCGCCATTCCGCGCAATATACGCCTGGCGGAGGCGCCCAGCTTCGGCCAGAGTATTTTTGAGTATGACCCGGGCTGCCGCGGCGCGCTGGCGTATCTTGATTTGGCAAAAGAATTTTTAACCCGCCGCGGCTATGACGGGGAAAAATTCAAAGATTTTAAACTCACCGCGTCGTACGATTTCGGAGGCTAAAAATATGGCTAGACAGGTTTTAGGCAAAGGTTTAGACGCTCTTTTGAAGCAAACCCAGGATATTTTGGGCACTTCCCCGGCTGAAGAGGGGAAAAACATACAAAAAATCCCGCTTTCCAATATAGTCCCCAACAGGTTTCAGCCCAGGCGGACTTTTAACGAGGAAAGTTTGCAGGGTCTGGCCGAGTCCATTAAACAGCACGGTTTAACCCAGCCCATTGTTGTAGTCTACGACGGCGGTTTGGCAAAATACGAGATTGTGGTCGGCGAGCGCCGCTACCGCGCCTGCAAGCTGGCCGGCCTGGCGGAAATTGACGCCGTGGTCCACAAAGGCCTGTCGGACAAAGAGCTTTCCGCCCTTGCCCTCATAGAAAACATACAGAGGGAAGATTTAAATCCGGTTGAAGTTGCCCACGGATATAAAAATCTGATGCAAAAATTCGCGGTTTCCCAGAGCGATTTGGCCGGGTATTGCGGCAAATCCAAGGCCGCGGTCTCCAATTCGCTGCGGCTTTTGGAACTGCCCAAAGAAATGCAGGCGGCAATAGAGGGGGGGACAATTTCCGAAGGGCACGGCCGGGCGCTGCTGATGATTGCGGACCCCAAGAAGCGGGAAGTGCTGTTTTCCAAGCTGAAAACCGGCCGCATGTCGGTCCGCCAGGCGGAAGCGGCCGCGCGGGATATTCTTAATTCTAAGACGGTAAAACCGGCGGAAAGGCCGTCCGAAGTCATTGAGTTTGAGGCGGGGCTTCAGAAGGCGCTGGGCACAAAGGTAGAGGTAAAATACGGCGGCAAAATGACCAAAGGAACGCTTGTTATCCACTATAATTCCATAGACCAGCTTGAAAATATCGCGGAACGTTTGCGGAATAAAATGTTGTAATTTTCTAAAAACGCGCAAAACACCCCGTCCGTTTTTTTGGGCGGGGTGTTTTCACGTGAAAACTTTGGCGGTTTTGAAAAAATTGCAAAATTCCGCCAAAGTTAAGGAGGGATAACGGAATTTATGCAAAAAGCAAAAAGCACGGAGTTTCCTTTGGCAGTTTCCTAATAATCGGCGAAGGAAAACCCAATAAACCGCTAAAATTTACAAAAATACGAATTTCATAGCGGAATCTGAAAAAATTTTTAAAAAATCAAAATTTTCTCGTCGGGAATTTTAAGACATTCTTAAAAATTCCATATTTTAAGGTTTTGGAAAGAAAAGGATAAGATACAGCTAAAAAAGCCAAAAACCCGGTCAGAGCCCGTTTTAGGCCCAAAACGGCGCTTTTTGTCCAAAATCTAATTAATTTAGATTATATAAATTTTTCGCCGCGGAAAAATCCAAAAATAACCGGACGCAAAAAAACAAAAAAAAAGGGGGGAGAAAATTTTTATACAAAAAATTTGCGCCGAACTGTTTTCAGGAAAAATTTTTTATAAAAAATATTTTCTAAAATCTGGAAATCCGGAAAAAATTTCTAAAAATTTTTTTTTAAAAAACATTTTTACAAATTTTTTTGCGCGTATTTTTTTAAACAAAATTTTCACGGCGCAAAAAATTATTAAAAAAATTTTACGAAATCATGTTTCCCTGTTTTTTATTTTTACCGCAAAATTTTTGCGCCGCGCATTTTGCAAGCAAGCGCGTTCAGTTCGCGCGGGTTTAAATCCCGGCGGTCCGTCCGCTCCGTTTTTTTTAAAACCGGGCTGTTTTCTTACTAAGTAAGTATTCAACCGCGAAGGTCTTACCCTCTTAGCTCCGTATATTCAGAGTACTTATTTTACGTTACTGTTTTTATTGAATAGAATATTAGTGAAATTGACTAATGTTTCGGAGGCTTTTAATGAAAATTTTACCGGTAAAACTGCTGTACCCCGGCCTCCTGGCGGCCGCGTTACTGTCCGCCGGGGCCGGGCTTGCTTACGGCGCTTACGCGAATTATAACGCGTGCCGCTGCGCGCAGCCGAGCCCGGGCGTGGATATTCCAAGCGTTTGCTGCCTGAGTGAATACGCGAAGAATGACGGCACCATATGGGGCGGCACGGACGGAGACCCTAACTGCGGCTGCGTCTATCCCAAATCCTGGGTAGCGGCGCAGCACCAGTGTAGGACGCCTTGCGCCAACGTGACGTGCGGCGGGTCTACGCCTTACAAAAACACGGCTTTTACTTATGACGAAGTGGGGCCGAATACAAGCAATAACTGCTGCACCGCGACACCGCCCGTAGT
>JGI20166J26741_11932250_pt1 | contig 19779 bp, 16 predicted proteins | sample TergutCu122P5_FD_26741 | JGI IMG/M metagenome (IMG submission 26741)
GGGGGGGGGAACACCCACGAATGCAAAACACGTTCCTCTCTCCGCCACACATCTAATCAACGCTCCCTCTAACTCCAGCCAGGGGTCAGCGCTAGCAAAACAGCAATTTTCTAGTCAAGCCAAACCAAAGTTATAAAGGGGGGGGGACTTGCGGGAAGCGCAAGTCGACGTCCCCCTGTCTGATAGCCATTCCCCCTTTTGACCGCATAGCTGGGATCTATAACAGACACCTTAACTCTAACAGGGGGATTTGCTTAAGCTAACGATTTTGAAGTCAGGCTTATCTTGCCAAAGAAAAGCGCCTATGTGGCCCAGGACAAGTTATGGGAGGTATACCTTGGCTTGGTAGGAAGTCAGGGTTCTGAGCCCAGATTGGCTATGTCGCAAACTGGGGGTATGCGACTTTTTTCAGGTGCCTAGGTTAGGCCACCGCGCCCCGGGGGGGGGGGTTTGGCGTGCCACGACTTTGCATTGAATACCATGGCATTTGCCTTAAAACTGAGGAAAACCACGGAAAACTTCAGTAAGGGTACCCGATAGGCCCTCTGCTGAAAAGCGCCGAACGCAATTCGTTTTGTCGAATTGGCCATCGCGGGCGATGGTCTCGACTGACCTGCTGGCCCCTGACGCACTTGGATTTTGCGTCGGCGACGGGGTCATCCCTCGGCCAGCGTAAGTATCTGCCGAATTGCCGTACTAGGGGGTTCCCCACCACAGATAACTTTGAGTCAAAGCTCGCAGTCAGGGCTCTGATGTGGTCGGCAAAGAGCGAAACATCCAGATCCTCGTATATCTGTCTGTTACTTACGTACCAGGTGCAATCCATCATGGGGTGGATGCGATGTTTTAAAGGAGGACTCTGTTCCTGACGGAGAGATCACTCTAACTATTCAGAAGGGTACCCAGCATGCCCATCCTTTGGGCAGTTTTCTTTCTGACCTGATCGATGTGAGGCGACCGGGTGAGTCGTGTATTTAGAGTCACCTCCAGACAACGAGTAGTGTCGACCCATTCGATTGGTTCCCCGAAGAGTGTTACTGGTCGGGGCCGGATGAAGCGCCGTCCGGCACGTGTGAAGATTATCGCGGTGCTCTTAGAGACATTAATGACGATTCTCCATTCACTCAACCACCGTTGAAGGTCGTTTGGATATCACTCCAGGTAGCTGACGAGCAGCGTCGGCCTGCGGGACGTGGCTATGATAGCCGTGTCGTCCGCGTAGAGGGCTAACTCGACGTGGTGGAAGGGTGGGGGCATAAGGTTGACAAACTTACTGAAGAGGAGAGGGGAGATTAATCCACCCCGAGCCACCCCAGCTCGCATGCCTCGACGAGATGACGTGGCCGTCTGGAAGGACGCTTCAAACGGCCAAACAGAGGTATGAGGAGATTGTATGGACTAGGCAAGACGGGAAGTTTAGGAGCGTTAGCTTGTAGAGGAGACCATCGATCCAGACGGTATCGAAGGCTTTGGCCACGTCGAGGAAGACTGCGCCCGTTAGCCTCTTTACGGCAAAGTTCCTGGTAATTTTTTCGAAGTGGGCCAGCTGCAAGGACGTGTTATGCCTGTGTCTAAACCCAAACTGCTCATCTCGCATCAGTCCGCGCTCGATTACTTCATGTAAGATCCTAGCTTATATGATCTTTTCAAATTGTTTACAAATCGTGTCCAAAAGACTAATGGACCGATAGGATGACGGCAATGCTTGATCCTTCCCTGGTTTGAACATAGAGGTCACTTGAGCGTGCTTCTAAGCTGTCGGGGAAATGATGGGTGTTGAGGATCACGTTGAAAATACGGTCCAGGAGGGATACGGCTCGCTGTGGGAGACACTTTAAGGACCTGTTGGGGATACCGTTCGGGCCCGGAGCCTTGCTAACGTTGAGATCCCTGATGGCTTCCTGGACCTTCTCAGAGTTGGTTAACTTGGGTATGGGTGGCAGGGGTCATGAAATAAGACTATAGCGCCACGCCAACCATCTCAATAACTGCCAGGACCGAAGGATGGGTCACCGGCTGAAACTGAGTCTACAGATTGTCGGCAAAGGCTTCGGCTTTCTCAGAGTGTGAGACTGCGATTCCCTCCTGGGGTGTCCAGGGGAGCAGACGGAGTAGGAACTCTCATCGCCCGTTTGGTAATCCACAGCGATTGGTCTTCGGGATCGAGGGATTCGAGTGTCACAATCCACTGTTCGTTCCTCCACTCATTCAGCCAGCGGGTCACCGACCTCTGCAAGCGGTTAACCTCGGATTTCAGATCGGGTTCCCAGGAGACGTGCCACTGCCACCGCAGACGATTTTTCTCGTGTATCTCTTCCTGAAGGCAGTCAGTATCGGAGGCCGTGGGTCGTCACGCAGGCGACACTTGGGAGTACACGCTGCCAGAGCATTCAAAACGTCGCCAAAGAAATTCTCAACGCGCGTGTCGATTGTCAACCGGTTGTGCAATTACGGGTCAAACTGAATTTGATATTCCAAGTGAGTTTGGATGTTGGCCAAGTAAGTGCCCCTGAAATCAGGGCGATCCGGTGGGTGTTAAAAGGATGAGCGACACGCAGTGTCAATGAGTATCGGGAGGTGGTCCGAGCTTAGTGTCGAGCACGAAGTCAGATACACCGGAAACGAGAAGCCCTTCACTATTACGATGTTCAAGACATCGGGAGTAGCGAAGGAGTTGTATGGGTTGGTGGTTGGATGTCTGTTTCAAAGATCGCACAGAAGTTCTCATCGGCATGGTCAGGTAGGATTTCCCCATCTCGTGTTCAGACGCGAGTTCCAATACACATGTTTGGCGTTGAGATCGCCGTCCAAAATACCGGTACCACCCCCATCCCACCAAAATGGCGGTCAGGTCCGCTCGGATCAATGGGCGGGAAGGCGAAAAGTAAGCCGGAAGGATTTTCACCGGTCTGCCGGCAAATGTGGAAGTAGCCTCCAAGCGGGTCAGGCCCGGAATGGGCACTGAATGGTGGACTATAACACGGCGGACCAGGATGGCTGTGTCTCACATTTCTGTCAGTCTGTGCGGTGGCAGACATAATTGGCAAGGCGGAAGGCTTGACCAGAGCTAAGGAATTTTTCTCTTAAGAGACAAATGTCGATACCGTGCTGCCTGAGAAAATGCTTCAGTTCAAGATTTCTGCCACGCACTCCATCAGCATTCCAGTAGGCGAGGCGAAGGACTTTACCCCGTTCCGTCACCCCAGGACGTACAGGCAAATGCAGCCACGAAGAAAATTACCGTCTTGAAGACACCCCGCAGGCGGGCTACCCCTATGGGGATGGACGAGATGGACGTGAGCAGCTGACTAGTCACCTCCACAAATGCTTGTAGGGAGAGGCGATCAGATTTCAAAAAGAGAGGGGGGGTTCAGAGTGTGGACTACCAGGTCATATGTTGTGGATTTGGCGGCGCGGTTTTGACACTCGCGGCTGCTTTCTTCTTCGACTTCCCAACAGACGGCTTAGTGGCTGCTGTGGACTCGGGGTCAGGCTTCTTAGGTTTGGCCGTCTTTCTGAAGCGGTCACATTAGGCTGGTTGGGCGCATCCGAGACCGTCAGAGAGGGATTTGTCTTGGGGTGGAGTGGTGGTAGTGGACTTGACGGCACTTCCCCCACGAACGACGTGATTCCACCCCTCGCCCAGGTCCATCTGCTCGGCAGAGGGCTAGGACCGCTCAGCATTCGGAACGGCGGTGTGGCCTATGGCGGCGCTCTTTCGGACACGCTTAGGCGCCTGCATTGCAAGGGCCGATTTCGCTTCTTTCCACTTAATACATCCGCGGCTAGTTCGCGGTGTACTTACTCCTCCAGCAACAGCACTGAGGCTGCTCCCACAAAGTAGAGCACCCACCGAAGAAGAGGGAGCCCTCACACGCGACGCACCGGGACGCGTATCCGCAGTTTCGCTGAGTGTGTCCGAAACGCTGGAAGCGTTTGCAATGCAAAGGGCCCTTTTGAGCGAAGTACGACTCCAAAGACACTCGCAGGGCGCATAGTTCGGTGATTGATCGCAACTTTGACAGCTTAGGCCCTAGCGCCACTGATACAATGAAGTTGGAGGGCGGTCCTGGGTAGGGTCCTGGTCACGAAGGCCGGAACGCAGCTGCATGACCTGGACATAAAAGCCCAGGCACTCGACCTACCAGACGACACTACAGACATACCCCTAACCACGTTCTTTAAACAACGTTCCTCTGGGAGCATGAAAGTGTGGAAACTCACACCCTCCCCCAATCGTGGGACCGCAGTGCGCTGACCAAGGCTCTGAAACCGTTGACGGTTGACGGGACAACCATCAGCTTCTCAGCATCTAGTTGGGTCGTCAGACCGCAAGGGCAAGACGCGTCTCTCATTTGTGGCACAGGTTGGACACAGTTTTCTTATGTTAAAATATGTACAGACTCGATTTCCAAAAAGGTCAAGCTTAATGTAACGCCACAGGTGGCTATGTAAATTCGTTCCGGAACTTCTCAGCCACTCGTCTGCCGAGCTTAATTATCCCATGGACCTTCCTGACGACAAAATTCGACTGTCGTGTACGTCGGCAAAGTGCAAATCGTGGGAAAATTTTTCGTTCTGCACGGAATAATTTGATCTGTATTCATTCCTGGAATTATACGGGATATTTTAGGATGGAATTCTTTGGATACTCTTTTGAGTACTATGGTCATCGCTCTTCTTGAATGTTACGCACTGAGAGCTGTTTGTTGGTTGCGGACGTCAGGTGACAGGTTTTGGTGGAATGCTGGCCCTTTTCTGGTACCCGAACATGCCGGTGTTATTCAAAAAGCCTCGCCTAACAAAACCGTCAGCTAACCAATGGCACAGCAGGCTGGCCAAAAAACTCTGTTATTTCCTCACCCATCACTTCCCTACAGTGTGGACGCACGCTCGATTGATCTCTATACTTAAACCGGGGAAGGATCCAGCACTGCCCTCAACCTATCGGCCCATTACTCTCTTGGACACGATTGGTAAACTATTTGAAAAGATCCTATTAGCTAGGATCTTACCCGAAGTAAGCGAGCACTGACTGATGTGGGATGAGCAGTTTGGGTTTCGTCCCAGACATAGAACATCCTTGCAGAGGGTCCGCGTAGTTGAAAGAATCGCCAGGAACGATGGCGAAAAGAGGCTAAAAGGTGCATCTTCCTCGACGTGGCCAAAGCCTTCGATATGGTCCGGATCAATAACACCCTCTACAAGCTAACACTCCTCAACTTCCCATCTTATATAGTCCATACAATTATATACCTCTGGGGTCGGTCGTTCGAGCGTCCTTCCAGACGGCCAAGTCATCTCGTCGAGGCAAGCGGGCTATGGTTGCTAAGGGTGGTTTGATCTCTTCTCTCCTCTTCAGTCTATGTCAAAGACATGCCCTGACCATTGCACCACGTCGAGTTAGCCCACTAAGCGTACGACACGGCAATCATACCCACGTCCCGCAAGCCGACGCTCCTGGTCAACTACCTGGAATCATACAACGACCAAAATCTGTGGATCAGTGAATGGAGAATCGTCATTAATTTCTCTAAGAGCACCGCGATAATCTTTGAGCGTGCCTGACGGAGCTTCATCCAGCCCCGACCAGAAACACTCTTCGGGTAACGAATCGAATGGGTCCAAACTACTCGTTATCTTGGGGTAACCTTTGATAAACATCTCACCTGGTCGCCTCACATCGATTAGATCAGAAAGAGAATTGCTCAAAGGATGGGTATGTTGGGTTCCCTCCTGAATAGGAAGAGTGATCCCTACGTCAGGAATGGAGTGCTGTTATATAAGCAGCACACTCGCCCCATTGCGGATTACGTGTGCCACACGTAGAGGTCCGCTGCCCGCACCCTTGTTCGGGGGTTACAGTTGTTACAATCCAAGTGTCCTCGCCTTGCTACTGGTGCCCCCTGATACGTAAGTAACAGGCAGATACACGAGTATCTGGATGTTCCGGTCTTTCCGACGATATCAGAAGCCTGGCCGCCAGCTTTGACTCAAAGTTACCTGGTGTGGGGAAACCCCTAGTACAGCAACTCAGCAGATACTTACGCTAACCGAGGGTTGACCCCGTCGCCCGACGCGAAAGACAAGGGCGTCAGGGACCAGAAGGCTAGTCGAGGACATCGCCCACGATGGCCAAGTCGACTACACGAATCGCGTTCGGCGCTGCAGCCGAGCGCCTTTCAGCTACTCTGAGGTTTTCCGTGATTTTCCTCAGGTGTAAGGCAAATAATAGGTTATACGATGCAAGGTCGGGGCACGACCCGCAATCCCTCCCTAGGCTGGCGGCTTCAACTAAACGCCTGAAAAGAGGCACATACCCCTTTATGCGACAGAGACAGTCTGTGCTCAGAAACCAGACAGCAAATTAAGCAAAAGTTTATATCTCCCATAACTAGTCTAGGGCCACCGATGCCCTTTTCTTTGGCAAGATAATTCAAGGCCTTCAGCCTGGCTTCAAAATCGTTAGCGTAAGTATATTCCCCCGTTAGAGTTAAGGTGACTGTTATAGAGCCCGGCTACGCGGTCAAATGTGGGAATGACTAACGACATGGGCCGTCGACTTGCGCTTCGCGCAATTCTCTGCCCCCAGTGAGAACTTTGGCTTGACTTGGTTAGCTGTTATCATTGATCTCCCCCGTCCTCTTCAGTCTTTATGACATGTCCCGCACCACGTCCAGATAGTACACTACGCGGACGACACGGCCATCATAACCACATCCCGCAAGCCGACGCTGCTCGACAGTTACCTAGAGTCATATCGTAACTACCTTCAACGGTGGTTGAGTGAATGGAGAATCGCCATTGATGTCTCTATGAGTACTGCGATAATCTTCGCTCGTCCCGGACGGCGTTTCATCAAGCCCCGACCAGTAACACTTTTCGGGGAACCAATCGAATGGGTCGACACTACTCGCTATCTGGGGGTAACCCTAGATAAATATCTCACCCGGTCGCCTCACATCGATCAGGTCAGAAAGAGAATTGCTCATAGGATGGGTATGCTGGGTCCCAACTTGAATAGGAAGAGGGATCTCTCCGTCAGGAATGGAGTGCTGCTATATAAGCAGCTCATCTGCCCCATGATGGATTATGTGTTACCCGCGTGGAGGTCCTCTGCCCGCACCCATGTCCGGAGGCTACAGGTGTTGCAATTCAAGTGTTTTCGCCTTGATACTGGTGACTCCTGGTACGTAGGTAACAGGCAGATACACGAGTATCTGGGTGTTTCGCTCTTTGCCGACACATCAGAGCCCTGACTGCAAGCTTTGACTCAAAGTTAGCTGAGGTGGTGAACTCCTTAGTACAACTCGGCAGATACTTAGGCTGGCCGAGGGTTGACCACGTCGCCCGACGCGAAAGCCAAGGGCGGCAGGGGCCAGCAGGCCAGTCAAGGCCATCACCCGCGATGGCCAAGTAGACTAAACGAATCGCGTTCAGATCAGCCGAGCACCTTTCGGCTACCCTGAAGTTTTCCGTGATTTTCCCCATATGTAAGGCCAATGGCAGGGTATACGATGCAAAGTCGGGGCACGGCCCGCAATCCCCTCCAGGCGCGGCGGCTTCAGCTAAGCGCCTGAAAAAAGTCGCATGCCACCAGGATGAGACAGAGCCAGTCTAGGCTCAGAAACCAGTCAACCAAGCATAGTTTATCCCTCCCATATTTAGTCCAGTGCCACCTGGGCACTAGTCTTTGGCTAGATCAGTCCAGGCCCTCCGCCTGACTTCAAAATCGTTAGCGTAAGCATATTCGCCTGTTAGAGTAACGGTTTCTGTTATAGATCAAAGGCAGGTATGGCTAACAGACAGGGGGACGTCGACTTGCGCTTCGCCCAAGCCTCCGCCCCCCAGTTGGAACTTTGGCCTGGCTGGCTTGGCTTGGCAAGCTGTTATCAATCGACGCTCACGACGAGAAGAGAAACATCAAAACAAGATCAGCCAGCTCGGAAGAATCAAGCAAGAAGGAAAGGCCGGACTCGACGTTTCTAGAAAGGGATACCGCCTCGACACCCAAGCTGCAGTCTTCGCCTCACATCAGTAGGAGTAATTGTCGTTGGTACTACAAAGGTAGTAAATTTGTCTGCAACTCCGAAGGAGTAATATTGTTGTTTGACGCATATCTGCACGACACCATGCAGCGGACTGGTGCTTGCCGCACGACTGCCAGCCAGCTATCTGCCCGTCATCCTGATCGCCACCCCAGTGAAATTGGGATAGGCGGAGTGGGCAACAAAAACGTGACATCTTAATGTGATTACATGTACCAGCGACTGGGAGGGGCATGTATTTCCTGCCGCTGACAATAGGTGTCACGACAGTCGCAAATCACATGATCAGCCTGGCTGCGGCATGGACCAATCACAGGACGGCTATTTCAAATTCTACTGATCACGCTTCGCGTAGTTTGGTACAGGTGCTGTTCTACTATAGATTTGTGCAGAAAATTTATCGTAGGACATCCGTCTTTTTGTGTGGCGTAAGTTTCATTTCTTTTGTGGAACCAAAGTTTCTTGTATAGGTATAACGCAAACTACAGCGTTTTCTCTTTACAGATTTAATTTTATATATATGCAGCCTTGTGTGTTTCATGCAACTGAGGAAGACACGACGCAGCATGGTGGTGTGACATTGTTACTGTAGCATTCACTTTGTTGTGGAAGTTAGAGTTTCTTGCTTATTTGTTGAACGTAACACAGTGTTTTGTTATGCGTATAATTTCATACGCAAATATTGTGTACTTCATACTTATTTGACTACTGCTGTTGGTAATGGATGGTATTTACCAAAAATGTTATGCCCTTGGGTGCATGGTGCGGCACAGGCAAGGAACAGGAATACTTTTCAGGTTTCCAAGGAATCCAGAGTGGTATGTTCATAAAAGTATAGAACATATGTGACCACTTATTTATATGCGATATTTATGATCTGTGTTCATATGCCATACAATCCATTTTCGGTGCCAAACGAGTTCATAAACTTTGACATACAGACTGCTGTGTGATCACTGAATGTAGTAACATGCATTACAATAAGAGTTGCAGTTTTTTTGTTGCATTGTACAGTTTTCAAAAATGACAAATTCAGAACTCAGTTTGTATTTAATCATGCGTTAAGTACATTGAGTGTTCATTATTGAGGATTACACATGCATGACAGTGCTTTATATTGGGATTGTAATATATACTTTTTTTATTTACAGTGCAAAATTGTGGGGCGAGAGAGTCGGCAGACTTTGCACAATGAAGGAAGCTGGGTTCCTTCACCACAAATTTTTATGCCAAGATCATTCCTTGCCGACAGACTTCACGACACCTGAAGGGATACGCCTGAACAGATTGGCAGTTCCACGTGGCTTGGACTTGTGATAACTCTGTGAGATGGTGTTGACCTACTCTGGGTAGAGGCACCTCGCAATCATTTCATGAACAGTACTACACTACAATCACATTTGTGGTTGGAAATAAAGTGGCATTACTTTCAACTGGCTAGTGTACTGTTCAGGTTTGAACTTCCACAAGTGATCTCGGCAACTGTGTATATGTAAACATCTGATTTGTGTTATGTACCTGTGCCAGTTTTAGTGACTAATGTGTGTTTATAGCAAGTATGTTTCAAATTGATTTATGTAATGAACCTGCGATAACTCTGTGAAATGGTGTTGACCTACTCTGGGTTGAGGCACCTCACACTCGGTTGTTTGCGGACAAATATACTGTGTAACTGGTTGGTAACCAGTACTCTGCATTGTATTCCATTGCATCATAAAATGTCTGGTTATGGAGGAATGATTAGTGACATTCTGATGGTGTGTGGATTTCTGATAAGTCTCTCTTTCAGCAGAAATGAAATGGTACTTCAAATCACAATCCATTTACTGTGTTGAGGAATTGTTTAATGTTTAAAGCAGTGACAGATGTGTATGTTTGTATGTACATTTACAGATATGAATACAAATGCCCGTGATCAAATTAAATTAATGTTACAGATTTGCCTGTCCTACCTCCAATTCCTCATTATGAATATCACTTTTGTTTCCATGACATGTGTTTCACACTGGCAAATGTGTTTCAGTAAGGGGTTTTTCAGTCACTGTCAATGAAATCTTTGTTCACATGGACACACATGTACCACATTAGTTAGCATCAAAATGTGCCTGTCAATAAATGACAAAAAGGTGTGGTGTTGAGTACCATATACCACGAAAGGTTCACATAGTACTTGGCTTATGTTCAATATCCATGCATTAAAGATTATTTGAACTTATGTAATGAAATCAACAAATGCATATGTATGAAATATGTTTCATTGCATGTTATTAATTACCAACATGTATCGATCACTTTTGTCATCACCATCAAGGTACCATTAAAAGAGTAGTAAGAGAAGTGTGTAGGTTGAAATACTCAATGTTTGAGACATTATCACATTGAGTGGTTCCTGATATTCCACATGGCAGATTATTGTACTCTTTATACTCTTATAAAGCTACCCCGATGATGATCGCCAAAGCGATGGAGACATGGTGGTAATTAATAACGTTACGAAGGATATTCTATACATATACATGTTGATTTCATTACATAAGTGTAATTAGTAATTGGCTGCAATACCGACTGATATATCGCTACTTTCTTTGCAGAAGTTAGTACAAATGTTTGGCGCAGGGCCCGCATTGTCGCGTCATCGTTTTAATACTTGTCATCACAAACAGATGGCAGTACAATCTTTGTTGGCCAGCCTATATCAGTGAGTTTCATATCTATATATATATGATCTGTGCCGATCACTTTCTGCTGAGGCTCTACACTGCGCAAACGCACTGCGCACCGGACCCAGTGACCTGTCTGCTGCGCACCCCCCACTGCCGACTGCACGGTGCCGCCATCTGCCTGGGCCCTACATCGCACAGATGCACTGCGCACTCTTGTTCGAGCCATCATCCCGAGTGGAACGAGACGAGACCAACACATAGTATTCCGACAATTAAGAAAAACTTGCATTACACCATACAATCCTACAGTATCCCACATATATTTTTCTTAAAATGCAACTTGGAGTACAAATCATGCACCTCTACCTGTTGTAACTATGCCATTTGTGTCTTCTAGACCACCATATTAGATTCAAATGACTGCCTTTGCAAGTCAGAAAAAGACAAGTCATGGTACCGAATAAACATAAATTAAAAACAGGGAAAACAAACATCCACAGATGTTATGGTATGATGATTCATTTTACTCAGCAGCAACTGCATGCTTCATTACCTCTTACTCAAATGAATTTCAGTTGCAAGTCTCAGGGGTTAGGGTATGAGAACACATTTTAATGAAACCTTTAAGGATAGAGGATGGAGGTTTTAGCGTTGAAGTCCAAGATACACAACTTCCAAGTAATTTTATTAAAATAATGCTTCTCTCTCACAACCAAAACCAAATTATAAATCTGACACATGGATCAAAATAAACCTAGGCTACAAGGTGACCAAAAGAATATATGCTAAGAGAATTTCCCTACATCCCATGTCTCAAAATGAAAACACAGTCAGTATACTGTTATGAAGGCTTTTCTAGACACAATTATCAACATGAGTTTAAATTTTATTCACAAATATGTTATTCAAGACTGGATAACAAACATCTGTGTTTGGTGTATATTTTGTTCTTGTTTTCTAAGCTACATCTCAAGAAGCCTGACCAAGCACAGAGGTACATAGCATCAATGGACCATAAAGCACTGCCTACAGTACACTGTTAAAAGACTGTGTTCTACATTCCAACTCAGAATGTGTTAGCTGACAATAGCACCAAAAGGTTTCATGGGGTGATTTCCTTCAAACAGACCAGTAAGGTTTCAAAAAATTCATCTTTTCTTTAAGAGTGCTATCACAGATGGTTGTTCCTTTCTGTTTGATCTTGGAACGAAAGAAATAATGCCGTAACATAAAATTTAAAAAAAAAAAAACACTGTACTCCATCTCCAAAAGTCTCTATTCAAGCACACTAGCAACCCTCCACAACTCCTACACAGACTGCTATGACACCAATCAAAAACTTCTGAATGAACTGGACTCCCAGTTAAACTAACAGGGTCTGCCATGACTGCAAGAAAAGATGAACAAGTCAAACATTACAATAAAAATAATAAAAAGGGTTCCATCTGGGCTTGGAGCCAGAACAGCTATGTAAATAGTGATTAGACTATGGGCTGTACAATCCAGGGTTTGATTCCTGACAGGGGCAAAAACTATCTCTCCAAAACAGAGAGACTGGCTCTGGAGTCCATCCAGCCTCCTAATCAGTGGGTCCCAGGGTTCTTTCCTCAGGGTAAAGTTACCAGGGCATGAAGTTAACAACTCACCTCCACCCAGTGTTGAGGTTCAGGGTAAGTGAAGCTACACCTCTACTCCCCATGATATGCTGTCATGTCATGGACATAGACAGCATTACATTTTTATATCTGGGCTTACTGCAGTGACACTTCACTGACATTAGACTGTAGACAGCAGACTAGTTTTAACACTAAGGAGCAAAACCAGGACAAACACTATAACTTGAAAGGAAGTGGCTGGAAAATCCCTGTTAAAAAAAACTAGTATGAGTTGTAGAATACACCAGCAAGTAGTAAGTGCACAGAGGTAAAGCTGTCCCTGTGCACACCATAAAGGTATGTGGCACATTCATGCAACCTTAGCAGCACAAAAAGACTCTGATATCCACTTGCTAGGAGGTTGGGTGGGATCCAGAGCCAAACTGAACATTTTACAGAAGAGAAAAATTTCTTACACCCTGGCAAGTATTAAAGCAAGTCACCTTGGTCATTTAGCCTGCAGCCTAGTCACTATACCAACTACAATTACCTGGTTCATAGCAGTGATTGTGCAGTCTCTATTTACATCATTAAGACTGTTACCATTTGGGATGTGACACCCTGCACCAACTTGCTGCTGCCATCTTAGAGGTACAAGAAGTCACTTCTGCTGTCCTAAAGATGGAGGCACCAGACATTTCCAAAATGTTGGTCCCTACTGATCAGGCAACACATTGTCAAACCAAAGATGTCTATTATCTTATTTCTCAATGGCTTGAGAACCTCATATCTCATTTAGACTGGTATAAAAGGAATTACATCAAGTATTCCCCAGCAGCATGACAATTACTTATTTGCATAAAAGTACAAGCAGGCACACACAGACTTGCACATGAACACTCACACAGGGCCCCGAGACTGTTCTTACTGTGGAAATCAATATAAAATACAACTCTATGTATCTATTCCACTTTTATGTCACATGGTCCTGGGTCACCAAACTGCAGCGTCACCAAACTGCAGCCTGTCTGATCTTAGAGCATGGCTTACCCTAACTTTTGCACAAGGAATGTTCAACGTAATTAGCTAGACCACACAAACCAGTAAGCATGTACGGCGGGGTGCTGATAAGTTCTTAGCCCGACCTACTTTGCGATGTCATAGGACGGAATCGATAGAGTCGTTGGAAAGGGGTATCTGTTCATGTGCCGAACTGCAAGTCTTTCCTTGTTACAGAGGCCGAAAGGAAGCATGTCAGGTGACGCGCAATTTCAACAACATCGAGATGCGAGCTGTCATCAAGTTTTTTTTTTCTGCAATGCAAGGCACCGAAAGAAATTCACTCCTTTATGACAGAAATATTAAGGGAACATGCACCATTGTGTGCCACCATCAAAAACAGGGTGGCCCAGTTTAAACATGGTGATTTTTCCACCTTTGACGTGCCTCGTCCTGGAAGACCCAAAACAGTGACCACCCCACAGATTATTGATCAAATTCACGAGCTAATCTTGGAAGATTTTGGCTAAATCAACAGCTGAGCAACTGGGCATCCCACATGAGTGGGATGAGTCCATCATTCATGAAGATCTGGACATGCGGAAGCTCTCCGTGAAGTGGGTCCCGAAATGCCTGAACGCTGATCAAAAACATCAACGGTGCCAGTCATCTGAGCAAATTTGGAATTTTTTCGGCATGATCCAAATGATTTCCTGTTGCGATTGGTGAGCATGGATGAAACCTGGTTATATCACTATGACCCAGAGACAAAGCAACACTCAATGGAGTGGCGGCATAGTGGCTCACCCAGCCCCCAAAAATTCCTAGTGCAAAAATCCACTGGAAAAGTTCTCACCTCAATTTTTTGGGATAAAGATGGCATCCTCCTCATTGATTATCTTCCAAAGGGCCAAACTATCAATGTGGAGTATTACTAATCTCTGCTACTGCAATTGAAGGACATTTTGAAGGAAACACACTGCGGGAAGGTCACCAAGGGGGTACTGTTCTTGCATGACAATGCCCCAGCTCACCAGGCACTTGCAATCCGGAAGAAACTGGCCTACCTGGGCCTCTATTGTCTTGATCACCCACCCTATTCTCCAGATCTGGCCCCGCTGGACTACCACCTGTTCCCTGGACTGAAAAAAACAATTGAAAGGTCGCCATTTTTCATCCGACGCAGAGGTCATTGCTGCCACGGAGATCTGGTCGGACGGACAACCTTCTGAATTTTTTTTGAGTGGCTTGCAAGAGTTAGAGCAACGGGCTAAGAAGTTTATTGAGCCTCGTGGGGAGTATGCTGAATAAATCCCGAGTTTGGTCGCTGTAACTTGTTTCCTTCCTGGTCGGGCTAAGGACTTATCAGCACCCCCTCATATCACCTTGCCACCTGCCTGTCACTTTTGTATTACTAGTAAAATATCCACATTTTTAATAGCAGGCTACACTTCAATAAAGTTAGCAATAAAAAGTATATGTGGCCTGCACATACATGAATTTTTTGATCATGTGGCCCAATGATGAGAAGAACTTGGATGCCCCTGATTTAGACATGTATTTATGGTCATGGTGCGTATGATGTAAAATGTACAAAGGAGGATATTGCAACATTTCTGATGGTGTGAAATCACAGCGCACTTCACCTACACTGGAGTATTTTCCATTAAGAAAAGTAACAATATGGGGAACAGACAGCCACCAAGCACATACAGAAGCATGTCAACCTGTTTCCATCCTACAGCAAAATAAAAAGATAACTTCTTACTTTTCTGAGAGCCATAACAGTTGTTTCCTAGCAATATCCCTGTTGATTTCTGCAGTTTCTTTTTCAATCCTAAGAATTTCCAATCTCATCTCATGCTCCTTCTCCATAATTTCTAAGCGCCTCTGGTGTTCTCGTTCCTTTGTTTGTAAAGTCTTGAATGTCCTTTCATCTTTGAATGAATTTACTCCTGCAACTTGATTTGTATTTAGTTCAGCTGCAAAGGAGACAATTATGGATTCACCAATATACTAAGAATTACTGTAAAATTAATATTATATTTTACACAATCATTGCTATTTAAATTCTGCACAGAATTAAAATATAAGCCTTCATGTGCTTGATTTTATTTAACCAAATGGAGGTAATAGATCAGATACATGCCCTGGCTGCTTTACTACTACAGGTGTACTACAAATGCATTTTGTTAATCGATATATTTTATCTACTTAATTTATTGGCTTTGAGCAAAATTCAGCTTTGTAAGTTACATAACAATGAAAGTAATGAGATGACCATGAAAGGTGAGACAACATGGAAATGGCAGGAGTTAGACGTGGCATTCATGAAGGTACTGTCCCAACACCGAAGCCACAAATCCCTCAATCATGACACCAAGTAAGTATCTCCTGGATACAAATATGATACATTACCACTGCAATTCCAACATCATGGGTGTTATGTCTGTTCCATCTCTAAGCATCAGAAACTCACTTCAGAATAGAGGATTTTCATTAAATTCAGTACTGGAAATGCATTTAACAAATTAAATTTTGGGCCATATGGGACAATATTCAGCACTAATTAATGTGGAGATCCAATGGTGTTTAAGTTGGCTTGCTAAATATCCATAAAATTAATTTTTTAAGGAAACATATGAATGCAAAAACAAAACCTGTGCTCAGTATGATTTCCTGGCATATTTTTGAGAGTTAAGATTCATATCCATAGTCTGTCAATGCTTATTTACTGTATATATATATATATATATATATATATGCATATCAAAGATGCATAACTCATGGTACACCTGCACTTAATATTAAAACAAATACTGAATATATTTTTATTTAACACATTAGCACTTACAAGATTCAGCAGTAGATCGCTGAAATGAAGTTGGTAACATTGTGCATGGCACTGACAGAGTCTCAGGCCAGGATGTCCCAGACAGCAACGGACATGGGTCAGGAGGTGATACAGTTGAAGAAGAACTTGACTCCAAATCCCCATCAACCCTGCTCGAAACTGGGCTGCTTTGCAGATCCACAATGTTGGTGCCTTCTTGTTCTCTCTTCACATCTACAAATTCCTGCCTAGAAAGTAATTACTATTATTGATGAAGCACAATCACACAACAAATGTCATTTGATCATTTAAACACAAATCTCTAGAGATGTGTGCTAAAAAAATATCCCATCAATAAAATCCATCCCTGCCCCAGCCACAAAGGCATATAACAGAATTAGATGAAGCCAAGCAGTCAGTTTCACACCCCCATCCTACTACCCCCAAGGAAGAATCCAATACCCACTGAAAAGTAAACTGGATGGGCCCCAAAATTGTTCCGGACACACTGGCAACAACAATAATCTCTTATCCCTGCCAGGATTCAAACCCTGGAATGTCCAGCCCATGCGACGGTCACTAAATTTACTATGCTAATCCGCCTCCCACAGCCAACTGATTTTAAAGCCAAAAAAACCAAGAACAGTGGCAGCTCCATACAATCTCCATGTGAAACAATCATATGACTCCAGCATGTTTTACCTGGGTGAATAACAAGCTGTCACAGACATATATCACACTGAAGCTTTTAGGGAGACTGAATGCAATGGAGTCTTCTCAGGCAATCAGCCATGCAAATACGAATTGGATTCCTGTCACAAAAGGCTGATGATAACAATGACAATTGAGAAGACTCACATGACACTTGTACACAACTAGCTTATCGCTTGCAAAGCTATGTATGAGCATGCTTAGAAACACTATCCATATTTTTTTTTATATTTGGCATATCACATGACACAGCCACTTCTGTCATCTCTTACCAGTAAAAATTGGCAAGCTTTTAGGCTTCTGCAGCAGTGTAGTTGAGGTCTCTGTTCTTCTGGGATGTAGCACTGCACCACTGGGTGATTGCTCAACAAGAATTCTTCTTGGACACTTTAACCCCTGAAGACAAGACCACTAGGTTGTCTCAAAACATCAGGCACCAATTGCTCAGCAATGATGCACCACATCCGAGAAGAACACAGACTTCAATTACAAAGTAAAAACTCTATGGCTTTTCAGCAATCAAATAGAAAAGTCACCCCCTTCCATACTGAAATCACAGCATGGAAAGCTTTATATACCTGAATTCAAGATGAATACACACAACCCTGATACATCAAAATATTTTTGAGGATCTAATGGTAGTAAATACAAAGATTAATCTTCTGGGATGTAGTTTGGTAGATACACAGCAACAATTTGGAGAAATGTACTGCCTTCATTTTCAGTGTGTTCTTTCAATATGTTGGTACCTACATACCAGACTACACAACGTCATATCTCACAACAGTGCAGCCCCAATAAGAATCATAATTTGTGCATTGTACATGCCCGCAGATACCAAATTTTGTCGAAAATTGGGTAAGCACTTTTGGAAATGAAACAGATGTTTGGCTTGGCTTATGCTTCATCACCATACATGTACTGTATGAACTTTGCAAAGTGTGCATTCAATCAGTAAGTATGATCTGAGCTTCCAGCAAAGTAGAGTCTGACATCAGTAAGACTTTTACCCACTCTTTATACACTGTATTAACACACAACGGGGATGCCACACCTTAAAAAAAAATAGTAAGACTGAAAACTTTAACCAGCTTAGTCAAAATGCAAGTAGTAGTTCGCTGATGAAACAAAAAGGGATAATGCTGGGATGATACTGCAAATTAGGCAGAAAGTACTTTCTTTCATTGCTGACCTCAGTAGTGCAGATATTATGGGATGGGAGATGCAGCATTTATGTGTCACAAAGCTGCCATGCTACGGTCAGTGTTTGAAGATACATTCCATATTTCTAGTTAATCAGTAGCTGCCATTTGATGCTACCAACATGCGCTACTGGCAGTGTGATTAAACAGAAACTAAGAGTACAGTCGTCCCTGTATAGGCCATGAAGACACATGAGAAAGTGGAGGTACAGTTCTACCCATCATGCCTTTGGCACTAGATGGTTGTGAGAGAACAGCTTCATGCTCAACCTGCTTTATCCCCAAAGACAAAAAGGCTACATGGAATAGGAGGCTGGGTGGGCCCCCAAGCAAGTATGTGTGGATTGAAATAGTGAAAAATACCTAGCCCTTGCCAGATATCAAACCATGATTCCTCAGTCATGCAACCCACAGTCTAGTCACTATACCCACTACACCATCCTAGCTCAAGTGTTACTAAATAAATCACAAATACCTAAATATATACACATACATAGAATTTGGAAGATACACAGAATGTTAATATATCACTAATTTGTCTCACATTTAAAGATATAGGTTAGTTTAGTATTAAAGCAAGGAAAAACCCTGTTCTAGCATTCTGGAAATGTTTCAAGCACTTTTGACAGTACTGACACGTAACAAACAAAACAATTCTTCCAAGCTAACTAGGTCCATTAGTTATTCTTTCCTCAGTATGACTGGCCACAGACACCAGGCACAGGCACTCTCTCACACAAACATCAATGTAAAAACAGTAAACTGCAATTTGGAAGAAATGACAAAATGTATTTACACTGAAAATAATAAACATCATACATCTGCATTTTCTAGGCAATTTATATAAAAAATCTAAACCAAATAAATCCATGCAGCAGAACCCTCACAGAAAAGCTTGTAGTTGCTTAGAGCGTCAAGATATGCCTTACACTTTATGCAACCAGTGCAGTTCCATTCTTACAGGAGTCTACTGGTCCCTGTTCTGAGCCAAAGGAATCCAATCAAGACCCTCCTCTACTTGTTTGGTTTAAAACCATTTCAACATTATCCTCCCATCTACACCTAAGTCTACCAAGTGGTATCTTTCCTTCAGGTTTCCTAAGCAAAATTTTGCATGCACTTTCATCTCTTCAATATCCCATCCATCTCATCCTCCAGTATCTGATAAGATGTACAAATTACAAAGCCTCTCACTATGCAGTTTTCTTCAGCCTCCTGTTGTTTCTGTTCTGACCAAATGAGGCAATGCAGTTTCTGAGTTGCTACATGTTCATCCACAAAAATGCACATACCATACATGAGAGACCAAGAAAGAGGTCTCTCCCACAAAGTAATGTAAAGACAACAACCTTGGATCTCACAATATGAAATTTAAAAAGACATGACTTAAATGTGTTTCAGGTCACACTCAAAGCAAAAACAGTATTCCCCTTATTATATACTGTGGGCATAAGAAATGATGTAAGCCTAGCATGTTCCAACACTAGAACATGACATAAAAAGCATCAGCTGACATCAGCTAAACTCGTAAATTACATGAAGCTCAAACCACATTTCACCGACCTTCTCAAAAAAAGCTTACTGCACAAAATGATGACATCTGAAATACTACATTTATCATTAAACAAAAAATTTTATGTGGAAATAAAATGCCAACTAGATGCAACAGAGGTTTTTATTGCAGATCTTATTGCTTGCTCAACATGTTTCGGGCACCACTATGCCCAT
>JGI20166J26741_11934473_pt1 | contig 19765 bp, 17 predicted proteins | sample TergutCu122P5_FD_26741 | JGI IMG/M metagenome (IMG submission 26741)
GCTGGGCAGCAATGATGACACCGACCAGCATGCCAACAATGCCCCAGATGACGGTCATGACGGTGAATTGCCGTACGACCTTATCGTTATATGTGGTTTGTGTTCTAGACATGAACCCACCTCTCGTTAATGAAAAACTGAATAACCATCCTCGTGACCCCAAGATGGCGCATGGGGCTGGATGGTATTCTAGATTGTCCGGCTTGTTTTGACCTAGATCAATCTACAGATTATCTAGTTACAATTAGTCAAAAAGTTGTAAGCGTGACGCAAGCCGTGCCGGATTCATGGCTGGGGCGGGGCTTGGCGTGTAGACAAAAAAAGGGTGCGTCGCAACGCACCCCAACCCCAACAGAGAACTGCCGTGACAGCTTTCTTCACATACCTGCCATCATGTCAGTCGGGCTTGGCTGACAGGTTGACACAGGTCAACCATTGGCCGGTTTATCGTCGCTGTCGTTTTGCGGCGGCGCGCTATCGTCATCCATCAGCACGCGAAAGGCCGGCCCTTCGAGATCGTCGAACTGGCCGCTCTTCACCGACCACCAGAAGGCTCCGGCGATGCCGAAGACCAGCAACACCGAGATCGGGATCAGCAGATACACGCTTTCCATCAGACATCCTTCAGGCGCTGAATGCGCAGGGAATTGAGAACGACCAGCAGCGAACTGGCGGACATGCCGATGCCGGCCATCCACGGCGTCACGTAACCGGCGATGGCCAGCGGCAAGGCCACGACATTGTAGGCGAACGACCACCCCAGATTCTGGCGGATCACGACCAGGGTCTTCAATGCCCGCCGCAAGCCGCGGCGCAAATGCTCCAGATTTTCGGACAGCAGCACGAAATCGGATTGCGTCCGGGCCAGTTGCGCGCCGCCGCCCATGGCCACCGAGACCTGAGCCTGCGCCAGCACCGGCGCATCGTTCACCCCGTCGCCGACCATCGCCACGACGGCGCCGGCAGCCTGCAAGGCGGTCACGGCGTCATGCTTGCCTTGCGGCGTGACGCTGGCGCGGACATCGTCAATGCCAAGCTGCCTGGCAACCCGTTCGGCGACGGCAACGGCATCGCCGGTCAGCAGGACGACCTGGCGTCCGGCCCGGCGCAGATCGGCAACCAGGGCTGCGGCCTCGGGGCGGATTTCATCGCCGATGCGAAACAGCGCCAAACAGCCCGTTTCGTCGCCCAGGACGACAATCGTGTCGCCGCTATCGAGCCATTCGGCCAGCAAGGGCGGTCGCTCGCCGCCGGCTGGCAAAGCGTAATCCGGGCGGCCGATGCGATAACGCCGGTCATTGACATGAGCCTCGATGCCCTGTCCCGGCTCGGCTTGCGCGTCGACGACATTGGGCCATTCGTCGCCAGCGGCACGGCGCAAGGCGTTGGCGACGGGGTGCTCGGAATGGCGCTCCAATGCCGCAGCGATGGCCAGCGCTTCGGCGCGCGACAGATCGCCGAACACTTCGGCCTCGAGCAGACGCATATGCCCGGTCGTCAGCGTGCCGGTTTTGTCGAAGACGAAATGCGTGGCTCGGGCCAGGGTTTCGATGGCGTGGCCGCGGGTGACCAGCAAGCCATCGCGCGCCAGCGCGCCGGCCGACACGGTCAAGGCGACCGGCGTCGCCAGCGACAGGGCACAGGGGCAAGTGACCACCAGTACCGACACGGTGATCCACAACGCCTTGCCCGGATCGATCCAGTACCAGCCGACGGCGACCAGCACGGCGACGGCCAGCAAGACGGCGACAAACCAGGAGGCAATGCGGTCGGCCATCTCGACGATGCGCGGTTTTTCCAGCGCCGCCCGTTCCATCAGGCTGACGATGGCCGACAGGCGCGTTCCCTCGCCGACCTGTTCGATCTGCACGACCAGCGGACTTTCGGCATTGAGCGAACCGCCGGTCACGGCGTCGCCCGGCGTTTTGGCCACCGGCTTGCTCTCGCCGGTCAGCAGCGATTCGTCGGCGCAACTGCGGCCCTCGACGACCCGGCCATCAGCCGGAATGACATCGCCCGGACGCACCCAGACGTAGTCGCCGGGCCGCAGATCGGCAACCATCCGTTGCTCGGCGGTTCGCTCCGCCGGAAAATTCGGCAGTTTCTGGGCGAACGCCGGCAAGAGCTTGGCCAGCGCCTCGGTGACGCCAAGCGCCTTTTGGCGCGCCGTCATTTCCAGATAGCGGCCGCCGAGCAGGAAAAAAACGAACATCGCCACCGAATCGAAATAAATCTCGCCGGCCTGGGTCAGCGTCGCCCAGACGCTGGCGATGAAGGCTGCGCCGACGCCCAGCGCCACCGGCACGTCCATGCCGACCCGGCGTAGTTTGAGATCGCGCCAGGCGTTGCGGAAAAACGGCGCGGCGGAATAAAAAATCACCGGCAGGGTCAAAACCAGACTGGCCCAGCGCATCAGGTTTTCGATGTCGGCCGTCATGTCGCCGTGGGCGATATACATCGGAAAGGCGTACATCATCACCTGCATCATGCCGAAACCGGCCACCCACAGGCGCCACAGCGCGTCGCGCCGCTCCTTGCGGGACAGTTCCTCGCTCTTGGCGGCATCGTAGGGATAGGCGCGGTAACCGATGGCGGCGACGGCGGCCAGGATGTCGGACAGCTTGATTTTCGTCTCGTCCCAGCGCACCCGGGCGCGCCGGGTGGCGTAATTGATGTCCACCGCCGTGACCCCGGAGAGCTTGCCGAGATGCCGCTCGTTCAACCAAATGCAGGCGGAACAGGTAATGCCTTCAAGGAGCAGCGAGGCTTCGCGCTCGCCGGCGCCGAGTTCCTTGACGAAATTTTTCTGAAAATCGGCGTGATCGAACAGGGCCAGTTGATCGAGAATCGCCGGCTTCGCCTCGCGCGGCGATTCGGGCAGGGCGTCGCGGCTGCGGTAGTAATCCTCCAGACCATTGTCCACGATCGCCTGGGCCACCGCCTGACAACCGTAACAGCACATGGCGCGGCGCTGTCCGCCGATGTCCACCGCCAGATCGACATCGTCCGGCACCGGCAAGCCGCAGTGGTAACAGGAGCAATCAGACATGCAAAGGCAAATAAAAAAGGCACCGAAGTGCCTTTTGAGTCAAGGGCGGGGTCAAGGGCGGAGCGGCAGTATAGATTATTTGGCCCCCATGCGGATGGCTCCGTCGAGGCGGATGACCTCGCCATTGAGGTAGGCATTTTCGGCGATATGTTTGACCAGAGCGGCGAATTCCGCCGGCTTGCCCATCCGCGTCGGGAACGGCACCATCTTGTTCAGCGAATCCTGCACCTCGGCCGGCATGCCGAGCAGCATCGGCGTTTCCATGATGCCTGGGGCGATGGTCATGCAGCGGATGCCGCTCTTTGCCAGTTCGCGCGCCACCGGCAGGGTCAGGGCGACGATGCCGCCCTTCGAGGCGGCATAGGCGGCCTGGCCGAGTTGCCCCTCGAAAGCGGCGACGGAAGCGGTATTGACGATGACGCCGCGCTCGCCGCCGGCATCCGGCGCGCCCTTCTGCATCGCGGCGACGGCCAGGCGGATCATGTTGAAGGTGCCGACCAGATTGATGTTGATGACCTTGGTAAAACTCTCCAGCCGATGCGGCCCTTCACGGCCCGCGATCTTCTCGGCCGGGGCGATGCCGGCGCAGTTGACCAGCCCGTGCAAACCACCGAAATGCGAGACGGCCGTCTGCACCGCCTGGCTGGCCGAAGCCTCGCTGGCCACGTCGGTTTCAACGAACAGCGCGGCAGCGCCCAATTCAGCGGCCAGCGCCTCGCCGGCCTGGGCATTGAGGTCAGCCAGCGCCACCTTGGCCCCGGCGCCGATCAGCATGCGGGCGGTCGCCGCCCCCAGACCGGAGCCAGCGCCCGTCACGAGAAATACCTTGTTGTCGATCTGCATGTCTGCTCTCCATGAAATACGCCGGCCATTTGCAGCAAATGGAACCGTATGGAAGGAGGGAGGAGTCTGGTGCCGGAGATAGGAGTCGAACCTACGACCTTCGCATTACGAATGCGCTGCTCTACCAACTGAGCTACACCGGCACTGGCCGGCACGTTCTGGGTTCCGCCGAAGCGGTCTTTCCAGCCAGTGGTTGCGGCACAGCGTAGAATTATAGCTTTTTCGCCGCCGCCGAGGCAACGCTCAATCCCGATGAACCTGCTGCGCGCGCTCGCCACGGTCAGCGCCATGACCCTGCTGTCACGAATTCTCGGTTTCGTCCGCGACTTCGTCATCGCTCGCGCTTTCGGCGCCGGCATCGCCAGCGACGCCTTTTTCGTCGCCTTCAAGCTGCCCAACCTGCTGCGCCGGATGTTCGCCGAGGGCGCTTTTTCGCAGGCCTTCGTGCCGATTCTCGGCGAATACCGCAATACCGGCTCGGCGGAAGATACCCGCCGCTTGGTCGATCACGTCGCTACCCTGCTCTCCCTGACGCTGTTCGTCATCACCGCCGTCGGCATCATCGCAGCGCCGGTTCTGGTCTGGATCTCGGCGCCCGGTTTCAGCGCCGACGCCAGCAAGTTCGAACTGACCGTCGCACTGACCCGCATCACCTTCCCCTACATCCTGTTCATGTCGCTGGTCGCGCTGGCCGGCGGCATTCTCAATACCTGGAGCCGTTTCGCGCTGCCGGCCTTCACGCCGGTGTTGCTCAATCTGACCTTCATCGGCATGGCCCTGTTCGCCACGCCTTACTTTGATCCGCCGGTGCTGACCCTGGGCTGGGCGGTGTTTCTCGGCGGTCTGCTGCAACTGGCGATCCAGATTCCGGCCCTGCGCCGGATCGCCATGCTGCCCCGGCCGACGCTGAACTGGCGGGCGGCCTGGGGCCACCCCGGGGTGCGCCGCATCGTCAGGCTGATGGGGCCGGCGCTGATCGGCGTCTCGGTGTCGCAGATCAGCCTGTTGATCAACACGGTCTTCGCCTCCTTTCTCGCCAGCGGCAGCGTCTCCTGGCTGTATTACGCCGACCGTCTGATGGAATTCCCCTCCGGCCTGCTCGGCGCGGCGCTCGGCACCATCCTGCTGCCCTCGCTGTCGCGCTGCCATGCCAGCGGCAACCGCACCGAATATGCAAAATTGCTCGACTGGGGCCTGCGCCTGACGCTGCTGCTGGCCGCCCCGGCCGCTGTCGCCCTGGCCCTGCTGGCGGTGCCGCTGATCGCCACACTGTTTCATCACGGCGCTTTTTCCGCCAGCGATGTGCTGGCCACCCGCAACGCCCTGGTTGCCTACGCCGTCGGGCTGACCGGCCTGATTCTGGTCAAGGTGCTGGCGCCCGGCTTCTACGCCCGGCAGAACGTGCGCACGCCGGTGCGCATCGCGCTGCTTTCCTTGTTCGCCACGCAAGTGATGAATGCCGTTTTCATTTTCGGTTTCAATCTCGGCCATGCCGGCCTGGCTTTGTCGATCGGTCTGGCCGCCTGCCTCAACGCCGCGCTGCTTTATCGCGGCCTCTGCCGCCACGGCATCTACACGCTGCAACCGGGTTGGCTGTCCTTCATTCTCAAATTGTGCGCCGCCATCGCGGTCATGGCTGCCGGCCTGTGGTTCGGCATGGGCAGCGAAAGCGCCTGGTTGCAAAAGAGCGCGCTCGACCGGACAATCCAGCTTTCATGGCTGGTGCCGCTCGGCGTGACAGCCTATTTCGCAACGCTCTGGCTGCTCGGTTTCCGTCTGCGCGATTTCAGGCGGCGGGCCGCCGAATAGGAGGGAGAACACCATGCGCTTGACCAGCACCAGCTTTGCCGACGGCCAACGGATTCCCAGCGACTACGCCCTCTGCAATCCCGATCCGGCCCGTCACGTCTGTCTCGGCAACAACCTCAATCCGCAGCTTGCCTGGCACGATGCGCCGGCCGGCACGCGCTCCTTCGCCATCCTCTGCCACGATCCCGACTGCCCCAGCCAGGGCGACGACGTCAACCAGGAAGGGCGCAGCGTGCCGGCGACGCTGCCGCGCGTCGATTTCTTCCACTGGGTGCTGGTCGACCTGCCGGCCACGCTGACGACGATCGCGGCCGGCGAATTCAGCCACGGCGTCACCGCCCGCGGCAAGCCCGGCCCGCAGGCCGCACACGGCGGCCGCCAAGGCATCAACAGCTACACCGACTGGTTCGCCGGCGACAACGACATGCGCGGCGACTACTACGGCTACGACGGCCCCTGTCCGCCGTGGAACGATGAACTCGTGCACCGTTACGTCTTCACCGTGTACGCGCTGGACATCGAGCAATTGCCGCTGCCCGGCCGTTTCGGCGGCCCCGAGATGCGCGCCGCCATGCAGGGCCACATCCTCGCCGCCGCCAGCCTGACCGGCACTTACACGCTGAATCCGGCGCTGCCTGGGTGACTGAAATGAGAAAACCTCGCCACTCCGGGCAAAAAATATCGCTGATCCTGGCTTTTGTCAGCGGTCTGCTGGTCCTGCCGGCGCTCGGCATTTTCGTCTGGCTGTGGCTGACGCGCGGCGCGTTGGATACATGGACGCCGAGTCTGCTCGCCATCGTCGCCTTCCTGATTTGCTGCGCCGGCGTGTTGTATGCGATGAGCGTGCCGCAACCGGTACTGCCGCCCGAGGCTGAATAAGGCCAGGACTACGGCGCCGCCGGCTCCAGCGCCTGTTGCACCCGCCGCAGGCGTGACTCATCGAGCGCGCCGGCCAGCCGCATCAAACGCAGTGCGTCCAGGTGCACTTGCACCCGCGCCTGGGTCAACGCCAGTTGCGCGGCGGCGTTGTCGTTTTCGGCGTTGAGCAAATCGAGCGTCGTGCGCTCGCCGATTTCGTAGCCGGTGCGCGTGGAATTCAGCCGCGCCGTGCTGGCCTGCGCGGCGGCGGCCAGCGCGAGCGCCTGGGCGCGGCCAACCGACACGCCCAGCCAGGCGGCGCGCGCCTGCTGGGTTGCCTGCTGGCGCGCCTGATCGAGTGCGGCCTGCGCCTGCTGGATGTGGGCCAGCGATTCATCGTGGCGGGCGCTGCGCCCGCCGCCGACATCCAGCGGCAGGCTGATCTGCACGCCGATCATGCCTTGGGTCTGGCGGTTGCTGGCGCTGCCGAAATCGCCGCTGCCCGACAATTGCTCATGACCCGCACGCGCCACCAGATCGACGCTGGGCGACAGGGCCCCTTCGGTCTTGCGCGCCTGTTCCTGGGCATTTTTCAGCCCCAGCGCCGCCGCCCGCACCTGCGGCGCCTGGACGGCCACGCGCTCAAGCCAGGGGGGCAGTTCGCCCGCATCGGCGGCGTCGGGCAGCCGGGCTGGCAGGGCCAGCACATCGGCGTTGGTCACCGGCAAACCGGTCAGGTCGGCCAGCAGGCTGCGGCGCAGTTCCCGTTGCGCTTGCGCCGCCAGTTGCTGAGCGCGCAGGCCTTCGGCGCGGGCTGTGGTTTCATGCACGTCGATGACCGGGCGGTCGCCGAGATCGAAACGGCTTTGCGCCTCGCTCTGCGCCCGCGTGACGGCGGCAAGCTGACGCTCGATCAGGCGTAACTGCTGGTCAGCCACGGCGAGGTCGAAATAGCTTTGCGCCGTGCGCAGCATCAGATCGGCCTGCGCGTCGTCCCAGGCCAGATCAGCCTGCTGGGCGCTCAGACGCATTTGCTCGGCCTCGGCATCGCGCGTGCGGTCAAACAGCGGCTGGCGCAATTCGATGCCGGCGCTGGCGCTGACGCCGCCGTGAATCGAGGTGTCGAAATCGGCGTCGCTCATGCGCCCCATGCCGGGCGCGGCAAAGCGTGCGCCGCGTGTGGCGCTGTCGGCGCTCGCCACACCCGCGCTCGCCTGCACGGCCAGACTGGGTCGCCACAGGGCATCGGCCTGCCGCGTCTGCGTCTGCCCTGCGTCGCGCCCGGCGCGGGCGGTGGCGTAAGCCGGATCATGCGTCAGCGCGGCGCGCCAGGCGTCCATCAGATCGAGCGCCCAGGCGCCGCCGGGCGCGGCCAGCGTCAATGCCAATGTCAGCGGCGCGAGCCGGTTCATTTTTTTGTTGCGTTGTTTCATCTGCTGATTCCCTGCGCTTGGCGCCGCTCACGACATCAATTGCCTGACTGGGCGCCGAGCTTGCGCAAGATGGTTTCCAGCAGACACCAGCGCGTGATGCCGCTTTGCAGCAGATTGGCACCGACAAAGGCGGTGAACCACAGCCAGTAAACGCTGTGGAAAATCGGGCTGCCGGGCACGCCAAGCGCCAGCGAAAGCAGAATGAAAATACCCGCGATGATGCGGACGAGTTGCCAGGAGGTCATGATGAATTTCCTTTCCTTGATTTTCTTGAGGGGAGTGAGTCGCAAGTGGGTTACGCGGCCCGGGCGGCGGTCACTTTTCCAGCCGCTCGATGCCCAGCAGTTTGAGGACGTGTTTTTCGTAGACGGGTTCGGCCGAACCCTTTTTCATCTTGTACAAGAAATATTTTTCAAACGCCAATTTGGCCAGATGGACCCATTTGCCCTTCTTGAACCAGTTCACGTTGCGTGGCGGAATTTGCGGCAGCGCCACGAAGGCCGCGCCGGTGTCGCCCATGTCGGCCAGGCAGAGGGCGTTCCAGGTGGCCTTGGCGGTGGCGTCTTCGGGGCGACCCGCGAGTTCGGCAGCGATGTTGTGGACGATGGCGGTGACCATCGTCTCGATCATGTAGCCCGTTTTGGGCGCGCCCGTGGCCACGGGCGTGGCCTCCACCGGCGGAATGGCGACGCAGACGCCGGCGGCGAAGATGTTGCGGTACTTCTTGCTGCGCTGGTACTCGTCGATGAGCACGAATCCGCGCGGATTGCACAGGCCCTCGACGGCCGCCACGGCGTCCACCCCCTTGAACGCGGGCAACATCATGCTGTACTTGAAGGGCAGTTCATGCTCCTTCTTCGGTTGGCCGTTGTCGTCCATTTCGGTCACGAACATTTTTCCCGCCTCGACGCGGCTCACCTTGGCGTTGGTGATCCACTTGATGTCGAAGCTGCGCAATTCGCTCTCCAGCATGCTCTTGGAGTCGCCCACGCCGCCCAGGCCCATGTGGCCGATGTAAGGCTCGCTGGTGACGAAAGTCAGCGGCACCTTGTGGCGCAGCTTGCGGCGCTGCAAGTCCTTGTTGAAGATGAAGCTGAACTCGTAGGCCGGGCCAAAACACGATGCGCCGGGCATCGCGCCGATGACGGCCGGGCCGGGGTTTTCCAAAAAGGTTTGGTAATCAGCCCAGGCTTTTTCGGCGTGATCGATGGTGCAGATGGAATGAGTGTGCCCGTTCTCAGGACCTGCGCCCGGCACTTCGTCGAAAGACAGCTTGGGGCCGGTGGTGATGACGAGGTAATCGTAGGCCAGACGCTGCCCGTCGGCCAGTTCCAGGGCGTTGCCTTCGGCGTCGATGCTTGTGACGCGCTGGGCGATGAAATCGATGTTTTTCTTGTTCAGGTAGGGCGCAATCGGCAGGGTGATGTCCTTGCGCGCGCGCCAGCCCACGGCCACCCAGGGGTTGGACGGCACGAACTGAAAATAGTCCACCGCGTTGACCACGGTGATGCGGTGCGATTTGTCGATGGCGGCGCGCAGGTCATACGCAGTGGGCATGCCGCCCGTGCCAGCGCCAAGAATCACGATATGGGCCATGGTTTTGTCTCCTTTGTTGTGGTGTGAAATCGTTGGGCGCGGCTAGCCGCCAGGCCGGCGGTAAGCGACGTAATACAGCAGCGGAATGACCACCAGGGTCAGCACGGTGGAAACCAGAATGCCGAAGATCAGCGAGATCGCCAGCCCGTTGAAAATCGGGTCGGAGAGGATGAACAGCGCACCAATCATGGCCGCCAGCGCGGTCAGCACAATGGGTTGGGCGCGGGTGGCGGCGCTCTTGGCAATGGCGCGTTCGAGGGGCACGCCCTCGGCCTCTTGCAGGTGAATGAAATCCACCAGCAGGATGGAGTTGCGCACGATGATGCCCGCCAGCGCGATCATGCCGATCATGCTGGTGGCCGTGAATTGCGCACCCAGCAGCGCGTGGCCCGGCATGACGCCGATGATGGTGAGCGGGATCGGCGCCATGATGATGAGCGGCGTGAGGTACGAGCCGAACTGCGCCACCACCAGGAGGTAGATCAGGATCAGCCCGACCGCGTAGGCCGCGCCCATGTCGCGGAAAGTCTCGTAGGTGATCTGCCATTCGCCGTCCCACTTGAGCGCGTAGCTGCGGTAGGGGTCTTGCGGCTGGCGGATGAAGTATTCGGCCAGCCTGCCGCCATCGGGCATGGCAAGCTCAGCCAGCGCGCCGCGCATTTTGAACATGCCGTACAGCGGGCTGTCGAGATCGCCGGGTTTGGTGCCGGCCATGTCGCCGGTGACGAACTGCACGGGCAGCAAATCCTTGTGATAAATCGGCTCCTCGCGCTGCGTATGGGTGACAGTGACCAGTTCGCCAATCGGCACCAGCGCCCCGCTCCTGGAACGCACATTGAGTTGCAGCAGCGCATCGAGACTGCCGTGCAGTTCGGGCGTCAGTTGCAGCCAGGTGGGCACGGCAAAGCGGCTCTGGTCGTGCAGATAGGTGGCAGCATCGCCGCTGAACCCCATGTGCAGCGTGGCGGCAATCGCATCCTGCGTCACACCCAGTTGCGCGGCCTTGCGCCGATCCACCAGCAGGTCGATCTTGGGCGCGGCGGCGATGGTGGTGTCATCAATATCGACCACGCCGGGTTGCTGCTCGAACACCTTGCGCACCTGCCGCGCAACGGTATGACGGCCGTCAACTTCCGGGCCGTAGATTTCCGCCACGATGGGCGCCAGCACGGGCGGGCCGGGCGGCACTTCCACCACTTTCACGCTGGCGCCGTAGCGCAGGCCGATTTCGTGCAGCGCCGGGCGCACGCGCATGGCGATGGCGTGGCTCTGGTCGTGGCGCTGCGATTTGTCGATCAGGTTCACTTGCAGATCGCCCACCTCGCCGCCCGCGCGCAGATAGTACTGGCGTACCAGACCGTTGAAATTGATGGGCGCGGCAGTGCCGGCGTAGGCCTGGTAGTTGGTGACTTCGGGCACGGTGGCCAGATGGTTCCCCAGTTCGCGCAGCAGCGCGGCGGTTTTTTCGACCGGCGTGCCAGCGGGCATATCGACCACCACCTGAAATTCGCTCTTGTTGTCGAAGGGCAGCATCTTGAGCACCACCAGCCCGAGCACCGGCAGCAGCAGCGAGAGCGCGATCAGGCCGCCGATGAAGGCACCGAGCAGCCAGCGGTTGCGCCCCTTCTTTTGTCCGTCCGGGGCATCGAGCAGGGCGCCGAAGATGCGCTCGAACAGGGGGCCAAGTTTGCCTGCCAGTCCGTGTCCCGCCGCCTTGCCGTGGTCATCGGTGGCGCTGGCCTTCATCCAGTGCCGCGCCAGCCACGGCGTCAGCACGAAGGCAATGGCCAGCGACAGCAACATGCCCATGCTGGCGTTGATCGGAATTGGCGCCATGTACGGCCCCATCAGGCCGCTGACGAAGGCCATCGGCAGCAGCGCGGCAATCACCGTGAGCGTGGCCAGAATGGTCGGCCCGCCGACTTCATCGACCGCGCCGGGAATGATCTGGATGAGCGTTTTGCCGGGGAACAGCATCTGGTGCCGGTGGATGTTCTCGACCACCACGATGGCGTCATCGACCAGAATGCCGATGGAAAAAATCAGGGCGAACAGCGACACGCGGTTGAGCGTGAAGCCCCAGGCCCAGGACGCGAACAGCGTTACCGTCAGCGTCAGCACCACCGCCGTGCCGACGATGGCCGCCTCGCGCCGCCCGAGCGCGACGAACACCAGCGCCACCACGGAGAGCGTGGCGAATAACAGCTTTTTGATGAGCGTCATCGCCTTGTCATTGGCGGTGGCGCCATAGTTGCGCGTCTCCGACACCTGCACATCGGCTGGAATCACCACCCCCTTCAATTGCTCGACGCGCTGCATCAGCGCATCGGCCACGGTGATCGCGTTTTCGCCCGGTTTTTTGGTGATGGCGAGCGTCACCGAGGGCTGTTCGACGGCACGCGGCGCGGCCCCGGCGCGGTCGATTTCGCCATGCCATGCCATGTGTTGTGCGGGCGGCGCGCCGTCGCGCACATTGGCCACTTCGCGCAGATACACCGGTTTGCCATTGCGGCTGGCCACCACCATTTCCGCGACGTCATGGGCGCTTTGCAGATACGGCCCGGTTTCGATGGCGATGGCGCGTTCGCCCGCCAGCAGATCGCCGACCGGCAAGCCCCTGTTGGCCGACTGCAAAGCGCCTTGCAGTTCGGGCAAGGTGAGACCCGCAGCGGCCAGCCGCGTCGGGTCGATCTCGATGAGCACGGCGCGGCTTGGCCCCCCAATCGTATAAACCTCGCGTGTGCCGGGCACGCGCTTGAGGTCGGTTTCGATGCTGTGGGCCACGCGCTCCAGATCGAACGCGCCGCTGTCCTCGCGCGCCGTCGACAGCGTGAGCGCGACGATGGGCACGTCATCGACGCCCTTGGGTTTGATGATGGGCGGCAGCACGCCCAGGCCCTGCGGCAGCCAGTCAGCATTCGCGCCCACTGCGTCATACAAGCGCACCACGGCAGTCTGGCGCGGCACGCCAACCTTGAACTGCACCGTGAGTATCGCCACGCCGGGGCGCGAGACGCTCAGCACATGCTCGATGCCGGACATCTGCGAAAGCACATGCTCGGCGGGCGTGGCCACCAGCGCCTCGACATCCTTCACGCTGGCGCCGGGAAAGGGCACGATGACGTTGGCCATCGTCACGTCGATCTGCGGTTCCTCCTCGCGCGGCGTGACCAGCACGGCGAAGATGCCCAGCAGCAGCGCCACCAGCGCCAGCAAGGGCGTGATTTGCGCCGACTGGAAGAAGGCGGCGATGCGGCCTGATACCCCCAGGCGCGGGGACGCCTCGGGCTGGGGCAGGTGGGCGTCCGTCATCACTTGCCGCCCTCGGCCAGCCGCCGCAGCACCGTCTGCGGCTCCGTCACCACGCGCTCGCCCGCCGCCAGGCCGCTGATGATCTCCACCTGATCGCCGCGCACCGGCCCCAGCCGCACCTGCCGCAGCAGCGGTACGCCCTGGGCGTCCAGCACGTACACCCCCGTCATTTCCGAACGCCGCACCAGGGTTGCCCGGGGCACCCACACGCCGGCCGCTTCCGCGCTGGCCGCCACCGGCAGCCACAAACGCGCGAACTGCCCCGGCGCCGCTCCCTGGCCGGCCGGCAGATCCGCGCGCACCTGCCGCGTCATGGAGGCGGGATCGACCGTGGGCAACACCTGCACGCGCGCCGGCTCGATCCGCCCGTCCTGCCCGCCCAACTGCACGCGCGCGCCGTCGATGCCCCGCGCCAATACGGCAACCGGCACCGCCGCGCTCACCCGCAGCGCCGCCGGGTCATAGACCGTGATGAGCGGTCGGCCCGGCATGACCATGTCGCCCTGCTCCACCGCCACCACCGCCACCACGCCGGCAAAAGGCGCGGTGATTTCATGCCAGCCGGTCTGCGCCCGCGCTGCGCGATCCTGCGCCTGCGCGCTGCGGTATTGCGCCTCGGCCTGCTCCAGCGCGGCGCGGGCGATGTGGTTTTGCGCGAAAAGCTGGCGTTTGCGCTCCACCTCGCGCGTCGCCACCTCCAGCGCCGCCGAACTGGCCGCCACGCCCTGCTCCGCCGCCCGCGCGTCGATGCGCGCCAGCACCTGTCCGGCGCGCACGCTATCGCCCACTTTCACGTTCAGCGCCAGCACGGCGCCGGGCACCTGCGCGGCCAGCACCGATTGGCGCACGGCCTCGACCGTACCGTCATACGCTGCGGCGGCGGCATCCGCCCTGGCTTGCGCGGGCACGGTCGGCCATTCCCCGGCCGGCGCCGCCAGCGGCAAAGCCAATGCCGCGCCCAGCATCAGCCGGGGCAGCAGAAAACACGGTTGACGCAAAACACCCCCAGCGAAACGCTTCGTTCCTGAACACCACATGGATCTATCCTCGTTTGTATCCGCCCGCGATGACTCGACTCTTGGCAGAAATCATTCTGCGCGCTATTATTTGCAGAGTTGCGCAAATAGTCAACATTCCAGCCGATATGACAAACGATGCTGCCCCCCTGGCCAGAGCGCTGCCTCCCGAAGCGCTGGCGTATGTTTCGGATTACTTTCGCGTTTTGTCCGAGCCGATGCGCCTGCGCATTCTGAATACGCTGTGCGCCGGCGAATTGAGCGTCGGTGAAGTGGCGCAGCACATTGATTCGAGCATCGCCAACACCTCGCGCCATCTGGCGCAAATGGCGCAATACGGCCTGATCGAGCGCGAAAGCCGCGGCAACAGCGCCTACTACCGCATTGCCGACCCCTCGGTGCATCAACTGTGCGAACTGGTCTGTGGCAGCCTGGTGCGCCGCTTCGATGCACAGGCCGGCACGCACAAGGCGCTGCGCAAGGCGCGTACCGCCGGAGATCCTGCGGCATAGGTTCCTTCCATTTCCCAATCAACCGATGACTTTGTCGGCTTCGCTTGCCGTACAACCGTACTGTCTCTCGCTTCGCCTTCGCGTCCTCGGCTGATTTGAAAATGGAATACGGCGGTCCTGGTGATCGCCATCGTGAAATGAAAACCCGGCGTCAAGCCGGGTTTTTCGTGGTGTTGAAAGAGACGATGCGCTCAGGCGACGTTCAGCGCCTGGTCGAGATCGGCGATCAGGTCGTCGATATGCTCGATGCCGACCGACAGCCGGATCATGTCTTCGGAAACGCCGGCCTTGCTGAGTTCTTCCGCCGACAACTGGCGGTGCGTGGTCGAAGCCGGGTGGCAGGCGAGCGTTTTGCAGTCGCCGATGTTGACCAGGCGGGTGACCAGTTGCAGCGCATCCTGAAACCGGCCGCCGGCCTCGCGGCCGCCCTTGACGCCGAAGGTGAGAATGCCGGAGGCGCGCCCGCCCAGGTATTTCTGTACCAGCGCATGATCCTTGTGCTCGGGCAGGCCGGCGTAATTGACCCAGCCGACCTTGGCATGACTTTGCAGGAATTTGGCGATTTTCAGCGCGTTGGCGCAGATGCGATCCATGCGCAGGGCCAGCGTCTCGATGCCTTGCAGGATCAGGAAGGCGTTGAACGGGCTGATCGCCGCGCCCATGTTGCGCAGCGGCACGACGCGGGCGCGGCCGATGTAGGCGGCGGGGCCGAGCGCCTCGGTGTAGACGACGCCGTGATAGGAGGCATCCGGCTCGCTGAGGCACTTGAAGCGCGCCTTGTGCGCGGCCCAGGGGAATTTGCCGCTATCGACGATGACGCCGCCGAGCGAATTGCCGTGGCCGCCCAGATACTTGGTCAGGGCATGGACAACGATGTCGGCGCCGTGCTCGAAGGGGCGGCACAGGTAGGGCGACGGCACGGTGTTGTCGACGATGACCGGCACGCCGTGGCGGTGGGCGATTTCGGCCAGCTTCTCGAAATCGGTGATGTTGCCGAGCGGGTTGCCGATGGATTCGCAATACACGGCCCTGGTTTTGCCGTCGATCAACGTCTCGAAAGCGCCTGGTTCGCGGTAGTCGGCAAAGCGCACCTCGATGCCGTACTTGGGCAGGGTATGGGCGAACAGGTTGTAGGTGCCGCCATACAGCGTGCTGGAGGTGACGATGTTGTCGCCGGCCTCGGCGATGGTCTGGATGGCGGCGGTGATGGCCGCCATGCCGGAGGCCATGGCCAGCGCGGCGACGCCGCCTTCGAGCGCGGCGACGCGCTTTTCCAGCACATCCTGGGTCGGATTCATGATCCGCGTGTAGATGTTGCCGGCCACCTTGAGGTCGAACAGATCGGCCCCGTGCTGGGTGCTGTCGAAAGCGTAGGAGGTGGTCTGGTAGATGGGAACGGCGACCGCCTTGGTGGTCGGGTCGGGCGTATAGCCGCCGTGTACGGCCAGGGTTTCGAGTTTCATGCGGATTTCTCTTTCAGATCAGGATGTAACGGTGATTGTGCGTTTCGCGCTGCAAGGCCGCGGCGGCCTCGGCGGCGGGGAAGGAAACCAGGCTGACATACCATTGCCGGCGGTCGCTGCAATGCAGCATCGGCATTTTCTGCGTCGCGGCCGGAACATCGTTACCGGTCGGCGCAGCCGCTTCCATGCGCAGGAAGCACTCCGGCGCGGCGAGCCAGCTCAACAATCCCGAGACCAGGCTGTCCGGGGTCAGTTCGCGCGTCTTGGCCGCGGATGGCGGGTGTATTTCGTTCGCCACGATCTTGCTGGTGTCGTGTTGCAACGCCCATTCCCAGCGGATGGGCTGCATCTGATCCTTGTGCTGCAACTTTTTCACGTGATAGGCGAAATTGCACAGCAGCCGGTCGAAAGCGGCCAGGCACAGCTTTTCCCGGCAATCATCGGCGCTCTCGGCCAGACTGCGCAGCGTGTGATCGGCCAGATGCGGCGAACCATTGTTGGTGGTTTTCAAGCGCATGCCGAGCAGGGCATAGACTTCTTTGTCATCGCTCGCCCGTTCCTTCATGGCCTCCTTGACCTCCAGGCTGCGCCCGAGGGCATGACTGATTTGCTCGGCATCGAACAATGGGCTGGAGGCGAGTGCGCTCGGGCCGGGAATGGCCGCGATCTGCCGCTCGAAATACTCAATCGCAGCCTGGGTGGCCGGGAGCAGGCGCTGGGCAAAATCCGGGGCCTCGTCGATGCCGTTGCCGATCGCGACTTCGATGCGGGTCAGCAGCGGGTGGTTCGGGGCGGATGTCGAATTGCCGGAAAAGAAGCGAGCCAATTTGCCAAGCATGGTGCAAGACTCCTGAAAGAAAGAAAAACCGCATACCCGAGATGCTGTTCCGGCTGCTGTCAGCGCGCCCAAACGCAGGCTTTGCAAGGATTTTGTTTTTATTACAAGACCATGCCCGAGTCAACGAGGCCAGCAGGGTTAGCGCATGCCGATCAGAAAACGCCCCGGATTGACCGCATCGACCAGATCGCGCTCCAGCGGCAGCGGCTCGCCTTCCAGACGGTTGAGCAACAGATCGGCCATCAGCGCCGACCAGACGATGCCGCGCGAACCGAAACCCTGCACGCACCACAGGCCGGGCAGCGTCGGCAGATGGCGCAGACGGCGGTTGGCGGCGGCCTCGGGCCGCGGCATGGCGCCGACGATGGGCAGGCGATCCGGCGACATCGGGCGAAAGCCGACCCGGCCGGTCAGCGCTGCCGGGTCGATGCCGGCGGCAAAATCGGGCAGGGTCAGGCGCAGGCGGGCGAGATTGTCGGCGTGATCGGCGAGCCGCTCGCCGGCCTCGGCATCGTCGTAGGCCAGCGAGGCGCCGATCAGGCGCACGCCGTCGACCTCCGGCATGGCGTAGCCGATCTGGAACAGCACGGTATCGAGGGCCGGCTTGGCGCTCGCCGGCAGATGGCTGACCTGGCCGCGCGCGGCGCGCTGCGGCAGCCAGGCGAATGGGGCAAAACCCGGCGCGGCGACGCCGCTGGCCATGACCAGCACCGGCGCTTCGGCCAGCCGCCGGCCATCGGCAGCCAACGCCCGCCAGCCGCCGGCGTCATCCGCTTCCAGGCGGGCAACCGGGGTCGAGAAGCGGCAATCGATGCGTTCGGGAAAGGTCGCCAGCGCCGCCCGGCAAACCGACGGCGGTTGCACCCAGCCGGCGCCGGGAAACCACCAGCCGCCGTGCTTCACCGGCTGGCCGAGCCGCTGGCTGGCCGCAGCGCGGTCGAGATATTGCAGCACCCCGGGCGGCAGGCCCAACTGCTCGACGGTGCGCCGCTGCTGCGCTTCGTGTTCGGCTTCGCGGGCCAGATGCAGCACGCCGCATGGCGACCAGCGCGCCGCCGGCAGCGTTTCGAGCAGGGCGCGAGTCGCCAGAAAACCGGCCCGCGTCAGGCGCGACAGGCGGTTGTCGTCGGCGCTGGGCAGCGGCCGCAACATGCCGGCCAGATTGCTGGAAGCGCCATCGCCAGCGGCCGCCGCCTGTTCCAGCACCGTCACCTGCCAACCGGCCGAGGCCAGCCGGTGCGCCGCCATACTGCCGGCAATGCCGGCGCCGATCACGATGGCTCGCCGCTCGGCGGGCAGGGGGCGACGCTCCGGCCGGCGCGAGCGAAAACGGCCGGCCAGCATCTGCCGCTTGCCGGCGAAGCCGGGCCGTTTCTCCAGATCGAATTCGACCGCTTCCAGCGCGGCGCGTACCTCGCCGGCGACCGACCAGGTCGCCAGCGTGGCGCCCGGCGCGGCCATGCGGGCCAGACCCCGGCACAGCGCCGGCGTCCACAGCGCCGGATTTTTGGCGGGCGAAAAACCGTCGAGATAAAAGGCATCGACCGAGGCGTCGATGTCGCCAAGCCGCGTTGCCGCATCGCCGAATAGCAGCGTCAGCGCCAGTTGGTCATCCGCGAAATAAAGGCGGTGCATCCCCGGCGTCAGCGGCGGCCAGCGCTGCTGCAACGGCCCGGCCAGCGCGGCGAATTCCGGCCAGGCGCGGTGGGCGACGGCGAGATCGGCGGCGCTGAAAGGATGCTTCTCGAGCGCAACGAAATGCAGCCGCCGGCAACGCCGCGGATCATCGCGCCAGGCTTGCCAGGTGGCGAGAAAATTCAGACCAAGGCCGAAGCCGGTTTCGAGAATGACGAAACGCTGGCGGCCTTGCCAGCGCGCCGGCAACGCATTGCCGCCGAGAAAAACATGACGCGCCTGCGCCGGCCCGCCGTGCGCCGAGTGATAGACATCGCCGAAAGCGGCGGAGAATGGCGTGCCGTCCGGGGTGAAGTCGAGGCGGGCGGGGGTGAGTTTGTCCACGATGCGGTTGCCGTAATCGCCCCGATTGCGCGCAGGCTGCTTGCTGCCCTGTCTGGCGCTGTGCGACCATGAAATATGAGCATTTTAAGCAGGTTCTGACGGATGCATCAGGGCGATCGCATGAAATTCATGTCAACCCAAGCAATTGAGCGCGGTAGGGATCGGAAGTCGCGGCGATGAGGCGTCGTGCCTTGATGCCACTCTTTCGTGGAATGGGGTCAAGGCGGATGAGGTTCAGTGTCATGTGCTTGAGGACGGCCAGGTTGTGGGCGGCATGGCCGGTACGAGCACGCATCTGATCATCGGCGAAGACAACGTTCATGCACCAGTGCAGGCGGTTTTCGACACTCCAGTGCGCGCGGATCGCCCGCAAGAGGCGATCCGCATCGGGGGCGAGGCTCGAAAGATAGTAGCGATGCTCAAGTGTCGTCTTGCCCTTGATCTCGCGCTGTGACTCGATCACCGCGAAGGAGTTCAGATCTGACCGGATACTACTCATCAAGTCATGCCTTGACCGCTTCGGGGTGTTGTTCATACGCCCGCTTGATCGGCCTTTGCGGGGTGAAGCCCCAATGCTTGAGATACTCGCCCATGGTGCGGATCGGCAAGTCGATACCGAACTCCTGCTGCATCAAGAGCAACACCGCTCCCCGCGTCCAGAGCGCAAACGAGAGCTTCAACTGCTCTGGTCGGTTCTTGCAGATCAGCCGCTGGATGTGCAACTCCTGCTCGGCCGACAGGCGCCGCTGCTCTCCTGGTGCGCGCCCTGTCGGCTTGGGCGTCAGGGCTTGAAGGTTTCCCGCCTTGACCGCCCTGCGTACCGTACCCTGCGCTATGCCCAGCGCCATCGCAATGTCTTTGATCGCCATGCTGCGCCGGTGCAACCGCACCGCCTGCTTGCGCCCGTCTGTCCATCCGCTTCCCTAGGCGCGGCGCAGGTAGTAGCGGGTCAGTTCGTAATCGGCGGTATGCTCCAGCAGCGCTGCCGGCAACAGCAGGCAATGCCGGCCATCGACC
>JGI20166J26741_11935584_pt1 | contig 19764 bp, 12 predicted proteins | sample TergutCu122P5_FD_26741 | JGI IMG/M metagenome (IMG submission 26741)
GCCAAGGCCCCTAGTACAAAAAAAAAAACTTTGAGAGATTCTCTACCTATTGATATGCTCCTTTCTGTCGTGTCTGTCTTGGTTGTTGCGCAGTCGAGTTTGGAAATTCCGGAGGGACTTATGAATAACCCTGTATAGTAACAATCTGATACAATCTGACACCATCTTTACTCTAATGTGTGAACAGAACACTACCTTTATGTTTCGCCAAGAGACTGATCTACATACCTCTGAATCATTAATGTAGTGAACCTCATCAAATATGACATACTCAAGATCGCGGATCACTTCACTACCACAGTACAGCATGGAGCGGAGAATTTCTGTGGTCATAATCAGACACTGAGCAGTCTGGTTGATCTGGAAATCTCCAGTAATGAGACCCACATCTCCAAAGGTTTCTTTGAAGTCACGGTACTTCTGATTTGAGAGTGCCTTAATTGGAGACGTATAAATGGATCTGAAACAGACAGAAAAATTCAAACTACAATACAGAGCTAATGACAATGTATAATTTATATGTTTCAAAACATGTTTACATTATTGTGCTGTAATGTTACTTTCAATGAAAATGCAGTAAACCTTTGATTTCTGTATTCTCAAGAATGTTTCCAAAACTTTACACATTTCTTTTCTGATTAACAGTGCACAAAACAACAAAAACTGTTACAAATTTTGTTAGCTGTATCTTAACAATGCTCGAAAAATTATGTTAAAAATTCCATACCTTATGTCCCTCAAGTATTATAATTTTTTCTACACAAAGCCATGCACAAAACTGTCCTGCTTCACTGCCTTGTACATCATCCAACCAACCTGCATTACTCTAACCAAAAAACATAATACTGTTTCTGAGTGTATGCCAAGATTCTCTGCCCACCACGTATCACCTATGTTTGAATCTCGATAACTCTGCAAACATAATGAATAGACGCATACTAAAGCAATATTTTTCACTGATAATCACTTTGTTAACAATTTCCTAAGTTTTATCACTTCCTGCTGGGATACCTGTTTGTAAGTACCAATACTAAACCATTCCAAAACAAGTGCACGACCAAAAGTTCCACAACCTCCAATTCTTTGTCTTCCTATTGCTCCTTTTAAAAAAAACTTACCCAAACCAAGAAGGATGATAAGGGGAAGAAAAGGATGAAGAAGAAGGAAGAGTAGTAGGATTAAAAAAAAAAGAAAGAAAGACCACCCAGTTTTCTCACCTTGCATACAATGAATGTACGGATGTCACTGGGAATAAAATGAAAAACAAAACTCATGATAATAAAAACATGTCACAGGAATGGAAATTAAAAGTCCACATGATGCAATGAGAAACAGCAATCTGTAACATACTGACTCTGAATTTCCTGCTTGTTATTCAGTAGATTCAACCACCTTTGGTGTAAAACCCTTTGTTTTAGACAAACTGTCCTAGTGCACTTTCTCTTACTTCAGTAAAAAATTCATGGCTGCAAATGAGCCTAAAAGAGAATGCAACAAGCCTGTTGCAAAAACAATATACATACACAAGTTTGGCAACTGAGAGAGAGAGAGAGAGAGAGAGACGGGGGCAGACAGACAGACAGACAGCCAGAGAAGGAAAAAAAACCTTAAGCCATAAGTTCTTGATTTCAAACTTTTGCCATGTTCTGAATGTTGTATTCTTTCTTTTGGGTGATTCCCCGGCAACTGAATTTTACGTGCTAACGTTGCAGAACATTCTGTCAGTTCCGTCTTCGAAGGTGGTGCAAGCGGGAATCTTCCTGCTTACACCACCTATGAAGATGGAACTGTCAGTGTGTTCTGAAATGTCAGCACATTAAATTCATATGCTGGGGAACCATCCAAAAGAAAGAATACAACAAGCAACAAGTTAATACAAATGTTGCGAAACACTGACATTATTACACTGTCTACATGCAATGTTACATAGTCTATGCACTTACTTCGTCATATGTCTCTTAGACAGAGCAATGGCATATTCTGCCACTACAGTTTTACCAGCAGATGTATGAGCAGCTACAAACACATTACGGTGATCTTCCAATTTCAATATTGCCTGTAAAAGAGCACAACCCTTCAGAAACAAAGAAACAATCCCTCATGAACAGCAAGAATTGAGGTTCTTTCAGCAGTGTGGTTGAGGATCCATGTCTTCCAGGATGTGACATTATGTCATTGGCCAAGTGGCCCCTAAAGGCCGATTCACACATAGCATGCCATGCCCATGCCGTGCTGTTAATTCACACTGCCATTCCGCGCCCCTGCCATGCTCCAACAGTGCCGTGTCCTTCGTGAATGTCCGTGTGGTAGCCGGAAATATCCGAACTGCTAGTCCAACAGTTTAGCAGATTGTCTTTATTGTAGTGTGCTGCTACTACTCTTTACAGTCATAGGTATGGATCATTGTGAGGAGGATACATATGCTTCTGATAACAATCTTCGTGGAACTCCACGTGGTAGCCGGAAGAAGCAGAACACAGGTAGCCCACAGGTTGTCTCTCGACGGCCGTGCTATGCTGTGGCCTTAAGAAGAACGGCAGGGTAAGAGCATGGCATGGGCACGGCATGGGCATGGCGTGGCAAGTGTGAATCAGACACGGCCACACTTTGTAAATCAAAGGGGAAAGACACATTCTAAACTCTTAGCGGCATGGCATGGCAGGGGAACGGCATGGGCGTAACATGAGCACGGCATGCTATGTGTGAATCAGCCTTAATACTCTGAAGTACCAAGGCACCTTCATCTTATAAGAATTATTCTAATGAATAACCCTTGAAGATGAAGGGGCCATGATATTTCAAAACATTAGGGAACTACTGACCCAGTGACACAGGGTCACATCACAGAAGACTTACATGCTCATGCCTCATGCACTGTTGCACATATAATTATTTTTTCATAACTGCAGTTCAGTCATCTCTACATTTTTCCTCACTCAGAGGAATCCCAGCCTTAACCCATACACCCAGACTAAACATCTGAAGTTGCATCATTCTTTTAGAAACATACTATAAATTTTCCTCAATAATATAATAATTAATCTACAGGGTTATTTTTATCATACAATTTGTAATATAATTTCAGCAATTCTCAACATTCTGTTCATAATGTAGTTCACATGATATGTACCACTTGACAAAAATGTGTAATAATTCACATCTCAGAATAGTCTGATTACTATGAACTGATGGTACACTGTAATGAGAATGAATGTATTGCACTAGATGATAATACAATGACAAATGGCTCCTGATGTCTTAGTAATTTCTGGAACTTTTGTACACTAGGTACAATAATTATAAACTCAAAAATAAAGAACTCTTAAAACAAATAACATCAGTAACATATAAATACTCAATATCAGTATAACACCATATACCACACCCTGTATCTGTTTAAAACAATCACAAAGGAATTCTGCATATCCAATAACTGAGACTCATGGCATCCCTCGAAAACTGTGTATCTGTACACAAGAATACTTCAAAAGTGTACTATAGTACGCACAAACATCATCTAAGCATCAGGCACAACGACTGCATCACAGTGGGACAACCACAACAACGCTTCGTAGTAAATTGAGAAAGGATCAGTCCTCAGCATACATCAACTTTCAACTAAATACACTTTTAATGCAGACTCTGTTAATCCAGCATCCATGGGATTGCACAAGTGCAGGATTATCAGATATTTTGGATCATCACACAGTACCTATACTGACCTAAGTTCTTAACAGGAAATTTTTTGTTCATGGTCCTATACTTGGGCAGCATAACTAATCAGAGGAGAATTCTACTTGGATATCTCCTTCATCTACTGGTTCAGGGTCATCAGGTCACTCCTGTATGTTTCCTTTGGTCTTCATAGCTGAAGAAGCCAATGGAGTAGGAGATAAGGGGTCAGTAGGTACCACAACAGTTGATGTACAAACATGTCCCAGAGATCGGCCTGCTTCATTGATGAAGTTTTTTTCTGGTAAAAAGTATTGAGGATCAAGTGGAGATTCATTACTTCAAGCATATGACTATAAGGAATGCCGGATTATCAGACGCCGGATTAAAGGAATTTTGTTATCATTTCACAGTTTTGTTCAATGACAACACTTTTTTAAGGCTTCATCATAAGCCTTTCTTATTCAAGAAAACAAACGAATAATCTAAATAACAAACTAGGAAATGCAATTATCAGTGTTTTTTAAAAAAGTGTAACCCTTAAAAATGAATTCATGTGAAGCAAAAACATGCCAGGTTTCAACCGCTAATATCACTTACAGTTGTATTACACAAATTAGAATTAATACCTCCATACAAATCAGTGCAACAGAAAAAGGAACTGCAGAATAAATTTTTCTAAAGGTGCATAACTATTCTATCTAACTACAGCAGCAGAAAGTTTATTCTCCATGATGCTCAAGGTGGCTCTGTCTCTACTCATTCATCACACCAAAACTCTTGCTCTGACTAAACTTGACAATGTGTCACATATCAGAACCCAATGTTGGTGCTCCCTTTACAGAAAAGTAAGGGCAAGAGGGTAAACCCTGCAACAATGCTATATTGAAAAGTTTAAGTATAGGATGACTAAAAACCTTTGGAGCAAATGTATTTTTTCTTTTGGAGCATAAATTCCATATTAGTGGTACTTAACTCCTTTCAAAAATCTTTCAAGTACACATATATAAAGACAAGGATGTATCATATCCAAACCACACTAAAGAAAAACACTACTGATAACTAACCATTTTCTGAAACGTGTCCAGCTCGAATGGCCAAGTCTTTGCCATTACAGGTACTTTCTTTTCAAAATCCCTTATAGGGCAAGACACATCCAACTCTTCAGCCCACTTTGATCGTGTCTGATGCTTCAAAGGAGCAGTCTCTGTGATCTTCAAGACAGGAATTGTATCTTCCTGCAAAAATTAAATAAATAAATGCAAATGTTGCACACAGTGACCCAAAAGATTATTAAATATTCCTTTGTATTGGAAAAGACACAATGCCTTTCTCTGTACTATGACCATGATTTTGTGGCACGTGATACAATGTAGGTTAGTACCCAGGTACCACTGGTGACACCTGTCTACCACTTTAGATATAGTGTCACATACAAGAAGACCACTTTCAGAACTTCGAATATCACTTTCTATACACAGGAAGGTCTTGTTTTACACCAGGGTGACATTCCTGATAAATGTCATGCAAACTGAACACAAAATTCCCATTTAAAACAATGTATTTCCTAGGGGTTATGGGGATTGACAATCTCATCGAATATATTGTATGACTATATCACCAAGGGACATACAGACCTGTAGAGTATATGTGTACTGTATATAAAGTAAATACACACATTTCTAGACAACTTATTTATTTCTAATGCATTAAAAATTTAAGAGACTCACAGTCATAGTTTTTGGTACAGTTCATTCCGATAAGGATGGTGATAGTCTTCCTACACAAACACTTTATTTGTTCCTGACTTGGCACTTTCTTTAATTCTATCAGCATTATCATGAATTCTACACACGCTACAATGAATGCGTCTAACATTATGGCTTATGTCAGCAGTTTGTTCACCTTTTCAGGTCAGCTTATTATGTCTAATTCCTCTTCAATACCGACTGTCTTTTGCCGATTTTTCACTTGGATTGCACTAGGTGATGTAGAGTTACATTTCTCATTCATGTTGGTAAGAAAAGCCAATACTGATGAATAGGAAACTGAGCCATGTGATTATATCACCAATGTAAACTCCCCATACATGTGACTGATGGCATGACAGTGACATTACTTGCTGCTAGCTTCCTACAGATAAAAAGTGCAGGCAGGACTGTCTATGCCAAATTGTGTTAAAGTGAAAATTTTCAGGTAAATTCAAGCAGAGGTATAAATTTTTAAGTCACATTAAAGTGAAATCGCACAAAAATAAATTGTGTACAACGAGACCTGACTGTATTCACATATAAACATATATGTTGTTCATCATGGTTTTATTAATTCTGCTGTCATCTTTAAAAACTGAATTACACAAAGTTTTACCTCAAAATACAATCAAGAACAACAAGACTTATTAATGTAATGAAATGTGATAACTTCCTCTATGAATTCACATTAATAAAGACAAACCAGTAACAAAACCACACACAACAGACTAAAATAAAATTGTCATGGGATGTGCATCAACACACTCCAAACATCCTACAGTAAAGACCAACAACAGTACATGGTACTTTATATAGAAACAACCATAAGTTTAATATTCTTCCTACATCTTTTAGCCAGGCTGGGCCATAATCAGGGAGAACGTGTAAAGCACAAAGTAGAAATTACTGAAATTTTACAATAAAAATGGTAAGTCAGATGATTTATTAATTAAAGAGTATAACTGTAAGTTAATACAGTGCTGAAATGCATATAAAACCTCCTAACATTCCCAGTACTCTATTATAAAGTGTTATTCTCTGCTGAAGTAGAACAATCTAAAGCAGCATAACTTCTTGATTATAAGCTGCAGTTCAATTAAAAAAAGAATGCGTGACATGCTAAAATAGTAAAATGCATGGTGTTTGCCCCTGGCAAATTGTGGCCTACAGGTCATATCCATTAACTTTATCTGGAAGCAACATGGTTTTCTGTTCAGCCATCCAGTTTACTTAGCTGTTGATCAAACATCAAATGTCTCTTCACAGAGTAATGTGGAAAGGAATAAAGCCTTCAGTCAATTGTAGTATAATGGTTTTTGCCTCTAATTTGGATGTCTTACAACACCCGGGTGTTGTGGTCACAAGAAACTGAAAAATAAACATTGCTTGCCTGAAACGGTCTAGCCCACGAAGAGGTGAGACTGAACTTCAGGACACAGTCATGCAGTCCACATAAAGAAGAAGAAGAAGAAAGAAGAAAGAAAGAAGAAGAAGGAAGAAGAAGGAAGAAAGAAGAAGAAGGAAGAAAGAAGAAATAAGAGGAAGAAGAAAGAAGAAGAAAGAAGAAAGAAGAGGAAGAAAGAAGAAGGAAGAAGGAAGGAAGAAGAAGGAAGAAAGAGAAGGAAGAAAGAAGAATAAAGAAGAGGAAGAAGAAAGAAGGAAGGAAGAAGAAGAAGAAGAAGAAGAAAGAAAGAAGGAAAGAAAGAAAGAAAGAAGGAAGGAAGGAAGGAGGAAGAAGAAGACGAAGAAGAAGAAGGAAAGAAGAAGGAAGAAGAAGAAGGAAAGAAGAAGGAGGAAAGAAGAAGGAGGAAAGAAGAAGGAAAGAAGAAGAAGGAAAGAAGAAGAAGGAAAGAAGAAGAAGGAAAGAAGGAGGAGGAGAAGAAGGATAAGAAGGAGGAGGAGGAGGAGGAGAAGAAGAAGAAGGAGGAGGGGGAGGAGGAGGGGGAAAAAAAACTTTCCTTGCTAGTCACAATTCAAATTACATCATGAGAAACTGATCCTAATACACCATTTGACAATAAGCATCGCCGTACAGTCGTGCACAAAGTTAAATACATTATGTATAGGTATTTTTCGCCAAAGTTGAACAGTGTAAAGGGAGAATGTCTTACACAAACGGTCATCTCACATTTGGGTAAACACAGTCCTTGTTAACACAAATCTATCAGATATTCAATGACTAAGCATGATTTCAGGCTTCTGCTGCAAAGTTGATGAGAACTGCACTCTTCTGGGTTATTATGTGGCAAATAGCGGTAATTTCATACTTACATTTCAGGACAACCTATAGGTCCCATCTTCAGTGGTCAAGAATCCTAAGGATTCTTGACCCCTGAAGATGGGACCTATCGGTTGTCCCAAAACTTTGGTAAGAAATTACCACTACTTGCTGCATAATAAACCAGAACATTGCAATTCTCTTCTCTTCAACGTCTAAGACTCTCTAGGCCATAAAATTAAACTGGAAGTAAGCACAATGTTTAATGTAGATAATTTAATTCAATACATTTTTAGACACGTTCACAAAATTTCGAAAAGCAACTATTAGCTTCATCTTGTCTGTCTGTCCGCATGGAACGACTCAGCTCCTACTGGATGGATTTTAATTAAATTTGATACCCAATTTTTTTTTTGAAAACCTGTCAAGAAAACTGAAGTTTCATTCAAATCGGACAACAATAACGGTTACTTACACAAAGACCAATACACATTTTTGATCATATCTTGTTCAGTTTTTCTTAGAATGAGAAATGTTTCAGAAAAAAGGTGTAGAGAAAACCAAAACACATATTTTATGTAAAATAACTTTTTTTTTTAAATTGTGCTGTGGGTGTGGGTAAAAAGAAAAATTATTTTCATTTCTGTTAATTACTGTATCGAAGTCCAAGAAAATCATGCCAAGAGTAAAAAACAAATCACTTCCTAACAGATTCCAAGCCTAGCAATGCCAAGGACAGTAACTACTTCCACCAACAATACAAATGGAAGCAGAAGAGCAAAAATTTTTGTAATTAATACTGCCTATCAACTACTACTACTACTACTACTCCTACTACTATTCTTACTTGAATTCCTGAACTCACTCCACTAGTGCACAACAGCAAAGACTTTTCAAATTACAACAAAATAGAAAAGTGTATTTGTGCCTATTTGCACTGGCAATGAAAACATTATGAGAACTTGAGGTAAAGCTCCATATATTCTTAACCTCAGCATTAAGTGGCTGTGGTGTGTGGTCAGCTTCATATTCAGACTGCTTTATCTCTGGGGAAGGCAAATGGGAAGATGTACACTAATCAAAGATAGTACAAAGCAGTGACATGCATCCTGTGCCCTCAACTAAAGTGGCCAGAGAAGCAACACTGTGTGACACTTTGCCGCATAACTTATGTCTGAGTGGCTGGTGTAAACACTATGACATAAATAAAAATCCCTGCTCTTGCCAGAAAATGAACCATTGTCACCTACCTACATAAGCTATCACAAATTCAATATATCTGTACCATGAAAAAGCCTCGTAACTGTTTAAAACATTGCTCCCATTAAGAATGTTTACGGTACCTTAGGAACAATTTCTGCTGCATCTGCATCAATATCCACTTCTAGATTCTGTAATGCAATCTTTCCTGTGTGCTTCTTTTCATCTTCTTTTGTTTCTTCCTGCCACAATCCAAGAAGATCCTCTTCCTGTTTAATTAATGACATCAGATTAACAACTGTTGTCTCCACTTTCTCTTCTGGCATAATTTCAGGGACCAAAGTTTCACCATCTGAACTGGGCAGTTCCTGCTCTTCAGATTCTTTAAGTGGTGTCCTTCCATCTGCTTTAAATTCAATTCCCCTTTCAAAACCAGGTGGTACAGTCAATAAATCTGCAAATAAACAACAATCAAATGACACAGGTTAAAACTGGGCATGGTACTTCTCACTGGACCCTTGACTGAAAGCAAAGCTTATGTAAAGATATATGGCAAAAATGACAAGATTTACATAAACTATGAAGTTTTCATTCTCAAATATACTAGTAATGTAATTTTATACAATTCTATTTAAATAAATGCCAGTACCTCACAAATAAAGTGCATTCTAATGAACATGATGCTTGGATTATGAACTAAAAAAAAAAGGGATGAAATCTGTCACTGACTTAAAAACTGCACTTGATTATCAGATATCAAGACAACAATTTGACATGGGATGTAATTTCAAACCTTGCATATCATGTAGCTTTCAACAATGATATTCACACAAAACCATCAATCTCTGAACACCAGCTGTTGATTGTTGGTATGACAAAAATATATTTGAAGTAAGCACTGTAATATTCATTTAGAGTATATTATTTACATGGAATGCAACAATGATATGCACACAATGAAACAGCACAGATTTACAGGAAATTCAGTGGCATACCAGATCATGTCCAATCTTCCTTCTCCAGTAACAAATGTGTGTCATAATCTATAACATATTAAAAATGGTAACCCTATTTTTAGTGTTTAAAATTCTGGTCAGATCAGCAATTCTTATCAAAACAGAACTTACTGTTTACAAAATCTATTTCAACATCTTCACTAGCACTTTTATCTTGCAGTAGTAGTTCAGGAAATCCTCCTGGCCAGAATGGATAGTTGGTAGAACTGCCTCTTACTGCTTCATCTGGTGGTCCAGGAGCACGCTGCAGAGACATGGAATTCTTTGCTGTCTGGCCAATATCATCTACAGGTACTTCCCTAAATTGGAGAAGTTTCCCTGTTGTGGGATCTCGATCCACCTACAGAAGAACCGACAAGCTTTCGCACACAATTCAGACCAAGACCATACAAAACAAATCAAAATGCAAACAGTAAAATGACTCAGAAAATCAGAAAAGCATACACTGCTACAGCTAGATGTGACTTATGTGTACTTTTGCGACAAGAGAGGGCACAAATACTGGTTCTGCAGGCTAAGTAGACACCCTTATCAATGCTTCAACCTACTATTACCAGTTTTGATAAACAAACCTTCAGTGTAGTTCCCAAAGGTGCAAAATCAAAGTGGTAAAGAGATGCTGGATTTGGCTCTCTGGGCCAGTACTTCTGAGCTTTCTTATAATCATGAATTGGGAGATGTTCGGGGCACAATAAGTATTCTTGCAACTGCTTCTCAACATCTGGTAACACAGGTGGTGGTCCAAAAGGAAGCTGTAAATAAAAATGAAATAAATACAGCTACATAAGACACTAACCTTTTACCCTGGATAAGTTGTATTCAACTGACTTCCAGCATGTAACCATAAACATAACTTACGGTCAATGACAATTCAGCATAGTTAGGTTAGAATATGTACATTAGGATATTCAATTGCAAATGAAATCACATTCAGAAACTATTACTTGTTGTCACAATATTGTGAAGCTGTTCTACAGAATGTGAAAAATAATGAGATCAAAAATGAAAATTATACTGACAACCCATTTAAAACCTTATGTCTCTTAAGACAGAAGGTTGTAAAGGGGTTGTAGATAGTATCTAGTACTAATAATAATAGAACAGCAACTTTCCCACAGTGACAAGCTTTACTAGAACAATTATGAACTACAGTTCAATCTTCAAACTTTCATCTCGCCACTGCTACACTGATTACATGTTATCATCCTACTGTATGCACCTTAACTTCATAGTCAACTGTATTTTTCTTTGGCATGTTTACTCAGTAATATATTACAAATCTTGCACTGAAAAGCCAAATTAATATGCCGGTCACATTATTTCCTTGGTAATCACAGCAAACGCACGTGGTATATCTGCTCACTGATCACATAAACTTGGAAAGATGCGAAACATTAGTAAGTAGTCAGTGTCATTGGTCGGGCGGAGTGTTTATCTGTGACGTCACTTCAGCGTGCTGCCATCTCTCCGCGATTAGCATCATTACCATGATAACGACTGTCCGTCTTGTTTCAGATTGTTCGAAATGGGAGACCACTTCCTCAGTTGTAGGATTTGCAGTATGAGTGCTTTTGTGTGAGTTTAAGAAAATAGTTTCTCCAGTGGCTTGTGTAAGCGTATCAACAAGATCAAAGAAGCTACCATTTTACTACAATACTACAAGAAATACCAACGAAGTACACTATTAAAACGTATTTATTAATTAAACATCCTACATGTTTCGGTGTGCTGTCATCATCAAGAATTACATGACAACATACGGAGAGACTTTTAGACCACAAAATTGTCGATCTAAAATAGAGGTGCACAAATATTTTAAACTTGTCCATTCCATGCACAGCTCATCATTGACAACTAGTATAAACCTGACATTATGTGCTCCCTGAAGATGGTACACTTGTACCGAAACATGTCGAAGATACAGCCTTAATATTTACACATATTTACTACTGCTCACTTGGTTGGTGCAATAAATTGAGGAGTGTACCAATTTTCTAAAAAATTAGGAGCCGTATCAAAATTTTAGGCGTCAGAAGGTTGACATGGATCAAGTTCAACACCGAGGACCCACACATGTTAAAAACCGCCGTACAAAATGTAGTCACCATGGCGAAGAGGCGCCCGGAATTTGTGCATCCCCGGAAAAAATCTCTCCTGAACTTTACATGAGGGCGGCCAGCAGAAACGAGTAGGATCTTTAATTAACGGATATGTTTTTAATAGTGTATTATGGTGGTATTTCTTGTAACATACCTTCCTGCAAGTCACAATGTCGATCCAGGTGCCCGCGCGGTCTATAGCGTGGGTCTGCAGCCGCTCGCTTGCTAGGTTTGCGGGATCGAATTCCACCGAGGGCATGGATATCTGTCTGTTGTGAGTGTTGTGTGTTGTTTACTTGTCTCTGTGGCGGGCCGATCACTCGTACAGAGGGGTCCTACCGAGTCTGGTGTGCCTGATTGTGATCTCGAAACTTCAATTAGGAGTTTCCGGCCTACTAGGGCTGTCGAAACGTGGAGAGAAAAAACAAGTCACAATGTGTTACAAAAAAAAATCTCCCATTTCTTCGTATAAAATCACAGAAATCTTGTTTAAGAAGAAGAATGACAATAAAGGAAGAAAACGAGATAGGGTGAAATAGTAGAAGAAGGCATCACGATGCTCGAAAGATACCACGTTTAAAAAAACTCTCGTTCCATTACCGATGTTGAGGGTTTTCTGTTGCTAAACAACAGATTGTTTGTGGTGACTTGTGATCTCACCAGACACTTCTGTTTGCGGAGGAAATGAAGGACGGATTTTAGGAGAAATAGATGAGTTCGGGCAATGAATCTCAGTAAGAGCAACGTAAATCGCAACTTTCACTTGCAATAGTGTTAATGTAACCTATACACGCAATATATCACTTGAGAATATTTCACGTATCTAAGAACAACCATTGTTTCGTGTGAAAACATCTATCATTCAGTTGAAAGATTTCTACGTCCAAGATCAAGACACATTAAACAGTCCAATTTTGCTTGTTGAAGAATACCATTTTCTGGAATAAGAGAACGTGTAATTTGGTAAACATTTACCGATGTTTCTTAGGAACATGCTGCAGTAATTTGTAGAAGTTTTTCTTTGTACGTGTGTGAAGTGGGAAGACAATTAATATGGACTTTTAAGCGGACACTTCTTGATAAATACCCACGTGCGATACCAAAAGAGGAGTTGAGAGGATCTTACTGAGGTATTGATAGGATGAAAAGTGGAAGCTGTTGGTTTTTTTTATGTTCCTAAACAGCCACGCGAAATGATGCGCCAGAGAGCGTTACTCATAAATAAATAAGTTTCACACACAAAGTATTTCTGTTGTCCATTATACTGCACTATTTTTTCTTGTACAAAAGTTCCTTTCGCAAAAGGCTGAGTCATTCGAACAGTCGTAAGAATGATGATCACTTTCAAGCTTAAACATGACGTAGGTCTAATTTCACTGTTTCTCTGTGCATTTTAATTCGCTGAATTTTATACACCAACTTAAGCACTTTTATGTAAAATATTAGTCTAAAACGTTCATATTAAAACACCGAAGATAATCTGAATGAGATCGAAACATGTTGGAACCTTTTTAAGTGTTTTAATATGAACTTTTAGACTAATATTTTATTGCATATAAAATTGCATAAGTTGGTGTATAAAATTCAATGACGTAGGTCTATTTTGTACAAGAGAACTATGGAGTATTGACTGTCTGTCTATATGACAGATATAAACAGCCTGAGATTTGTCATAATTAGCCGTTATGTTCTTGTGCTGAGGGTACAGTCCAGTGACGTAAGACCTCGCTGTTGCATTCCAAGAATACGTTTTCCCTTTCGCCCCATATTGTAGCACACAGAGCAGAGGAAGGACCGAACCTTTTGTTAACAGAGCTTGTATTCCGTTGGCGCAGACTTTTTGTTTTCAACCGAAGCTCTGGCTTGTATACCTTGAAAAAATGCGCTGAGCGAAATTCCGTTTTGGTCTCGCGATGGGAATAAATTTGGGGGCGTGGAACGTGGAGCTACCCAAAAGGAGAAAGTCACGTGATTAAGAGGACACGTTGAAGAAAACAGGTGAAGCCGGTTGCTGTTTAATTTGTGTTCGAGCACACGCTTAGTGACTGTCTATAGTGATGACGATTACAAACTGAGCAGGCTGCCTTCAGCTCTTTCTAGGAGGTAGAGGGTGTTGGATGGATGGAATATTTGTACAGTATAATCAGACCCTACTTGCCAAGGAATTTTAACCACCTTTTGTGTCCTGAAATTACATTCGCTTTGCGTTTTATTCATGTACAATTTATTGTACTGTATTTTATTGCATTGTATAGCACTGCAATGCAACTGCTGTGTTGATAAACTAAATTGCACAATGAGGGGCTTCATCGGCTCACTTTCTTCTGGCTCGCGTATACTATAAAACTTGGCTACCATAGCGTCCATCCCACATGCACCTTGTCGGAAGAGACTGTTAGGTTTATATGGCCTTAGTTGCAATTATGAGCCCATTGCAGAACTGAGTGTTTGTGTGTTGCATAGAAAAGTCAGGAAAAATAAACGTAATGGATCTGTATAATCAAAGGGGTTAAATTAAAATGGGTAACACGGGTGAGATATCTGATATTCAGAGGGAGAAAAGAATCTGGCACATACTTTTGTAAGAAAACTTAAGGAGAAGAAACCACTTGAGAACACTTGATGCTGATGATACGATGACATTAATTGGGTTATGTCCTTTCAAGTGCATGGTTAAACTACACTGCCGGTTGCGTTATTTCAGGCTCCCGCCGCGAAGTAGATGAGATCTGCGCTCTTCTGGGTTATTACGCAGCAAGTAGTGGTAATTCCTAAGGGTCAAGAATCCTTGATCTTTAAAGATGGGACCGATACGTTGTCCCGAAACGTCCGTAAGGAATTACCAGTACACGGTGCGTAATAGCACAGAACAGCTCAGTTCTCGATACTGCCAATTGCTGAGATTATATGGTGTCGTTGATATACGAATAAAAATAGAACATTTTTGGATTTATACTGACAAAGGAATACTGAAGTACTTGTACAAAAACTTATCCCGTGTCTCTTTAACACAAATCCCACATAAATTGGGTTGGGATTGAAGCTGGGCCTCTGCAGCGAGAGGCCAGAGACTAACAGGCTTAGCCATTACGCGAACCTAAAAGGGATCTTGGATACTTTCTGTGTATGGAAATGTGGACTGAATTCACGTGGATCGAGATTCTGTCCAGTGGATCCCGTACCGAAATTTCTGGCTCTATAAAAGCAGGATTTCTGTGATTAGATCGTTGACTAATAGTTTTGTCTTTTGGACATTCACTATTTTGACGCTGTATAACCGTACATGACGTTTCAGTGACGTTAAATAATACGTTAACTAACAGGTTTTAGGAAGTACCTTGTACCATTAAGTTAAGTACATACAAGACAGCAAATGGTTAAAAATTCCAGCCATAAGACATGTCTGGGCTGAATTCTCATATGATTTTTGAGGATCAATGATTTAATATTGTGCCGAATGGCGTACTCTATCTTAGGTAATGGGAAAGGTATAAATGTGTTACGATGATTGGCAAGGGTAAACAAAACCAGCCAACCAGAACTTTTCCCACTATCCCTGTGCCAAGAGCACACACGCCTATGGCCTGGGAGTGAGGCTGAATGCTGGAATCCTTAGCGAAATAGTGTTTTCTAACTGTCAGTCAAGGTACGAACATTCACAGAAAAGGGTGGGGGGGGGGATTTTTTTTATACTAAAAGAGGGCACTCTTGTAACAACGGCCTAGTCAGAGAACGTCCCTTCGATTATTTCTATATGACAGGAAGTCGCTAGGGCTATCTGCAGACTATTTTCCTTCCCTGTCACGACTGCCGACTGAATTTCAATTAGCAGTTCGCTGTCTTTTCTCCAGTTTTCGAATTAGGTTACATCTTTTTATATATATATATATATATATACATATACCAGAGTACTTTAAATGCTGATCAATACGCCGGCACTCGCACTAGGTTCAGCTAGTTCACTCGTGACTTGCTGGCAGGTGAGCCCAGAGTCACGGACGCAAGCAACAAATTCCGAAGACAGAAAGGAAGACACAGGGCTGAAATTCCGTCCAATACACAACTGTTTCTGCTTCTATCGTGCTAGCTGCTTCGGTAAGTTTTGTTACCCCTGTTCGAGCATAGCGTGGTGACATTTTAATTTGATACTTAATAGTAGCTAGAACTGTACATTACATTGTTTCAGGTACTGAGCATCAGAATGATTAATTTTTATTACTGTTGCCGTTTTGAATCCTAATTTAGCGGAAATCACTGATTCTATGCTGACTTCTGTTATTAGGATAATGAACTAAAAGCTTGTGACCAAATAATCTAGACAATGTTTTCTCAAACTATGTTTGGCGTAACGTTACTGTGGCGCCAAATATTGTGTGCTAGTAAGCAGCATTAATAAAAAGTTGAAATGTTTAAAAAGGATAACAATTTAAAAAATAAATAAAGCGAAAGCCACAGATATTTGCTAATCCGCAACACTGTTGGCAACATCATATAACTAATCCCCGCTGTCAGCCAGTTTTCCAATTCCAGCTTTTTATTTAAATACAAAAAAAAAATTGATGGTACACTGAAATTGTTAAATTTTATCTAGTGGTAAGCCAGGGAAAATGTCAGAGAAAACCTAACATAGACGGCCGTATTGCCAACTCCTTTTATTTGCCTATGTATGTATCCTCTCTTATTTGAAAAATGGTCAAGTAAAGTGAACTAATCAGAAAATGGAGCTGATATTAACGGAAAAGTGTGTGTGAATGTTTGTCTATGGACTTACAGGCGAACGTCTGTTTTATTCGTCGGATAATACATTATATATGTAACATATTAATGATTGTTTCTGTCCTTGTGACTGTCCTGCAGTTAGTGAATATGTGATGGTCTAGAACTTCCAAAGCTTTAATAAAGAAATTTTCTAGGGTACATTTTGATAGTCCTTCGACAACATCAACCACAGAAAACACGAAATTTGCAGCTAGGGGCCTAATCTGTTGCGTGTCTTAATGCTCTTTATTTCTCTTTCTACGCAGATACAGATAAAACATTTCAGCTATTTTTATAAGACGCATTACGTCTGTACCAGAAAACTATTTAAATGGTAATTCAAGAAAGGCCTTAGTGTTGTACATATTTTTTTTAATGACTTACGCGGAAAATCTGCAAGATTGTAATCTTATGTGACACTTATTTACAGGCGCGTTTTACAGAAGGAATTACGAGTGACATATTCACACCCAACCTCATCATATTACTTGTCATAAAAGGAAATATCAGCGTAAGGAAGAGAAGTAGTATTGTCTCTGTCCTACAGTTAGTTTACTTTGAGACGAGCTTTTACATTTCATAAAAAAAAGTTGATATTACTAAGTATCTAAACACTATTTCAGTATATATACTATTATCATGTTTCTGGTTTTCAACCATAGTCTTTTATTCAAAACTTTTTGGGAATGGGGTTGTTCTCATCCTCTGGTGATAGAGTGTGGAGGTGCCAGCTCATGTAGGTTTGACAGAAAGACCTATTCCTGTCAGAGTGCAAGCTATGTCAGCTAACTACCTCTACGATGAAGTGTTGTAAGCGCGAGATAATAGAAAACATATTAAACACTGCCGGAATACCATAAAGACATAACACTAACACAGAGAGAGAAGTCGAAATTAGTACCAGCACACCAAACCGCTACTGAACCCACAAACAGTGATTCGAAAGAAAATGGACGTGAAAGTGCTATATATTATTTTTACGTGTTACCCTACGTGAAGGAAATTTTGAACCTACAAGGCAGATAAGAATTATATCGAAAAATAAGTGTTTTTGTCCATGAGAAGGGCATTTCTGATAAATTAAACATATTGGGTGTCGATACTACTTTACCGCAGCCTTCAAAATTAATTTTCAACGCGCCCTGAGGAGGTCGTTGATGAGAGACAGTTCCGCGACCGACGGAGTGTTGTAGAGTCACAGGATTTTAGCAGTGAATGTGACAGAAATTACTTTGGCGAATTAAGTACAACTTTATTCGTGTGACTCAGAGAACAGAGGCACAATCTCAGACAGCGTCTTGTAAAAAAAAAAATAAGCTGACCCAGCATGCCCACGAAGGTCATCCACTAAGCTGGCAGGAGGTCATGATTACTCGTATCAAACCTAAACGGCAGATACTTTATAGGCGCACATGGGGTGTCTACAGACACAAACAGCCATTCTAGTTCAGAAGTGTTTCCTTTGTTGATTCCAGTGATCAGCAAAATGCTAACAAGTAACAGGGAAGGCCGAAGGCGAATCCCGATACGGATGTCAGGTCGAGCAAAAAGGCAGAGAAATTCTTCATTGTATCCCTGTCCCCTTCCTTTCCACCACCGCCTCCAAGGAATTAAAAGTCACTCAAACAATATTGCCCTAGACAGCAATAGCAACAAAAATTAATAAATAAAATTAATAATAATATGTTGGTTATTAGACATTGCAGTATCAGGATATAGAAATGTGTTTTAGAAAGGAGCCGACAAGATTTTAAACTACGAGTATAACTTCCTTACAATAGAAATTCATCGCATGTGGAATGTAACAACAAAAGTGATACCAGTAACAATAGGGGCAACTGAAACCACTCGAAGTCATTTAGAACATGCCTGAGCCACAAACCAGAAAGCAAGATATTAAGGAACTAGAGAAAACAGCCATAATGGACACTGCGCACCTACTTCGGAAAGTGCTGATGTAAAAGAACGGAGGTTTTATCGTGGGAAATGGCGTTACATGTACAATACATTGTAACTACAGAATAACTGCAACATTATATACCCTAGAAACACAGTTTGTTCGGGTATGTAATCGTAAATACCTTACACAACAACAACAACAACAACAACAACAACAATAATAATAATAATAACGATAATAATAATAACGATAACGATAATAATAATAACGATAACGATAATAATAATAATAATAATAATAACGATAATAATAATAACGATAAAAATAACAATAATAATAATAACGATAATAATAATAATGATAATAATAATAATGTTATCACACACAAAGGAAAGAAGTCTGATATTCTAACTTTATATTTTTTTATTATTTACAATGAAATCCCGCTCTGGAATCTCTAATAAGTCCTGAATTACGCTTTTATCAACGTTGCATTCGTCCATTCAGAAGAAGGGTTCTTAGAGAATAAAATGTTTTAAATTTAGTGTTCTGCATCACGTTACAGCAATCTTAGAAAATCCGATACCACAAAACAAAACTCATTTTGTATTTCAGTCGTCTCTTGTAAGAGAAATAATATCGTACACTGCAATACGTTCGTGACAAAAACCCTTCCGTCAAATTCCAACTTGGGTACGACGGGAGATTTTCAGTACAATAAACACGAATTAATTCGTCAGAAATATATAATAGAAGTTAACGATGCTACCTTCTCCCTGGTCGTGCGGCACTTGTACCGCAAGACCACGATTGCTGTGAAAACAACCATATGCTTAGAGTTCGCAGTAATAACATTCGACGCTGAACAATATTCCCATTTCCTTTTACGTTTTAAAGTGGAGTTATTTGTGAATGGAGATTAACGCCCAAATATTATGAAAAACTTTATCGTTTTATTCTTTCATAGAAAATCAATCATGCATGAAAAGAGACACAATAAAAGAGGAATACAAAAGAATCAAAATAAATATTCAATAATGTATAAAACATCAACACATGCACTTTTTTATTCAACACTATATTAGTAGCGTGTTGATTTCATTAAAATACATAAAAATATTCAATGGCACTCCGACATGTTTCGATCTTA
>JGI20166J26741_11936695_pt1 | contig 19756 bp, 14 predicted proteins | sample TergutCu122P5_FD_26741 | JGI IMG/M metagenome (IMG submission 26741)
AAAGTCAAACACAACTATATTATTATTATTATGTAGCTATATGGTGGAAGGTAGCTAACAACTACATGTTTCGGCCATAGCGGCCATCATCAGGTTGTACTTTTACCCACTCTTTATACACTGTATTAACACACAACGGGGATGCCACACCTTAAAACTAATAAAGGATAATCAGGGTTGTTAAAACACAGGGTTTCCATTCCTCTCTAAATTTTATAAACAGCAAAAAATCCAGTTCTTCCTTACCTGTTCATCAAGGTAATCCATAAGTTGATGCAGCTTGAATCTCAAATTGTTTGCTTTCAGATCAGCATGCAACTGTTCTACCCAAATTGGTTCATACAGCAGTACCTTCTGATGGAGATTTGGATCACGTATGATAAAATTGTGGACTGTTGTTGCTAAATCAGCTGATGAAGAATGTGGAACATTAAACAGATAAATATTCAGACTACTCAAACAAAGCAAACAGTAAAACATACAGTATATTTCCTAACTAAATTGTAAGAAAATTAGATGTGAAAAAGTATAATGCAATTTACTGTATAATTACAGCACATTTTTTCCACAGTTTTGCAAGAAACATGAAATTTGGATACATGTTTCACATCATGATCTATGAAAACTGCTGAAATGTGGCAAACCGGTACCTAAATAACTCCATGTTAAAATATCCTTCTTCCTACATCTATAGCTCCCCAGGCAATAAGGAATTCATTAAATTTATACAACCCAAAGGTACTACATTGCTCACAACAGTGCAAAAGTGGTCCCAGTTTTCAGGTACATTTAATTCAGTCCATGCCCTTTCCAAACACATTGCCAAAAACTCATCTCAATATTATCCCCCCATTTATGCTTAGGTCTTCCAGGTGGTCTCATTCCAACAATTTATGACCAAAACAACTCTCCTCCCTCCAATGCATATGATATGTCTCATAACAAGATTCTTTCTTCATGTTGTGCATGGCACAGCATACAATGCCTTCAAGTAGTTATGAGGTCATGCCAAAAAACTTCATGTATTTATATAACCTTTATGTTATATATGGAGCAGCACCTGTGGTGTAACATGGCTAAAAAGTTATTACATGCGCCTGAGATACACTTCTCAAATTATGCGTGATATAGTACTTGTGACGGTCAAGTGGCTGTACTCTCATGCCACATATTTCACAATGAGTACTAGTAATAGAACTATCGTGTTATGTATGGCACAGAACATGCTGCATTAACACAGATATAAAGTCATGCTAAAGATCTCATTAGGTTCGTGTACAATACAATCTTCATGTTACTCATGGTACAGAGTTTATTGCACTCACATGGCTACAAGTTGACACAACGAACACGATTATGTGAAGCAATCTGAGACAACAGTTCCCACTGTACTGCACTAAAATATGAACTTTACCATGCTGGCTCTGGCCTTTATACCTACCACTATTTGCATCATACCTGAATGATTAAAAATTTCATCAACATCATTCATACATAAGAAAAAACCCATAAAATGTATGGGCAGTTATTTTACATTAATTTCAAATATCTTCCAAAAATTACAAGGGGGGTACACTGGATTTACATGGATCAGGATGAAGACTAGTGTTGAGCTGGTATGAACATTAACTTTGGGGTTTGATAAAAACTGGGAATATCCTTCCATACCTGAGAGACTACTAGCTTCTAAACCTTCACCCAAAAGGAGTTAATAAGTTAGCAGCTACATCCTTGAATTTTGCAGTTTACAGATACATTATCATTCACAGTTACAAGATGCGGTGTAAATATTATTGCTAAGAATTACAAACCATCCTGTGATAGACAAATGTCCCCTTGGCTGCAAACATCAAGTTCCTCACAAAATAACTCGTCTGTAACAGTCACTTCACTACTTGAGGACCTGAAATTTAATAAAAGAAGCAACTGAAACAAGCAACTACATTACCTTTGCTATGTGACTTAAGAAATTAATTTCTTTCCCTTCACACAGTAAATGTCATGTTTCAAAATTATTGCTATTTTAGTTTATCAATGAGAGGCCATATTTCAGAATGACAAAGAATCACTATCCTAAATGTGTTAACACCCACCAGCCTCATTTGTACAGCAGTCTCTCTGCAGGCCTTCCTCATTTCCTTTGTCCATGTAGTTTGTAATTTTTTAATACTTCAAGAAACTTGATTATTACAATTCAAAACCAATTACCACAATTTTATAAAAATTACAGTAAAAAAGAACACCAATTCATACATGTTTCAGGCCTTATTGATCCATCATCAGGGAGCACATAACTATATAAAACAACTGCTTAATGATTTCGTTTCCTGCATGTAGCAGAACTGCCAGAAATTCCTCAATGTGTAATATACATGTAGCAGACAAGAGTTGTGCACAGTAATTGGAGCAGTGTGTAGTTCCAGAGGTAGGAGCCGATGTTTTATAATACAGTGTGTCCCACTCACTACCGAACATGGCATTTCTTTAATAATTCTAACACCAATGAAGATATTGCAACAAAATTTGAACAGGAGTATGTTCGTTGTGTAAGAAATGAAAAGGAATGTGTCTGTAGTGCGCCTAACTGTTGCGACACAGAGCAGCGGTCCGCCAGCCAGGCAGCCAGCCTGTTTCCTGCCTGACGTGCCTCTCTGCTGATCTCTCTGTCATTTGGCTGAAGGTGCCTACACAATACGGTTGTTGTTCGTGAGTGTTAGTGTATGTGTGAGTTCACACAGGATAGTTGGAAATTTCGTTGCAATATCCTTATTAGTGGTAAAATTATTAAAGAAATGCTGGGTTCGGTAGCGAGTGGGACACATGGTATTATGGTGACTTTAATAAAATTTTGTGCATTTGATGGTTTGAATTGTAATAATTGAATTACAATGCACAGAATGCAGACAGTGACATTCATGAAATTTACTTCTTTACATTTGTAACCGAGTTGAATCCATTTGGTTTCGTGTTTCAAAATTTTGTCAAATATGGGTTTTTGTTTGACTTCTTTTAACATGACTGAGACTATATATTACAAAAGACCAGGTGTATTTGGCCATATGCCCCATAAATTTAATTTCAGTGGCTGCATTTCCAAGCTTGTGTTGTGCTGTCGTGGTATGATGTCCACTGCCATACAAGGCATCTTAAAACTCAGGTGTTATAAAGAATTAAAACAATAAATACAATTAAATAACATCTACTAAAACACCCAGTGGAATAAGTTATCATTTGAAAAACAATGTAACCTATTTACACGTACAGAACAATTAGACAGGCTCTAAAAGTTGGGCAAGACCAGAATCACAAATAAAACTGTACAGAACAGTTGCAATGTCATCATATTAACTTAATTAAAATGATGCACAAAATTAGAAGATGAACACTGTCTTCTGGGATGTGATGCCATGTATCTTGTAGAAATAAACCAGTCTCAGATGACCCTACCATCCCCATCTTTGGGATAGAAGATGAAAATAGAATTCACATCATTATGAACTGTTTTATAATGAGATTCCACTGTATGGATATTACCTTTCCAGTGAAGATAAGAAATCATCAGAATCAGAGCCTGCATCACTCTGAGATGTTGTATTGCTTTTTCTTTCTGTAACTAGATTTCCTCTTTGAGAAGTGACTTCTGCTGTCATAATGCTTCTCCTCACTGGACTTCTTAATGTTCCTAAAATATCAGTTCTTCTGACTGGACTCCTTAGAACATGAGTATCTACACCTGCTTTCTTCAAGGGTGAAGATTCAATTTCTGCCATCTGTGTATCATCTTCTGAGTCACTAACTGTGATATATGGATGCAACTGATCATATATGTACCTTAGCATTGTTTTAGCTTGCCTCTTTGTTAGTGAAGGCTTCAGGCCATACTTTTTAAGTTCTTTCTGCAAAGAAACACAAACACACAATTTAAAGGAAAGAATAGCACTGCACTAAATTAACAAACACATGTTAGAAACTAATAATAATATTTTGAAACAACTTAATCAATGAGTACGAAAGTAAATGGTTACAACACGTTCACAGAATGGACACATTCAAGCTCATGCACGTTGTTACAACATACCAACCAGCTGGAAAAAGGAACCCAGGATGCCCATTGAAGACACTTCTGTATTGTAATACTGAGACCAGAATGAGCTACAAGGCCTAAGTCCTTGAAAGCATCAATTATTATTATTATTATTATTATTATTATTAAGTACGTAAGAAACTACTACCAAGTCATCCTGTGGCTGTCAAAGGTCCAAGATGGATATCTGATCAAGTAAAATACGACTCTCATAATAAAAGCCAACGAGATGCACTATTTCTCAACTTCATTTGGTAAAGAACTCTGCATGTTTCAGACAGATTTACTGTCCATCATCAAGAGTCTTAATACTGTATTCACAGCAATAGGTATTTGTCATACTAGCTGTTGCCTCTCTGCTAGCGAGCAGTTCCATCCTGACCTCACTAGCAGAGAGGCAACATAACTAGTATGACAAATACCTATTGCTGTGAATACAGTATGAAGACTCTTGATGATGGACAGTAAATCTGTCTGAAACATGTACAGTTCTTTACCAAATAAAGCTGAGAAATAGTGCATCTCGTCTGCTTTTATTATAAGAATATATCACGATGCACGGTTCTCTGAATGTCAAATTCGTCAATGCCCAACAAGCATAACACAGGGCTTCTGGTAGAAAATACTATTTTGCGATCAAAGTTATTGTCTATTGAAATGTAACAAGATGCAGTCTGGCAGAATGGTGCCAATATTTTGGAGGAACTTCAAGGAAGAAGAGCTTCTTGTTCCAGTGGATGGAGGTGGTAAGTACATAAACATATTACCTACTAAACACTACTTCAAGAAACGACGACACAGTAACTGAGTACTGACATGGTAGGAACAACAGACATACCTTCAGCTGTGGTGTTTTCATTGCACTGTAGTCAGCAGGTGGTGTGACTGTGTCTAAACAGCTAACAGTAGATGATTTCTGGGTTGGAGTCCTGTGTTCTAGCATGTTACCACGGTCTGTCATTACAACTTGTTTTGGGGACATGCTCAGGGTTGGTACATTTTCATCCCTCCAAAATACCGAATTATTTAACTGTGACAACAGTGAATTCTCTATTACTTCACTGACTGTAGGACTCTTCTGAGTTGGGAATACAGATGGTAAATCTTCCACACTCTTTGACATTTTCTTACATTTTCTAACTGAAGAAATACCACATGAACGTGAACGATTTGGTATAGATCCCTGAATTACAGATTCTGGATGAGGTGATAAGCTCAGGCTTTTTGTACTCCTGCACTGTGAAATCTGAGATTTATGTGATGAGGTCCTTGATTTTGGAGATTTTTGGATTGTGGACTGAGAAGACAACAACTGTGACAAACACTGAGAAAATATCTCTGGTACTGAAGCATGACACATCTCATCAAATTCGTCCCACTCAAGAGAGGTTTGCTGGTTACTGACTTGCACGGGCATCTCTTCCTCCACACTTACTTTCTGTTGTCCTACCATTATATTTTTGTCAACTCTACTTTCTCCACCACTGCCAACGTACTTATATTCTCTTGTTTCATCTGATGTTTTACTCTCCTCTGACTTGATCAACAAATTATTACAAATGGTGACATCTGCACATTCTGCTCCATAACCTTTGGAAACCTTTTCACTTTTTATGTTTTTATCTACTACAATTTCTCTGACTGGTGGAACTGGTAATGAGTCTTGATATTCTGTGACTTCTGAATCCGTGCTACTCTGTGTCAAGTCAAATACTTCCATATCATTTTCAAGTACTTTGGAGTTATTAGATTTTTCTTTCAACTCTGATTTAACAGTTAAAGTTTTAATTGTTTCATTTGCCACTCTGTTACTGCATATTTTTTTGGTATAAGAACTACAATGATCACTTACACTGTCACTTTCTGAGTGCCTTCTTTTCAATTCCACTCTTTCTTTTATATCTCCCTGTACATATGTGTTGCTGGGTCCAGTATGAGAATCAGATGACAGATGCTCAAGAAAATTAATGCCATCAGAGGCAGATTCAACTTCTTGTTTTATCACAAGAGGGGGCTGAAACTGACTGCACATTTCTGATTGTGATGACTCTTGAAGGTTTACAGAATTTTCACCTAATGAATTTCTTTCAGCTTTTACTTTTACTACACTGGCATTACTTACACTATCTAACGTATACGTGTGATTTCTTGATGCCATTGGGGATGAAAAAAAATTGAATTCATCGTGGTTGTCATAAACACGCTCTGTACATATCAAATCAGTACCATACGACATACACTTGTTACCATGTGACTGTGATATAGAAGTGATCTGCATGTCACTTGGTCTGGAAACTTCACAGTCACTAAGTGCAGCACTCTTTTGAAGAGATGGAGAATGATGAACAGCAGAGCTTAATTCTGGAGACTGCTTGTCTGATGATAACTGCCAGGAACTGACTTGGGTGTTACTTTGTATGTCTGATGACAACTCTGCAGAGCTGATATGTATATTAGTTTGTGACAGCCTGTCTGATTTCACCTCTACAGAGCTGATCTGTGCATCACTTTGTGACAGCCTGTCCAACAATATCTCTGCAGAGCTGTTCCGTGCATCACTTTGTGACAGCCTGTCCAACAACAACTCTACAGAGCTGATCTGTGCATCACTTTGTGACAGCCTGTCCAACAATACCTCTGCAGAGCTGATCTGTGCATCACTTTGTGACAGCCTGTCTGACGACACCTCTGCAGAACTGATCTGTGCATTACTTTGTGAAAGCTTACCTGATGACATCCGTGCAGAACTGACCTGGGTGTTACTTTGTGACAGTGGTGGTTGGTGAATCATGTTTATAAGGTAAGCCATGCTGCTAATACCTTCCTGTGTTAATAGCTTCAAGTCCTGTTCTCTGAGGTTCTTTACAAACAGGTCTGGAGATGCCATGACCCTGCTACACAGTCCTGGATCTGCAGATTCATGAAACTCTTTACTATTTGTCTCTGAACTCACACTTCTTTCACTTAATTCTGTTGAATTATCATAAGAATTAAATGTACTGTTTGAATACAGATGTTTCTGGGGTGAGGGTACAGCTTCAGGGCTGGCAAACTGGTTAATTGGGTTCCTTTCGTGCAAAGAATGATGTTTCCTATGGTCAGTCATACTGTCATGTGGCATCATCAAGTTTAAAGATGAGTTTCTGCTTTTATTAATGTTAACCCTTACAGCACTAACAACTCTTAGATAGTATAGAAGTTCTGAGACATGGTACCTCTTAGCCAACCTCTTCACATTCAACAAGTCATCTTCCTTAAGGTAGAGAATTTTACTTGTGACACCACAATACACAAAATGAAGGAATGCCAATGCTGCTCTGTAAGATACATCAACCCACAGCAACATGTCTGATGTTTTCTTATTGGTTTTGACAGACATCTCAGACACAACATCCTTCAAAATAGCTCTACAACGGACATATAGCACCAACTTATGGGCTGGAATCTCCAGATCTTTTTCAACATAAATTGTTAGATCACTCATGACATTCTTATTTAAAACATATTTCCAATCACTAATAAGCGTTTCTGCAAAACTGTCCTTGTATGCAGTATCATCTGTCTGGGAGGCTACAAAACTCTGTCTACCCTGTGGTTCTCTACGTTCAGCTGTCTTTGTTTCTCCCTTGGAACTTGTCGTCAGTTGGGCATGTGGTATTTTTGAAACAGGTGAGCAAGAGTTTCTTTCCTGTAAACAATTTCAAATGTATAAACAAGAGCTGAAATTTGCAGTCCACTAACCTTGATGGTACGGACTGACGGACAAGTATACATTACACTGGAATTGCAAAAGGAAAATCTGCAGCACATGGATCATTTCTTACTAATAAAAAAAAGTCATCAAGAACATGCAACCTCCACTCAATACCAAAGGCAATAAATCCACATAGAGGCTTGTGCTAAGATATTAAACTCACTGCACATCCTTGGGGTATACACCATGTTTCTGAGGCAGATGGTAGACATATTGGACACATGTACCACAACTCCTAAACTTCAACTGAATGACTGTGCCTTTTCTTTTGTACTGAGACTGCTTAAATTAAAGTTATGTAAAATCCAAAACTGTTCCATTATGAAGATGCTGTACAATGTGGAAGTATAAAAATTACCGCCATTTCACTTACACAGCAATTTGGTATTATAAACTGTGAAGTATAAATTCAAGGCAAAAAATACAGATGTATAACCCATGCAGCCTGTTAAACAAGGTTCCCTAGCACGTAACTTCCGTGTTACGGTCTTCATTCTTTGGTATGGGGTACCATTTGTTATAGGAATTAACATAAAACAGATGGCACAGCAGTCAGTCAGATGCTGTTCATAGCATAAGTTTATAAACTGCAAAATTCATATATCTACATTACTGTTTAACAACACAATGGGGAAATCTCACCTGAAAATAGCATAAGTTGATGTGCAATGGCAACAATGGAAACTTCATCCTGCGAAGAAGCTCACAATGTGATTTGGTAGTTATGGGCAAAATATGTTTGCCCCATCATAATTAGTGCCAACTAATGAAGGTATATGGTAATGGCACAATGACAGTGAAGCAGGTCAGAAAATGGTGCAGAGAATTAAAAAATGATGGGCTATCTCTGTGATGAGTACACCAGTGGGTATGCTGGGGTAGTGTTGTTGTTATAGCAGCTAGATTATTGGCTGAATGGTCAGGGTTCATTTCCTGGTACAGGCAAGACATTTTTCTCTTCTCCAAAATGTCCACATCAGCTCTGGAGCCCACCCAGCCTCCTATCCAATGGGTAACCGAGTTCTTTCACAATGGAGATTAGCAGGGCCATAAAGTTAACCATTTGTCTGCATCTAGTGCCAAGCTTAAGAATGAGTAGAATATATCTCTACTCCCACTATATGCCTTCATGGCATGGATTGGGAAAACTTTACCTTTACAAAGAACAACGGGAGGAACTGATTTTGGAAAAATGACCAAGTCACTATTCAAGATTTATCACCTGCACCAAGTTGTCCATCAGCACTGAACAGAAGATCCATTAAGAAATGGAACAATGCAAACTGTGTGCAAGATGGCAGCCAAGATGTCTGTCAACACAGAATAAAAACTGACATTCTGAGGTAGCTCTTTCATATCTTTCAGGTGAAAACAAGAAGAAAATGAGTCCTGGAGTAGCCAGTGGCAGGCTATGACACAACTGCACCATTTCAATCCTCAAACAAAACAAGTTCAAAAGCAGTGGAAATGCCCAACTCTTCTGAGAGAAAAAAAAAGTGTGTCACTCCGCTGGAAAATTTGGGGCATCTGTATTCTGGAATGCAGGAATCATCCACATTGAATTCATGCCTCAGGGTACAATAACTGAAATGAATACCTGCTGTTACATGTTGTGATGTCTGCATCAGGCTATCCACAGGAAGAGAATTAGGCATCTCTCAAGATGTGTAATCCTGGACAATGCAATGCCACACAGCACATAGGCAGAACATTTTTGTAGGCATTTCAACTTCTTGACAATCCACCATGCAGTCCTAACCTTGTCCTGTCAGACTATCATTTGTTTGGGCTACTGAAACAGCACTCGGGAGCTCACAGACTCCACAATACGAGGATGTGGAAATGGCTATTCACAAATGGCTGCAAATGTAAGAGTCTGATTTCTACTGAGATGGGATTTTTACATTCACATCAAGATGGAATAAATGTGTCAGTGTGTTCAGGAATTATGTTGAAAAACAATGACACCTCAGCGGAATAAATAGGACCTATAGAACTTTCCTTACTGGGGGGGGGGCAGCATGGAGTAATTAGCGCCTGCAATGTGAGTGAATAAATCCAAAAAATATAACACATCATACAATTAAGAGACAAAACGAGCTTACTGGAGTTCTATTCCGTCCTGGTATTTGGGACAGATGCTTCAGTTTGGAACCAACTGGCACTTTGTTAGGAGATATAAATTTGGTCAACTCCTTGACATAGTAAGATTCAAGTTCCTTTCCTGAGCATGAAACTGAGGCCATGTTCCATAACAAGCATGACTGTGAATGAAACAAAATATATTACTCACAATACTGTGGCCCTTTAGGTTATGGACACCATACAGACAAGACTTCCAACATCTAGCTCCACTGACCCAGTTTGCAGCCTGCCTAATATTTTTAGCAAGAGATCCATCACCTAATTAACTACAACATTTGCACCAGTAGGCCAGTATGGCCTAACCACCTGCCCATCACTACCACTGTAACTGACATCTGCCAGTATAAGGGAATTAAAATGTTCAATACTTCTAACAAAAACATATTTCTGACGAGTTAACAAGCTACACTTCTACAATATTATCAACAAAATATTAATACAGCCCACATTTTTTATCATATGGCCCACCAATGTAAAACCTGAAACACCTCTACCATATAGTCTCAAGGAACATTCTGAAGATGGAGAAAGTACATTCCTCCAAAATGGTGGTACCCACATACCTGAAGCATGGTGTCACAAAGGTGGGGGGGACCCTCTGAAACCAAAATTAAGTGCCCAGAGTACTCTGCAAAGTTGTGAGATATAAATGGCTGCTCATTACAGTGCATGTTCTTGGACAACAGCTTTAGTGGATGTTTGGTTTTCTCAGCATCACACTGTGCATCTAATAAGGAGACTCTTGGCACTAAAGGATTAGCCTTAATGGCTGTGAAATGACATTTTTAAAGCAGGAACACAAGGACTCCTAGCCTCTGGAATGATTAAATGTTTGTGCTAATCCATCAATACAGTCAAATTAAAAATGCTCTAAAAAATGCAGTCTCAGATTGTTGACACATAAAATATACAACACAAAAAAAAAACTCTTCCATGAAGAGTGCGATGCAAGATGCTACAATTTAAAAATACAAAACACTGGGTGTCTGCAGAAACAGAGCTGCCTGACGTTTCTGTGTTGTTTTCAGTGCGGGTAAATGAACAGAAAAACGTGTACACTTAAAAGATCCACCAAGAAATGGACAAGATGAAGATTTGTCCATGGGAATTTGGATGATTTTTTAAATACAATGTGACAATGAACCAGCAAGCATTATATGCACTGCTCATATCAGTCAAGAGTCAACATGTCTGCTGACATCAGCAAGAATCATTCTACACAAATGTGAAACTTTAGTTTTGCACAGCAATGTGCAAAAGGACTGTTGTTTTCTGCAATATGTCATGTAGCATGGTAGCTGGGTACCAACATTATGAAGAAACCTGCTGCTCCATCTTAAGGAAAACCCAGAAAAAAAGGGGACAGGAGGTTCTGCCAAAAATTTGGTAGCAGTGTAGCAACCTAAGAATTCTTGCAATCTGTAACTCTGGAGACTGGTTTTGGTTGGAAAGAAACACAGGAAACGTCATTATCAACAAAGATGAAATGTGTGGCGATACGGGAGAGAGACACAAGCAAAATGTTTAGGAGGGTTTCACTGTAGTCACTACACTTGCCTCATTTTGGTACTTCCGCAAATTTTCAGTTGGATCAACAAAGCCATCTACTGGGTGAGTGTTGTGAGAGATGTTCAGTGCTGTGCAAACTGGTCCGCTGTCCTCTCCCATGAGAATAATAGCAACCTTCTCTGTTATAAGTGTTTCTCTCTCTTCCTTTGTTCTCCTCATCAGTGCTGTACTAACAGTCTTGCTCTTGCAGGCTTAAACAATGATAGATAACATACTAAAGCAGACAGTATGTGAATCTGACAAATTAAGCAAGAGTGTCTTAACACATACTCCAAGACAGGAATTAGCGGTTTGGGAATTAGGAATTATTTGGAAAGATCCTGGGCTCATTCAGAGTTTGGAATATGATTTGTACCCAGATCTGCATGTGGAATTACCTTATTATTATTATTCCTTTCCTGCTACTTGCGCAAGTGCTGCTGCTACTGCCCCTACGGGACTGAACTCCAACCCCTCCATCAAATAAAGATGTCCTCCCCCACACTCAGATATATAAACCACACACTCATGCACCCTGATGATGGAAAGTACAATGTTTGCTGAAACGTCCAGACACCTTCACTTCTCTCTGTACCCTAATCCCAAGAGTTAATTACATGCTTTACTGTTGATGTCTTGAAGAGGAATGCTGTTTCCTTGGAGCATACCTTTCTTCTGTAAGCTATAATCCTAAGGTACTTTGTTATATCCTAATTTTTTTGTGCACAAAGTGCTTGTTATAGGCTACACCTGTTGGCAAGCACTCTAATAAATAAACTATGTCCAATTATGTTCTTTCTGAGAAGCCCCCATTATGAAAGTATGAAGTCTGTTTACATGAATTTAGCATACATGTGACATCACTACCATGTCTATGATACCTGTTAACTTATAGACATTATTTCATAAATAAATTCTATGTGTATTACTAATCTGTCCCCATACAAAATCCAAACAGGTTGCTATGTAATGCCATTAAACAGAAAGCTAAATGTGATTATCATACACTGTACCAGATTTGTGTCGTGAATTGGAGGGAGCCAGTATGGCTGGATGTGATCTGAAGCCAAACCTCTCCCACAAAAGCTTCTGTTGTTCCACAACCTCATGACCAAGACCAGCTTCCACCAAGCATTCATCCTGTTCAAGCTGCTCACGGTCTTCCGCCTCTTGTAATGAAGCTGACAAAGCCAGTGCAAGCTGCAGATTACTGTCATTGCCACTCTGAAGCAATAAACCGCACATGTAGTAGGATTGTGCAGACATTCAAATCTACATCGTTGCTTGCCAATAGGTCATTTGGTGACATCTGCAGAAAGGCCTTATTATACAGCTCTGCCATGCATGAAAATGATCCTCTAGCATATCACTGGTGAAAAATTTTTTCCTTTTGTACAGTTTCTAGATTGAAAACTACTCACACATCAAAGCAACTGAAATTTAGTCAGTGACTACTGACACTATTGGAATGTTACTAGAGTAAGACAGCAAAATGCCATGCCAGTTCCTCATTTACACATTAATTCTAACAATTCATACACAAATTAAAGCCAAAGAACAGTACACTTCACATCTACCAAAAATATTGTACACTTATTTACTACCTTGTTAGCAGATGGCAAAGGACAAAAACTGGTAAATAAAACAGCCACTTGCAACCACACCTGATGCCTTGCTCTTACTATGTAGCATTAGTCTAACTCCATGCATCAGAGACCTCAGTAAGTTAGAAAATTCTCCACATTTCATGGAACCTTTAAGTTTCACTGCAGTGTTCAAACCAGTCTGCAACTGGTCCCTACCTTAGCCAGATAAATCTGGTCTTCACCCTCCCATCTTATTTCTACACGACATCCTCAGACACAAGGAGAAAAATAATTATTATATGTTCTGACAACAGATATCGAGAGAGTAGAAAATTTAGCCTTTAACAGATAATTATACTCTTTGCATTTTAATTATTACTTCCTTTGCAAATAATGTTATACCCGTTCATGATAATTAATTCTGACAATAGAAAATACATTCTATGTACACTATTATACAGAGCCTGGTGATTTTTTTCCTCCCCAAGAATTATTACAGAAAAATTAACAGAAACAGTCTAGCAAAGGTATCTGTAATGTACACGCTCTGTTGCTGTGTAAGTCTCCAGTGTTCACCCAGCAAATTTCTGGACTAAGAATGACTTTCAAGAGCTAACCTTGAATTTCTGGGAAAAATGAATTTTCATTCCCAGAGCACAAAAAGCCGGTGACCAGATTTTAATTCAGGATTAATGGTATTACAGTGAAACCCACTTAAGATGTCCCCATTTATGAACTTTCATCTGTCTCAGAAGCCAGTACAACTTTGTACCAAATTTTCCCAGTGATTAACATATATGTTGCCCCTGTAATACATTTCCTTCTCATAAACATGACAATTTTACGATCAACAAGTTCTTCACCCCTTACTACATTTTTGCACCAAAGACTTAAACAATTTCTCATTCGTTCAAATTTTGCCCAAAATAAAATTATGAAATACTGCTCTCACTTCATACAGAATAATCTGCAAGGTTGTTTCTACCATAGTTTAGAAGTGCAGATAAGTCAGTGTGCATCCACGAAAACATGGTGGAAAATAAGTCACATTCCAATTGTGCTGCCACCAGTTTCCAAACACAGATGTCACACTCTGGCACATCATGGAGCACGTAAAATATATGTCATAAAAAGCACGGGTTTTTAAACAAATGTACATGTTTTACTTTAATTTCAATAATCTGAAGTGTTCTGTGTGCAAAATTTCTACTTCTTATGTTCGCTCTGAACTGTATATTAATGTGCACGTTTCATTTTGTGGAGCCACTCATTACTAAACATGTGATCGGTGCCCATTACATTAAAAACACACAGAATGTAAGTTGCTCTCAGTTCAAGAAAAGCTGGAAGTTACAACCTTATGGATGCTACTTAAAATTCTCCTTGTAAACAAATCTCATGAAAACTTTCATTTCTGTTAACTTAAATATACAAACCAGTACTCAAACTACAAGGGTGAATAGCTGGGCTGGAAAAAGGTGAAAACAGCAAAATAAAGTGAGGTATAACCAATATTTATGGAATAACTCTAGCAAGAATCAGCTCTTCATCTGCAGTTGTGCTTGTAAAAAAATCTTGTGTTGAGAAATCAGTCAGAATCACTACAGAAGACTTGAAATGTGGTTTGATGATGAAACTGAATCATTTAATGTGGAATTTACATAGAATAATATTCTAGTAAATGGAACGTAAATTCCAGTACCCAATTACAAAATATAATTTTCATGCTTGCCCTTTTAAGATGTTTTCCCTCTTATTAAGTATGATTTATTAAATTTTTCCCCACTCCCCAGAACTTCTTTGGAGAGTTCCACTGTATACAGAAAAAATGCAATGCTAAGCCAGCAAAACAATACACTACTGTCACAGACAGATTAAAACACCATATCCCTCACTTTCCCATTACACTGTCTCCAGTCAAAAGCTAGATTTCATGAGCTTTTCTTCAATGACTATGTTGTTCTCATTCAGCCCACTTTGTGGAATAATTCTCCAAAAACAACACTACTGTTGAACATAGTAAAAGTTACCGGTGCAGAAGAGAATTCAAAATCAATCCTTGCCATTCAGTAAAATTACCACAAAATATGTTGCCTTCAACCTCCCATCATACCTATTAAAAATTTCAGTGTACTGCATTAAAATATTTCTATGGTAAAATGACCTCATAACCCTTAAAGACTTCACTCACAGACCTGTAATGATTACAGTCATCTGAGAAATGAAAAAGTAGAGAGATACCAGTATTTTGGAGCAAACAGCTGCCTCCATCTTCAAGATGCAAAGCATTACATCCCAGAAGACAGCACCCTTTATGTTCACCACCTAAGAAAATCACATTTCACAAAAATCTATATTCTTCACCTGAGATTTGGGACTTGGAAACGCAGAAGCTTTAGTAGTCACTAGTAAAGAAATTGGTTTAGAAGTAAATGCTGAGAAAACTTAGTACATGGACATGTCTCACAATTAGAATTCAGGACAAAATCACAATATAAAGATAGACATCAAATCCTTTGAAATGGTGGACAGTTCAAATATTTGGGAACAACTGTAACACATCAAAATTCCATTCAGGAAGAAATTAAGAGCAGACTGAAGTCAGGGAATTTTTTGTCCTCCAGTTTGCTATCCAAAAATAAAACATTTAAGATATACAGAACTAAAATTCTGCCTGTTGTTTTGTATGGGTGTGAAACTTGGTCACGCACATTGACGGAGGAATGTAGGCTGAGGGTGTTCAAGAATAGGGTGCTGAGGAGGATACTTGGGCCAAAGAGGGTTGAGGTAACAAGGGAGTGGAAAAGGCAAAATAATGAGCAGCTTAATGATTTGTACCCCTCAAAAAATATTACTCAGTCGATCCAAGCATGAGGAATGAGATGGGTGGGGCATGTAACGTATGGGTGGGAGGAGAGGTACATATAGGGTTTAGGTGGGGAAACCTGAAGGAAGAAGAACACTTGCAAGATTCAGGAATAGATGGCAGGATAATATTAAAATGTATCTTCAAGAAGTGGGATGGGAAGGCACGGACTGAACTGATCTGGCTCAGAATAGGGACAGGTGGCAGACTCTTGTAAATGCAGTTATGAACCTGCGGGTTGCATAATAGGAGGGGAATTTCTTGACTAGCCAAGAACCTGTTAGCTTCTCAAGAAGAACTCTGCTCCATGTAGTTCATTAGTTACTGCTAACACAGACAGTGCACATTACTGACAGGTATGGTAAACATTACCGAGGCACTCCACAGTACTGAGTAAGAACTGCACTACACCGACCTAATAGGTAAAAGGCCTTGTAAACAGAGCAAAAAAGTAACAACTCTCTTGCTATAACTGTATAAGCCACAGATCATCTAGTATAAGCACAGCTTGCAGAATACATGAAGCACATCAAGGAACACCAAATCTCATTTCATAAATGTGCATCACCATGGCATTACAACCTACACACTGAAAAATGCAAATGCAAATTTTACGGCATGAAATTACATTGTACACAGCAAGACTGCACAAATCCATCACTACATTGTCCATGCAACTTAAATTTTGTATGATGGTGTATCAGATGTGTGTCCTCAGCATTGTACTTGCTCTTTATCACCCTTCCGAGGTACCTCCTACATTTTTGGGAAATTTTTGGATCTATGGTATAAAGTATACATGTAAATGACACATATTTAACTCACCTTTTTTGAAGATTTCTTTGCTGTATAAGTGGCTGGTATGTCTGGAAGACCCAAAGCTTCTCTTTCTGCAGCTTGCCTGTCCTGCAGTTCAAGTGCACTGAGAAGTTGTTGTGTTGTTACATTGTGCCGTGCTGCACACACTTTCATGTGCAAAACCAATGTGTGGTTCTTCTCAAAGATTTTCCAACACAACGGACACTTGTAATGTCTCCTTGCAACACCTTCACAAGAGCTATGACTGTCATTCAAACAATCTAATGCACTTGCTGTTTCAATACCATCTAACTTGACCAATGGCATACACTGACTTTTATTAGAAGCATCATCATTGCTCGCTTCTGTGATGCCATGGCCACGCTTTGTTACATTTCTAAATTCTTGCAAGCACTCTTCCTTTACAGAAGCCTCCTTTCCTTCAGCATCAGCAACTTGGTTTACTGTGTCAGAACTACTGGCCAATGAAGAGTTACTTAAACTGTAATTTAACTTCTTGCGGGTTTCTGATGCTGATTCTGAATTGAAACACACTGTAGCATTTACAGTCTGTTCAATGCTTCCATTGTACTCATTACCAGTAGTTTCAGTCTGCTTATTCAATTCAGGTATACAGCTTTTTACTGGGTCACTATTACTTGACTTAGCAACATTATCTTCTTCACCACAAACGGCGTTGACAGTATCTGCCATAAATGTTGATGCATTTCTGCACAAATAAACAAATATAAATGCCTGGAAGAAGGAATAACATCTAAAACACATAAATATGTAACTTCTGTGTCTGTTTCTTACATAGGACCTCCTCAGCAGTAACACCTGAAGATAATTAATTCATGAGACAAGTTGATGTGCAACATTAATTACATTGGAAACCTGGTCCTGCAAAGTGTGTGGTGTAATTCAAAGAGCTGTCAAACAGATAGCCACAATGATTTTGGGGCACGGAAAAAACGTTTAGATTACCAAGTGCCCAACATAAAACCAGCACATCAAGTGCAATGGGAATAAGGTGAAAAATAATGATAATGCAGAGGAATAAATAAGCTGCATTTCATAACATAATGCCTTCTAATTTAATTCTCCTAACCTATGGAAACTTACTTAATGAACATCCTTTACATTTCATTATTATGTAGGAAATAGGAGAGAAAAAGATTTTTAAGTAAGTGGTAGCAACTGTTTCCTGAATTGTGTATAGTTCAATTAATATAATTTTGTTTGTATTTGTAATTTAACATCCTGTTCTGAAGAAGCAACTTCGAGAAGACCATAATTTTAATAGTCACCACTGTGAGAACCTTACACCTTATATGAGTTACGTATTTTCACATTATTTTTTTCTTTTATTTTACTTTATTACATTTAAAAAAAATTCACATTACTTTATCCTCTATTCTACTGACACATATTCAGAAACACACACACCAACAAACACTTCATTCTTTCTGTACCAGTATGTACCTTGTGGAGTACTAACATTCTACATTTACATGGTATCCAGTTTGGACACAGGTGACAATAACCAGGTACTCATGGTTTTCCTCAGTCCCTTCAGGAAAATCCCAGGGTAGTACATCCATTAGGCCATGATCACTTCCAAATACCTTCCACCAAGCCATCAAACATCTTGCCATCTGATGCTATGCAGTTTGAGATAATATCACAAAATAAACCACAAAACAAAAAAAAAAAAAACAAAAAAAAATGGATGAACAGGTACAGCTCCATGCAATGTTAACCTTAGAAATCACTCAGGTTGCCCCAGAGTTGGTATGGACATGATGATTAAGAAAATAATCCCTTCTCCTTCCACAAATCAAAATCTGCTCCTGCAGTTTGTAACAATGTAAACCAAAGTACAAAGAAATCAACATCCACTGTGCATATAGGACAACTGGTCATGAGACATAATATTTAACAACAAAAACAGCAGCAGCGGAAGTGGCTGCAGCCTCAGCAGCATCAGCAACAAAACAGCAACATTGGCCACACTGTCCTTTGTCTGATGTACAGTCGATACACATGATGTTTTGAAAGTTGGCTCTGCTTCTGTCAGCAGGTGAAACTAATATCATAAAACCCAAAGTAAAAATGTGTACTTCAAATATACCTCATGCATTGGACATCCAATGTAATATTCTTATAATGAATTACCCACCATTAAAACCCTTAGAGCAGGGGCATCCAAGTTGTTCCAGTAGCAAACCACATAAATCCATGTGTGAACAAGCCACATTAATTTCTTATTAATAACAATGACAAAACACATACAACCCGAATAGCACAGGGTCAGTTCTGGACACGAAGAGTGAGGAACTGGGGTTCAGCTCCCAGCAGTAGTGAAGCTGCCCGTTCCAGGTTCAATTCCAGGAAAAGGCTTCCCTGAGATGTAACGGTTTTATTTAAAACTCATATAAATATTTTTTTTGTAACGGTTTGCATCAGCAAGTCATCGTCCATTCTGCTCACTCTGCAAACTCCTGCCTTCAACCCTCTGCGTAGCAACCGCTGTTGCTGGTAGATTGTGCGAGGAGAAGGGGTGCAGGGAATCGTGTGACAGAATGGATGTCAGCTGGCCAACAAAGTTACTTTATTTGGTGGCGCAGCGCATTTTAGCCAATCAGCTTCAACCCTGCAGTCCGGCAATACTGGCCTGACCTGGAATCTTGGCAACGCGTCATTAAAGGAAAACAAGAAAATGTTATCCATGCCACTCTTTCGAAAGTATCAAGGCAGCAAGCAGGATACAAGTGTGTGTGCTCTGGTGAACATCAAGTGGTTCAACTACAATAAAAGAGCCTGTCTTCTGTAACTTCAAATTGACGTATCTTCCTTGTCGTCCCCACTCCCCCCCCCCAATTTCCCTGTGAGGAAGGAGGATCAGTAGAGGCTGGGTACAGCAGCAAAAAATTTTTCCCTTCTCCAAAGCTTCCAGGCCAGCTCTGGGGTCC
>JGI20166J26741_11937806_pt1 | contig 19751 bp, 12 predicted proteins | sample TergutCu122P5_FD_26741 | JGI IMG/M metagenome (IMG submission 26741)
ACATTTTGACAGTTCAAAACCTTGTGTATGTCCTCTGTATAAATTTCTATAAGCTTTCAAAGTTGTAAAGCTCTTTTTGAAACACCCTGTATATATATTCAGATCTGCTGTGGCAAAATGGGCCAAATTTGATGTGTGATGTTTATTCATACTGCTTAAAAAATAATCAATGACCTGAATTCTAAAATTATCTTTGAAGTTTGCTGTAGTATAACAAATGTGGCATTCAATAATTTCTTTGTTAGTGACAAGTTTCTCAGTGTAGAATGAGATTCATTAGCCAGGAGGAAGGGTAGGAACTTTTTACATAGTTTAGAATAGATGCAAAGTCATTATAATATGAAAAATGCAAATCACCTCTCACACTTGTTGCAAACAATATGTGGAAAGTCAATTTGAGAACCATATTTGCCTGCGAACTGGAAATTTTATAGCCAGAATTTGGAGGTCTGTTATTCAAATACAACATTTTATTTAATGGTTGAATATTTTGCTGTGGCCAAGCATATAAAATGAACTGCAGTCAGTGTTTCATTCACTAAGCATTCAACAGTTATAAAGAAAATGTCATATAGTCCACAGGAAGCCTTGGGTTGAATAAATGGAGTTCATAAGTTATCTCAACTACAGGGCAATTATAAAATGGCATATAATAAAATTTAAATATTTTATTACTCTTTGTTCTATTTACACTTGAATACCAAGTAAACAGAAAACTTAAAACTAATTTAATGACCACTGTGTTCTTACAAATTCACATCACTTACATACATCTCCTACCCATGTATGTCACATATGGAACTATCCTGTATCCACACTTCATTATACACTAATCGTTACCGTTTTAAGATCGAATTTTCTCTCCAACACTTGCCTTCAAATGATAACAAGATCAGTGGTTTGTACAGAATCATGTGATACTAGCTTCGGTTCATCTCGACAATCACTTAATGCCCATTCGTCTACCTTCATTTTCATTTGAAGGATCCATATCAGCGCATTCATCATTTGTTTACGGAATCAACTGCAATCCAGCTGGCAAGTGCTTCTTGTCATAGTGAAGCATATTTCTCAAGATGTCACTACATTCCTTTTTGTGAGTATGTTTGGCAATGCTGCCCCAAGGATGCAACACCACATTTACCTGCAAGTAATGTCCGTAATAAGAAAACCTCTTAACGTTACAATGGTATCTTGCTAATAATTTTAAAATTACTAGTACACCCAACTGCTCTTCCTCAATCTAAAAACATTAATCTTACAAACAATAATCAGAGTAAAAGAAACAAAAATCTAAATGATTAATGAGTCAATGACATCAGATATTCTAGAATGGCTAATACAATCCAGAGTAAGTACCTTCCTAACAGATTTTGTGAAAGACAGTTGTTTAGAACTTTATACCTCTATGAATGTCACATTCAAATAACAGTGAATTTTGGATATTTTAAAATTTTGTCCATATAAATGCTTGGAGAGAACTACAGATGTCTTTTAAGATTTTTGCAAAGTCACAGGTAAGTTAATAAGAAAAACCAGTCCCCAGAAGTGGATGATTTAGTTTTCAGATGCCTAAGTGTCAGTGACTCACAAGGTGAACATGTGTACTATGGTGTGAAAGTTGATATTACCTCCATAGTGTATATTTGCTTTATATATTTGAGGCTCTTTGTCGAAACAGAAACACCCATGTTCTTGCATTATTCATCATCATCCTTGATGGTCCAATACATATAATGTGTGTGGGTGTGCAAGCGCATGTGTGTTTGTGTAATATATATATATATACATACAGACACACACATAAACCCATCAACTGTGAAAAGCAACTATATATACTTCATATAATATCATATAAAGCATATATAGTTGTGTTTGACAGTTGAGTATTGGTCTATTTTTGTTAATATAACACAATGGCCTAAGGAAGAAATGGTGCTACATGGCATGATTCACAGACTAATTGAAATTGGAAAATACCATGGAATGGAAATTAATGTGGAAAAAAATGAGGTGATGAGAATCTAAAGGCAACCATCCCGAGCGTATATTATGATAGATCAAAAACAACCAGAAAATGTGGAATATTTCAATACTGGGTAGCATGATAACAAATTATCCAAGATATACATGTGAAATTGAACTATGGAGTGCCATGGCAAAAACAGCAGTCAACAAGAAGACACCTTTCATCAGCAAATTGGACTTAAATTTATGGAAGAAAGTAGTAATGTGCTTCATTTGGAGGAGAGCTTTGTTTGATGCTAAAATTTGGACACTTCAGAAAGTAGGACAGAAATGTATGGACAGTTTTGAAATGTGGTGCTTGAGAAGATCGGTCAGACTATGAGAAACGAAGTATTACACAGAGGCAAGGAGGACAGGAATATCCACCATACAATAAGAAGGAAAGCTAACTGGGTTGGTCATATGAGAACTGCTCTCTTTTGGGTTATTATACAGCAAGTAGAGGTAATTTCTTACCGTCATTTCAGGACAACCTTTTTGGATTCTTGATCCCTGAAGAAGGGACTGATAGGTTGCCCCGAAATGTCAGTAAAAAATTACCACTATTTGCTGGGTAATAACCCAGAAAAACACAGTTCTCATCTACTTCATGGTGGAAGCCTGAAATCATGCATGGGTTGGTCACATGTTGTGTAGGAACTGCTATCTAAAACATGTTACTGAAGGAAAACTAGAAGTGAGGGGAAGAAGAGGAAGATGATGTAAGCAGCTACTCAATGATCTGAAGGAAGAGAGAAGATAATGGAAGTTGAAAAAGGAAGCACTAGATTGCACTCTGTGGAGACCTCACTTTGGAAGTGGCCATGAACCTGTTACAGAACAGACTATGGAATGAATGAAAACAAGATGAATTTAAAAAAAAAGTGTACACAAATCTACGAATCAATACCCAGAATTCTTGTGCAAACCAGTAATTTTATGACTGAATTTGTCCCAAAGTGCATGCTTATATCTGTGTTCATGTGTCAAACATGCAAGCCCAATGGGGCAAAGATCCAAGTTGCCATCTTTTAGGTGTTTCAAGGAAGTACATGGAAAATCTTCTCATGCGAACAGCCATGTAAGGTGGTTCAATTAAATGACATTTCAGGGCCCAGTTCCTTCTCTGAAAGGTAACTGTATTTGAACCACCCGACATGGCCATCAACCCAAGGGTATTTTGAACTCTGCAGCTATGAAGCTTCAAGACAAGTAACTCCAAGGCACAGTCCTTCTTGAGAAGCTAACAGTTCCTCAGCTTCTCAATAAATTTCACACATTTTATGGAACCTGCACGTTCAATATTACGTTCAGAATAGTCTACCACTTGTCTCTAGCATTCAAAGTTTTAAGACTTGACTGACGAAATCAGAATTACTACTAAAAAGTGATCGCATGTGTAAATTCTTCTCAGTGTATAAGCAGCATGCCTACTAATACGATGGTGGTGGTAGAGGAAAGAATACAGCCATTCTAGAAATACTGGGAACTGAAACCCCTGTGAATATGCGACACTTGAAACATATAATGACTGAACTATGAGAAATGTTACTATTCAGGGTAAAGTAAATTGTCAATAATGAGGTTAAACACACCAATTCAAGTCACACAAGAGTTCATGCTTAAATGTAATATAGAAGGTATGAACCTCCTGAACGGCGTATACTGCTACAGTATACAGAGTATTGCATCCTGAATGATTAAAAGGCAGCTACATCCTCCCTTGCCAGCAGCGCAAAGATGACGTTGCAGTAGAGTTACCATGGTCTGAAAAAAATAAAAGAATGTAACAGCTGTCCAATGATGCAATGTATATCACACTTAAAAGTCAAAACACATATTTAACAACTTAAGTTACTCAGTATGCTATAAACTTACTGGATATCGAAAACATATTTCTATTCATATTTAAAATATCTCTGATAAAACAATGACATCTTTCCAGCAAATTTAACTTCTTAGCTACTTGTTTATACACATTTTCTTCACTGTAAGATATAAATTTAAACACCGATAAATTATACGCACACACATTCATACATACATAAACAGGACTTCTTTATATGATAGCAATATAATGTACATTTATAAGGAATGCCTAACCAGATTAGACCTCAAGAGTGAAAATCACTGCTTTACAAATGTCACAACAGTACAATGAAAATTTTTCCCTTGTCATCTGGTAGAAATTTACTGACATTTCAAGGAACCTGCTGCCTTCTTTGTCACTCTTCAATTAAGAAGGAGGTAGCAGGTTCTTCCAAAACATCGATACATTTCTGCCACGTTACATGGCATCATATTCCGGAAAACAACACTCTTCATAATTACTGCTACCTTTCAAGTCAATTTAAACCTAAACTTAAGTATCACATTACTTAACCCTCTGGTGCCAGAACTGCGTGCCCTGTGGACTCTGCAGAAGACTGGGGATTTAAATGGGTGCCAATTACTTTGCATGTTCTTGCCCATAACTTTAGGTGACATTTGGTTCTCTCAGTATCACACTGTGCACTGACTGAAGTTGACTTCTCACACCAAAGGGTTAAAGACTATAGAGTTAAAAGCACTTAACACACAATTAATTTTCATGAAAGGATATATGAATGAATAATGGCATGAATTGACACAAACCTGATGTACACCGACTGCTCGAAAAGAACTACACACATTGCATCCTTCTTGCTTCATGTACAATGATTATGTATGTGAAATCAAATTCCTTGGTAACTAGATGAAACTATTAGAATAAGGTAACATGAAATTTGTCAGCTATTTCATAAAAAAATTGATCAAAAGACATTAATGCCATGAGAAATGCATATGTGCTTTTTTTTATATGGATGATAGAGAAACATGTAAAAGTAAGATGGAATGAGGTGAAGGAAATAGATATGGTTATCAATGTGGACAGAATTAAAAACACAGTATAAAGTACAGTGAGATGATCCCTGGGTTTTGTGCATTTTTTTACAATGCAACATACCAAGGTAATTTATTCTAGATGACAATATCACTTAGCAATCCCATGTGTTCTGAATAAATTGCTATATATGATTGTAATCCCATGAAACAGAAAGTGGGAAATAGATGATGAACATAAACAGATTAGACTAGCACACGCAGCATGAAACATGACCTTATAAGACTATATATTATGTCCATGTACATCTAAGACAATTAGAAGAAAATGTTTCAGTGATTGTAAATACATATGCAGATAACCTAAAATTGTACAGTTTTTGGGTTTAAAATGTAACTCAGGAAAACAAATACTGATGAGTGTACCAACAAGTTGACAAATGATCAGCTGCAGACACTTCAGAAGAGCTCATCACACATGTGATATGACAAAGGATGCCTGGTAAGAAAATCTATCACACTAACTGGTATGGGTGCATTACAAACTTTATTACCTTCACAATTTGTGTAATACCAAAAGTGAATAGGGAAGATGAATAACTGGAGCAAATGTTTTGAAAAGTTCAGAAACAAAAAAGACATCTAACTGCCAAGGCAGACTTTCAATTGACAGACAGGTATCATGGGACCAAATTCTGCATGCAGGACGATGACATTTTTTGCTATCCATGAAGTGAGCTGTGACATGTGTGATCATAATAGTAAACTGCTAACCTTAAAGCTAATCACTTTCACTATGCGAATGTACATATTTGAAATAAAGACAAGAGAAATAAATGCACGTGTGGTGTTAGTTACTCTTTTACTGCATGATGTTCAAAGAACCATGTCTGGCTCGTTTGGCTTCCTCCTCACTAATCCGTTGTTCAATTAGATATTGTGCCGTTGCAATGGTGTTGGATGAGCCAGATATACTGACAATGCGATTATTGGTGCCAGGAGCAAATGTTCCCTTCTTGGATATCTGGATGCTGGCTCCACTGAGATGTTGTATTTCCACAAGTGATCTACCACCAGGACCTAAGATAGCCCCAACAATGTTCTCTGCAATCTCCAGTTCTACTTTCTTCTCATCATCTTTGGAATCTGACGGAGTAGGGCTCTTGCAATGAGTCTGGCTTCCTCTCAAATTGAAAGAATCCAAGGATGATCCCCCAGACACCGAGCCTATTGGACCAAACACACTGTTGTTTCCTATACCATTAGCTGCATTAAGTCCTCGGCCACCCAAAGGATGATTATTTGTGCCTCCAGTCAGCCCCAGGCCCATTCCAAGGATGCCATATTGTGCCAGGGTTCTCATTGCTGCTGTGATTTCAGCTGTTGCTTGTTCAGAATAACCACTTCCACGCAGTGTCACTTTAATGTGCTCAAGGAGTTGTGCAGTTAGAGTTGCACTTGCCAGACCACCAGCTGGATTACCCAAATTCAAACTCAGGTTCAAACCAGAACCTCCTCCATCGAGCATTCCACCTATTGGCAAAAGACTGAAGTTAAAAAGTATACAGACATAATTCACATTAAAGAATAACCCCCTCCCTTGTAAAATCAAAGAATTTACTTAAGTATCATATCTATGTAACAATTCTGATACAAAGAGTCAACACGCACACTTTCTGCCTTGAACATCATGTGCTGCGACTGGGGCAAGAGACAAATTTCTTCTGTAATTAAAACATTACTGCACATGTAATGAAATTTTTCAAGACAGAAATTCAGTTAATTCAAATAATATTACACTGTGAGACCAAAATCATTACAATACCATTATGATGTGTAGTGGACAACCCACACATTGGTTTTAATAGGTGAAAAGCAGTGTCTTATCATAAACCAAATGAAAGAATGTGTCTTATAATGACTCAAAAGGACATAATGTTTAATAACATAATAATGGTTGGTGCAATCTGGTGCAATGTCATTGCAGGTAATCTGATAGACCATTATACATATATATTAAAGCATAAAAATTGAACAGTATAAACTGAGAGCACTATCAGCAAATATGTTTATACTGCTGCATGAGACCAGTATTGTGTTCTGCCAAAAAAGTTAAGGATCAGCAGACGGGAACCACTACACATTTATCTTCATTAATATATGTACAAACTAGTGAAGAAACAATAAAATGAGGGAAGTCTAGATGCTTCATGTATTGTACAATATAGTCAATGTAAACAGAACATCAAACCTAAAGCCTGAACAGACATGCTAAATGCTTCAAACATCCAGCTGCATATTTCTGAAACCTAATAGGGGTTGGAAATTTTAGGCTGTATTCTATATTATGAAGTAATAATATAAGTTTATAATAAGTTTAACATGCCATTAAGTCAGTAGAAAGGCAACAAAATCATAAAAGTATATAACCTAAACATAACAGATGCATTCAACAGAAGGAATAATGAATGACATGCTAATAACCATGCCTTCAAAATTACAGCAGTCCCCATTATCCAACCTAAATGAAACCAATGGAAGGTCAGATAACTGAAAATGCTGGATAGTATGGAAGAATAATGGAAAAGTTGTATAACTCAATTAATTATTAGATCATAAAGAAAATATATTAAAGCATCAAATTAAAACATCTCACCAAAACAAGTGAGGCAATGTGTGTATAATGTAATAATGAGCTGTGTTCGTGAACCATTGATGCAGTGGAAAAACAGTAAGTATTACATATTGTGTGTGTGTGTATTTGTAGCCTTTGGTATCCAGCATGCAATATGTGTGCTATATTGTCATCTGTGACCTGCTGGCTATGCAAAACTTTTCCACTTTATCCCATTAACAGCACGATTTTTGAAAAAATAAGCCACTGCATATAAAATGTGTGTTTCGATTTTCTCTACAAATCTTGTGTGAAGCATTTCTCATTCTGAGAAGAAATGAGTGACATATGATCAAAAATGTACATTGGTCTTCATGTAAAGTACCTGCTATTCTTGTCCATTTTTAATGAAACTTGATTTTTTGACAGATTTTAAAAAAATACTCAAATATCAAATTTCATGAAAATCCATCCAGTGGGAGCTGAGTTATTCTGTGCGGAGAGAGAAACATGATGAAGCAAATAGTCCCTTTTCGCAATTTTGCAAATGCGCCTAATAATACTCAACACACTACGTCTGTGAAGGAGAGTTTAAGAAATGAGTAATGGTATTTGTTTCTGAACCTCCTTCCTACTCTTTGTGTCAAGGTCATGTCAGCACCTGAGAAGGTGTATGGCCTGTAGTGGCTGCCTCCCTCTGTCGTTCTTCATAAGCATGTTGTTTCAACAGCCTTCAATGCCCCTCTATGACTCAGTCCACTAACTTCCTCTGCTCCTGCATTATCATCTAAACGGTCATTGCCAACATGACTCAAAGACCTACCATGTCTGCAGTAAGCTGTTGTTCACCTTGATTCATCCACTTCTGTATGTCATTATTCACACTGTCACACCCTGGCGTTAAGTTATAATAAATGAACAAGATTTTTAAAATTTTCTATGACTCTTCGCTCTATCAGTTTATCTTCAATTTGATTTTATTCCTCTCCAAGTAACTTTCATCATGATCTTGCCAGCACTGTTTGCTCAGTATTCTCCCCTGCCTGGGCTGTCCAATAAACATCTTGTAGGTTTTTTCTTTGAATATTCTAACATTCCCCTCCCTTCTTCAATAACTTCTGTATGTGTCTGAAGAAGACTATACTGATATTTTATCTTTAATGTTGCAAGGATACCATGGTCCATAGGTCGACACAATGAGGCAACATTTAGTTGAGAAAAGTAACTCACATTTCTCCATTTCTTACTTCAGTTTCTTTAGGTCAAGAAAGCACATTATCAATGACAAAAACTCTTCTTTTCATTTTTTTCTGATTTTAAAACACTTTCTGCCAAAAGGATGAATTTAGTAAAAAAACCAAGCTTCAAGAGAACTCTCGGTCCATCCATACAGTCTTTTTGGCTATTATAAGAAATGGGAAGTGATCCTGAAGTTCTAATTTTGAAGGGAAAATGTCTTATGGATTTTTAAATAACAGCTAGTTTTTGTTTACAGTTGCCTCAGGCATTACAGCAGAAAAGAATCATCACTCACTTTCTGCTTCCTCTATAGCCAGAAGCTAATCTCTCTTCCTATGAAGCCACACCTTTTCACAGCAACATTTCAGGCAGCTTTATCAAAACTGCAGTGCTGTTCACATGTAAAAGGTTCATTCTTTATGATCCTGAATTTCAAAATTATTCCAAATTTGTCAGTAGCATTTCTCCACAGAGGCTGACTCACCCAAATGTCCCCACCCCCACAGCAATATATCCAGCCCTACTAGCTGTGAATTCAGATCCTCCTTCAATAAACTCCGTGTGAAAAGTTAGTGCTTTTTCTTGTAAAACAGGTCCAGTCAATGGTGCACCTCACTCTCCAATGCATGAACCACAAATTAAAGCTTCACACACCTTTCTGTATTCACATTCTTTCACTGTATATCTTTCAGCTCTTCATTTGAAGGTCTGTCAGAACAGTAGTTTTCAATGTTGCATCCATCCCTCTTCCAATCACCAACAATGACATGGCCAATGCTGTTCTTCTGCCACTCTTTCAATAGTTTTGCCTTTATCTTGTGTCTGTAAGGCTGAAAGGTGTTGTTTCACAGAAACAATTACTTCCTTCTTCCCTCCATTTGACACATTAATAAAAAAAGTCACTACTTATGAGAAATTAGTAACTTGTATCAACAAACTGCAATTGTAGTTGTGTAAACGAAGCTAGTAATGAAAGCACACTACAGCAGCTGATAATGAGTACTTACATAAAATGTGGACACTAAAAAACATAAATGCATAAACAATGACAATTAACATATAAGCACATGAATGTAGTGGGGAGTGTAATTAATTCTATTATATGGTGAACTGATTGCTGAAAAAAAATAATGATTTTTGTCAAATAAATACTGATCAAAATTTTACAGTGTCTTCATGACACAGCACAATCGATAACCCGAAGGTCACATAATTGGAACTCTACTGTACTTAGAAATGGAAATGTAGGTAATGTGAAAAACAGAAGTGACATTATGTGATACAAAACTTTTTTACTTCCAATTGATCCATGGCATAGTGAAGCTCTTCTCATCTAAGTAACTGGCACTACAACTGAACTGTTTCGTTGCAGTATAGAAACATTAAGTTTGCATGCAAATATTTGCTGGCTGTTAGTTGCTAAAAAGACCTACTGGAACTGGCAAAAGTCAAAACTAAATGCTGAATGAATAAAAGATCAATATTAGGAACTTGGTAACTACTGGTATTACACAATTAAATGAAAATTATACACCTACATGACTGGCTTAACATGTGCTTCAGTATCATACTCGAACAAAGCACTACATTAAAAGACTAAAAAAATCACTCTTTGCTAAAGTCTAAATACAATCTAACATTTCTTTTCTTTTGCATACAGGAAGACAGGATGTTTGGAAGAACCCATAATGGAGTGTTATTCCTTGATGAACTGCCAGAATTTCCAAGACTTGTGCTTGTTCAATATACAAATTACAAACCATATGCACAGTGACCCTTTTATTTGTCACCCAAACAATAAGAATTGTACAAAAAATTTACTGGACATAAAGTGTGTTCCATTCTCTTCTCAAACTTTTGTTCTGAATATTTTTCAATCCAAACCTCCTTGAACTACACTGAAGATAGAGGCAGCAAGCTCCTACAAAATGCTGGTACATATATACTCTTACCAATCTACACTGCATCACACTGCTGAAGACAAATGTTCATCAGCACCACCACTGTAAGAACCCTAAATCTCATAATGGTATGAAGTTTCAGAAATATGACATTTAAAACTGTTCACACATCTCTCTACCACAACACTTCCTATGTGGTATTTAAATAAAAATTTCATAATAGCAATCCCCATAATTTTGCTGCAACACCACTTCACTGTACTACAATCTGGAGGAATACCAGTAGACAATACATACTTCCAGTGACTCCCATGTTAAGACTAGCTGTTGAACCAAAGCTCGCTGCAGGTGTTCTCTGTCCACCAAAGTTAGCAAAGGGTGATCCTGTTGGACAGTTATTTGCTACAGGGCCTGTGATATGAGCATAACTCACATTCAAACAGCTACCACTAAGAGGATCTTCAATAATTTTTTCAAGTATCATTTCACAAGCTTTTGCATTACATTCCATATCACCTGAAAAATGAAAAACAAGTAAATTTATTCAAATATGTGTCAGGTTATGATGTACTACAAATTTTGTATTTATGATAACTTGTAACATGACTTTTCTTATTTAAATTGAAAAGTAAGCATAAATCTTTAATAGGTGAACATTTCCCTGGTGTAGGGATCAAAAGCTGTTCTCCCAAAGCAAACACATTAACTTACCAATAACTGTGATGCATCTTTCTTGAAGTATCTGATCTTTTGCTTTCTGGGATAACTGAACATAAGAACCACTGTCTTCTTTTATTTGTTTGACATAGTTTCCTCCCTTACCAATGATCATTCCTGCTGTGGTGTTGGGAACTAGGATTTTAAGCTGAGAACAAGAATTAAAAAAAAAAATCCTTTCAAATATACATTTTCTGTGCATACATAGGAAATGCTAAGCCTGATAAACTGCCTGTTTTATAATATAACATACATATTAGAAAAATAACCCTAAAATGTTCATGGGTTCAGCATGTACAAAGAGTGGCTGATCAGACAATTACTGACATTTTGTTCAAGTTAACACTCTGTTCATTGACAGCATGCAATTGAACCATGCATAGACCCTGCTAGCACAATACCAAGTATGCAGCTTATTTCATCAATGAATGGTTGATCTTGCGAACAGACTGTTACCTCTGCACATTCTTTGTGGGGGAGGGGTTCGACAATGGTCACAGACTTATGATAAATTCTGCAAAATTTAATCAGCAATGCCGCAAACCCTCCAAAACAAATTCTTAAAAGGAATACAAAAATGACACAAAACCAAGTCAAGCAGGAATCAACCAAAGCAGGACAGTTTGCCAGCACACATTAAAAATAATGTAGGCTTTACAAATCGTTTCTGGTGAAACACCCAGGGCTACAGCCACTATGTTCCATGGATCTGTGTGCAAATTTTTGCTATGGTGTAACTTGAGATAATTAGTTCACAAAAATAGCATGTGCACTTTCCAGGCTTCGAAGATGAAAGTTCAGAATGTTAGTCATGAGGTCACAGACAGTGAAATCCAATGCATCACAAATATAAGTTGTGAAATGTGCATATAAGTTCATGGATACCACTTGCAACAGCTACTATAGTACCACAGACATAAAATTAAAACAATCTTCCAACATGGATTCAGCCTCCAATCACAACACGAAGTAGCATGTGATTTCCTAATGCCAGATAAAATGGCCACCAGCTGATGTCTCACTATATGAACATGTTTCAATATGGCTAGAAATGAAGACAACAATACTGGTAATATATCATAGAATTTAAAACCACCACATCAATATAAAAACATGTGGCACTGTTGCTATGTACATGTGAGTTACAATTAATTCATAATACTAGCAGCCTCTATAACAATGTCCTTCCTTAGTGAAAATTATCAGCTGTACTACTGCATGCTACCTCAGTGCAGCTGCTTTACCAACACTTTACATGCTCATCCTACTATACACTTTTGTGCTTATCTGCACTTGACATACCCTTCCCTCCTTTTATATACTTCATAACATACTGGCACAGGCATAACACTTCATTTTTTCTGTCAAAGAGAACAAGGACATTATGCCCTACTTCCATATTTCCTATTCCTACAAGTACCAGGTCTCCCCCAGTCAAGACATGAACTGGGGAGTTCCAGAATACAAGGAGAATGTTAACCATCACACCACACTACAAAGAAACAAATTCACTGTCCTCTACGTAGGCACTATATGCGAGATTAAGTGCTGTAAAATAAATTTCTCCGCAATGCAATAACACACATGGTACCCTCTGTTCAACAAAAATCAAGCGGCCTGAAATTTCTAAAGTCCCGAACTGGAAGTCATGTGACGTACAGCTGCCATCATAATTCAAGTGTTTTACTTTCCCCATATTTGTGCATTCGTGGTGTTTCTCTGTCTTCCATTCATTACAATCAATCACACCGCATACATATTAACCAAAGACACCAATACATTCGCTTCATTTGAAGTTAAAACATGAATTTAAAGGTGATTTTCTGAGGAGTGTGGCTTTCTAGCTCTGCTTCCACGGATGGATGTTGCAGAAGGGTGGTTGTTTGGCGCACCTGGAGGTAGCCGAAGCATTAACGCATGATGGCAATACTCTTCGGAAACAAACTACAATACTCATAAACACTCAATAAAATTATGCAGTAACACATCCATTATTTAATTATATATTTCAAAAGTTATCTTTGCTCCATTGGCGGGGTCAGAAATGCAAGTGACGCAGATATTTCTGTTATTTTTCCGTAATTCTTTTTTCTTTGTTTACCGACATTCTGATTTAGAGGGTTTGTGTTTGAATGGGACTAAAACTAGGCATGTGAATCTCGTTGTTGCTTGCGGACCATAGTGGGTCACGAGATCCAACACTAGGCTGCACAATTTGAAACATTTATGGAAAGGAACTGTTGAGCGTATGATGTGTATGCTGGGGAGGCCTGGACTGAGAGTGGTTTCACTCTCGCCTTGTTTCAGGGGTGGGGTGTGGGGAGTGAAGTAGTGCTGGAACAGGTGCAGCTCAATTTCAGCTTTCGAAACAAGTTCATAATTCTTCTTCCATGTGGCCTTCTAGTGGACAGTAACACATTTTCAAAAACACGCATTTTTAAGTCTTACTGGCAAGTCTTACCCGCAAGCAACAACGAGATTCACATGCTTAGTTTTAGTCCCATTTGAACACGAACCCTCTAAATCAGAATGTCGGTAAACAAAGAAAAAAGAAGTACAGAAAAATAACAGAAATATCTGCATCACTCGCATTTCTCACCCTGCCAATGGAGCAAAGGTAACTTTTGTTCCTGAAGAGTATTGCCATCACATGTTAACGCACTTGGTGACCTCTGGGTGCACCAAACCACCACCCTTTTGCAACATCCATCCGTGGAAGCAGAGCTAGCAAGCCACACGCCTCGGAAAATTAATCACCTTTAATTCATGTTCTAACTTCAAATAAAGTGAATGTATTGGTGTCTTTGGTTAATATATATGCGGCGTGATTGATTATAATGAATGGAAGACAGAGAAATGCCATGAATGCACAGATATGGGGAAAGTAAAACGACTCGAATTACGATGGCAACTGTATGACACGTCCCTGCCTGAGCGGGACGTACGAAATATCAGGCCGCTTGAGTTTTGTTGAACAGAGTGTACATACAGCAGACATACAATCAGCATTCCTTTCATGCTGGATTCTAAATCTCAAAATGTGTATGTCAAAATGGTGTGGCTAAATTCTGGAGGCATGGCACCAGAACAAGATGTCTAAGAAAATACAAATAAAGCAGAGAGAAAATTGACTGCAAACAACAAAATGGTACCTGTATATCTTCAGCAGCAGACCTGTCGTAAGGCATATCTGGTTTGTCCCTGATTTTCTCCATAATAAACTTGACAGCCTTCATTATGGAATCGACATTCCCTGTTATCAGACAGATCCTCTCCGAAGTTCCTGGAAATGAACCTCAGATACATGCCAAACTTGGCCAAGACTTGATATCACACTACAATCCAGTAACATAAAATTTCAAGTACCTGGGTAAAAATCATTAGCTTTAGACATTTTGATTCGTGTCCCTGCATCTTTCTGCAGTTGTGCTATTGTCTCGCCCCCTTTTCCAATGATTGCTCCCGCTGCTGTACTTGGAACAAGAATCTTGAAGTGGTAAGATACATCTCCACCTAGAAATTTATGAATATCACTGAACATTACAGTATATGCCAGTTCCAAGGCAATCTGATAACCCATGCAACCAGTCCACACATTAAAAATTTATCTATGAAAGACAGCTTGTAGGACAAAACACAACAATGGTTAAATATGAACTTAAAAACTTTACTAACACATTTCCTAATAACTTCCGCGTTCCTGCTACTACATTCTGTAGCTGTAATTCGTTTCTTTGTTGAACAACGGACACAAAACAGATGCATGATGCAAAAGCCATGTCTGATCACACTTTCAACATGAAAACTACTTAACAAATTTAAAAAAATTTGGTATGGGGAGGAGGGGGAGAGGCCAAAAATTATTTGCTTCAAATAGAGATATGAATGGTACAATTATGACTTTCAAATATCTGGCATGTATCACTGGTGTCATGGACAAAGAAACTTTTTTTTAACAACCCTGTGTACCACAGAACACTGAACTCCATCTTTGATAATGCAATAATTTCTTAAATGTTAAAATGTGTGATGTACGTTTCTCTGCCACATAGCAGTTTGGACTTACATACTGATTGAAATATAAAATAAAAATACAAGTTTACACAAATGATAGAATTAATTTCCTCAAAATTTTCTAGACTACACTTAATAACACTGCCCTGCAGACCAATCACATTAAAGCGTGAAATGCTCCTGGGAAGAGAAAGTACACAATGAAGCCTTATACAGTATATTCCTTGTCAGGAGGCACTTTGCGGACATATTTTTGGCAGTGTTCAAAGTGATTCTGTATAGGTGATGCTTGGAAATGCATGACAACAAAAACCAAAATGCAGATTTTCTGAACTCTGGTGCTCTGTGTGTTCATGTGTCTGATGAAATAAAATTAGCCTTCTACTGAAAAAAATCAAACAAGGATCAAACAGCTGTAAGAACTGGACAAATGTGATGGGCATGGTCTCAATAACTTTTTAATGGATGTGTTAGCATAAACATATTCACATCCTACAAAGAGAAGATCTAACATAAGGATCAATTGTCTGTGAATACTGTAAGGGTACTCACATTCCCACCCTTGGTAACTCATCTGGAAGGCGGAAAACAATGCCACGATCATAGTGAGTGGCTCAGCTTTGCAGACAACATCCCTGTTGTATGAGCTCACATACTTATTATATTGTTTCCTACCATACTGTGATCACAGTTGAGAGACAAAGCTATGCTTTGGCTCAACCTGCAGATAATCTCCATATAAGCTCATTATATATTCTACCCTGAGGGCAATAATTTTAAAACACAGTTTGATCTATTACAAACTTGGTACCTTGCCTTCAGTCATATTTTATAATTCCAGTTTTCTCCCTTTCTATAAAGCCTCATTCACATCAGCCATGATGCATGAATTCAAGTTGCTTGAAAGAATATGACTTTTGTGAATGGAGTCTGAAGTTTGCTCAAGGTGTAATAAGAAGACTATTTCAAGTTTCAAGTATAGCAGAAAGAATTTTGACCTTTTACTCAATTTGAACTCATCTGAATAGACACAGTAAAGGTGAACTTCAGCCAACTTGAGCTATAGGAATCAGCAAATTATTTAAGAAACTTGACAGGGAAGGGCTCCCAATCAGCATCCCACTCAGAGGTAAGCACCTACCCCTGTGGGTAAAGTAATCAGGGCATGAAAGGGACAACTCACCTCACAATATGTGCCACGGTTCAGAATTAGTGGAACTACACATTTACTCCCTACATACTGCCCTCAAGGTGTGGAGAGGGACAACTTTGTACATAGCAGGATTAATGGCAGATTGTGTTTAACAAGAATTTATGTGATCAGAAAATTTGATGGTCAGTAAATGAACAAATAATTATTTACACAAGCCAAAATTAATGTGGTTTAAAAAACTGCAGACTGCTAACAACACCTGTGGCAGAAAACAGGATACTGCATTTTCTGGAACAGTATTAACACTGCACAGATGACAGACTGTTGCCAATGGCAAGTTGGCATAATGTGATTTCCAGTTCTGTTCAGGCTGGCATTGCTTCAAGTCAATCTGTCCTCTATTTCCAGCCCAACTGCACATAATACTACATTAAAATTTCCCATTCACATTCTTAGGTGATTTTTATGGGCTCCTGTACATTCTAAAGCCTAGACCCTACAAGTGACACCTTTCATTAATGATCATTCTCGCCAAAACAGATCTCTCTTATCAATGCACACAGAGCCTGCTTCTATTGTGAATTTATATGCTGTTTTTATCATGCAGTCCACCTGACCTCAACTCATAGAAGAGTCTTGATGTACTGACCTCCAGCTTATAAGCGGAACTCACACCTTGAGAAAAATATTCCTTGACACACAACAGAAACCCTGTCTTCAAAGACTAGCACTCTTTCTTCAAATAACATCTTGCAGTTTTGGGGAAAAATGTGAATTGTGTGTACACAGATGCTCTCTTTCAGAGTGACAAATAATAATCATATGGATACAAATCTTGAGGTCTAGGAAGCCACAATATGTGCGTTATTTACTGCCTGTTCCAGAAAAATGGGCTGTACAATTTTTTTCACACTGAATGCATGTTTAAGGTTATGTAAAGGAGCATCAGAAACTGTGAGGAATTTTCATTAACACCAATATATGTTGGATGTTTACATTCCCACAAAATGTAAACCATGCCTCATCCAAGACAAATACAAGTTTCTATATCTTACATTTGTCCAGCACTGAACTTGCCATTCATATTTTTCCACTATTACATATACTATTCTCTTACAAGGCACTCCTGCTGCGGGATTATTACAAAACTTTTGTGACATTTTTTTCTATGACACATATGTACTTTGAAAAAATACCGCAAATAAACACTCACTGCTCAATGGTCAACACTTCTGATCATCACCGATCTTCACTACACAACACACAAACCAGGGAAGACATATTTCAGACAGATGACTCAATTCATGACTTACTCACTTTGGCTGGGCTCATATTTCCCTGTTTTCATGGAAATGATTTTAGATACACTGTATTTCAATAGGAGGGCAAAAACTAAGGAGACACCAGCATGCAAGAATGCCACTTTTTACTGACGTGGTGAATTTGCTTTAAACATGACCCTGGACTTGAAACTAAATACCGACATTCACGAACTCTTGAACTTCTGCCACGTGATTAGCGTGAACAAGACAAACCTACATCAGAACTAATGCAGAGTATGGGCAACAATTCACACATGAACCATTATTCCTGTATTACTGTTTGTACTGCATTATTTGCTGTTGGGTGGTTCACTACAAAAGAAAATTTGAATGCCCCAACACGCCGAATTTGTTTCTAGTGGGTTAGTCTCTGTCTTTGCAACCCTTTAACATGATGTAATTACCTATGACGCCGAAAAGTAATAAATGTACAACGGCTCGTAGATATTTTGATTAACATGTTCACTTACAATACCGCTTTTGCTACAGATATTTGGATGCTTTCCAAGTGTTTGTGAAGTATTTTCAAGTTACATATTAACAACAAAATTAGTGTTGCTCCTGTTCTACGTATTACAAATCCAGTACCACAAATGTGCTGCAAGTCACCATATTATTTAGTTGGTAAAGAGACCAGCTTATAAGTAACCACTACACAAAGAAAATAAATTACACAGAACCACATGTCTGTCATACATAAACATATGTGACCACCAAAACGCTATTATTTTCACGCAATGCTGTTCCATGTGTCAACACGATTAATCTGTTTTCAAGTGTAACTGCATCACGCTACGTTAAAACATTTTATGATGAAGTCATTGTACAATCATATACTTACTTCCTCCGTAATGTGATCTCTTTGTTGTTCCATTTTCAGAATCACCGTCCAACGGTCGCTTTCTGGAGTCTGATATTTCTGGTGAAGGACACGTATCCATTACGGACTCGGCCGCCATATTTGATGCCATGGGTCAGAGGTGGAAACCAAACCCATGTAACTAGTGCAGAGCGTCCAACGACGGAGTGAGCAAACCACAAATTCAGTAATCTCTATCTCTAGAACCTCGAAACCACGGTTTACTACTCGCTATATATGTAATCTGTGCTTTTCACGTAGCCGAATCATTGATTACCGTATTCGTCATTCCCACGGATATTTTCGTCCCCACAAGATGATATGCACAGATTATACATATATGATATGTCATCAAATGCGTGGATGTGTGATGTCGCTGGTCGTTTGAGATTATCTGTGCGTGTGGGTTATATTGTTGTCGTATCCGAAGTGATGCACGTGAAGTAGTACTGTTTCCTCGTAATGTAATGAGAGGTGTAGTAAACTTTATTACGTGGTTAGGATTGTTAAATGTTGATCCCGAAAAAAAGACGTGCTTGTAATTGGGTTCGCTGAAGAGCATACCTACTCTTAGATGAAATGGAAACAGTTCCACGATCCTTCTGTGGACACATGAGCGTAAAATTAACGTAGTCCGTTTTTTTATTTGATCTTGTGTTTATTAAGGTGCCACTTAACAAGCATGGATGTGCGATGAGTACGAGAGACATTAGTTTGAAACATTATTAAGCTTAATAAAAATGGTGTTTGGAAAAGTTATTCAACTGAGGTATTCCAAACTAATTCGGAACAAAAGGTGGTTGACAGATACATCACATTGGTTTTGTCACACCACTACGTCATTTTTTTCCAGTTGCCAAAGTCACAGAACGAAATATTCTTCGACATCTACAATTTATGCACTTTCTTCAGGTATTATGTAATGTACTAACATACTTAGACACTGCTAAATATATCAGATTGAAGAAACTGCCTACAAATACGGGATAGCGTAGTCGGCATAGCTACTCGCAACGAGCCGGACGGTCCGGGGATCGAATCCCTGTGGCGGAAGGGGGGGGGG